>Ga0247760_1000717_pt1 | contig 34851 bp, 52 predicted proteins | sample UWRJL171409R4_FD_179936 | JGI IMG/M metagenome (GOLD analysis project Ga0247760, IMG submission 179936) | Plant litter microbial communities from Arlington Agricultural Research Station in Wisconsin, United States - UWRJ-L171-409R-4 | ecosystem: Environmental > Terrestrial > Plant litter >... | reverse complement strand
TCTTCGGAACGCCCCTTACCTGTTGGCGTCCTGCCATACGTTCTGTCTTAACCCGCGCCAGTCCTCTCGAGGCCTGTGTCGGGTGCAGGTCGTAATACTTTTAGATCATGATATTTAGCTTATTACTGTACCTAATAATGCTTCCTTAAGGGATAACTACATGCTTACTATAGCTAGGGAGATTACAGATGCGATTAAGGACGGCAGGCCCCTTATTCTCAGCTTGCTTTAGGAGCCCGATAACCGCTGACGGTCGTATATGGCTATCTTTATTTGGGATGATGACGAAGACGAGGATTATGAGAGTGATGAGGACAATGAGGAAGGAGATGAAGATGGAGACAAGCCAGGATTCTTCGCGTTCACGGTTTCACGTCCAGAGGTTGTCAGCTCGCAAGAGATCGACTTGAACGACTTAGATCAGCATATCTCTTTTCAAGTTGACTTACAGAGGGTGTCGACTTTTGACGGATTCGGGAACAAGCGCTGAGGATCAAACGGTGGCTTCCAGGACTCTGTTTCTTCAAGGATATGTCCCGGCAGGAAGTGGTGTTCCCTTGGCCTGAAGATCTGGCATCGATTTCGCCATAATTGCACCCTTCGCAGAACCAGCCGATGCGGATAGCAAGCCCATTATGCCTTGCTTGAGAGCCTTTCCACTGTCAACTTGACAACGAGGCTTGATCGGGAGGACATATGGCCCCGACGGCAACTCCGCGGCAAGCTCGGCAGCGGGGGCTTGCCACGGCTTGCTGGGGAGTGTTGGCGGCCTGTGGCGTCGAAGGCGGCGGAGAGTGGCCTTCAGAGGGTTAGAGGAAGGCGGGGTGAGGCTTGCTTAACTCTGGTACTATACTAATACTAAGATTATTTTAAAAATACAAATTCATACTACTAATTCACAGCCCTGTTTCTCAGCTTAGTTCTCTAGCTTTGCTAAGCCGGCATGATGGTGATAGTCCGAGTTTCTTTCAGCTTCTGGCTGGAAGGATTGCTCCCACGCTTACATGTAACTTGTGTGCAATAAACAAGCGATGAACAATCCCGGCATTGGAGTCAGTTTGCATAATAGATCAGTGGGCGCACTACACAGAAAGGCACGCTCCAATTGTAAGGAGGTCACGAAGTCAAGCTTAGGAATGTCACTGTGCCAGGCAGCAGGTCATGATTTAGGTAGTGATCAGCCCACTGTGAGCTTAAGCTACTGTAAGTCGCTACGAGCTGGAGTTACAAACTGAGCTACTAAGCAGAGCCAGAGCAGAGCAGGCAAAGCAGACAGAGCAGAGCAGAGCCAGACAGGCCGAGTAGATTCACAAGACCGTTAGGAGCGAGACAGCTGCTGGCGGAGGCGGGCAATCTCTTGCTCGGCCCGGGCAAGGCTCTGCTCGGCCCGGGCAAGGCTCTGCTCGGTCCGGGCAAGGCTCTGCTCGGTCCGGGCAAGCTGCTGGCGGACTCTGGCGGTATCGCGTCTCTCAGCTCGTAGGCCGCGTTCCTTGACCTCCATCTCGCGGTCCTTAGCCTCCATCTTGGCATTCTTCTCGCGCATCTTAGCCTCCATCTTGCGCATCTTGGCCGACATCTTCTGATTCTTGGGATCCAGCTCTTCATCCGACTTGTCCTCGGCCTTGTCCTGACGCTTGCGCTTGCGCGTCTTGGGGGTGCGGGTGGATTCCATGCGGCAGAAGTTCTCAAGGTCGCGGATCATGGCGGAAAACGGGAGGTGGATGGTTGGCGCCACGCCGGGCCTGAGAGATGTCAGAAACGGGAGAAGGAAACAGAAAGAGAAACATACCCGTTGCGCGGACGCACAAACTGCGCCGGCAGGCCTTCGGGGTCGACAAAGTCGGACAGGTAGAAATCGATGCCCGCGCCGGCCTACGACAGCGGGACCCAGTCTACTACCGTCTCTACCGCGCCGTCTCGTAGGATCCAGACGCTGACGGCGCTGCGGTGCAGCTCTGCGGCCGTCTGGAGGACCTTGGCGCCAGTGCCGGCATAGTACAAGTCGATGCACATGACGGTGCGTATCTTATGCTCATCGGTGCTCTGGTCGTTGGCCTCGGTGAGATAGGCCTGGTACTTGGCCTTGAGCTGCTGGCGGGTGAAGTGGCGGCTGTAGTTGACCTCGCCGACGAACCCGGGGAGCAGGGCGTTGTTCACACCGATGGCAAAGTCGGGCTCGCGATACGACTCGTCGGAGACGTCCACCAGCCAACCGTTACGCAAGCGCAGGTCGCTGACAACGGGGCTGAGAAGTCAGCGGAGGAAGAGGATAAGAAAAGGGACAAGAACACTCACCTAACTGCAGCATCGTTCTGCAGCCCTAGGCACTGCTGGTACACCGTCATGCCGGCGTTGCTGGCAACGCCCCCGTGGACAATCGTCATGTTCTTGAAGTAAAGCGTGGTGCCGTCGTATTCGTAGCGGCCGAGCTTGGGGAATTCGCCGGCGCTGTAGGCGTCGTGGAAGCCCCAAAATTGGTTAGGCGTCAAGGTGAAGCGCTCGTCGCAGAAGAAGCCGTAGTCGTCGTCGCTGAGTTGTGTGAGGTCGCAGAGGAAGGCGGCATGGCTACGGGGGGGATCGTCCTCGGTGCGGGTTCCGGGGGCACGGTGCTCATCGTCCGTGTGCTCATCGGCCGTGTGCCCCTCAGTGCGCTCGTCGGTGCCCTCGGTGAGCCACTCGTCCTGCCCCTCGTCGGCGCTTCCGGGGGGCGCATCCCGCTCAGTGCGTAGATTCATTGCGATGGTGCTCTGAGGCGCACCGCGCTCAGTGCGTAGATCCATTGTGATGCGTGCGTGATTCTCGCGATGTTCTTGATGTTTGTTTGGTTTTGGCGAAATTTAGAAAGTGCGAAATATTGTAAATATTTAGCGTCCGTGCGCCCATCAATTCACAGCTGATTCACGTGCACACATTCACAACTCACTATTCACGTGCACGCCCCTATTCACAACTTCACTATCACGTGCACATTCACGGCAAGACTTGAGGATGAGACGACCGGAGTTGAGACGATAGCGATGGTGGAAGCGCCGAGTATTGACGACAGCCGTTGACGACAGCGATTGACGACAGCCGGATTGACGACAGCGACCCGAGTCATTGACGACAGCCCGATTGACGACAGCTCGTTGACGACAGCCCGTTGACGACAGCCTGTTGACAGCAGACACATTGACAGCCAGACACAGACACATTGACGCATACATTCTAGATTGATATAAAGGGCAGCAGACATCGACGAAGATGACGAGCAAGTGATGAGCACGCGCTACAGGACGAATGGCGCCGAGCTGACCGGCAATCGGGATGAGATGGCCGGCGCTGGCGAGATCACGCATGACAGGAGAGGACAAGACAGCAAAGAATGACGACCCGAGCTGTTAGACAGCGAGATTGATGCGAATCGGGCAATTCGGGACGATCGAGGCAATTCGGGACGAGAATCAAGGCACCATCGACAGGGCTGATTAGCGGCCTGATTGGCGGTCTGATTGACAGCGACAGAATGACAGTACAGAAGGACAGCACAGAATGACGGCGGCAGAATGACAATTGACAGCACATGCGAACGCGATGCAAATAACAAGCGAGCGATGCAGAATTGAAAAGAGGGGCACATTCGTCATTGCCCCGCCCGCATCCACTTCCGCAAATAGTGGATCTAATAAACTTTGCTTCTGACTCTCGATTCTGCCTTGACGGCTTCTTGCTCTCGACTTCTTGCTGCTCTCGACTGCTTCGACAGCGCCGACAGCGCCGACTGCCTTCTTCGCTCCTCAACTAACTCTTCGCTGCGCTTCTTCGCTCCTCGATTCTTTGCTTCGACGATTTCTTGCTCCTCGCTTCGCTCTCGACTTCGCTCTCGACTTCTTGCTTGCTCTCGGCTTCTTGCTTCGCCCTTGAATTGCTTCGCTCTTTGACTACTTGCTTTGCTTCGACTTCTAGCTCTCAACTTCTTCGCTGCGCTTCTTTGCCCCCGACTTCTTCGACTGCGCTTCGCTCTCGACTTCGCTTGCCGCGCAGGCTTTGGGCTGGTGAGCGGTGGCTGGGTCTGCTCGGTGCTTGCAGCAGGCTTCGCTCAACTTCACTCTTCGACTCTCGACTTCGTTCTCCATGATACCAGGTAAGCTCGAGCTCGAGAAGAGGCTGCTACTGCGAGACTGACAGGGCCCAACTTCACTTCACCAACTTCTTGACTTGCTTGCTCTCGATTCTTTGCCTTAACTTCGCTCTCGATTCTTCACTCTTCAACAACTTCTTCGCTTCCTCGACTTTAACTTCTTGACTTCGCTTCCTCGACTTTGACTTCTTGACTTCGCTTCTTCAATTACGTTTTCGCTCTTACTCTCGATTCTCAACTGCGCTTCTTAACTACGCTTCTTCAACCTCGACTTACTCCTCAAGTCGCTCTTCGATTCCAAGGGTTTCATTGCAAATTATTAATGTGACTCAAACGGGCGAAAGTACGACGATTAGTGGAGAATTGCGTATATTACGTTCACACTAGTACCGTAAAGTGAGAGAAAGGGGTGGGGAATGTAAGCGGTCGAAGCTACCTAATCCGGCGGCATCTGCCGCCGGATTGGGAGGGTGAGACCGCGTCACTGAAACTAATGGTATTATAATAACTATTATTATCTAACTTTAAACACTAATATCTTTCTCACTTTAAGCAGTATGGTAAAACAGATTTCAGTTCTAGATTCTACATAATAAACAGTATAATAAACTTAAGTAATACCACTTATTATATTACTTATTAACAGGTTATTATTTAAATAATTATTATCATTAGACTTTAAACAGTAATATCTTTCTTATTATAAGCTTTATTATAAAAACAATTCCAGTTCTGAATTCTTCGTAAAAAACTATATATAAAACCACCTCATTCGGTTAGATCTGTCCCTGTTCTTTATTTTGAATACTCATTTTTTCAATTTTTTTAAACGCTAATAACTCCTGAACCGTAACCCTAACCCTGAATCTGACTTCAGATTTGTATTCCTGGTCACGTGACGTATCTGAAACCATATCATATCACGTGATTTGGGGCCCGAGCAGACTCAATTTTGATAATGAACCGACCAGTCCTAGGTCGAGTTGAATGTCCTATAGTAATTTTTTGGACCACCCTTACAACAAACTGTCCTCCGGATCCGGACAGGATAAAATAATTTAATTTAGTAGAAAAGGGGGGTGTAAAGCACTCCCCAGTTATATATAAATGGAAGCTCCCTGTGTGTGGGGAGAGCACATGATCTAAGGCCCCTGCGCTTCAGCTAAGCCTGGCTCGGCAGGGCGCCTGAGCGCCTAGCGAGGCGGCTGTAGTTCGACAGGAATAGGTTGATGATCTAGCAGACGAACGGGGGTAAGATGAACGTCCTGCGGCCATGGAACGGAAGATGAACGTCCTGACCCGGTAGACAAACGGATTCAGCGGGAACTGTGGGGGAAGCGGAAAGATGAAGTTGTGTGGAACGAGGTTGGTGAAGCTATTGTCAAAATGAGGATGCGCGAAACTGCAGCGATGGGGAATCTCCGTGGTAGAAAAAGACTCACGATGAGAAGTGGCGAGCTTGCACGAGGTTAGCAATGGGATGAGGTGATGGAGCGGGATGATGACAAGGAGTGGTGATGGCAAGGAGTGGTGATTTGCCAGCGATGCTTGATGCTCTAACAGCCTCAACCTCGCATCACCGCGATGAAGTAGAAGAATGGAAGCGAAGTTGTAGAGAAATTGAAATGGGGGGGGGAGAAAATAGAAAAAAGAGACTCTCGATGAAACACAAAGGACTCAGATCAAGTCTTCAGCCGAAATGTTCAACTCTCTCTGCCTGCACACTGCCTGGATACGAGCATTCGGCCGCAGCCGGTGAACGAAGAGCCAGGACGCTTTGAGATTTACAGCATCTTTAAGGACTGACGATCAATGCGATATGATCGGCTGGAGGAGACGTTCCTGAGGATGGCGATTGAATGATGGTAATGATCGAGGTGAATGATCGAGGACAGAGACGGAAGTTGGAAATGTGTGAGAAGTTGGAGTTGTGGGAGTTCTGCGTGAGACCCGCATCCACAGGTCCAAAAGTTAACCAGCAGTTCGCAAGGAGATGATGTATGCCAAGGTTTTTCCCAAATCCTGCCCGCACACGTGCACAATGAAATGCGAAAATGACAAAGAGTAAATCGGGGGACTAGGAGAAACTGCAGCGGGGGGAGAAAACTCTGCAGCGGGGGAATGGCGGGAGATCTGGCGGGGAAATCTGGCGAGAATGCAGGGGAAGAAATGAGACTCACGATGACGCCGATTGCCGATTGCCGATTACCGATGAAATGCTTGAGCGATCGATGAGGTGATGGATGCTTGGCGATGTGGATTGGCGATCTGGGTGCCTGGCGATTGGGATGCTTCGCGATCTTGGGATTGGCGATTGGCGATCTGCGATGGTGAGCATTGGTATTTACGATGAGCATTCATTGTGGAGGGAATGATCGAGCTCAGCGACGCGATGGAGTGAAACGGATAAAACTCTGCAGCGGGGGACCGATGCGAGATGCAAGATTGGTGTTGATGAGGTTGATCGTCATGCGGTGCGAGATGTTGTGCCTGGGCGATCTGGGATGCTTGGCAATAAGCTCAAGAATGCGGCGAGATGCCATCCGATGTAGCGGATGCGATCATGCACACGCGGGACGATCATGCAATGCACGCGCGCGCCGGATGACGACCTGGTGGATGGAGGAAGTTGAGGAAGGAGGAGGAGGGGAGGAAGATTGACGCTAACTGACACGCGTGGGGTAGAAGCGTGGCGGGGTAGCGGGGCATATGCATGGAAGATTCTGCCGTCAGGCGGGGTCATGCACGAAATGGATGGTAGGAAAAATACTAAAACCTGCCGGTTTGGAAAGAGCCGTCCATGTTTTTTCTCCGGTCGCTGTCGTTTGGAGTCAAAGACATCAATTACTCCGGTCGCTTCGTGTAGCCAAAGATATTAACTGCTCCGATCACTTCATTTAGCGCTAAAGACGCGGGACAATCCCTCCGATCGCCCCCGTCGCTATCTCCATAACTTGACACAGGACATCAGTTTCATCAGATTGCTTGACTCCCATGGCTTCCTTTATCGCTCATGTTAAGAAATTTTTTCCAGGATGTAGCGTAAGCAAGATAACTGGCTCTAGGGACCAGGGTCTTTTTGGGAAGCTAAAGGGCCTTTATAACTGTCTAAATCCTTACGGTGGCATATTTACGTTACGTCTGTAGACAAACTTGATCGATATGCTTAAATTGCATTCTAATCACACCAAGTCTGTCTTCCTCCTCTCCTCAGCCATCTTCTTCATCTCCTCAGCAAGCTCACGATTCTCCTCGGCCATCTTCTTCATCTCCTCCTTCTTTTCAGCCATCTCCTCAAAAAGGGTTTCTTGCGCAAAATCCTCCAGGCGAGCCTCTCCTCGATGTACCGCAAGGGCTTTGAAGAATGCATCCCGGAGTTGATCGTAGGTGAGAATGATCTGAGGTTCCCTAGTACTTATTAGTCTTACCAAACCGAGATAAGGAACGGAGAGAAGAAGAACATACCGTAGAACACTAGCATCTCGCTCGGCAGCAGAAGGACGGCAGTAGGATAGAGGGAGATTAGCAAGACTTATCACATCAGAAACGTACAGACCGATATGGCCTGCAGGCTGCTTATTAGCGTTGTGGTCATAGAGCGTCTCGGCAAGCTGCAACTAGCAGTAGCCATCCGCCGTGGTATCGTCCGCTGTTATAAGGCTGACTGTAACTATGTTTGCCTCTGGGTATGTGATGTTGAGGATAATGGCTGCTCTGATCTTGCCGTTGGAGGACTTGATATACTGGAGCACCTTCGCCTTCGCATTTTTCCAGGACTGGCCAAACGAGACCTCGCAGACAAGAGAAGGCAGATGCGCTGTTGCGCATCCGAACGCCCAGTCCGCCTGCTTGCTCAGCTTGCCCTTGAGTTCGAGCTGGCTGGTAGCGAAATTGATAACGGCCTTGAGCTGAAGGCGGATGGTAGCATCTTGAATAGAGGGGATGAGGTAACCGATGGTAAAATAGGCGAGGTGGGCTGAAGAAATGGCGAAGAGGCTGTGTAACTTGGTTTCCGCCATGTCGAGATGTACGGTCTTACATTGGAAATCGTATTCTAGCCGTTGTGGTGCGATGGTGTCGAGCTGGTACAGGCGGTCCCTGAGACAGGATTGGAGGTCATCTAGCTGCTCCTCGGGCTAATCGAACGTGACAAAACACTTGGCGTCGCGGTCGCGGGCGTCAACGATGCACTGGACGATCTGATCGAACGTGGGGCTTGCTAGCGAAATCTGCAGAGGTCAGCGTCTTGTCCCGAAGGCTAAAAAAAAACGCGCACCTGCTCCATGTCATGATGCCCGATCTGCGACGGCGCCATTGTGCTGGGGGTGCTGGGGGACGGGAAACTGCGGAATGGGGGACGAGGAAGGGACTCGACTCGAACGAAGTCTTACCTGCGGAGCGGCGTCTTAGTGGGAAAGCTGATCATCGAGTTTGGGGCATAATCACGTGAGCGGTTCAAAATTACAAATGTTGTGGAACAAGGCCTGTTCTGCAATCTGTAATGTATTGTGAACAGTGTAGAAGGCAATGGGCACGGAGGTGTGCGGTATAGCTTAGTTATACTAGACAGTGAATCAGAGAAGCTCACACGGTCAGGTACAAGCAGGCCAGGTCTCCACAGGACGAGTGAAATTCTGCAGGGTAGTGGAGGGGTTCCCCATATTGCGGGGTTCCCCATATTGCGGGGTAGGGGAGGGCGCGCAAAGACCTGGTTCCCTCTTCCCTCTTCCTCTGGCACCTGAAACCCTCTCCCCTTGGACCAGCAAACCCCATTTCCAAATCCTCTCCTCAATTGCCATGGCTGACTACGAGATGCAGCGCCCTTCCGGAAGACACGGTAGGAATTTCGACGATCGGATGTGCCAATTGCTAATTGGTCCAGGCAAGCGGAAGCGTCTTCGGCGCGACGGCGGTGACGAGTCCGACCGCGAGCGAAACCGTCTTCGGCGCGACGACGATGACGACAGCAATAACGACCCGTTCGATGACGACAGCGACAGGGACGACCATTCCAACCCTGCGCAACAGCTTCACCGCTCCTCCTCCCATATACTCCCGCTCTTGCGGTGTGTCGAATCCGCCCTCGGCAGCGGCCGTTTCCTCCGGTTCTCTGGCATAACACGACACATCTTCCAACAACTCGACTGCCGGCTCGACGGTCGCGGCCGTGTTACATATTTCGGCGAGGGCGGCATCCTCTTGGTCAAGATGGCAGCGACCGAACACGAAGGCGCCGTGGTGGCCGAGGCCGACAGCTTCCGTGACCAGCTCGTTGAGATGGGTTTGGCGGCCTGTATTGCCCGCACAGGGGCGCCCCGGATTAACTCCATCCGCCCCAACACGGCTGCTAAAGAGCCTGACGACGGCTTGATCCCTATCTTGGCCCGACCGACCGGCAACCACTTTCCCACGCTGGTGTTCTAGGTGGCCAACATGCAGCAGCTCCGTTCTGTTCGACAAGCGAAGGACTAGTGGTTTGACAATTCAGCCGAGAATCACGAACGAGGTAGTGTTAACTATGTGTTACTGACACGGATTTCTCAGGACCGTCTGGGAACTATTCATTTCGAGCTTTAACACCGCGGCGTAAGACACCCCCGAAAAGCGACCATCCACCTCAAATCGTCCGACAACCCACCCTCACCTACGGAGGATGCCGACCTTTAGTCTTGGTCCGGTCTCCCTATGCGTGTTCAGTTTCAGGACCTGCTGTTACGGCCTAAGCAAGGTCAGGAGAAAGATGTCGAACTAACGGCCGACCTTGCCGTTTGTATTGCCACTCGTGTGTGGGCCACGCGTCAGCGAGAGCGTCAGAGGTTACAAGCATGGCGACAGAAGGAGGCGTTACGACAACGCCAACAAGAGCTGGCGGCAAAAGAGCAGAAGGAAATCCGGCAAAGCAAAGAGCGCGAGAGACGGCGAGAGCGGCGACACTCTCGCGCCCGAGACCGGGAGCGCGGCGCCGAAGAAGAGCGACGGCGAAGTAAGAGAGGGACCATTCAGCATTTACAGCGACAACTTCCCGAAGAAAACCAGGGACGTTACGAAGAGGACCGGCAACGTCACGAAGAGGAGCGACAACTTCGCGAAGAAGTCCAGCAACGTCTCAAAGAGAAGCGACAACTTCACAAAGAAAACCAGCGACGTTACGAAGAGGACAGGCAACGCTGGCAAAGGGAAATGGAAGAGCTTCAGCGACGTCTCTCCTAAAAGGAGAGCTACCGCGTCAGCCGTCGACGTCCTGTGCTGTCCAGGGACAGCGATATGGACTCATCTCAGAAGCACCATCAGTAGCATCTCAGAAGACTACCCCACTCTGTATCATAACTATCACGAATCCTCAGTTCAGAAGCATCTCTGAACCGCCCCTTCTTTGTACCTATAACATTTCTCAGTGCAGAAGCGAGGCTTGCAGTAACAGTCGGATAATATTATTTAATAAATGTCTGTCCCTGCCGTTCAATCATTCCTCTCATGACCTGGTGCACCCAATCATCACAATGTCAGTTATTAGTAGAAGGGTATTGTCAGAAAGTAGGGGTCCCTGGCCATCTAGTCAGTGAAGCTGACTGGATGCCCGGCACTGCCAGAACGGCAGTGAGCCTCAGCCACTGTGGTGACGAAGTCTGAATCCTACAGACTGGTCTATAAAGAAGGAGGTTCTGGCTGGAAGCCAGAACCACCAGAAGTAATTCAATCAAGCAGTTGCAACCCCATCAATTCCACCGAATCCAGAGTGCAGTGTTTGCGATTCTACAATGCCCGCCCCTCTAACAGCCCATGCATTTGATTCTCTCGATCCCCGAGCCGCTTTCGTTTTGATAGGCAGGTTGGCCTGTCGTTCGTCGACTTAAGCAGCGGGATCAATATACAGTGATGATTGGATGCACAAAGCTGATGCGTTTTGTGCAACGTATCGAGGCGAGCTGGATGTAGCCACGGTCTGCCGCAAACTCCAAAGTGGCGTGGACATCATCCGTGGCATCACACACGCCAGCGTTGACCATGTCACTAGCGAACCTTTCGTCGTAGGGGCCTTGGTGCCAGAACAGGCCGAGGAACAATAGCACGGAAAATCGCTGCGGGGATAGGATACTGGGAAGGTCCCGGAACTCAGCAAAGACGGCGTGCGTATCCAAAGCGCGAGTGTACACTTTGGATTCACCGGTGGTCAGCTGATGACGGAGAGAGCGCCACGAAATGCCAACTCGCCTCTGCGTCTGGGACAAGAGACAAGATGGCACCCGGAATCCCTAGCAGAAGCCAGCATAGAAGCTCCATGTCGTCGCGCGTGCCGGGGTCGGAGAGATCTGGCAGCTGTGGCGGCGACAACACCGCTGAGCGTCGAATACTGTCGGCGCTCAGCATCAAGGAGTCGTACATTGCAAGACCCTCGAGCTGCATTATGCATCTTTTTGTCTTGAACATGGCGTGGAGCCATGCAAGTGGTAGCCTATCCGTCGACCCGGGCTGAGGTTTTGATGGCGGGTGACGCCCGGCAAAGACGATCATCGACCCCTCGTTGCTGCCGGCATTGCAAGCGGCAAAAAGTTGCTTCAAAAACTCTCGCATGACGCCCACACGGCCTATTGCAGGCGACTCGAGCAAAGGGAACCTCGTAAAGATAGCGTCCAGGCCGTCGATGATGACGAGGGCCCTGGATTCCTTGACATGTTGCAGCAAGGCGCGAACGCGGCTGCCTCCGTTTCCGCCACATCCCATGTCGCCAGCAATTCCGGTTGCCGTGGGCGGAAGTTGGGACCACAAGGCTTCCACCAAAGACCGAATGTCACGAACCGGGCGGGAAGTCGAAGCCAAGTCTACGCCGAGGATGGTGTCGGCGAAGCCTGTCTCTGCCCAGATCTCACAGGCGCATTGGAGAAAGGTCGTTTTCCCCAACACCCATGTGGCCGTGGACAAACGCCTTGCCGCGTCTTTGGAGCATTTTCTCCAGGGTTCCCACGTCAAAGTCTCTGCCAATCGGCACAAGTCTGGGCTGGTCCCTTAGCTCAGACGAGCTACCTTCCCCGGTGCTGTCTCGGAAACTATACAGGCAGCTTGAGAACCGTCAAGGATGGCCGCGTCGTCTGCCACGGCACTGTAGACGGCCGGGCAACACCAGTCTCCCAGCGGCAAGCGGACGTCAAACATGGCAGGCCGGGTGTTGTGTGTCCGAAGGGCAGACCGACCCTGCTGCGCTGCCCGGCCAAATGTCGCGCCATTGACAAAAAAGTTCGGTGTAAAAGCTGTCAAGAAAGAGTTCCATAGCGGTTCACAGTATCTCAAACGACATGGCTAACACGTGCTGGGCCGCTCCGTTGAGCAGAAAGGCGGCGGCCGTGTTGCTGGCGGCATGTTCTGGTGAGCCCGTCATATGATGTCGGCCCGGGCTGAGCGGCAGGCGTTCATGACAACAAAGCGGATGCCGCCGGCGCGCGACAGAAGACGGGCTACTTCGCCTGCACCCCGTGCTTCTTTCGCGCCCCCAGCCTCGAAGAAGAGTCGGCCGCCGTCGGCCGTCGTCGGCCGGAGTGGTATCGCCGTGTAGATCAAGATGCGCGAGGTGATACACCTTGTTGCGCTCGGTCTCAAGATGGTCCTGCAAGGCCTTGAAGGAGCCCGGTCGGATGGTGGTGATGTTTAGCCGAACTGGGCGCTGTTGCTGCTTCAGCTTCTGGTAGGTTCGGATTAAGATCAACATGCAAGGCATACTCATGCAGCATCTACAGGGCAAGCCAAGCGACCTCCACCATACACTCATGATTGCTCAGGACGCAACCGAGGTCTTTATTAGCATTAGCTCTTACACCAACGCTTATCGCGACTACTTATTCAAGCCTACGCTGGCTGCAGTCTTACCACCAATCGCCGATGCAACCAACATGCTGGAGATTCAGGAGTTTGGCCCGTTCAAAATGAGCACAAGGAGTCATTTTCGCCTGCTGGCACATGTCGTGTTAGCACTACTTATCAAGGAGCTAGTACGACTCGATGCGGGTGTAATGATTAGATCTGTCTGGACAGAGACAGACAGCGAAGATGAGAGTGATTAGACATAGCAATACATTTGTAGCAGCGCTTGACGTACTTGTGGCTGGCCTTTGAAGTGGACGAGGCGCAGCTGGCCCAGATACAGGACGTGCAAGTGTATGAAAACGTCGAAGCCGGTCTTGGTGAACACCGTTGTCTTCGTCTACCAACAGGCCCATGTGACTGTCGGCCAGAAGGCGAGCATAACCAATAGGGGGCTGTATGTGTGGATTGTAGCACGTGAGGGCAAAGTAGTAGGCGAGGCCTAGTAGGTGTCAGAAGCGCGGCACACTGGATTCAGGTGAAATAGATGGGGTTGCAACTGCTTGATTGTACTGCTTGTCTGTCTCTGTGTGTTAGAAGCGCGGCACCCTGGATTCAGGTGGAATTGATGGGATTGCAACTGTGTGACTGTATTGCTTGTCCTCGCTCTCTGGCTTTACCAGAGAGCTTATTCTTATAGTTGTACGCTGTGCCCCGCTGAAGTGGCTGTGCCAGTTCAGCTTTCTTCAGCGCGCGGCTGTGCTGGTTCAGCTCCATTCAGCTCCGTACAGCCGGTCTATTCTTGGTGTTCTGGCCTCTGGCCAGGAACCCCCTTCTTTCTGACATTGTGGTTCTGGCTTCCAGCCAGAACTTCTTCTTTATAGACCTTTCCGTAGGATTCAGACTACGTTTTCGTAGTGGCTGAAGCTCACTGGCATCGTCACCATAATGGCCGAGGTTCACTGGCGTCCTGGCAGTGCCAGGCATCCAGTCAGCTTTGTTGACTGGATGGCCACTCCTTCCTTTCTGACAGGCGAGAGGAACCCTGTTCCATCGGTTATTGGCGAAAACACCCGCTCAGACACACCGTTTCGTGGTACAGGCTAAAGGGGGTTGTGTCTGGGATGGGATCTAGCACTATGTATCTGGGATGCTGGAACTCGGTAAGAGCTTTGTAATCGCTAACAGTTACCGGGGCCGCCATCGGGACGGACAGGCAGTGTGGAAGACTAGTCGGACAAGGGGCGGCGAGCCTCAAGAGGCACTGGTACGCCCACCGTCAAACATGTCAAGCATGGCGAGGGTGGCATTGTATCTGTCTGGGGCCCAAACCGAGCCGATGTCCCTCCTCGTCTCACGCAGGAGCAAGGTGTGTCCGAGCCAGTTGGCCAGACCGAGGACCAAGGAGCGGAAGCCGCGTCGTCGTCGTTATCGTCAAGGTCGATGCTGCCGTCGAGCATCCCGAGCTTGTCTACATACGCCCCGAGGAACTGGTCCTGGGACTCAACCAACCGCGCCCATTCAAACGAGAGGCGGGTGAGGGCGGGCGATTATGCTCAGGGAAGCGTGCGGGCGGCTAGGTGGCCTCGATGTGCTAACCCCAAGGAAGAGGTCGATGGCATGGGCATGCTACTGCTCGAACTCGAAGAGGGGCGGTGGCGGTCAAAATGTTGATCAGGTTCTCCAGGGAGGATGGATGGCCGACTATTTCATTGTGGACTCGGGGGATTTCCACTGTCGAGAACAAATGCCAGACTCGAACTGGTACAAGCATGAATCACGCAAAGTTGCCCGTGAGCCACTGGAATGCTCGTGTCGCTCGAAATGATGGTGCAGTGGCCCCAGCTTGCTAAAGTATCGGGAAATGTGGATGCAGAAGCAGCGCTCCCTCTGCCCCCGACTTGTCCTCCACTTGCAAACCTTCCTCTGCCAAGCTGCCTTCAAAGGGTACCCTATTTCTCATTAGATTCCCATATATGCTCAGCGTATGTGCCGACCACGCTCTTCGCCGTGCTGGTCGTCCTCGACGTCCTCTTGCGTGGGACGGGCAGCAGGCCGATTTTGGGGGGATTTTGTTTTGGCCTCCGGCAGGCTGCTCGCTGCGCTCGATGAACCGTGATGGTGGGTTTCTCCCTTCCTAGCCTTCGGCTACCTACTCCGCTGGTGAGGGCAATGCGTACACGCCGTTGAGACGCTCTTCCTCACACCACCTCTTACGCGGCTGACCCCAGAGCTCGTCTTCTTCGTCGGTCTCGTCGCCCTCTCCGCCCTCGCCCTCTTCCGGCACGTCGCCCTCCCACGCGCTCTTCCTGGGACTCTTACTCCTGCTCGGCGGACCGCTGGTGCTACGTCGTCCAAACTCGGCCATATACTCGTCCCCCGACATCTCGCACACCACCGCGTTGAGCGTCTGGGCCTTGACCACCAGCAAGGTGCGGGCTACCGGGCCGGGGAGGATGAAGGTGCATCGTGCAAAGACGGACCAGGCGAAGCGGGCCAGGAGGAACTCAATCGCGACCTGCCTCAGCGGCTGCAGCTCGACGTTGTGGTAAAGGGCGACCAGCTCGTCGTTGGGACCTCCGGACGGACATGGCTGGCCCATACCCCTCGCTTCGGCACTAGGAAGAAGCGCCGCGCGCCGAAGAGGGTGTGTATGTCGGAGCGGAGGAGGAGGACGTTGCGCGGATCGTCGGTTGTGATGCGGTCGTTCCATGCGGCGTAGCGGAACATGGCGTTGTCGGCAAACCAGGAACCCTCGGTACGCGGGATTAGGTGGGCGCTCTCCGTGCCCAGCGAATGGTTGGTCAGCCGGCACGAGACATCGCGCGCAAGGACGATACTTGCGAACCCTGCCTCACGCGACTGGTCAGTCGCGTTAAGGATGGCAAGATCGGGGCCGAGCCAGGAAGGAGGTAGGTTGTCATGCGGGAAGCAAAACGAGGCAAAGTCGGGGACGATAGGATATCTCTCATCACCTGTAACGAGGAATAAGCGTCATATTACAGACAAATATTACTGCTAAGCTTAGGACAGGACAGGGGGGCTGTCTTTTCCTTACCGCTCCTGTCGGGTAACCGAAAATAATAGCTAGGGCCGGTAAGGATATCGTCGGGACCCGCAACGGCAAGAGGGCCATCCCGCGTCAAAAAGAGAAAGCCGTCCCATCGCGCGTTCGCCAGCAGCGCGCAGGCGACACGCGCCGTGTCGTGATGCACGCCGCCGCCAGGCCCGTCCAAGGCCGAGAGCGAGAACAAGATGTTATGCGTGTCGGGATAGCCAGGATGGGGAACAGAATATTCCTGCCCGACGGCATATGTACCGATTCGGGGTGGCATGGCTTGCGATAGCGGCAGCGGATGGAGACGGACGGGGGATTAAATCCATGGCGAGAGGTGGGAAAGAAAAAAATTAAAAAATTATTTTAGGTGAGCGGCGTTTTTCTGCCGGGCGCCGGCTTTCTGACTCGCCGGCTGGTACAGGTGGTCTTTCCGTTTCACTGGTGCCCCAATTGCTCGGATCTCTCAGGTTCTTGGCAAATTGTCTCGCCGTCCTTATTCGTGGCAAACATTGCTCGACCGCTTGATACCGCCTCCCCTAGCCGGCGCTCATCATCACCAGCGCACATCCGCACCTGGTCGTACCGGCCGGAGATGGAAAAACCACTTGCTGCACCATATTGTCCAGATCGGCCACAAAGGGCCCCACACGTCATGACGTATGGGATCAGCGCGGATGACATCCTTTCATGGACAGCAGCCAGAGCTGGTCTGACTTGGATTTTTGGTTCGGTTTCAGTCCCTGGGCGCATCGGCGTTGCTGACCCCGTGGCCAGTTCCCAGTTCCAGCGAATCAGTGTCGCGTTTTCTGGTGGTCTCGTTCTGGTCGATAACGGGTCGGTCCGCTCTGCGAGTTGCTCAAAGATCTTGAGACACAAAAGGTAAAGCCAGCGCAGTGGACCGTGTCTCGTGAGCCCGTGGCCCCGATGGCGCCCGTCAGGCTCCTGACAGATGAAGGCGCGATGGCCCCGGAAGCCTGTGTCATAGACCAGAGAGCAGGATTGCAAAACGTCAAGCGACGCAGAAGATGCCGGATCGCAGCATATCGTACCTGCGACTTTGTCGAGCAGCAGGATCACACCCCGCAGAAAAGTCGACGTTGCCGAGAAGTGCCTCGGTTTTTGCATGACGACCACCTGGTGAGACATGCAAAGCCGCCTGGATTTTCTCGGGCGTGAGCGTCTTTTCCGCATCGACCGAAGGGCGGGTCTGGCTCCTCCGCCAGACATCTTTTCAGCCGTACTGCCCCATTGTCTCTTCCCCGCGAGGCTCGTGTACCCGCGTTCGTCGGCACCCCTACCGTACCACTCTTCCCTAACCTCGAGCCGCACCGTCTCGTCGTGTGATAAAATGTCTTCAGAGTTCCAAATGCCTTTCTTGGACCTCCGTTAGGTTTGTCACTATTCCCAGCCTTCTTCGCTCTTCCTCCACGGGCCTTGGGGGCTGTAGAGGAGGTGTTGCTTGATGCTGGGACTGCTTGGCCGCGAACTCGCATAGGTCGTTTTCGAGGTCTTCGCAACAGTCATATAACTCTGTAGAGAGCCCGGTGGCTCGCTGTGGGGGCTGCACAGAGGCGCAATCGACTCGAGAACATCGTCATGCTCGGCCTCATCGGCATCGTAATGAGCATCAGACTCAGCATCGCGCGTGGGGTCGATGCCATCGATCACATCGTGCGCCGGGCTCTGGACCGCTTCCTGATCGCCTGGTTAGCCCGAAAAAAGTGCGCACAATGTCGCCTACCTCTGGGGACTACATCGCGAGTGTTGCGCAGTTGAGAATTAGTTTGCTCGTAGCTTCCTAGGTTATGTTTGTTTGCTAGGGGCTTGATCCAAATAGGGGCCAACCCCTAACTGACCCTTTTGTTTACTTCCTGAGAAACTCCCTGTCCTGCCAAGGCGGGTTGCGCAGGGAATGAGAAGACTCCCCAGCAAGCCTCGGCTCGTGGCCCGAAGCAACTTCGCAACGCCGTGGTCTCAAAAGCGGCGCGACGGCTGCGTCGTTCGCAGGGTCATCAGCGTCATCGGAGAGCAACCTATTGTGCATGATATCCTCGACAAGTTCAATCCCGATAAGATCATGTATAAAGTTGCCTGCCAAAAATACAGACAAAACACCCCTTCGCGTTGGTCTCTGTATCTTCAAGTTATTCATCGGTCTCAGATCGATTGCCTCGGGCAGCCTTGAGGATGGCTATCGACTGGTTACTTAGGCACTCGACTGCCAAACCCCTCGAGACCAGAGATGTCTTGCCTCTAGTACTGCCACGAATGAAGAACTTGCAATAGCAAATGGACTGCAGAAGAGACTTCAATCATCACCAAGAAGCAGGCAGTAGCAATTCTGAGACTATGGTGCCCGAGTGTGGAAACATGACAGCCAACATCCACCCGTGTGTAGATGTCTCTATTAATGCAGACAATGGTACATAACATAGATCCATCCTGTTCTTGGATACGGATTGGACTGTAGGAACAGCGGCGTTGCCGCTCGCCGGCATGGGCTGAAGAAGGGTTAGCGGACCAGACTGATTGAGCAATGAGGCCGCAGCGGGCAGGTGACCGCATATCTCCGGCATTTGACCTCACCAAATCCACCTGGCATAATTAGCTGACCCTGACTTGGGGTCAGAGAGGGGGTGCTGAGCGACTCAACTCTGTGACGGAAGGGGGTGCATCAGCATGTTTGCAACCGTGTGCTGGGACTCCACCGTGGGGGAGCGGCCTCGAGTCGCAGTACTCGACGCGCAGAGCCGATACATAAACGAGCTACTCCATACAAATACAAGGGTTGGCATATATATATATACAAGATATGAGTGGATAATATCCGTCTCAGTGATTCGCACCAAATAGGCAGACCACACGAGTCTCCCACTCCGGGCTAACCACAGCGTCGTTCAAGCCAACATCATGTGTCCCCCATGTTGATATCAAAATCCCCAGACATCAGCTCACTTCTCCCCCCATCCCACCTTTTGCCCCTGCTTCGTCTTCAGATCCCCCTGCCTCCCTGCCGCCGCAGGATCCTCCTTGGCATCCGTCTCGCCCATGTCGTTCGTAGCCCACATCCTCTCAATACACATCTCAAACGGCCCCGGCACCCGATCCGTCAGCCCAATCCCAATGCTCTTAACCTTCTGCCTCATAATCTCCGTTTGCGGCTCCATCACAAACCCGTGGTTCGTCCTGACAAAGTCGTTCCACCGGATCAGCACCGTCTCCCACTCGCCAGGCTTCTTGGTGAACAGCCGGTGCTGGTGCAGATCTGTCGGCACCACGCCCTCCGTCTGCACGTTGACAAAATATGCCCGTCCGTCGGTCTTGACGCGCAGCGCGAGGTATGTGTAGGGGTCGATATCCCACAGGCTACGGCCGAAGACGGTGGCGCGACGGTCGTGCGTGCGGAACGCGGCGAAGCCCGTGCGCTTGATATCTTCGCGGTCCTTGGGGAGTTGTGTCGATATGTTTCCGTAGAACCGGGCGTGGCCCTTCGGGTGGGAGGATGTTCGGGAGGGCGGTGGGGGTGGTACCCAGTCGAGGTTTGCGGTCGAGGCGCCGCCGATGTTGACGTCGGACATGACTTTGCAGTCGTCGACGGAGTCGGCGGCGTGGAAGTTGAACAGCTGGTAGGGCCCCGAGGGGCCCTTGATGCCCTCTAATTTGAGGACTGTGTGGTAGTTAGGAGTTAGCATTGGGGTGTTGCGCATGTGCGGGAGGACGTACCGATGTCAGAGAGCCGCTTGAGTTCATCGAGGCTTCGGCCGACGAAGCTCTTGGCCAGGAGATTTGGTGTCGCACGCATCGTGGCGGGTTGGCTGAGGGAATGCGTGGGAATAGCAGATTTTTATGGGCGACAGAGCCAGCAAGCTCAGTTTGCCGTGCACATTCCTGCGATGGCGATAACACACTTGAGGATCACGACGCTGCGCGGCGGGAATTGGTGTTGCTCTCGTGTGTTATTTTTGCAGGACGTCATCAGCAAGCTCGGGCCATTTGTAGGTGGGACTTCGTGTTATCTTATCGATCTTTCAAGCAACTCTGATGGATGAAACACAATGCACGCGACAGATCTTCAGAGGACGCAGTGGAGTAGAATTACACTGGATGCGAGGAAATAAGAGCGTCCAGATCGACGCTCCAGGTTGCCACTGACTAACTGTAAGAAGTGCCGCCAAACGCCTGTCCCAATGCGCGCTCTCTAAATATCAATCCATCCAACATCAAATGCAATGTAACCAACAGCTCTGCCCTACCCAATGGATTCTTGAACCGGGAGAGGCTGGATCATGGGTCTTGCTTTATACCGCTCAAGAACTCTCGTCTTTGCCTCTATCCCACTCCCGCTTCTCACCGGCCTTCGTCCACCGCACATCATCGATGTCTCGCTCACCTCCCTTCTCCCACTTCTTGATGTCCTCGTCCGTAAACCCGGCAGCGCGGAGTCTATCTGCTCCCTGCTGCTTCCACTTTTGCCGATCACGGAACACCTCCACCGCCTCGTCCCAATCGCCGGCATCTTCCGGCTCCGGTTGCGCATCGGATTGGGGATCGTAGGCCTCCGAGAACCGGCTGTCCATAGCAGCTGGTCCGCGTCCCGCGCCTCTGCCACGGCGCTGAACGGGGGATTGTGGGGGCGGCGCTGGACCGATGAGGTCTTCTAGTGGATCCGACCCATCATCGTCGGCTAGCTTTCTACCTCGAGTAGACGAGGGACGCTCAAAACGTGACTGCTTCTCCGGAGTACCCCTTGCTGGGTCGTCATCCGCCGTCAATCGGCCATGCCTTTTGCGTCTCAGCAGCTCCTTTTGGATCAAGTCACCCCCTGACCGCTCGTGATCCTTCTCGGATCTTCTGCTGCGGCGGCGGCGGTCATCATGGTCTACATCGTCGCTGCTGAGTGGGGACCGATGCCGGTGTCTCCGGGGCTCAGAAGCAGGAGAACGCGACCTTTCGCGATGTCGTCTGTCTTTGCGCGCCCGTGGCTCTTCCCTGTCCCTGCCATGCGACTGTTGGTCACGAGTCCGATCTTCGTCTTCTTTGTCGCTGCGATGTCGGCCTTCTTTTTTCCTGCGATCGCTCTCTGGGCGCTTGTATTCTTTGTCGCCTGCGGAGGATGCATCCTTGGAACGTGACATTTCGTCTTTTTCGTCGCCAGAGCGCTTCCGCTTCCGGCCGAGGAGGATCGAGGAGATGTCGCCCAGCTGGCGCCGCCGGATATCTGTAGTGCTGGGATTCAGCTTGCGCCGCTTTTTATCCTCAGCTTCGGTCAGGTTGTCCAGGCGCGCCTGCGCCTCGGCGGCTTCTTTGGCCAGCAGGGCGGCATTGTGGCTCGCCGTCTCTTTGATGATGCGCCCCAAGAATCGCGTGTTTGGCTTCGCCTTGTTGGCAGGTCTTCGAGTCCGCTGTTAGTCCCAGGCTATGTGCCCACCTCTCGGGTCGGGGGATTCGCTGACGCACTTTGCTGATCGGAAGGCTTCGAGTCCCATGGACGAGTACTTGATCGATGCGCTGCTCGCCTCCTCTGCCAGGACCCCAGCTACGTAGTCGTCGGATAATATCGTGTCGTTCGACATAGTAGCTGTTTATCTAAAGATGCAAGATGAGAATTTATTGAGCAATGCGGACTCTGCTGCCAAAAGAATACGCAGGAGGCGCGCGCAACAGCAGGTGGAAAGGTGTGGACCCGGTCGTTTCCCTCGGGAGCGGTGCCTGTTTCTGCCCGCGCGTCTTATCGATTGCCGCCTGTCTTGGCGTGATGGATCTCTCCACTGCCGCCCGCGCCTCCAATTGGATCGAGTCCACTTGTTGAAGCCGAGCTGAGTCGAACGACGAGAGACAGAGTCAACGCTCTCGTTCGGGTTGTCGCCAGCTACCTAACCTGCATCCGCATTTTTCAGGAACAAAGTCGTCTGGCCAAAAATAACACATGGCTCTCCAATCTGCATCTTGTAATCATTCCATCTAAGGGTTCTGTCAAAGCTTGCTCGCCCCACTCAACCACCCGGCCACATTGTCCGGACAGCAGACAGACGAGAAGAAAGGGGGAAACTTCCTATAAATGCCGACGAGTACCTACTACCTGAGAGCAAACTCAAAAACCACGACGAACTACGCAAATTCTGCTCGTCTTTGCCGCCGAGTTCCCACCCGTTTGTTGCCCTGGAAAATCTTCCGCATTCAGTCAGTGTCTTTGTGCAACCGCCCGGCGCAGTGTAACGACAAAAAACGGGCTGCCAAAGAAGGAGCACCTGGGGCCGTGCACGGGCTTCTCACACTAGCTGCAGAGCCCCGCCAGCCCCTCCAAATTATCCACCGTCCACGCGACGACAGCGCCAGCACGGGCCCAGACTCGAACCAGCTGTGTTCCTGCCACAACTTGATCGCCAGGCAATCTCCAATGCGGCGCCCTCGACTCGCAACCTCGTGGAACCCAAGATGGACGCCCTGCAGGGTAAGGTCGACTCGATTGACAGCGAGGTGCGCGAGATTGGCGATGCCCTGCGCGACTATCTGGACGCTGGGACGACGCCTGCGCGCAAGGTGAAGCCGCCGGGCACAAAGGCCGGTCGGGAACTGCTGCAGCACCTGCTGGGTCGTCTCGAGCAGGTGTCCACCCAGCTAGTCGGCGTGAGCAAGCTGTCGTCGGGCTTGACTCCGCTGCCCACCGGGCCCAACACGCCTCTCTCATACGGCTCTCCGGTCGCCCAGCAGAGCCAGAGCCCGTCCCGGCTTCGCGATGCGCCCCGTGATGCGCCCCCATCGCCATCGCCCGCGGCCGCCCTGCCGCAACCGCAACCACAACCACAGCCACAACCACACGCAGAGCATGTCGCCCCACCGCTCCGACCCGATGAGCCCGTCGCGGCCCCAGTCCTCGCCAGGCCGGAGGATCTAGCTGCTCGTCCGGACGCTGGCTCGGCGTCTTCTCCTCTCCAGAAGGCCGGCCCGTTGCTTTCAGACCATGCCTCGCCACTGTTTACCTGCACCTACCGGGATATCAACTTGCTTAACGAGGATCTCTTCGAGGAGTACTCTCGCCACCCTATCGTCCGGGATCGCGGCTACTTCAAGCTCGATGTCCAGGATTTGCCCTTGCTCAAAGTCGAGAAGATGGCGCGGCCGACCAAGGACCATGCTACGTCATTCTGCTACAAGAACGAGTCCCGCAGCCTCATTAAAGTCGACACAGGAAAGCGAGTGAAGTTTAGCTCGCCGAAGCTCCCATTCCCCCGCTCTCAGAAGTCCAGGTGGACTTTTGAGGAACAACGAGACTTGTGGAACTCGACAGCCCTAGACCCCCCCAAAGGGACGCGGCCTTACATCATTGGCAACCCGCTGTTCCAGGATGTTGAGCTCTCTCCAGGCGAGAAGCTGAGGTCGAGAGGCAGGACCGTCCTCGAGGGCATCAATACCCAATACGTCTACTTTAACCTCACTGGCAAGACTATCACTACCATGCACAGGGAGGACGCCCACGTGCGATCCGAAAATTTGCTCCGGTCTGGGGCCAACAAGTTCTGGTGCTTTGTGAAGCCCACCTCTACCAAGAGAATGGAAGAACAACTGCGGCTCATCTACCCGACTATGCGGGGCTGTTCACAGTCCGTCCGCCATCTCAGTCTTCATATCCCGCCATACCAGCTGGACGAATGGGGAGTTGAGTACACGCTCGACTACTGCGTGCCAGGGCAAGCGATAGTGACAGAACCTGGGACATATCACCAAGTCCTCAACCTGGGGCCGAATTATGCCATTGCGATCAATGTCGAGTATCTTTCATCGCCAGACTTTCCCATTGACTATTTCTTCTGCGACGATAACTGTCCGGACAAGTTTGCCATGTCCCCCGAGGATTTCTTAATCTACCCCAAGCCACCACTCCCTGGGGTGGAGCCGGCACGCGAGCAGTCGGGTGATGAGGAAGGGACAGAGCCCAAACGCTTAGAAGAAGCTCCCAAGAACTCGCGACCGCAGATTGCGCAAACGCCCGTTCCACTACCAAAGGAAACCCTGATACAAACGGAACATATTCCATCCGACCAATCATTAGCAGACAATGCCGGGGCAATAGAACAGCCTACTCGAGCTGAGCCGCGTATTGAGCGACCGGATGCGCTACCACCACAGCAACCGCCGCCAAAGCAAACCGAGTCAGATGCGCAAACCCTTGCAAAAGCGGCAAGTCTTCCGTCACGAGAGCATCTGCCGCAAACATTTGTACCTCAAGCCTCTTTGCCCGTCACCGAGAGAACCCGGACGTCACCGATAAATCAAGACCGCCACATACTTACTGGGCCACACGGCCGCACAACCACGAACACAGTCGAGCAAACGCAGTTGCCGTCACAACAAGCGACCGCCACTCAGGCCGCGCTACCAGTAGGAACGCCGGTATTTACGGCTAAGAAGTCCCGGGCTCTGCCACCTCCCGTTGTGGAACCGGAAGTACCGAAGCCCCTGAAGTACCAGCACTTCCAGCCACTAGATGTGCCACGGCCGTCCGAACCCAAGCTTGACTGGTGCGTGCCGTTTCGCCCCGAGCCACCAGTTCTTCCACGGCCGGTTCCGCAGAAGAATCCGTTTTCGCAGTCACAGCGCCAGCCTCTTTCGGTGCCTTCGCTTCCACCAAACCCGGTCTACACGTCAAAGCAGTTTCTGCCCTACAGCAACCAAACCTCTCCTGCTCCATCGCCGTTCCAGCAATCATTCTTCCCTACACCACAGCAGAACCCAGGTCTTTACTACCCAGGAGGCGGATTCTCTCCCAAGACGATACGGCAACCAGCTTCTCAAGTCCGTCCGGCCAGCCCGGAGCTTGATCAAGTCGCACAGGCTGCAGCGGCTCTAGCCTCCATGCCGAACAGCTCACCTCCAGCACCGCCACCGCCACCGCCAAAAGCACCAGCAAAGACTAAAAAGAGACTAGCAGCCGCAGCGCCAGCAAAGAAAACGGCGAAGAAGCAACGAGTTGCACCTGTTCCTGCTCCTGTCCCAACCGCCGCACCAGCTCGCCCCCCAGCCGCCACACCCATCATTACCCCGATTGTTACACCTATCGTCAACTTAGTTCCAGCACCTATTGTCAGCTCGGTTTCTATACCTGTCGTCAACTCGGCTCCTGTACCTACCGTCGACTCGGTGTCTACGCCTTCTGTCGGCCCGGTTCCTACGCCCGCCGTCAAGTCCGCTCCTGTACCTGCGCTCACCTCGGTTCCCGTGCCTGCCATCAACTCGGTTCCTGTACCTGCCATCAACTCGGTTCCTGTACCTGCCATCAACTCGGTTCCTGTACCTGCCATCAACTCGGTTCCTGTACCTGCCATCAACTCGGTTCCTGTACCTGCCATCAACTCGGTTCCTGTACCTGCCATCAACTCAGTTCCTGTGCCCGCCAAGGTACCGGAGATTGCCGCCCAAAATTTCGTACCCATGGCTGCTCCAGTCCCCCCATCCATCCCTCCCAGCAGGGCTATTTACCGGAATCTCGCACTGATGGTGCAAAGCGGCGGGGTAAATCGAGCGGAGACACTCTCTTCTGGTTTTGGTGACAACCCAGCCGCCAGCAAAGCGGCCTTCTATCGCCTGGACCAACTCGTGAAAGAATGGAGAATGATGGCGTATTCTATAGTTCCCGAGGGGAAATTATACGAATTCATCAACAAGGTAGATGAGATGGCGCACTTCACTACGCCAATCCACATCTTCCTTCGCCGTCTAATCAGAATGAAGATGGCGGGTCTCGTTTACAATAGCGGCAATAACGGAGAGGAGCAACGCGTGGGGGCAGCCGAAGACATCACTAGTCTCCTGGAAAAGCTCAAATGGCCCGAGAGCGACCGAGGCAAGTTGCTGCACTACATTCGGGAAGGCAAATGTTGGAAGACCATTTGCAATAACAACGATGGAATGCTCTGCATTATGCCCCTCAACACCGACCTCTCAGACCTCGGCATGTTTCGGGAAGAAGTCAATCGCTTCCACGACCGGCTCGCCAGTAACACTTTCGTCGCCGCTTTGGATGTCGTAGGCAAACAACTGGCAACGGCCATTTGGGAGGGCAAAGAACTCACGGAATTTGTGTGGGAAAACTACAACACGAATGCGCTGGACCCAGCTGAGATCCTTCCGCTTCTACAACCATACGCCTCCATCCCGGAGAGAAACAACTGTTTCAGTAAGACAGACTTCCTAAGTGCCCCAAAACCACAACATTGGTCCGAGATCTTCCCCGATTGGCCATCGGACCCCTCAGCCGTCAGAAATGGCGAGAGATATTGCAGCTTCTGCAAACGCAAGCAACTCTGCCAGTGTTCTTTAAAACGCATGCCTGATGTCCCTCGCGTCGAAATCGATGGGACTAAGGGTCTTGGCATCCGTTCCAGGGGAGAACACAAAAAAGGCGAGATACTAGGAGAGTTGCTCGGCGAGCTGGTGCCTGTCGGCTCGCATCCTAACGAGTGGACCTTTGAGCTGAGGAGGCCGGATATGCAGAACGATATTGTCGCCGAGATCTACACTGGGCGTCGCGGCAATTGGGCTCGCAAGGTCAATCACAGCCTGGAGCCGACGGCTCGGTTCAAGGTAGCGAAGATGTCGGGGCGATGGCGAGTTCTGCTGGAATTATTGAAGAGTCTTGAGGATGGCGAGGAGATCACAGCCGAATTCGGCAGGGGCTACCGGAAAGGCGCGGACACGGTGATGGAGGGCACCGAGTGATTGGATTGACGCGGGAAATGATGAGTTAAGGCAACATGGACGAGGAGGATGTCGAGGGAACGGTGTACTTATAGGAGTGAATGTTTCTGCCTCCTTGTTCTTCTTTTTGGTGGCGTCTTACGGGTTTATTCTTGGTCGCGATTTTCAATTTTCCGAGTTTTTATCTGGCTTCCTCGTCTCTATTCGCAAAACGATGGCTTTGACATCGGCCGGCTGTCGCTCGGACGAGCAGAAAGCGAAGGTTCAAGGACCGACTCTTGGTGTTTTGCATTGGTGGCTGTGGAAGAAAGATGGGGTTTCTCCAGAGAAGGTCGCACATTATGTAAATGTTTTGTTGGCGCGTCTGCATTGCTACCTTGGTTGGAAGTAACAGCGGAATCATAACAGCCTTTAATTTTTTATCTTCCTCTAGTTTCTATTTTGAATACGCTCCTTGTGTTTTAGCCCAAACAGAATGTAAAACTTCTACTTTTAAGCTATCTATCTCGAGATAGAGAAGATGAAGACAAGGAGGAAAAAAAGTAGAACGGGCCGCAACACTGCAAGGAAAGAAGACCTAGAGAGAGAGAGAACGCGAGAAGGGAATAGGTAGTGTTTAGTTAGTATACTTGGAGTGCGTTGCAGGAAGGAAGGGGGAAAAAAAAGAGAGAGACTGGAACATTTGATATCCATCGGGCGTGTGTGTAAGAGAGATCCGGGGGTCAGAGAAAGAGCTAGAGCGCTATCCCTGAAATTCCTTCCGCCTTTCTGCTCTTATGCTTCCTCCTCAATCCTGCTGCTGCTGTTGCTGCCGTTGTTGGCTTCGTCGTCTCATGGCAGCAGCAGGAAGTGGTGAGCTCCCGTTCACGACTATCGCGCCGGGTCTTCCCAGCGTAGAAGGAAGGCCCGTCACACTCGTCCACGAGGGTAGCGGACCGCTGATGGGTAGCGAAAGAGCGTTGTTCACAGCTTGTAAGCTAAGACCCGCAGGGGGAGTCGGGCTTTGAGGGGGCGTGATGTGTCCGTAGACGACGAGGGCGGCCGACCTCCCGTTTGGGCTTGGGCTTGGAGGCGGGGTGGGCAATGGAGGCGGTGTGGGCGGCAATGGAGACGGGGCGGGCAATAGAGACGGCGCCGGGGTCCGAGCCTCCTGCGTCGTGTTAGCTGAAGGCGATCAAGTGTGTCAGCTAGTTATGGGACCCTTGCCTCATCCTGCAACGCAGAACCCCTCGTCAGGGCCGGCCGCTTGTCGGGCAAGCGCATGAGAATACTCCCGAAGGGGGAGAGGTCTTCGACGGCCTGCTGTGCCGCGCCGACAGTGAAGAGCGTCACGATGATGTGGCCGGGAAAGCCATCCACACGCTCAAGCAGCTCTGGACGTGTCAGGGCAGCGCGGACGATTGCTTCGCGCTTGTCTAGTGCTTGGGGGGGTGTGACGTCGGGGAGGTGTACGAGGATCTGCCGCTCTCCCTCGTCGTCTGGAGCTATAGCAGGGGCTGCACATTGAGGCTGTGGCATGGCTGGATACTCTTGCTGGAGGAGAGCAGCAGGGACGGGTGGCTGCGGGTAGCCCTGGTGAATATGACCGTGTTTTGGTGGAGGACCTGGGAAATGGTCCGGCGGGGGGTAATATAGATGAGCTTGTGGGGGCCAGTAAAGCTCGGGCGGCGGTAACTGCGGCGGTGGCTGCATCTGGACAACAGATGGGACCTGGTTGTGATACTGGACTGGTACCACAGGATGGTAAACTGTGACGTGACTGACGACAGAGGTGTCTGGTAGAAACTGGTATGGGGGACCGGGAGGAGCCAAAGCTGGACTGAGAGGGCCGTGGTGGGCCGGGCCCGGTTCTCGCGTCGGGTTCAGGGGCAAAGAAGCGGGAGGCATCAATGATTGCCTGTCTATTTCGAAAGGGGACCTGATAAGAACAGAGCCAATCCCATCCTCACCATATCCCGGGTTTTCGGTGAGGATCTCTCGGCCTCTGAACGGGTATCCTGTCAAGATCCCTGAATGGGAAAAGCCCGCGTATTAGAATAGTAACTAGAGGTCTGCGAAGGTCAATGGATGGATAACGCTTACTTGTGAGTTGCTTGAAGTTGGTGAATCCCAGCACTCGAGCCCAGCCTGCTTGTCGGTCCGGGATGAAGAGTCTGACATGTATATCCAGATCCCTTCCGAATTGATACCTGATGAAATCCTTGAGGTGATACCAATCAGTCGAGTCGGACAGCTAGGAAACCGGTTAATGTATGTCCTGCTCTCTGATCCAATGAGACATACGTTTTTAACAAGGAGATAGTATGGGCCCCCCAGAGTGTCGTTGTGACTTATGCGAACCCTGGTGTCCCAGGGCATTGTGCCGGAGGCGGTTGATGAGGCTCGGCTCTGGTGGTAGGTATGCTCAGAGGAAGGCGGTAGCATATAATTAAGTGGTGAGACCGAACGTAACCAGCCAGGGTGAGGAAAAGAAGGGGCCGATTGCCCGTCCGTCTTTAATACATGAAAAGGCAGGGACACGGTCCCGTTTCCTCCCACAGGTTCTCGAGGTACCCGTGCAAATGCATTAGACTCCCGATGGCAGAGGATGGCGCGAACTCTACAATGCGAAGATCCCGGGCCGTGGCGTCTGTTTTTGCTTTGGTGGCTGACCCATCACTCGGCATTACAGGACGCATCTTCCAGCCTCCGTTTCCTTGCATCTGGCACGGCATGTCGGTTCTTCTCTCCCCCCCCCGCCCCCCCTCGACAAAATCCGGGGCAGCAGCAGAGACACCTCCCCGATCGATCTGGAGGCTGGGCATGTTGACTCTCGACAGAGCATAGCGCAGTGCGGGAGGACGATCGAATAGCTTCTGGTATTTGAACTTGGACAATTACTCCCAAGCATAGTACCTATGCTTGTCCAGAGTCAAGATGTGTCGTGCCATTTCCCTAAGGGTTGACATGTTCTCTTGTATGTGCAGGAAAAAAGCAAGAATTGCTTCAGGAGTGAGACACATGCAACACAGCTTACCACAAAAATATGTTCATCCTGGGGATACACCTCCCATCGTTGTTATCCCTTCCGCGCATACACAGTTCGTGATACTGTGGTGAAATAGGATAGAGAGGAGGAGGTGATGCTGATGCGGCCCAGGAGGACCAAGCGGGATGGGTGACATCCGATCTTGCGTTACACCGAAAAACGCCGCTGGCTCGGGGTTGTGCTGGAATTGGACAGCCGCAGCTTTGGGTTGACAGGCCCCGTTTCCTGACACATCCAATCGCGCACTGTCTTCTCCAGCGAGACGATCACTGTTTTGAGCTGTCTCCCCTCACCAACTCCCCCACGATGGTCCGCAAAGGTCGGACAACAGAATCACGACATGCTACGCGCATGCTTCGTCCCAACCAGTTCCCCTGGTATGTCATTCGAAAGGGATCCTGGCTCTCGGGCTCGCACTCTTGGTCTCGACGGCTGCAGGTGCCGCCGCCGCCGCCGCACATCCAACAGGTCAACAACAGTGCCCACCCCGCCCCGATCTGGTTCACGACCTCCGCCGTCTCGAGTCCCGAAAAGCAAAGCTCCAACCTCTTGCATAGAAGAGGGTGTGCTGGCACGCCACCAATCTTGGACAAGGCTCAGCCTTTGGAGATCATTGCCGAGTTAACGAGGTTTGCTGGAATGTCTGTTGGGCCATGCTCACCTGTTCTTAGGCACGTTGTTGTGTTACGCTCGTACAACTGCTTTCCCTGTTGTCGGGACATGCAAGCGATTAGTCGAGACCGATCTATCATCCTGGCATTCCGTATTGGGGTTGTGATGAGAAAAATACGTAGTAGGCAAACCATCCTAAGTGTCGGGTTTTGTGTGTGTTGCTGGGACTGAGCGATGAGTGGTAGATCGGATGCTCCGCAGGCGGTTGGTGGAGCTTTGCAAGCCACTGGCTTTTTGCCATGGTTTGCCTTGGATGGAGTCCCCCCTCCCCCTCCCCCTCCCTCCTACGACACTGCATCCCCAGAGTCCTATTCCTGTGACGAGTCAAAAAAAAAATAGTCTCGCCAATGCAGGTCTCAGAAGCGTTCGCCGCAACAAAGTTTTATAGGTCGGCGCAAAGCGACATCTGAGCCTCCGGGATCCCCGGGCCCAATTGGCCTCGCATCACCTTTCCCATCTTGGATAAAAGCTTTGAGACGAGATGCGGATCGAGGACAGGACCCGTTCCTACGCAGTAGTGGCTGCAATACCAGCGGGATACTGTGCCTGCAGCAGGGCAGCGGCATTTGTCGAGAGCGACAACTTGGAAGCTACACCACAAAGTGATGGGCTATTGCATGGGAATTCCTTCATGGCACAAATACACGCGGTTGAGAAAAAGGCTCAGAGCAGAATAAGGTCGAGAACGGGAGTTGGTCTTCCAACGAAGATGAGGGAAGGTGCTTGGTGATTAAGGGTTAGGGTATGTCACACTGGGATCGCGGGGGGGGGTCTCTGACCGACCGTCGTTTGTGCTTGTCGAATTGGGGTTGATGTAAACAAATGCATTCCGCCGCGACCAAAGCCATCGCGACAACCAGTTTTCCGAAAACGGGCCACTTCAGGCCCCTAAAATCCCAAGAAATAAACTCAAACACAGGCTGACGCCATCACCATCAAAAATGGCGCGGTCGCCGACCAAAACCCAGCCGAGCGACGCTCAGCGCGTTGCCAAAGTCCTCCGCGACTTGCGCTCCGCCTCGGCCAGCCACGAGATGACGATCCTCCGGCTCAGCGAGCCCATCTCCAGCGCCCTCCAAACCGCCAGCACCTCCGACACCAACGCCCGCACCTCCGACATCTCCAACAACTCGGCCCTCGACGCGCCAACCCCCGCCAGCCTCGAAGCCGACCTCGCGCACTACCAAGAGCTCTTCGCCAAACTCCGCTTCTCCTACGTTGAGCAGGTGACCAAAGAGAAATTCATCCGCGCCATCGTCGGCGACCCGCCCCTGATCGTCACCCCGCAAGAGAACGCCGACCTCGAGGCGTCCAACACCGAGGCCAAGGCGGCCCTCAAAGCCCTCAAGACCAGCGTTGCCGAGCTAGCCTCCACGCTCGAGTCCCGCGCTCGGGATCTCGCAGAGCGGCACGAGCGTGTCGAGCGCGAGACGGCCCTCTTGCACGATCTCCCTGAACGAGTGGCTGCCGCTGAATCGGCCATTGCGCGGTTGCGAGCCGAGCAGCAGCAGGACCAGCAGCAGCATGCGGGGCAGCCGGAGCTGAACTTGCCGCTGGGCAAGACGCAGGCGCTGGTGGAGAAGCGCGCGATCGAGACGGCCGAGTTGGATCGGCAGCTTGAACAGCTGGAAGCCTTGGCACCCCGCAAGCGAAAGGAGAGGGAGAGGCTGCAGGCCGAGCTGACGCAGTTGGAGGCCAAGAGGGTCCACAGTGCCGCCGCTGCGCGGGAGGCGAAGCGGAGAAAGGAAGATGCACAGGGGGAGGACGACCTGGAGGCTAGGGGGCGGTGGTATCGGGCGACGGAACAGGTCTTGACGCAGGTCTTGGATATTCAGGGGTGATGGGTGTGTAGAGGAGGGGTCACGATGAACCCTTGTACGAACGATGTTCACGAACGACACATGCATGGAATTTGGTTTATGGGGGTGGGATTGGATGAGGGCGCTCGGTGTATAGGAAAGACACAATCGGCATGCCTTTACGCTTTGGGGCTCGTCTTGCGTGTCCTCGCATGATTTCAGAGTGGGAAATGCACGTCTCAGACATTGCTCTAGTTACAATAATGATAAGATACCAACAACCCGTGATTTACTGACTACTCAAAGGATTCTGAAGTTGGCCTGGGCTGCATGTCTGTACAGGAGGTAACGGACGATCTACACCGATCTTGCTGGTGAGCTATCGAGCTGAGTTTCAAGCTTCGCACCCAATCACAGCTCATCGGGTAAATCGCCGAGCTGCCCGAGTTCGAGACTTGCATACACCATCTCGACCATTTGGGCCCCGCCTTTTTTCTTTTTTCTTGGGACGGCCCAACGGTGGATTTGCCCCGACCCCGACCAAGCTCCGGGGTAGCTCGCGGGTGTCGCCGGGGTGCGGCGTTAGCCTTCAACGCCCACGATGTACGAAGTACCCCCCCTCGTTATAGTCTTGATGTCTGTGGGGTGGTGCTGCCGGCTTCGTGGGGAGCAGGGTTTTGGTAGGCAAGCAGTGCATCACAATATTGCCAAGACATATTTGAGGGGGGACAGCTTGTGACAATTCGGATTACGTCCGCTGCCACAGAATATTCCCCGGTTTTCGGGCAGCGAAGAGCGGCAGACACGACTGGAGCCACTTCACCCAGCTCCGCTCACCCCCGCACCATGTGCGTGCCAGTGGTCAGGCGCGGGGAGGAAGCTGACCGCTTCCCAAGCATCTGGTGAGGAGCTAGGTTTTGTCTTCGGTATCAGATCCGTCTGGAATTTGAGCCTCGCCAAACCTCAAGTCTTGGACAGCCAGCTCGACATGGCGCAATTATGGACTCCTCCGTCTAGGAACGCCTCCGTCTCCGGTCGTCGCATCGCGCAGATCATAAAGCTCAAGCCTGAGTTTGTCAACAAGTACAAGGATGTGCACAGAGCGGTTTGGCCCGAAGTCCTCAAGGAGATCCAGGATTGCAACATTCAAGACTGTAGGTGGTGATGCTCGTTGGCGCCACTGTCGGGAGCTTACGTCACCACACACAGACAGCATCTTCCACGACCCCGAGACTCGTATCCTTTTCGCAAGCTTCAAATATGTTGGGACAGACTATGAAGGCGACATGGCGAAGATGAGGCAGAACGCCAAGGTCCGCGAGTGGTATGTCCTGCCTAGTCTTATCTTGCCTGGCCGTACTGGCGCGTTGGAGACTATATTCCTCCGCTTCCAACCCACAAGTGGTTCTCAACCCAGGACGCCGGCTGATCTTGTCATAACAGGTGGAAGATGACCGACTCGCTTCAGGAATCCGTTGTTCCAGGTGCCAAAAGCAGCGAGGCCGGGGAGCCTTCGTGGTGGAAGCCCATAGAGGAAGTCTTCTATTCGCCTTGAGGGCAGGCGGGGCTCCCGTCAACCCTCTTCGACTCCCAGCGTCTTGGGGCTTCAGCAGCCCCTTAGATCAGGTGGTGCGGTGCGGTTGAGGGTGGTAACCGGGATAGATTCGTAGCAAGGGCGCTGTCAGTATTATGATTTTCCAAATAAAGCGCCGAAAATGCTCGCAGGGCTTCCTCCTCCACCACCGCCTCCACCTCGGTTGCCGTGTCTCCTCGCTTCAGTCCGAATCCATTCCTCGAGATATTTGCGGTCGGACAACTGTCTGCCGTTTGTAACCTTCGTTTGAACCTGTGCCTCTTGGGCATCAAAGCTCAGCAATGTTGGAATCGAGTTGATCATGTATGTCAATCCTAAGCCAGCCTCCATCACGTCCGGCGCGTCGTATTCGACAGTGCAGTATGCCACACCACCTTCCGACTCACCAACCCCTGACTCGATGAGCTGCTGGAGGAGAGGTGACACAACTCGGCATGTTGAGCACCAAGACGTAGTCCATAGCGTTAAGAGTGGTGTTCGTGCGGACGACGAGATGAGCTGGTAGTTGTGGAACTGGTCTAGATTACGGACACTGGAGACAATTGTTAGAACGTCAACGGCATTATCGCGTGTTGTTCACACAAATTAGGTACTCACGGCGCGAGCACCCGGTTCTTAGCTGCTAGTCTTCGTGACGTCGAAAAGGACGCGTGTGATCTCGCGATGGATGGCTTGAGGCTGCCTATGACAGGGGCCTTCGTACGGGGAACACGTCCCAAAAGCGTTGGTCTCACGGCTGACATGTTGAGGCTCTGCGGATGTATGGCTTTGCAATTGGCGACGTTGTACAACCCACCGGCTCAGCTGTCTCTGATGTTGCCCAAGCTGATACGGATTGTGCTTGGCGATCCGAGGGGGGGAACGTGGTCGACGAGCAAGGAGGACGCTGAGCTGAGTTGCTGGCTACTTTCTGTGGCCTTGATTGGCTGAAATGTGCACTTTCCGGGGTCTGGGGAAGTTTGGGGACAAGCCCAGCCACAATTAAGGCTAACGATCAAATCGTTCCTCCTGCGTCATTGCGCATCCAGGGTCTTTTGGTAAAAAACCTCCAATTGCTTCGGAAAACACGGCAAATCCAGCATGCCCTTCATC
>Ga0247760_1000716_pt1 | contig 34855 bp, 26 predicted proteins | sample UWRJL171409R4_FD_179936 | JGI IMG/M metagenome (GOLD analysis project Ga0247760, IMG submission 179936) | Plant litter microbial communities from Arlington Agricultural Research Station in Wisconsin, United States - UWRJ-L171-409R-4 | ecosystem: Environmental > Terrestrial > Plant litter >... | reverse complement strand
AAAAAAAAGAAAGAAAAAAAACTTACAGCGATGCGATCATCTTCGCTGAATTTCTTGCTCAAGGGCATCTGTCCAGATGGCGTCTGTGTTTTGGAAGACATTGCGTTGCGTGTATGTATGTTGGCAGCTTGTGCAAGTGTGTGTGGTAAACACGCGAGCAACTTCAAATTCTAGACTGAGAGATGGATGGAAAATGCAGCATTTATCGCCAAAATATTTACAGCTACAGCCACAGAGCCTTATCCTCTAGACGACGTCACTCGACGCCCTTTCGCGCAATGATTGCCTTGTCCATGTCACCGGTGGTGTTTCTGCCTTCTGCCTATCTGACGTGGCCCGGGAAGGCCCGGTATCTGTTTTGGTGACCGAACGACAAGGCTGCGGCGTAATGTCATGCCGACGACCTGTCATCACGCACGCGCTCCACCGGGAAATTCTGATGCCTGCAAATATGAATTGCCAGGTGAAAGGGCATTTTAGCGGTGGAAGAAGGGCATAATAAAATAAAATAAAAATTTTTAAAAAAGGAAAAAGACATGTAGCGTCTCAATCTGCTACTGGGTTGAAAGTGGAATGCTAGGGTTGCAATCATGCCAAGCTGAGCCTCGAGAGTCGTGCTGGACTTTGTCTCGTCTTCGACAAGCACGCCGCAGCCAGCAAAACAACTTCACCCGTGTTGACGTGTTGAACAATGATGCGGCATATCTTGCCTCAGGCCGCCAAATCTTGTTTGTAATCTGACATCCTCTTGATTAGAAACTCCGACAGCCCACAGTCACGAATCTTGAGATACAGGGCCGTTGGCTGAAACCAATAGTCATCGGTATACCTGGCTGGCAGCGCTTCCGAATATCGGTGTTGGCCATCGGCTCCAAGGAACGGGACGACAATTTGCCGGAATTTGCTCGGGATTTTAATGCGATGGGTGCATACTTCCATTGATGTAGCGTACGTAGTGAGACAAACGGGCACCGTCATGGTCTTCTTGTTCTGGGCAAGGTAAGGTAAACCTGGTCGTCTGATGTGCAGACCGTGTTTCACGCTTGGTTCTTATTCAGCCATGTCTTTTGTATCGAGCAAGCGCTTGTCACTAAACGTCAATATGCCATGCTCGCGATAGCTCTGAACTGAGAGGCTAACTGGCATTGTCCTCGTCATGCATAAACATAAGCTGTGCAAAGACTTGTGGTCCTCCGCTCGACTGAATATAATACTTTGATAAAAAACAGGCCGAAGTGGCCATCCAGGTTCCGACGCGGACCTTGATCTGAACCTAAAAAACAAGGAGCAAAGCTGCGTAAACATACGATGTCTTATCTCACCAGCCCCTGAATGGAATCCAAGGGGGCGAGAGCATGTAAGGTTGCCTAGGTAGGTATATGAACCCCTTGCTCTTCTGCCCTTCCTTCCTCTTCCTTTGGCTTCAATTTCACCTTCTCTTGCTCACACTGCATTTGAAATCAATAAAGACATATACACTATTAGCCGCCCTTCCCAGGTATTCGTTATCAGAGTGCCCCTCCTGAAGCGCAACACTTGAATCATCACCAACATGAGCACCCCCCGGACCGTTACCCCGGCCACGGCCCCCCAGCCAGAATCCCGCCCTACCACCCCCGCTAATCCCGATGCCTTCCTTAAGCCGGATAATGATGTACATATCCCTCGGGACTTTGCCACCTTTTTGGCCGACTACAGCGGTATCGACCCCGCCAATGCCAAGGCGCATTGTCTCGCTGTACGGGCTGAGGCTTGGAAAGTCCAGCGGTATCCGTGCATCGGGATGCTCCTCTTCCTCGATACGCGGCAGGGCATCAAGGCCTGTCCCGGAAACGCGTTTGAGGAGGCCGTGGCGCTACTCAAGAATCAGGAACAGCAGCAAGAACCCCTCTACCTCGATATCGGGTGCGGATTAGGCCAAGACCTCCGCCTTCTCCGACACGCCGGCGTACCTGGCGACCGTCTCTTCGGGACCGACCTCCTCCCCGGGCTGATCAAAGCAGGGTACCACCTATTTCGCGATGCGGACGACGATAGCACGGGGAACACTATCCTCAGCGCCTCTTTCTTAGTACCCCATGACATCTTCACATCCCTAGACGGCGGCGACAACGGAGGCGACGTCCAAGACAGCGCACACAATCCACTGACACCCTACCGACACCGCTTTGCTGTTGTCAATCTTGGGCACCTCCTCCACATATTTTCACGCGCAGAGCAACTCGAAATGCTCACGCGTCAGGTCATTGGTGCTCTGCTACGCCCACCGGTGTCCCCGCAGGGGGCAGATGGTGGAGGTGCCCTTATTGTCGGCACGACCGTTGGAGTTTCTTCCCCCGGTGGGCTCGAGATGCCCTCCCGTCATGGCCGGGGCGTTACTACCTTCATCCATAGCCCTGAATCCTTCACGGCCTTGATGGAAGATGTAGGTCGCGTGACAGGTACTCTGTGGAATGTGGAGGCAAGGCTCGACAACGTCATGGATGATCTCAACACCCTGGGTCAGGAGGGTCTGCAGGCTTTTCGTTTGGCTTTTACCTGCAAGAGACGGGCTAAGTAATCGCTCAGGCAGTCCGCTCGCATAACGTCAAAGATTCCCATGATAGATATTGTGCCATAGGCTCCGTTGGCTGGGCCAGCGCGCGTTCCTTTCCCTTCCTCTACAGAGGAGAGTGAAAAAAGAAGTTTTTTTTTTTGGGATGAGCAATGAGAGAGAGCTACCCACCTACCAAGTTACCGATAACTCAGTCTTGTGCCGCCGTGTGACAGTTTCTTCCCAGTTGCTCAAATCGGTGCGTGTGGTACTACTCTCAAAACCGAGGCGTCTTTCTAGGCTACATGTCAATGTGTGGGCGGGTATGTCTTGGCGGAGCACAGTTTTCCAGTCGTCCAGTCCGCCCAGTGAGATGTACATTTGTGGAGCTCGCTTCCTGTCATTGAGTTGAGCCCGCGTTCGTATTACCAAGAGTGAAGAATGTCCCATAGTGGCGCGCGTTTCTACCCGGCAAAGTCATGCCTCGGCGACTGAGACGAGGCTGAGGCGAACTGTGGAATGCGTGCGGCGGCAACTACTCGGTAACGGCCTCGCCGTACCTAACGGGAGATTAGCTGAGCTTTCCTCAGGCCCGCTGTGTTCAGATACGGGTACAGTACGTACAAGGAAAAAAAAATCCTTGCCGTCAAGGGATTTTACTGTCCAGACTCCAACCTTGGGGACTGGAACATCACGGATTGGGTCGATGGTACATGTCTGGTGTCTTGGCTGTTCGATTCTCCGCCGCCGAGTGGGACGGCAGTAAGGTCCAGGTGTCTCTCTCCTCCTCGGCTCAAGATTCCAGGGAGAGCGCCTGTCTTTTGCCAAGGGACGCAGATCGCAGTGAGCAGATTGAGAGAAGGCACTGGAAGATACACTCCTCCCGGTCTGCTACTGCCGCTGATCACGCTGACGGCTGGGTGGTTGTGCATGGCGAGCTTGAGATTGCAGATGACGTTCGGCGGAAGATTGCGGAGAAGAGGAAAACGAGGCTTTTCGCAAGGACTTGCGGAAGAAATCTGCGTCGAGGTTGCGGAATACGTGCCCGAGCAGCCTCGCAGCGATCGGAACTGCAAAAAGAAAAAAGAAAAAGCCTGAATCTTCTAGGTCTGCAGCTTGAGCTTGTCGACGATGCTGGTAAATCCCTTCGTGTCAGGGTCGTGCTTCATTATCGCGACGAGGGTCCGAGGCAGAGAACTTGGAATTTCTGGGGCACGTGAATTTGTTACGGTCTGAGAACTGTGAGAAAGTGTCACAGGCATTTACGTACTTGTATGGCCCATCTCGGTTGAAGCCGGAGCAAGATAAGAGGGGAAAAAAGAATTGATTTGGCAATCTTGCGTTGAGCGAGGTGGATGCGCGATTGAGATTGCTGTCAACACCACCCTGCGCAGAGGATTGACCTTTTCTGGCCGAAGATAAAAAAAACAAAAAGCTCACCACCAAGCTCCCTCGGGGGAGGTTGGTGGCTACGAAAAACCCTGGGGGTTTTTTACTTCGTGGTCCCGAAGGGTGGGACCCGGAGAAGGGGGAGTGGCGACTGTACCGGGACTCGAACCCGGTACCTTCGAAACCCCCCTCGGGGCGAAACGATAGTAGAACTCCAATGACCGTTGAGCCATGGCGCCTGCTAAAGTCTCCGTTGTGTGCCCCGAGGGGGGATCGGTGAAAACATCTCGCTGGACCTCATATATATACCCCACTTTCGACAACTTGGTCACCCAGCAACTTGGACAGGGAATTCAGATGCCGAGCACGGCGTCGCACTTGCTTTTGTTTTTCATGCCTCCTTTTTGGCGCTTCACCACGCCAGCGTCTCAGAGGCCTGCGCCGAACACCAGCTGGTCGCCGCAGACGTGATGGAGATTGAACCGCACTTGAGCTGCGCCAGCCAGTTCTGGATCACACACGGCCGCAACAAAAACCTGTTCCAATCCATGGTCTCGAGGAACATCAAGCACCTGAACTCGACTTGCGCAGAGTCGCGATTTGAACCGAGATGGAGCAAGTGCGTATTGCCTCGCACATCGTCACCCAGCCATTCCTGTCTGCACCTTTCGTCAAACCCGTCTTCATTGACATTTCCATTCTTGACCCAACCACGGATATGTTAGAGTAGAATGAGGAACTATTTAGCGAGGAAAAAGAAACCAATAACAAAAAAAAAAGTACAAGGATGATGGAAAGAGTCGCCCAATTTGATGTGGATTCCAGTCCTCGTCGCAGTGAACAAGCTCCAGTCTTGACAACCACGGACAGTATACTGGCATGACGTAAGGCTTTTCTTCCATGATATGCTCTTGATTCTCGAGCTGACAAAGTGAAACAGATCATGATCCCCTACACACTTTTCAAGCTGGGGGTTGCCCTGACGGCAACTGTCTCCGGTCAGGTCTGGTCACACCCACCGCCGGATCCATTGCCCGCGCAGCAGAAGGTCAAATTCCAGCCGGCCCCCCATATCGTGGCGACCTCATGGTCGCGCCTACGCTTCCCGGAGAAACCGACACGGTGCAGAGCGGGACTCGTCACGTCGAAGCATCCAACGCCCTTGCGAACGCCAACGCCACGCACGCCAAACCCAACAAAAAGACTCAATGACGAGGTGTGATGCCAAATATAAGGGCGCTACGCTGGTGCGAAGCCTAAGTATTCCCTTTTGCTCCGCATCATACAACGGTCCCACCTGCGGCGGTGGCTCCCCAGGACTCAACGCCAACGGCGTAGCCGCCGTTTGTGGCGCGGCCCAGCAGGTGTCAAGCTTGTATGCCTAGCCTCCGAAGTGGTGTTCTGGTGAGACTACCTAGCCACGCAAGGTTGGAGCTTCGGACGCTTTGGTGTTTGTGGAGAGTGCAGTGGGCGGGCCGACAGACCATATAGAAATATTTATCTGAGCAAGCAAGCAGGTCTTGTCATTTCATTCCAATTTTCCCATCATGCAATGCCAATGCTGAGACGGCTACTGAGACGGTTGATACCGAGACTCCGGAGGTAAAGGTCTAGGTTTGATTCTGGCATGTTTGCTTCTGAAAGAGAAATATCACTTCGCATACACATCGCCGTGGTCATTCACAAAGGAGTTGAAGTCTTTTTCTTTGCTAGATAAACAAGCTTTTTTGTTCCAAAAACCTGAGAATCTGCGATCTTCGCACTTTGCGCTTCCACTTGGATCGTCGCGACGGTCTGGCAGCGACGTGGCACGCGATGTAAACAACAAAAAAGGGGGTTATGCAACAATATGCCGGGTCACAAGCAGCTAGGTATGCATGAATGCCACCAGAATTCACGTCACAACCAGCAACACAAAAAAATAGCCAATGCAATCAAGTTTAAACACCATTGGCATTTCGGATTTCAGATTTCAGGGGGGAGTGGCAATCATTAATGAGATCTGTATGATCAAGAGAGGCCTTGCATGTGTAGAGAGGCACTCGTCACGAACGCAATTGGCGCATCGCTAAACAACAAATACAAAGTATCCGATATGGTGTAACGGCTAACATCGCTGGTTTTCAAGTCAAGATAATCTCAGCAGCTCGGAGTTTGATTCCCCGTATGGGAGTTTATTTTTATTTTTATTTTTTCCCCTTCTTGTGTGTGGGTTTGGCGTATCCACACAGTAGAGGCGAGTCGGGGCCGTCTTGGCTATTTGGTTGTGGGCGGAGGGTATCTACAGGAGCCCACCTTGTTGTAGAGGAAGCATGAGGCGATAAGAGCACAATAGTGTTGGGGTTGAGCATCAGCCTTGGTTTGCCCAAGAGGCGGAGGGTGTTTATATATACATGCGTAGCCTCCACGCCCCCCTCCTCACTGGACGTACTCCGTCGCGGCGCGGAGCCTGTGCAGATCCGCAGCTCTTTTCAATCATACGGAGCGGTGCATTTTGGAGTTGGATAATCATTGGGGAAATTGCGATTACCAGGGCATGTACTATGTGGAAAAAACCATAATGGGATCATGTCTTTTTTCTTTTTTCTAGTAATGAGTGTAGTGGGCCTTTTTGAGGTGCAGATCAGGATTAGTGTTTATTATCTACAGACCTTACACTCGAGAGAATGGATGGGAAAACTAAAACAGCGGACAGTCAGTGGTGACGCAAACGATCAAATATGCTCCTGTATTTGCCATAGCTAGCTCCTACGGGATCTCCCACCACCAGCTATACAACTCTGGTTCTGATTCTAGGCCAGCGGATCCTGAGGCAGGCGAGAATTCGGGAGGATTAGGTCTTAGCACTATCCTCGGCATTGATCTCTCAGGTGTTGTAATTCGAAAGCATCGTCGACTTTCGGCCAAGGCATCCTAGGGCTTGGGGTAGGGACCGAGGCATACCCACTGAACAGCGTCGACTACCTAGCAATGGGCTCAGTTGTATTGGTAAATGTCGGATGGTGATCCCGCTAGCCCAGGTATCAAACATAAACACCAGCTGCAAGGGCAAATACGTTGGATTATGTTGTGTCGCATGTCGGCCCTTTATCAAGTCTCAACCCCATCTTCAGCTGAGTTGTTATAGGGCCCCCTGAATAGAAACTGGTGCTCCGCAGACTCTCGCAAGATAACCCGAAACCTCGTCAAACCTAGTTTGTTGCACTCAAAAGCCACAATGGGCCAGACTTTCCCGGTGTCAAACCGGTTCATGTCAAATATATTTCCTGTGCCGAATCGTAATGTTAGATTGTTGACAAGCAAGAAAAGTCCGAATTTATGCGGGCACATACCACAGTCAACCTGGCTGCCATTCAGCGTCCGGTAACCCTGCCCAGTTTTCATGTTCAACCCGCATCCAACAACACAGCCCTTGCCGAATTTCTCTGATGTGTCTGAAACCGAGTGTTTGTTGGAACCCAGCGAGCATGCGTAGACCCGGCCGTTGTCGCTGTGGTAGGCCCACGATCCTGGATTGTTACCCATACCCGTGACGTTCCCGTATATGGAGCGTTGACTGAAGCCGATGCAAAAGAAGCTATGTTCGCAGTTATGAGACAGTGTTAGCTTGTGTAGGGGAAGACCAAATATACTTAGCATCAGATTTCTCCAGCACCTGAACTTCAAAATAGAACCAGTCCATGTCAGGCGGGATGCATGTCTCAGTTCGAAGGCATCTAAGATAATCAAATATGCCGTCATCGGCAACATATTCTGCCACGCTGAGTGTTAGCTATGACCTCTCGGTATCACCAGCAGCTCAGTATAAATACCAATTACTCCCTCATGGGACTCGGAATGTATGGTGCAGTTTACTTTCTGGATATCCTTCCCAGGTGGCAGCTCCAAGGATATCGGTGTCAGCGGGCTTTTCGTCGGGGGCATTGCTGAGAAAACATTGGCCAGGTTGGTTTGTAAGTGATCATGGCCGTATCTGCGAGCAACATCCAACACGGTCCATCCATCACCATCAGTCGCAGAGGCATCGATACCTGCGCCGACAAAGGCCCTGATAGTGTCGGCGTCTCCTTGACGAGCTAGCAGATGAAGCGGCCATATATCGCTCAGCCCTTTGAGTCTCTCTTCAAAACGACTGTTCTCTAAAAAGAGCTTGAGGATGGTTACTGCCAAGCCATTCTTGTTCAAGTCACACAGCATCCTTATTCCGTCCACCTGGTCCGCAAGCTGCGTTCGGGTGTGCAAAAGAAGTTCAGTGATGCACTTATCTGAGCTTACTTGAAGGGCGTACTGGAATGGATTTCTGCCGGCGCTGTCTAGAAGCCGTCGACTCGGATCAGCATGGGGAGAGTCAAGTAACAGCCTCATGATATCCAGGTTCTCATATGCGACGGCGAAATGAAGAGGTGTGAAGTTAGAGTATCTTGTTGCTTGACAATTCAAGTCCACCTTTTCGTTCTCCACAGGTACCTTGATGGACTCGACCCGCTGGTTGTCACACGCCAGAAAGATGGCGGATTTGCCTGATTCTCCGACTTCGAGGTTGATGATGCCGGCGTCGCAGTTGCGCAGAACGAGCTCCATAAATTTCGGGCAAAATCCCTTCTTAGCCGCAATGTGAAACGATGTCAGCCCCTTTTCGTCGACTATGCCTAGGTTGGCGCCTTTAGACATAAGAAAGCCAGCTGTGGCGTCATTGCCGGCTTCAACGGCAAGGTGAAGTGCAGTTTGTTTATGGTTGTCGGGGAAGTCGATTATGTCTTCCACGAAGACTTGGTTGGGATGGGTACCCCGGTCCTCCTTCGCTTCAGGGTGTGGAATGCTGGGCTCAAAATGGTCCTCTTGCCCGGCGTGTATTTGGTCTCCCGGTCGAGATGATCCGCAGTGCGTATCTGTGTTTGTGGTTACCAAACTCGACTCTTGCGTATCGGGCCCATCGCCGCCATATTGTGAACAAAAAGACATTCGTTTGGTTCTAGACATCGGGAGTGGGTTGACTCGACGATTCAACGCGTCGAACGCAGCGTTGAAAAGAGACTCCACATCGTCACCGGTGAGCCCTCGTGTCAGCGAGACATGATGAAAGGAAACGCGCCCCTCCTGATCCTTGACGATAGGGTTTGCCCCCCTTTCGAGAAGGCAAACGGCTACTTTCGTTTTTCCAGCCTTCATCGCCCGGTACAAGGCGGTTAGCCCCTGTCGGTCTTGGGCATCAATACTGCCGCATATGCTTCTCCCTCGTTGTTTAACAAGCTCTTGTGGTTTGTCTTCAACGGCTGCACCGCTCGTCAACTCAGTCAACTTTGCCGTTTCATCGATGGGATTGATGGCGTCCAAAAGCAACATTGTGGGCCCCAGCTGGCCGGTCTCGCAGGCGAGCATAAGCGGCGTGGTGCCATCGCTATCCGTGGCAGAGGGATTGGCCCCGTGTTCAAGAAGTAGCTTGACGGCCCCTTCTTGTCCTGTCGAGACAGCGAGGTGCAAAGGCGTTGCCCCATTGTTGTCGACATCGCTGATCGAAGCGTCTTTGCTCAACACGTCCTTCAGTTGCGTCTCACTGAGCCGCAGCTCCACTACATAATGAAACATAGTCTTGTTGTTGTCATCCTTGGCGCCCGAGTTTTTCCACAACTCCAAGTACTCCTTGGCTACTTCCTGGAACCTTTTATCGGGAGAACCAGTGCCTTTCGTAGCAACAAGGTAGTTAAGAGGTTTTCGGCCGAATATGTCTGCGTGGTCGGGTCTCGAGTCGCCGGCAAGGAGTTTCATCTCATCCGCACTGATGGCGGTCTGCGCAATTACCGCCAAGTGTATGGGGCTACGCCCCCAAATATCCAGATCGAACCCTTTCTGATGTCGTAGAAGACACCGAACAGACCCAGCACTCTCGCTCTTCGCCGCAGGGTGAATTGGCGTCATGCCGTCAATACCGCCGAGCCGAAGAACCGCAGCGACTTCGACCTTTTGAGCTCTGAGTACGTTGATCATCATCTTGAGGGACCTCCCACGGCCATTCAAGGCGGCGATATGTATTGGGCTCCGCTTGAGCTTGTCTCGCCATTGATGCACCGGTGGAGACTCAGTTGCCGCTTCTCGCATCAGGGCATCCACTCGAAGGCTGTCCGGAGAGACTGCGGCATAGTGGAGTATGGTCCAGCCAAAAATATCAACCGCTTTCACTATGTAGGACAGGTAAATTATCAGCCAAGGTAAGTTTCGGGGGGGGGGCATAGAAACTCCTACTGTTTTTTGCTTTCCATTCCATTCCCCAGCGGCTAAACCAAGCAACGCGGCTAGACCAAGTTTGGTGGTCCTCTGTAAAACCAATTCTGGTGAAAAAGGCATTCAGGTCCCGTTCTTCCTCAGGTGTCTGGTCCTCGTCGTCGATGCGCCGCTGCCACTCGCAAAACTCCTGAACATAAGTTCCGAGACTTTTAGCGTGTGCAGCCACTCCCAAGTCGCCCGTATCCGAAGGATCTTCACTCGAAGAATCGTCACTCGAAGTATCGTCATCCATCCGAGCATTGCCCCGTTCTGTTTTTTCTTGCCCCCCATTCTCTTCTGCACAGTAGCGAAAGATACCCTGAAAGATCTGTGCCCGCCTTTGGCATTCGTAAACAGGTAGAAGTTTCTTAAGAATGGATTGGAATCTCTCCAAGAGACACCCCACAAGCCTACCCGTTTCGTACTTCAGGTCCGAGTCGGGTGGGATCTTCACCTTCTCATTATCAGTGTAGGGTTCAAATGCCATATAGATGAACTCCATGGTCTCAACTACAACGGCCACGGCAAAATATTCTTCTATAGCGACCCCGATGTTTGATTCCAGAAGGGAGTAATAAAAGCTGGCAGTTCGGGTCCAGCCATGTTGCTGAATTCTTTGCGGGTCGCTTGGCATCAGGGACAAGATGTTCTCGTTGGGTAGAAGATCCCAGAAGCTGAAGGCAGGCACCATGCACAGCAGAATCTCACTCCTTATCCCGAGACCTGCCGTCACTGCGTACTCAACAAACCTCTCTAGGCGTGAGTGGGTGATTTTGACGCCATGCCAGCTCTCTTTGAAGGAATCCAGGCTGAAGACGCCCGGGTCAACTTTGACCGCATCAAGGCTCTTGTCTTCACCCTGAAGACAACTCCTTTGCAGTCGTTCTGTAATAGCCCAGATGAAACTTGTGAATAGATGCTGAGCAAGAATTGTGGGCAAGTACCCGCTCGAAACAATGGACAATTCTTCTGGGGTTCCGTGCCGCACTGGGAAATCACCAATGTTAGCCTCAAGCAACTTGTAATGGAGCTATCACATCACCTACCCTGAGGCGGGCCGCTGAAGCCGATTACGAGCCTTGCCTTCTTGCCACCCCGATTCTCAGGCTTGTTTGCTTCTTCGGTGGCACCACCTACCCACCACGAGATATCTCGCTTGAGAATGCCATCTTCGAAATTTTCACCAATTATCCTGCAGAATTCCAATTTTGATCGAACTCCAAGCTTGGAGCGCCTCCAGTCAGAGACTTCGCTTCCACTGTTATATTTTAGGGTGGGTTCAGATTTATCGGCCACTTCCGCCTCGATTCCCGAAATCCAGAGAGACAAGACTGCTTCAAGCTCTCCGATATTGACGAGCCACCCAACTTTCTCGTCTTTGCTGCGGCGAACGGACAAGGAAATATGCCCAGTCTCAAGACTACCCGTTTCGGCAGATTTTCGTGTTTCGACGACCCACGAAAAAGAATCGATGGAGTCATTGCCGTGATCCAATGTAGAGGTGCGGGGTAAGAACTCCTTCATAAAACGCTCAATAGCCTGCCCAAGGGCGGTGGCTGGCTCGGAGGCACTGTTGGTCCATTTGCACAGGTTTCCCAGGCGCTCGCGAACAAGAACAAGGTGCTGGTTCGGATTTTCGGCCATCAAAGTCGATGGAGCCTCAGTCAGAGAAGGCCCCTCAGGAGGCCGTATCTTCTCTTCTGGCTTCAGTGATGGTAATGGAAATCTCTTGTCCCCATCCAGTTTGGCTGTCATGATCCTCCATGAGCAAACCTTGCTCGGATCATCATTCAAGCCAGATCCTTTGCTAGCTAGGGTGTCGTCACATTCCCGGAATGATTCGTCGAAGACGATTTTAGTAGAGAGAAAGTCGAGTTCGTGGTCGGGAAGAGCCTGGCAAGAGGGAGGGACTCGGCCCATCCGACGCCTTACGAGAGCTCTAACAAGTGCCATGATGAAGATTCCCCCCAACTGAGAAATAGAGCATGGCCAAGGCAAACCTCTCAGACCGACAAATTGCGCGATGAAACCGACGCTACCGCACAGCACGCCAACGAGCGTCAGAGCTTCCCACATCTTCCTGTCCGATTTGGTCTACTTTGCGATTAGCCATAAGCTGCAAGTGAAAAGTTGACGAGTGTTGAAACGAACTGGGTCACCCGTGCCACCTGTTTGGTCCTTCCGCACATCTTCCAGCCGGCTCGATGTGAGGACATAACGTTTTTCTCCTCCTAAAATTGCGTACGAGCCGAAAGTCTGATCACTGACCCTTTGGGCTTTCTGGAGCCAGACAATCCGTGGAAGTCGTTTAATTGCGGTCTTTGAAGAAGCGTGTTGGCTCGTGATTCGGTTGCGTGAATTGAACAAGAACCCAAATAGGCGTTGCCAAAGACCATTTAGATTGCCCTCAACATAAGCATTGACATCACCAACAGCCAGGTTCTCAGTCTCGTCCTTCCGGCGCTCCCACACAAACTCGACGGTGCTGCTCTCGATGACAAATGAACAAATAGCCATCCCGGTGAAGAGGAGAAGCGACCCGCCGATATAACATGCAAGTCCAAAAGGCGGTGGCTCGTATCCCAGCTGCTCTTTGGTGGGTTTGTGCTGGACCGTAATGGCTGCAATGACGAGCAGGGAAAACTGCAATATGAGGGCAATACAAGCGGCGGTAAACAGCTCAGCCCCTTTTCTTTGGCTTGAGGAGCTTTCAGAGGAGATATTCAGTTGCAAATTCGGCGGCCCTAAGAACGCGAGGGACCGAGGCATTCGTTTTCCACCGGTGTCTTTGGCTTCTTCGATATCGGACCCTGGCTTGGCCCAGCGGAAACGCCTTGACAGTTTGCCCACCCACTTGGCTGCTGTTATGTAACTTTTGCTGTGGTGATCTGCTCACAGAGGTCAGTAAGGCAAGCTGTTAGTTGGCCGGCGTGAGCATACCTCCGTAAGTCATAACGCCAGGCGGATCTGAGTCTCGAATCTTGACAGCGTTCTGAAGGGTATAGATACCACAAGTACGATCCCGGTATGGGTCGCTCTTGGCCTTGTCATATAGATCTGGAAAGATAATTATTTGAGCCATGACTGGTCGTCCCATGGTTCTGACAAAGCCTTGACCATTGAACATCTCGCAAACCTCCTGCGAGGTGGACGACATTAGTGCAATCTCAGCGGCAGCACGAGTCTCCCTTGCGCGACCTATGAAGGACCGCGCAATCTTGGGTCCTTGGACACGGATGGCACCGAAGAGGGCCGTCAGGATACCGAGTGGAACAGCGGCGAAGATGAGATGGTCGAGCCATGTGAAACTCTCACTCAGGAACTGCTGGGCAAAGTTCTCTCCAAACAGAGCGAGAATTCTGCAGATTTGGCTGTTAGGAAGATACCACACACAAGTTGGGGACTTGTTGACCATACGGTGCAATGTCTGAGAACAAGTTTAGAGCGAAATCCTTGTCGTCTTTGCCGTCCGCCAAAACGCCATCAATATCAAGGCAAAGCAGAGCAAGAGTCAAGACAACGCGGGTACTTATGATCATCCCCATCGTGAGAAGAACGGGTCGACAGCACGACAACGAAGTGACGAAGTTGATGTTTGACGGTCGGTAGAAGGCGGGGTAAAGTGTGGGCGAAGACACAATCAGGCTCCCAGCATAAATCTCCTCAGCATATCCGACCTGGACGCCAGTCTATTTGCCTGGACACCGAATGTCAGGAGGCCGTAGGAAGGCTGGGTCCAATCACGCAGCCATGACGGCGCTTTCGTGGGGGGGCACGATTGGGCGAAAACATGGTGTGTTGCAGTGCGTGTCCGGGCTGGCCGCGGGTGCAGCATGACAGCTGCAAGTTGCAGATCTGATAGGTGGTTTGATGGGAGACGGAAGCTGGACATGGGCGCGTTGTATTGGCTTAACCACTAGGGTTGTCTCTGCAGAAATTGGTTGAGAGTTCCCTGAGTGCAGGTGGTGTGGGGCCTTGTCCATTGCGTCTTCTCAATGAGGCCGTCCTTAAAATTGAGTTTTCTGTTCCACTGTTACAGACAAGAAGATGTGCCCCTGGGGCGCCACTATTGTCTATCGACCAAATTTCCATCACGGCATCAACACACCTTTCCAACGTCATTAGCCGCTAGCTAGTATACTGCAGTTAGTCAGCCAGTCCAGGTAACATTTGGCTCAAGCGGGGAAATTCTTTTCCCAGTGCTTTGTCAACTGCCAATCCAAAACTAGGTAAATATACGGATCGCTCCTTACTAACATCTCCGCGGGGCACTCAAGTTCAACACCAAACTTACATCTTCAAATATCCCATCCACTTGACGACCACCCAAATTTCTCATTGCCAGCCAGACCATCCAGTCACCACGCGACGCAGATCTTGACACTAAAAACAACCACAACCCAAAATGCTTCCCCGCATGCAATCGCTCACGCTCCGCAAAGCCCTCTCGGCTTCATACCCCTGGACCACGCATCCGCTCATAATCGGCGCGCCGATGCGCGTGTTTTCCGGACCGGAATCCGCCACCGCCATCACCCTCTCGGGAGGCATCGGGTTTATCGGCCCCGGTTTACAACCTTCCTCTACCGCTTCTGATTTACAAACTGCAAAATCGATCCTCTCCTCTTCCTCTTCCTCTCCTTCCTCTTCGCATTCCTTTACTGCAGGCGAGGAAGATGAAGATGGAGGAACCCTCCCTGTGGGCGTGGCCTTTCAACTCTGGAATGGAAACCTCGAATCTGCGACGGAAGCGGTAGCGGAATACCGACCTGCCGCGGCATGGCTTTTTGCACCCCGAAATGGCCAGACGGAGACAGATGAGTGGGCGCGTGCGCTGAGGGGGGCCTCGTCTGGTATTAAGATTTGGTTGCAGGTGGGGACGGTGCAAGAGGCTGTGGAAGCGGCGAGATCGGACACCCCGCCGGAAGTGTTGGTTATCCAGGGGGCGGAAGCGGGTGGTCATGGTAGGGCAGAGGACGGGGTGGGGTTTTTAACCCTGTTGCCGGAGGTGGCGGACAGGTTGGCGGGGATGGGGAAAGATAATATCCCGTTGGTGGCAGCGGGGGGCATTATTGATGGGAGAGGGGTGGTTGCGGCTTTGGGAGTTGGTGCTGCAGGGGCGGCGATGGGGACGAGGTTTTTGGCGGCAAAGGAGGCGAGGATCAGTAAGGGGTATCAGGATGAGGTTGTCAGGGCAGGGGATGGAGCGGTGAACACGGTCAGGACACATCTGTATAATCATCTCAGGGGGACATTTGGGTGGCCGGAGCAGTGGAGTCCGAGGACGATTGTGAACAAGAGCTGGGAGGAGCACAAGTCAGGAGTTTCATTTGACGAGTTGAAGAAGAGACATGACGAGGCGTTAAATAGGGATGGTTCAGCATGGGGCCCGGATGGAAGGACGGCCACATATGCAGGTGCTGGTATTGGGTTGGTAAAAGCGGTCAAGGGGGCTGGTGAAATCGTTGAAGAGGTGAGAGGGGATGCGTTGGCTATTATACAATCGTTGCAGGGGCTAGTTTCGTGAAGATCCGATACATGTATAGACGACTGGCCTGGCGTCTAGGAAAGCCGAATCATCAAGTGCAAAGTAGTATAAGATTCTCCGAAGTTGACTGGGCTTCATTTTCCATACCCCAAGCAGCCCCGGCCGCCTAAGATGGTTATCGGGTCCGAACTTATGCGGCCGCTCCTTCGCCTCTTGATGGCAACTTTGAGTCTTTGCCCAAGTGGATCATTCCTGCAGGTTATGTCGCAAGCCTTTAGACACTATTACCCAAGTCCCCCCACATCAAAGTCTAAAGCGCGGTTAGTTCAGTGGTTAGAATTCCTGCTTCCCATCTTCACTTGGACTAGCAGGTGACCCGAGTTCGAATCTCGGATCGCGCAATGATATTAGACCTGAAGAAAGTTCATTTTTTGCCACAATCCAATGAGGCTGCCTCTTGATCAGCTGTTCTTCTTTTGCCTCTTCGGTGGCCAAGAATGTTGTAAGTGGATCCTGTCCTGAGGGACCATGGCAGCGACAAGAGTTCCAAAAGTTTAGTCACGCCAGATTTGCTCCCGCCAGCCCGCAGACACCCACTCTTAAAAAGTCAGGAGCGGAGTCTATCCTCTTCCGGATGTCGCCCTTTGTCAACTCATTGACGTCCCATGACGGCCCAAACAAAACGGCCATGCGAAAACCGAGCCTCTTTACTGGCCGCCTAGACGGCATAGTTTCCCGACATTTCAACTGCAAGCTGTTAACATCCAGCCTTAAAGCATAGACTGACTCTATCAGACATGCTAGATCACTCACTATCATCGAATGGCAATGCATCCTGCGGAACCCCACTCATCTGCCATATCTCGCTGTAAGCGATCCCCGGGTGGTAGCTCACCACCTGGATCTCGTCAGGTTTGACGTCTTGGGCGACGAACTGCATAGTCATCGTTCCTGCCGCCTTGGACAGGCCTTACTCGGGCCGTTCTACCATGTCGTCAAATGGTGGATGAGACATGTGGATGGCACATGTTGACAGGTTAACAATCGCCTGCCTATCTCGTTAGACCCATGTATTTGAACAAACTAGATTTGATCAAGCATCGAAGAACCCAAAACCCACACCCGGTCTACCCTCCCGCTGCTGGAGTTTGAACCTTTCGGAAAATTGCAACAGCGGCCGCACATTGGCCTCAAACGACTTCCAAACATGCTGAAAACCAAGTTCAAGGAGGGGCTTGTCAACGGCAAACCGGGCTGCGTTTAGGGCTAGGGCATCAACAACGGTGTCTTGCTTGGCCAGTTGCTCCCACAGCTGGTCAACCGCCGTTGGGTCGTTAACATCGGATTTCTCCGAAATGACTCTGGTCCCGTTTTTAGGGGCGTATTCTTTCAAAGAAGTTTCGGCAAAGTCAAACTGCCCTTGGCGTCGGCCGGTGATGACGATAGTTGATGCTCCCGCTGTAATAAAGGCTTTTGCAATGTAGAATCCGATACCGGCGGAGCCACCTGTGATCAGCACGGTTCGACCGTTTTGGGACAGTTCGGGACGGGATGGGTCGATGGACGGGTGCGAAGCTCGGTGAACTTTTTGGGTGATGTTGGTGGCCACATATTTAAAGGTAGACTCGGGCGCCCTTTCCGGTATTTTGTCGCCCATCTCCGAATCAACAGTCGGCAATCGGCAGTCAGTCGTGCATTGCGATGGCGATTCCCGCTTCTCATGAACGCAACCCTGCTGCTATATACCGAACATCGGTCTTCCCCAATATTAAAGATCGGCGTGTAGTGTAAGACGGAGAATGTGAATCTCAGGTCCCAGGCCAGTCCAACATTGATAGGCCATTTTGCAGACGGTTGGAGACATTCCGGTGACAAAGTGCTGGTGACATGATAACGCCAAGACCGTTGTGTCGAGCACCTGAGCGATTGCTAGCGCGACACTTTTGCGGCGCTCAGAAGCGGGAGGTTTTCTGCTCACAAAGAGCATGGAAGAAGTGCTAGCAACAAAAAATTGCCACCCTTCAACAGCAGATGAATTGCGGCCCTAGTTAGTTAGTTGCTAGTTCTGGCAACGGGATCAATCACTACCTGATGTCCATGGTGGCGTTCGAATCCATCGTTGACCCCTCTCCAAAACTGCGACGATAAAACAACCATTTCCAGCACTGAACCGCAGTCCAATTTTCGACAGCGCAACAAACTGCCAAATTCTGTCACCGATGACGAATCTGCTTCCAGATTCGCGCCAGGCTCTGCTGAATGAGCAAATTCCGAAAAACTCCCCGAATCACCAGCAACTTCACGCCGACGGCATATATACTTTGCACCGTCTTTTCACTCTTCAGATGCAAAAGCTGACGCAAGTCCCAACAAGGAAAGCTCGACGCCTCGCTGCAACTTGTAAGCCGAGCTGAGGACCTGCGGAGACTCTTCCGGATCGGGTTAGCGTCCGCAGTGATCTGCGGGCTTGCCGCTGACAAATTGGCGGGTCGCAACTTAGACATCTACCGGACGGGGGCCACGATCCGAACACCAAGCCCAGCACAGCACCGCACAGCACCGTACAGCGACTGGGACCTAGCCAGCAAGCATTCGCACACAAGCAGTAGCAGCAGCAGCAGCACCGCACCACACACCCGGGTTTACTCATCAGTCAAGAGCCCGCCGTGCCATCATCCCAGCAAGTTAGCACGTTAGCCCGCCAGCACCAGACGGGCAGTTGGATGCGCGCGCCAAGTCCGCGACTCCGACGAGAACCGAGACGACTTTTTCAAACACAGGGCACTCCCCCCAAAAAGAAGAAGAAAAATGGGTACGACCCAAGAGACCAAGGCGTGTGAGGCTTGCGCCAAATCCAAGCGCAAATGCGGCCGACAGATCCCCGCCTGCCAGCGATGTCAAGACCGCCGTCTGGTCTGCCACTACCCGCCGTCACGGCAGACATGCTGGGTTCTGTCCGATTACATGGCACCTCTGCCCCAAGAAATCCAAGTTGTTGTGCCCCAACAAGTAGTGCCCCAAGTACACCAGGTACACCAGCTTCCCCAGCTGCTACCTCCCGCCTATCCCACACCCGCATCCGCACCCACAGCAGCAACAGCGCCCATCATGATCCGGGACACGATGGATTTGGATTTGGAGTTGGAGCCCATGGCAATATGTGCTGCTACTGCTCCTCCTCCTCCTCCTCTTCCACCCAGCAGCAAATCCACCTCCACCTCCGCCTCCTCCACCAGCCTTGATCTCCGCATCCAAGTTGGTGGTTTCCCCGAAAGCAAAGAACTCTCTTCTTCTTCCTTTTCTTCTTCTTCGTTATCCTCCTCCTCCTCTCTATCTTCTTTTTCTTCTTCTTGTTCCCCTCCTACCTTCCCCACCATCATCACCACCCCTGATCGAGACCTCGACTTTCCCTCTCCGTCCCCACCAATAACAACAAGCTCGCAAACCCTCACCTTTGCCGATCTCCAATCCGCTTGGTTTCTCACCGATGAGACCTGGGACGTGCATATGATGCCGCATACGGATACTCGCGAGTTTTCTCGCAATCTCGATAACATCGTCCAAGCGTTTGTCAGCCACTTACAGATAATGCTATCCGACTGGTCGGTAACCGGACGGTCCGGGTTTATCCACGCTCGGTTATACACACGACGCATGCCACGCTGTACACAAGATGCTTTCACCACCTTGTCTTCATATCTCAGCCGCGTCCCGGCAACCGAACATACCATTGCGAAAATCCTCGCCGAGAGAATCAACCAGCTGGTTACTGACCAGCCTTCGGCCGCCGATGCGCCCACCTCGCTGGATGTGTTTGCACATATTGCCCGCACGCAAGCCTTGCTGGTGTATCTGATCATTGGGCTGTTCGACGGGGATATCCGGCTGCGACATGTAGCCGAGGGGAAGATACCCACCCTGGCGCTGTGGAGTTACCAGCTCCTGCATGCGGGCCGGGCCGCGGCGTTGAATGGGCAGTTGTTGCTGAAGAATATGATTGATGATGATGGTGGAGGGATTGAAGAAAATGTGGAGCCGGCCCTGGCGCAGCCCGAGGGGTTATGGCATGCGTGGATCCTGGCCGAGTCGGCGCGGCGGACGTGGTTGATTGCGTCGGGGGTGCGGGCTTCTTACAAGGTGTTGCAGGATGGGCAGATGCAGTGTAATGGGGGCTTGATGTTTACCACTGGCAAGGGGGTGTGGGATGCCAAGGATGCTTGGGACTGGGCGGGCATCTGCGCCGAACAGGATTGCGGCTTCATGATGCAACGACACACGCAGCGCCTCTTCAGCGAGAAGAAACCCGAAGACGTCGACGACTTTGGCAAGATGATGCTCGAAGTCACCTACGGCAAGCCAAGCTATGAGAGATGGAACAAGTAGGCTTCAGACCTAGCCTAGACAACACTTCAAACCAAGAACCAGTCAGCGAGGCATGTCGAGTCAATTTCGGTCGGCAGAGAGGAGATATAGTACACACTTCCAAGCATCCGAACATCCGAACATCCGAGCAAGAATCCTAACCGCGCGAAAAAAACATTTCTTGCTAGCCAGCCACCGCAACCTTGAGTCCTGAGCTCAGAGGGAGCCCCAGTTCCGTTGACGAGTACAGTCCGGCGCCCTTCGGCTCGTCATCGTGATCAGTCCAGCCCTTTTCGGGACCCCAACAGATCTTGATACCGCGGGACGCCACCACCTCGAGGAGGCCACGCATCATGGCTCCCGACTTCTTGACGCTGGGAAATGCGTCGAAATATATGCGATCGACGAGAGGCATCTCCTTCAAGACATCTATCAAGAGATTGCAAGAGAAACCTTCATAAAAGCCGTCGAACCGTCGGAACCCGTTGAATATTCCATCACTGGGATCGCACTCGACGAATACCGTCAACTTGCGCACGTTGACGCACTCACCAAGCTTGAGGGCGTCATTGACAATCCAGCTGCGAGGGGGTTTGCTCCAGTGAGGCCCGAGCCGAAGCTCGAGCGATGTAATGTAGTTGCGCTGGTGTGGTTTTAGCCGTGCCAGCAAAGGCTTCTTGGTTTTGATGTGGCGACCGTGGGTGGGAAACACGCGGAAGGCCCGGGTGCTGTAAAAGACATGGGATGCTTCCATGTAAATGGCGCGACAGGTGCGCAGGATGGCGAGCTTTTTATGGATACGTTTGTAGTTATCCGGTTCGAGGTCGACCACATCGCCGGCGTCGGCAAAATGCATGCTATAGATCGTTACGCGCAATTCCGAGGGGAGGTCCAAGAATGGAAAAGGTTTCTCCTCCTTCTTGGCCTTTTTCTTGTATGCTTCGGTGTTATCGGCCAACGTGAGTGCCGCCATCGGAATCTTGGAGACCTCCTCCTCGGGGTCCCATTCTGCTTCCGACGCGTAGGTAGAGGGGTAGGCAGAGCTGAGAGGGGTAGTGTAGGCCGAATGGACCGGTGTCGGGAGCGCAGACGCCTGAACGGCGCGCGCCGCACGCGATGCCTTGGTCGTCGGCCTGCGAGCCATCGTGGCTGTGGGAGAGAAATGTCAAGGGACGGTGCTGCAGGCCAAAGTCAATAGGGCAAAAGACAGATCCACAAAGTAATACCTACAATGCCAATTGAGATAGATTAGTGGTCAGGGTCGCTTGGGCGTGCAGATCACACGACTACGGGTTGGATTGACACGGGCCGATTCACGGCAGCGCCGTGTAGCAAAGGACTCGGGTTGATGAGGATACAGAACTCGGAGGGTGGTCCCATCGTGAGTACTGATGCGCAACGACGGGCCACCCTCTAGAATGCATGCGCGGCGGCCATTGTGGGCAGAGTGACAATGACAAGACGCGTATGGCAGAGGTAAAGGCCAATTGGGAGTGGCGGGTCAGAAAATGCCAGAGCGGGGTGGAGGAGAGAGGAGGAGAAATCCGGATAGAGATGAAAAGCGGCGGCAGCTGGTTGTTAAGGACAGGTCAAGGTTCCGGGAATGAGGGGAAGGCCGGTTGGCATGCACCGCAGTGAAGGGCAAAAGGCGAAGGTCAAGACGGCATCTTCTGCCAGCTGCTGTGCCTGTTCTCTCTGGCTCGGTCAGCCAGCGGCAAAGACGGACGGATGCGGGGCACGTGAGCTTCAACACGACGCCATGACGAAATTCCCCGCTTGCCAAAAACTGTGGACCCGCAACGCTGCTCGAATGATCGAATGGTCCGTGCTCTACCCAATGTGGAGCCAGAAAATCCTAACAGCTGAGCTTGACTTCATTTTTTTTCTGAGTGAGCTCTGGAGCCTTTTTTCCTTGGTCCGCACCTCCTCCTCCTCGTCCGGACCCGTGTGCGCGCCGCCGGTACCGCTTGTTCACCTGGAGTGGTGAGTGTCCCGGATACAATTGACGACCGATTCCGGACCTCTGCAGAGTTGCTTCCGCAATGATGCTGTCTCGAGCTGCTGCGCGTTCCGCGATGGGAGCGCGGATCGCCGCCCGCACAACGTCACCCGCTCTACAGCGCACCCTGCCCGCCGTCTGGAACAGAGGCATGGCGAAGGACAACAAGCCGTCAAGATTTGCAAGACCTCAAAATCCACCCGCCCCAAAGACCCCCCGCCCACGACCTGCCGCTTCGCAAACTCCCACCCCGCCGCCGAAAGCTGCTGAGCAAGTCCCCGAATCATCGGCCACCGATGCACGAGAAACGCCGAGCACCCCCCAGCCCCAGGAAGAAGAACCCATTCCCGATCTGTCGAAGCTACCCGATCTCACTCAGGGCATTCCGTCGACGTTTGAATACGAGCAGGCCAAGAGGGAGAATGCCGCGTCCTTGGAAGCAGTTGAAGATGCAGAAGCCTCTACATCGGGAGCTGGTGGTCGCGCAAAGGGCGAGCTTCCAGCCTCGGCATATGTGTCCTCAGCAGATCGTCGCCGCCAAAGAATGTTCAGGTACCTCCTCGCAGTGTTTGGCCTCTCGGTCGTCGGTGGAACGGCGTACCTGGGAAGGGACTGGGACGATGAGGAGCTCGCTAAGCACGGCGACGTGCCCAACGGCTGGGGACTTGGTCTGTGGTGGAATCGTGCCATGGCCCGGATGGGTGAAACCGTGACGTATTACCAAGATCCCGCGTTTGAGAAACTGCTGCCTGACCCCGATCCGAACTATGCGCGGCCGTACACGCTCTGCATTAGCATGGAGGACATGCTGGTGCACAGCGAATGGACTCGCGAGCACGGGTGGCGAGTGGCAAAACGACCTGGTGTCGACTACTTTCTTCGCTACCTAAGTCAATACTACGAGATCGTGCTCTTCACGTCGGTTCCGCTCGCCATTGCCGACCCTATCCTCCGAAAGCTGGATCCGTTCCACTTCATCATGTGGCCGCTAGGCCGGGAAGCGACCAAGTACAAGGACGGCGAGATTGTTAAAGTCCGGAGTTTCCATTGTCTCATTGAGAAACACGGTTGCTAACGGTGGGACAGGATCTTTCGTATCTGAATCGAGACCTATCCAAGGTGATCATTATTGACACGAACGCCGAACACGTGCGAGCGCAGCCTGAGAACGCCATCGTCCTCCCCAAATGGACTGGTGACGCCAAGGATACACAGCTCGTAGCCCTAGTACCTTTCCTTGAATTTATCCACACGATGGAATACAGCGACGTACGCAAAGTAATCAAGTCATTCGAGGGACATGACATTCCCACTGAGTTTGCGAGACGAGAGGCTATCGCTCGAGCTGAGCACAAGAAGCGTCTCGAAGCCGTCCGTGGAAAGAGCGCGAAGCCTGGTGGCGGCGGTATGGCTTGGATCAGCGGCATGCTTGGGCTGAAACCCAGCAACATGTCGCTCATGGTGACACCTGAGGGCGAGGAGAACCCGCAGGATGCACTTGCCTCGGGCAAGATGTTGCAGGATATTGCCCGCGAGCGCGGAATCCGCAATTACCAGCGTATCGAGGAGGATATCAAGAAGCACGGCGCCGAGTGGCTCAAGGAGGAGCAGGATATGCAAGAGAAGATGACCAAGGAGGCCATGAAGAGCATGCAGAGCAGCTTCACTGGCTGGTGGAAGTCACCAGAAGCAAGTGACCAGAAGTCGTTGGAGGTGCCAAAGAGCACTTAGGCTCGATAATCTCACTCTCCCCACCCCCCTCCCTAAACCTTTGTACCAACATATCTCCTTTCTCTTGTATGATGTTGATGTTATGTGGGTTGTTCTCCCTTTTGGGATGTATCACAGGAGCATGGTAGTGGCGCGGGTAACATAGAGGCATATACAGAGATATAATGTATCAAGACACAGCGGCCTGTAGTAGGATATCACAGCAGCAAAGGTTATTGAAACACGAGGCAAAGTGCATACCCAGCGGTACTTGGGCGCGGCGGGCATGATGCGGAGCCGGATGGAACCTGCGAGGAGATCTGAGACAGCTGGAGTGAACAGGGGGGAACTTGTTCTTTCCAGCGGAGTGGGATGACATGGTGATGATACTCTTCTCGACAGATCTGGAGGTCCATCGTAACTCCTGGTTGCGGTTAGTTTACCGTTGTTCGCAACAGCGGCAGCGGGCAGATGCGTGATGTCAGGCAAGACTTTGAAACTTGAAAGACTGATGGGCGGAAGGGTGCAACGTTCGCTGGGGCAACAGAACAACTGAAGGATTGGTTAGAATCGGCTCATCAGTTGGTCTTGGCCTTCGGTGACGGGACTTCGGATGCTACAAGTCTGTGTGGTCTTGTTGATTGGGCGAGGTGAGTTCTGACCACGTTCCGTTGCGACCCCTGTGCGTTGACAACACCACTCTTCTGACCTTTGCACAACCGGATGGCTTGTGGTGTTGTGCAAGCGCGTAACACTTTTGAAGATCCGGATCCGCCCGCGGCAGTCAATGGCTGACATGGTGGGCAAGGAGCATTGTCGAATACACACTGTTTTCTCCGCAGCAACTTTGCTTGCCTGGTACATGCGCCGGAAACGCCACGGCTGCCTCCGTTTCCGTCCGCCGGGTGTAAGCCGTGGGCTCACCGGCATAGAGGATCTCCAACACGCAACCACGTATCACGCAGGTGGCAGCATCCAGACCTGGCCGGCGGTACCGGGTTGCGCCAGGGACTATGTTAGTCCACGAGAAAGAAGCCACCATGATCAGAAAGTATAAGACATCTGCCTCCCTCCTGGGTTTGGGGAGAGAAAAAAGAGACCATCACATCAAACATCTTTCACAGCCAGCTAGTTCTGAGCGTCTTCTTTTGCTTTTTGCATTTCTTCCCAGTTCTTCCAAGCAACAATTCAGCTCCCTCTCCCAGCCAAAATGCATCTGAGCCGTACCGTCCTGGTTGCCCTGGTGGCGACCACCACTTCGGCTCTCCCCGTCAACGAGAACCCCAAGGTTGAGCAGTCCAGCCAACACGGAGGGTACCCCCTCACGGGCCAGTCGCAGCAACAAATCGAGGGTAGGGGACACGGCCGCTCACATGGCATGGACAAGGCCGACTACCAGGGACAGCAGCAGGGCGGTGAGCACACGCACGACGCCCGCAGCACCGTCATGGAGACGAGCAAGACGGGTTTCGTCCAGCAGGACGGCTCGTGTGCTTCGCAACCTGACGGCCACCGCAGCATCAACCAGCGCTGCGTCGTGCCTCAGTCCGGAAGCGCCGCCTCCATGCCCTTGAAGTCCTCCCAGGGCCTGTACACCAAGTCTGACCATGAGACCCTCAACGCCCAGGTCTTTGGCCGTCAAGCTCAGGTCTACGACCGTCAAGCCCAGGTCTACGACCGCCAAGCCCAGGTCTATGACCGTCAAGCCCAGGTCTTTGGCCGCCAAGCCCAGGTTGGTGGCGAAATGCCGCCCATGATCAACAACTTTGTCGACCCCACACGGGGCTTTGACGACGCCGTCGTTGGCGGTAGCGGTTCCGGTTCCGGCGACGGCAACCTCCAGCTCCGTGGCTTCCCCATTGGCCGTCCCACCGGCACCGACCACACGAACGAGCTCTGGCAACAGCCCACCACGGGTGACCGTCTCTACCAAGGCTCTAGCTCCAGCTCCGGCAGTGGCATCGAGACCGAGCTTTACAGCGGCCAGTCCCAGCCCCAGCCTCAGACCAACATGTACTACGGACAGCCTGGCGGCGCCAGCGACGGTGGGCTTCGTCTCTCCTCATCCTCCTCGTCGTCGCAGGGTTCATCCTTCAACGAGTACGGCGTCGACGGCGAGCGCAGTGGCCGCGACCGTAGTGGCACCCTGATGCAACTCGGCGTCGACGGCGGGCGCCCTGGCCGCGACCGTAGCAGCACCATTGTGCAGCTTCCCCGCTCCCACCACGCCATCAACTCCTTGTATGAGAACAACGGCGGAAAGCAGCCCATCCTTTCCTCCCGCAACACCAAGAGCGGCAACAGCAACGGCATGGGCTCCGGAGACAACTTCGCCACCAGCTCACAACCGCAGCAACAACAACCCCGTTCCGAGGGATCTTGGTTCCAAGGTCTCTTTGGCAGCAGCAGCACCGGACAGACCTCCACCAGCGGTAACTCCGAGTCGCTTTTCCAGGGAAGCGGTAGCGGTAGCGGTGATCGCGAGAGCAAACTGTACTCCTCCTCCCAGAGCGGTGACCACGAGAGCAGCATGTACTCCTCCCAGAGTGGTAACCGCGACAGCAGCATGTACTCTTCCGGGAGTGGTGATCGCGAGAGCAAGCTGTCTTCCTCCTCCCTCCAAAGTGGTAACCGCGAGAGCAAGCTGTCCTCCTCCTCCCAGAGTGGTAACCCCGAGAGCAAGATGTACTCCTCCACCCAGAGTGGTGATCGCGAGAGCAAGCTTTACGAGGACGCTGACGGCCAAGGCCGCTCGAGTCAGATGTAAACCCTGTCAAGGTAAATACCCCTGTTCCCTCTCATCCTTTCATCCATTCCTCCATTCCTATCTATCCATCCTTGAGGACGGGAGGCTAACGTTCCCTCACAGACAGAGACATCAGCCTCAGACCCCAAGTCCAGTCAACAACATCTCCTCTAAGCGTCAACATCAACATGGGTATGAGCATCGGCATGACCATGTCCCAAGACACCTCTTGGAGACAGAGATGGACAAAAACGATCTGATCTGATCTGATCTGACAGAACCGGGCTCGGGGGATGGAGTTGCGAGCACACACGCCAAACAGCAACTGTTTTTTATTTTCTTTTTCATCATTCATTTGACCTCTCCTTCTCAACATTAAAGACCCCCCCAAAAAAACCCCTAAAAAAACATCTCCTTTTCCTTTATTTCACTCCTCGACACACTCTCTCTCCTGCACTCACGCACCCTTTCACTCTTTTGTTGGATTGAGTCTGTACTTTTTAGAACTAGCGAGTTTTAGAACCTGACCAATAAACACTCCTTAACAATTACATCAGTTCTTTCTCCTCACTCTTGCTGGTGATGGGTGTCGGGCTGTTCTGCCGCTCGGAGCTGCGCATATCCAGAAAAGTGGTAAATGGTGGTGGTATCTATTGGGCAAATGACAAGTCTAAGCCATGCATTAGGTAGTAGTTTCATCGCATATCTCGTACCTCCCCCCCACTATGATGGTACACTTGCCGTAAAGGACTCGGACTTTTTTACAACAATGTCGTCATACGTCTTGACCGGCGGCACAGGCGTCGTGCCACGCACTCGTTCCACTGTCTTGGTTGCCGTCTGAATCACCGCTCCGTCAACATCAAGCCCGACAGCCGAAAGTAACGAGGCGAAAATGGAGAGGACAAATCCGACGAGAACAGCCAGATCGAGAATATGAACAGCCCACCACAAGTGCTGGCGTCCCAGCGGACAGCTCACATAATCTGCGCGCCACTCCCAAGCATTCTCGTCAAACCACAGGCTCAGCAGACCAGCATTCCCGCCAAAGTCGCCCATCATGCTGCGCACAGTAATCTCCCTCACACCGGGAAGGTCCTCCTTCCCGATAATGGCCGTCTTGAGAGCTTGGCGCCAGCGCCGGACCTCCCACTCGCGTTCCTCCAGCGTCGCATTCGTCTGATTGATGAAGTGGTACGTGTCGCAACCCTCGTGGTCGTGTCCGTTGAGGATGATACCCCGCCGGCCGCGGCCCCCGCCTGGAGCGTCAGGATTGCCCGACATACCAAGCATGCCCTCGAGAAACCCTCGGCTAGCCGGGCCACTCAATTGGTTCTGTTCGCGCAGGGATCCATCGTGGTCGTGGAACTCGAACAAAGGCGAGTCGATGCAAACACCTGCAGGTTTGTACATGGGTACGTGCGTCAGAATGACCGTGTAGTGGCCCTTGAACTCGACGGCCGCCGAGGTGTCAATGACTTTGTTGACAAAAGCATATGTCTCGTCCTGCAGCTGCTGCGACGCTGCCGGCGTGTCGAGGTTCATGCTGTTGACCACGACAATGCGCAGTTCCGGCACAAGCCGCACCGAGTCGGGATTCTTGATCCTGTCGTACACCGTCTCCGACAGCTCCTCGCTGGCAAGGGGAAGCTCGAAACGCAACTCGTAGTTGATCTTGCCAAACGCCCGCTCGAACCGGTCGGTTCTGTTCTCATTGATGTCGCCGGCGTAGCCAATGTCGTGATTCCCCGCCACGTTTATGATGCGGTGCGACCAGAGCTCGCTCTCGTTGCCTGGTGCGCCGCCGAGGTAGCCCGAGAGATCATATTCGTCAGCAGGGTACAGGGCTAGTTCATCGGGTACACGCTCGCCGCCGCGGAACACGCGAGTCCAAAACCGATCAGCGCGACGGTCAAATTCATGGTCGGTAAGCCACTGACTCCCGACGAGATCGCCTAGTACCGTGACGTGGGTCGGGCGCGTCCACCAGTGTAGGGTGCGGTAAATATGGGCGAGGTAGAAGTCGTTGCCAAACAGGTCGAGGCGCTTGCGGAACGACTCAAAAATGTTGAAGATGTCCTCGAAGAAGATGTCGATTATGTCGTGGAGACTCTGGCGAATTCGGAGGCGCAACGAACCGTGGCTCGATTGGAACGTTAGGTGTTGGAACAGACTCTTGACGTGCGGAAAGACGCCGAGGTAGTCGATGGGGATCGAGGTATCGCCTTCGAGCTGCGGGTCGCCGAGCGCGAGGAGTCGGAAAGGGGCGAGCGGTCGGTGGGTCGGGAGAGGGGGCCAGCTCAGGTTGTTGGCCGTGGCTACCGATCGCCAGTGCAGCTTCGCCGTCTCAACAAAGGCCGCGCGCCTCGGGTCGGAAGACACGCCATTTTCGGTGATGGAGGCGGGAGGGAGGGGGAATGCGCAGGAAGCAAAGACAGGGAAGAGATACAGATAGACAGTCAAAATTACGGCCAAAGGCGCCAGAAATCGCAGGCCATTGCGAAGAATCGCGGTCGGGGAAAGTCGGGTCATGAAGAATACGGCGGCATGGGCGCTCACCTCGCAAAACCAATGCCAAAAGAAGGAAGAATGGAGGGTGGAAAGGACCGACAAACTGAAGGATTGACAACAAGAAAATCTGTGTGAAACGATCGAAACAGATCACATCCCGAGGTCTCGGCGCGTCAGCAGGGACAGGCGCGCTAAATTTGGCACGGGCCACCCCACCATCCCCGGCGGCAACCCCGCATGTTGACTGTTCTGTCACTGACAGCGGGCGGTTCAACAGCTGCAAACTTGTTAGCAGCAGACTTCTAGCATACCACTTCAACGTCGACAAGACGCCTGAAAGTACAGGGGTTTTCCTAAGAAGCTAGAAAATATGCAATCAAGTTTGATCATAGGTCTACATTTTGCGGATGCTCAAGGCAAATCCAGTCCTGAGTGCGTGGCCCTCGACATCAAATCCTGCGCTAACAAATGAGCAAAGTGGGGAGTTCCAGACGGCCCTTCGCCGATCCCCCAAACCACCTTCCGAAGTTCCGCATGCGCACCCCATGGCCCTAGCCGGGAGATTCGCCGAAAGCAATGATGTCGCAGTTCCAATGCATGCCTAGTCCTAACTGTCCGCCTGGCAGCTCATAACACTCAAAACCGCGTCTTTCCCGTGTCTCTGGCAAGAGCAACTCACCTCTCGCACAACGTCCATTTACGGCCTCGACAATGGATTTTTCCCTGATCAATACCTTTGCTGGTCTCGGCATCTTGACCTCAATTGTTACTGTGTGGATCATCATTGATGCATTTTTCCCATTCCTCCGACCATCCAAGCTCGACCGCTACCTGGAGACTCCCGACGGCAAGCCCGCTTGGGCTCTCGTAACGGGCGCCAGCGATGGGATCGGCAAGGCCCTCAGCCATGAATTAGCCTCTCGCGGCTTCAACGTTGTGCTCCACGGGCGAAACCCCGCCAAACTCCAGCTCGTGCAGCAGGAGATGCAAGCCACCCATCCCGATCGAAACTTCCGCACCATTGTCGCCGATGCAACCAGATTTACGCATGAAACCTTACAAGACATAACCAGCCAGATTGCCGACCTGAACATCACGGTTCTGATCAGCAATGCCGGCGTTGGCATCAGCGATTTCCGGTTGCTGGAACAGGTGTCGGCACAGGAAACCGATGACCTCATCCGCCTCAACGCCACGTTCCCCACCCTCCTGATTCATGCCCTCTTGCCGACGCTGACGCGCAGACCCTCGGTGGTTATTATTATCGGGTCGCTTGCTGATTATGGCTTTCCCTTGATCAGCACGTACGGGCCAGCAAAGGCTTATCTCCGCGTGTTTGCCAAGGCACTGGCACGGGAGGCGCGCATCGCGCACCCGGATCTCGAGGTCATGTATTATCCCGTGGGGTCGGTGACAGGCGTGTCACATACTTGGACGGAGGCGAGCTTTATGCGACCTGACTCGTCTCGGTTGGCGAGGGATGCTTTGGCGAGGGTTGGTTGTGGGAGGACAGTGGTATCACCGTATTGGCCGCACCAGCTTTCCGAGCTGTTTTTGACGTGGCTGCCAGGCAGTATCATGGACGTTGTGACGGTGGATCAGATGGTGAAGTTGCAGGCCGAGGGGCTGAACCGCGGAGTTGAGAAGAAAAATCGGTAGGCTACATGAAATAGCTAGTCAACGTTCATGTCGTCTCCGAGGTGCGTCTTCTCATGAACCGGCGGTGGGCGAGGGATCCCGTCGATCATAGGCATCGTCTTGATGGGCAATTCTGATGTTTAATGTCATACTTAGGAAATGGACAAACATAAGAATTTCTCTTGCGTGAAGAATCGCTTCAACTGGCCGTCTCCTCCAAGAGTACCACGGCCTGAACACCTTCCGGGGACGGACGATTCTTAATGACCAGATCGAAGCGAGCGCTGAGAGACATTCTCGTCTGGCTTGCTACCATTTGCCTTTCTGTTTGTTCGTATCCTGACTCAGCTACGTCCTTGACCCTTTCACACCACTCGATCACCTCAGCCGTTTCCAGTTCCTCCTGGGAGCCGTGCTCCAATCTCAGCATGTCAACAGCAATGGATGTGTCTGGGGCGATGGCCCCGGCTGTGCGAAAGCACGCGAGCAAGAACGGGGGCATCTCTGCATCATCGCCGACAGTGTTGCCGTCTGCGGGAGGGGGTAACGAGAGCAGCAGGAGGGTAAAATCGAATTCATCAAAGGACGTGCCATACTCGTCGTCGATTTCTTCTTCTTTCAGCAACACGTACCGCGTGTCTTCCATTCCGCCTTGAAAAAGTTGCCGAACTTCCCGAGCAAAATAGCCGTACTGGCATATCGGCATGGTCACGCGCACCTCGCGGTAAAGTGGGTTGATCAATGGCATCGAAGTCTCTTTTAAAATCAGAGCACAATCGACGCTCTCGCGTGACATGCCGCCGGGAACAGGCAAGTCGGCCGGCCTGAGGAGGATGGGCTTGTTGTCGATCCGCCCTGGGTAATGACGGGAAAGGTACCAACACCTCTCGGCGTAGTCCATCAAGAGCCCGACCTGACCGGCTGGTGTCCAACAATCGAGCAGCACAATACGCGGGCGGCGTTGCGTCGAGGATGTGGCGTTGGGTATTTTCATCCCTCCGAGAGACGTTAGGTCGTTGTACGACTGGTAAAGCCCCCCATCATCATCATCATCCGCGTCTTTAGAGATGCCATGCCTGCCCGAGATTCTGAACCCGGGGTAGATATTCCGTAGGAACAGCTGAATGAGGTTCTTTGTCACCTTGCCGTCGCGCCGATCGAGCAGGTCATATCTTTTATCCCCCTTGATCGGGTAGGGCCGGACGTCTCCATAGCCTCGGAAGCACATTGGAGAATGTGCCAACAAACCCGAGAAAGACCGGCTCCCCTCCCCGCCCGAAGGCCAGGCCCACACGAAGATGGTCATGTCATCCTCAACCTGGTTGAGGATTTCCTTTTGGAGGCGAAAAAACGCCTTGTCTCCTTCCCCGTACAGCAGTGGCATGTTGACGTCGAAAATCCCCAAAAGGCAGTACGCCATGTCCTCGAGGCGTGTCGTCTTGCGATTCCAAGCCCAGGACATGCGCTGCGCGATGCTGCACTGGTCGAGGGCGGCGCGGACCGACGAGCGCCTGGGGCCCAGCACGTCATGGTCAATGCCGGTAATGGCGGCGATCTCTCTCCCTAGGCTCGCCTTGGTGCCTAGTTCGCTCCAGGCAGCGTTGAGAAAGACGACAATACTTGGTGCTACCAGTTCCTGCAATGTCCACCCACGGCGGAACCACCGACTCTTTCTCAGCGCTCTTTCCAGCCCATCAACTTGTCGTCCTGGCGCAGACGGGGGGTCATCAACATTATAAGTAACGTCACCGAGATAGGCATAACACACGTCGGAATCCCGGTACCAGACAAACATGGAATTGATAGCCTCGGATAGTTCGGCCGACGATGTCTTGTCGATGCAGCACGTGTCGATCCAGATCCAGTCGTAGCCTTCGGTTCGCGCGACGCGACAGGAACCGTGCAGTTTAGGGTAGCCTTTGAGATGTTGAAAGTTTTTGCTCTCGAGGTGTTGGAAGGTCACCTCTTCTTCGCCCCAGGTGTGGGAGAGGATGGCGTAGCGGGGGACATCGTGGGGGAGGAAATCACGGGCTTCTTCAGTGGTGGTGTTGAGGAGTCGCATTTCTGGTGGGAATTGGGGGAAATTTGGTGCTGAGAACTGGTTTACATGCGTGCGGTGACGGTGTTGATATTTGAAGAATTGAGCGATTCCGTTTGTTTCAAGTCAACAAAGAGGATGTTTCAGGCATTAACTCATGTGTCTGCTCTGTTTGGTCACCAATCAGGGTGCGCCAACCAATGGGGTGCTCCAGTTTCTAATCCTTGATTTAAAGATCCAATGTTTACTTACAAAACGCGTGTGTCTTTGCTACAACACCTGAAATCGAGTGCTCTGGGTTTTTAAAGTTGACTATTACGCTTATGTTGTGATTCTGTCAAGTACCTTAGGTAGTTGCGCTAGCAGAGTATTCGAATCCACCTCCCGTGGCAGAGGTGGTGCAGTGCGGCAAACCTGCTTGGGAAAACGGACGAATCAAATCCCCTGTTGCAACATACCCTTGCTCAAAGCCCTCCGCCGGGGCAGAAATTGCAGTGAAAGTGCACACAGCCACGGTACGACTTCCTAACAAACCGCAGTCAATGAGACTGGAGCTTGAGATGAGATGTTTGATGTGATGAGTTCCATCATCTCTTGGCTTGGATCCGTAAATAACAGAAACAGAAACAGACCTGCCTACCTTGGTAATAGTCACTCAACATGGAACTCAACGGTATGTGTCTGCCCACTATGGAGAAAAAGGGTTGGACAGCCAGCTTCCTAGTTACTTCATGTTGTAGCTGTCTTTTTGAAGACTTAAAAAAAAGTTAAATACCGGGATTTGAACCCTCCATGAAGGTCAACGACGCATATATCTGTATGTTAGTCTGGCGTCTGCGTCATGAGTATTCGTACCGATAGGCAGTTGCTGCAAACACCCTCGGGAATTTAATACAGTAAAACACCAGACTGAATACAGAAAAGTCCGAGACCATTTGGTTTCGAGGGTCATGTATTTAGACTATCAACCCTATATCTAGGTAGCTAGGTATATTTCATATTCATAGCATGCAGTTCCTGGCTAAAAGCCACGTCATGTCATGAGAATGATGATGATGGCGATGCTGATGCTGCTATAATGATGATCTCAACCCAAACCCTTGCTGACAATGCTAATGTTAAAAATGCATGTCTCCCATATCATCAAATGTCTAGTCGTCAAGTACATGTTTCTCAACTACAATGTCCTCAAAAAGAAGCCAACTAATAACCCAATCTCTATTCTCGAGAGAAGGTAGGAAATTTACTCCTCCTGCTCCTCACTAGCACTGCCCGCGCCGGTGCCAGAATCATCGTCATCATCACCACTGCCATCACGCTTACCCAGCCCGCCCGCTCCCGCACCTTTACCCTTTCGAGCCTTGTTCCTTGTGCTCTTCTTTCCGCGTAGCGCCGCGGGGATTTCCTTACGGACTTGACCGTCTTCAAACAGCAAACCTAGATCGGGACGACGCGCGACGGCTTTCTTCCAGAGGGACTTGGGAACTTCATCTGTCGTGACAATAGTCCCCCCAGTCTCTGTGCGTTGGAACGAAAGTGTCGGTTTGGCTTGAAGAGCACTCCGGAGGTGGATCCAGATCGCTACTTCTGCAGTTTGGGTTTGCGTCTGATCATCGCTTCCAGCGACAGGTTGGAAAGACAAGAATGGTGCTGCGCCGGGGGCTTGGGCGATAGCTCCGGCGGTTAAAAGTAGAGGGTACCGCTGGTACGAGGTTTCGTAAACGATGAATTCCGGAAGGTCAGAATCCGTCGCTTGTAGCTTTTCCCCAACGGGAATGGGGATTGGTTCGGTGATAGCGCCGCTTTCGCGTTTAGCGGCAGCGTTGGCGCCAGTGACTATCCGTCGGATTTCCCAAGATGAAGGATCTTCTTTGCTGTTGTTGGTGTTGGGGAGTTGGCGGAGGTTGAAACGAGCCTTGATGGCGTTGGCGACAACACGCTGCACGTCGTCAAGGTCGACTTCCAGGGCCCTGATCTTGGGGTGTTCAAGCTGGGGTCATGTTAGTAGGGGAGCTGGGATGATGCAATGTAATGAGTGGATAGGAAGGGAGGACATACAACATCATCAATACCAACCCAGCCCTCGGCGTCCACCACCAAATTATCCACCTCCTCTTCCTCATCCACCTCACTCTCGGTAATGGTCCGCTTCAGCACAAACATGAGAGCCTTGGCAATGC
>Ga0247760_1000715_pt1 | contig 34874 bp, 33 predicted proteins | sample UWRJL171409R4_FD_179936 | JGI IMG/M metagenome (GOLD analysis project Ga0247760, IMG submission 179936) | Plant litter microbial communities from Arlington Agricultural Research Station in Wisconsin, United States - UWRJ-L171-409R-4 | ecosystem: Environmental > Terrestrial > Plant litter >... | reverse complement strand
AAGTGCCGCATCTTGCCGATGTGATGCGTGGGCGCCCAAACATACGCCGGCATCAAACGTTGCAGCTCCGCCCGGCCGAGGATACCTACTGCTCGACATACCTTAAGGCTTATCACCGCCCCTCCAGTGTTTCAACGAAGCTGTCGCCATTTCGTACCTTCTCGGCCGTTCCACAATTCCACCGCAGGCTCCCGCTCGCGTGCACCCCCCTGTATCGTCCGCCCCAACGAACTCCAACTTGTTTTGGTGACGACGGCTTGTCGCAGCTTGGCAGCTGTCAAGCCGGTTTTTGAAACACGGCCCTCGTGGAACAGGTCAACAGGACGTTGCGTCCTAAGGAACACAGGGCACTTTCTCCCCATCGTCGGCATTCATACCTTACGCCGGCGTTGTTTGGTGCCTAGCCGGCGTTGAACGCGCTCCCGTGCTGCGACCTGGGGAATCTCCAAGGTCAGGCCAAAAATCTCGGTGGGCATTGGTCGGCCACGTCGAACTTTCGCCTCGGCACTCGGCCTGCCGCCTGGTCGGACAGCTGGTTCGTTCTTTTCACCTCTCCGCTGTCACCTCTCATCGCCTGCTATTGCAGCTTCACAACAAGTCAGATGCTTCACCGTCTCATCGGCCTTAGTTAGCCAGCCTATAACAGGCGAACGGGTGTGAGAACGCCGCGTGTCAGCCGACCCGTGCGCTGCACGTCGATCGCAGGTCAAGGCTTGGCTCAAGTGTGCTGAAAGCCACCGCTCACTGTTCAGCACTATGTCCAGCACTACGCCACAACCCCGGTTGGTTGTCAGGACAGGGCTGATGGCCTCGATATTGACCGCAGGCCATTCACAGACGAACCCGGCCGAGGCTGTCCAGTTGAATAATCTTGGACTTGCAGAAGAATTCCAACCGGACTTGTATGCCTTGATTCTGAATCGCGGTGTCAGCGAATGGCACAGAGTCCGAAGAGGAAGACGACCCCAAAGACCCCAAAGGAGCGAAACAAATGAGCAACCACGCCGCCGTTGGGTCGGAATACCTCAGATTGTGGCGTTACGAGCTGCGTCTCCGTGCGTTCGTTGACCCAAGCTACAGTATAGCCAGCCGGTACGAGTCAGGTACACTTAAACGTGAAGGTGAAGTCAGCTTGCCGCTAGTATACTGCGGGTTCCAACCCCCATCCTTAACAGGCTCTCCCACGCAGTCAAGCGGGATAACTCCGTCCCAATACGTTTTCTAAAGTTTCCAGAAGCAATCCAACCGACTTGAACGGGATGGGGCTCAAAGTACCACGCTCGCAATCGTTGCCCGCCGACTTGACTGGCTCCATGGGGGGAATTTTGTTCCCATTCGCTAAACTCAGCGTGAAGTGTCGTTCCTTCGGAGCCTAATGAATTTGGTGGCTGCCCATCCACTGTATCGTCCCGCATCATCACCTTAACTCCCCAACCTGTGGGATCGCCCCTCCCGCCAGAACGGAACGAGATCTGTTGGGGGGTCAGGTCCCACCATAGGGTGAAAAGTCCGTTGGAAAGTCACGGGAAACAACATCGCTTCTGTGCAACAGTAAACTCTTTTCTGAATCGCTGATGGGCGCTTCCGTCCAAGGCTCTGGCCCGGGAACCTGGATCCGTGTTCGGGAGGTACCCGTCCAAATCTGAAAAAGCAAACAGTCGGAACCTGGGTTTGGGGGTAGTATCTCGATCGATTGGGGCAGCGTGCGGAAACCAATAGCTGCCATTGACAGGAAATCGCCAGGCACCGAACCCTTTCGCCAAGGCAGACTGGCAAGAGTGAAATCTGATAGTTGAGTTTTCTTCAGATAACAGCGTCATGTCGACCCAATGGTAAACAATTGGCCTCCGGGAGTGACTAATACCAAACAGACATCTGCTGTTTTGCCCACATCGTGGGTTCGTCCTCCTCGATCTCGGCCGAGGTGAAGAGTTCCCCCACTACAGATTATGAGGGGTTGCAGCTTGAGAGTCGACTTGGGCCTATTTTTGACTCGACGGCTCTTCGACAACCTGACAACACAGCGGCGGATTCAGGGGTCCTCGGCACCCAAGCGCCCATCCGTTTCTGCCCAGCCCGTCAGATTCGCTGCATTGCGAGCCCTCGCTCCGCGATGACGATAGCAGTGAGGGAGAGAGAGGGCGGGCGTCCGCCGTTCGTGTGCCTAGAGGTATACAAATAGCCAAAGTACACGAAAAAGGTACGATTACCCAAGTTGTGCAAGTCGTTTCCGCTCTCGCAAACAATTGACCAGCGTTAGAACAAATTAGGTATGACCCCTTGGGCCTGGGCAACGAACGGCCAGTCCGAAGCGCTGCCGACCACGACCTGACCGGGGTGTTGATGATTGCTTTTCCCCACTACATCTGTTCGCAACTTTCCTTTCTCTTTAACTTGCATCGCCTTATGGGCCCATCAGAATCTCCGACGCTACTGTATGTACGTCCACGCCACGTCTTCAAATGTATCAGGGTACAGTACATTCAGTCGCATGGGTCCCGGTTCGGGGCCTGCCGTGTCTTGCGTTCCCGGTCACGACTGCGGCAGTAACTAAGGATCATGGCTTGCTAGCTCCCAATGGATTTTGCTCATGGTGGCACCTCGCAGCCCCTGAGCAGAGGTGAGTTGGCCGACGGGAGACGAACGAAAAAAACCATCCGGAAAGAAGCTAAAAAAGAAACGGGCTCAGAAAAAGAAAAGAAAGATGACATCCCCGGCAAACCCAAGAAAACACAGGCTGCCCACGGACCAGCCAGCCAGTCTCAGCACCCGAATCGAAATTCCCATCCTCCAGACCTTGTCTGAAATAAACCACCGCGTCCCACTCCCTTCTCTCCCACCGTATTCTCTCTCCTCACAGGATACCACCAAACAGACGCTTCTTGCCCCTCTCTCCTCGGTCCAGGGAACAAGGGATTCGTCTGAGCAGTGAGACATCCACACCGTCTGCCAACCTTGCCTCACGATGCACCATCCCGTCGCTTGCCAATAAGTTTCATCCCGCGTTGCCGTCTCCTGCAACTTTGCGAACAAACTTACGGCTTCAACGGCGACAGCAACCACCCAAGATATTAATTTGGGCAAGCGGAGAGGAATAAGCACCTACCCTCGAGGGCCTCTTCGAATCCTCGGCAGCCACATCAGACGGACGTCTCGCCTCTCTCACTGAGTATCAGATGGTACCGGAGCTTCTCTTGTCTGGAAATTATCAAAAGCACAATTTGACCCAGGATATAAAAGAACAAAACGACCCGGTATTCCACCTCCTCGATTCTTCATCTTCATCCTCTTCATCGTTCACCTCAGCCTTATTCAACGAAAGCGCCCCGGTCATCACTTCTGCCAAAACCTCACGCCTACTGCCTCAACTGATCTGCTGTAACACTCATCTTGCGACCTGCATACCTTCCCACTACTTCGTTGCTGTGATTCTTGTCTTGCTCTCAGTTGAGCCTCAATCATCCTGAGTTACATTGTGGCGAAAAGAGACATAGAAGCAATGGCGTATAAGACCTCGTCTTCCTCCTCTTCCAAGCAAACGGTCCAGAGCAGCCCCTGGCAGGATAGGCTTAAGCGTAGGTGACCCCTGCAGCTTACGAATCTGCATTCTTTATAACAACGCCGACGTTCCTGAAGAGGGCGTAGCATCCCCTGCTACGCCTTGTTGCACAGAGACACATTCATCACCCCCATGACTGGCATGACTGACTCGAAGCTTCCATGCACCACAGAAACCTGCCGGGAACTCCAAGTTATGGAACCTACCTTCCAACTCGTCTCGGACAGACGAGGTAAGTACAAGGCGCCCTCATAGCCTGTCCCACTCGCCCATACTGGGCTGGAATGGTCCCCCCTCACAACATGAAGAACATGGCTAACCCGTATATCACTCTTCCCCTTCCATTAGGCGGTCGCACAGCTTGGTCAAGCACTGTGGTGGTGCACGGGACCACGCACACCGCGAGGTTCTGGTACGATGGCAGGAACACCAACAACGCCAAGGAGGACGCCGCCGAGGTTGCCCTCGGATGGCTGAACCAGTCATCAAGCCCCGCCTCGCCTTCGACCAGCCGCGGTGGGTGGTAGACGAACCGAGCGGCCGGAACGGCGCAACGATGCGTCCTCGCTGTTCCGGGCGCCAACCACCCGTCACCTCCGAGCCTCTCACTCAATTTCCAACCTCACCGTTCGCCTCTCATGGCTACTCGAGCTGCTCCGTGCCCTTGCGCTCTCAGATGCCATTTTCTGGTCTTTAGGGGGAATCTAATTTGACGTCGAGGCTGCTTTGGATTCCGACGTTGCCTCACCAACGCCATGGTCTGTTTTGGAGAACGAGAACTGCACTGACAGTCGGAGCTGTGTGCCTGATGACCTCGGCAGCCTCCCTAACGGTTGAAGCTGCCTGGGTGTACCGGCCGGCCCTGATAGTCGGGCATATTTTTGTTCCCGAAACCACCAAGTGTTGATATTGAGGCTACTCATCTTGACGACCGAAGCGAGCCTGATATCAAGATCCCCCTTTTACTACCACAAAGCAGCATTCGAGACGCCTGGGTACGGTGCACATCCGCGGACATCTCCTTACTTTTACGCTTTAACGACCTTTTCTTACTTTAGGCTGGGGTTTACTCATTTTCTTGCTTTCGCACGCGTTTCTTTGATCGTCATATTACGACCACCTATTATTATTACTATTTTTATTTTTATCTCGCTGGGTAACGCTGTGTTCCTTGTACGAATATATCGATACCACCACGCTTTTGGAGTTGAGGGAAATTCGGTCACATGCCCCGCGGCAAAACGGAACACCACCCATAGGATGCGGCGCAAGAGCAGACTTCTTTATTTTTTCTTCCTTTTCTTTTTTGGTCCTTCCCTCCTTGACTTTGGTTACTCTGGTGGGATCTGGACATTGGGCACGACTATGGATTCTGGAATGGGGGCGGCAATTCACACACTTGGGGAAGGAAAACTCCTTTTTTTGTTGCGCAGATTACATTTTTTGGTCAAGTTGGAATATTGGGTTCGGCAAAGATCTATCATCGCACTCATATCGTGAGATTCATCCTCACTGGATCTGGTTTTGGGCAGGTTAGATTTACACAAGACATTTTATTTTTGGTTTGTTTTTATGGCGGGCTGCATGCTGCATATTGTTTTATTCTGCTAGGATTTAGGGAAACGGATATTTGAAAAGAAAAAACTTGGTTGCTTTTCACCTTACACACATTCACAGTCTCACGCTCACACATATCTGTAGAGAGGCACTCCCTGGAAGAGGGGGTCTCTTCGCCGCGGATGATCGTTCCGAGGTAGGGAGGATGTTTGCTATGTTGTTCGAGTCTGGATCCGCTGACGGAAGATAAGCATATAAGAAGACGGTGAACGGATGGGTGGTTGTGAGCAATAGGAGATCCCGGGTGTGCAGGGGCGGGTTCTTGCTGCGCCGGCGAGGCAGAATACCTCTAGGATTGCCCGCTAGTGGTCCCCTGCCTCCCGTTTGCCACGCGCTGGGGAGGATGGCCTTGGAAGTCTACCGCAACTTGGTGGCATAGACATCAGTAAGCCGAGACTGGGCCAACGAGGTGAATGTCCTTCGCGATGAGGATGCAGGCAATGCCCAATGGGAGGATTCCAGCCACAAGTGTGCTTGGGCTTGCTCACCCGATGCACGGTATCCCCGGTGGATTAGCACAGACGGGTGTTGGGTTGTCGATCCATGCAAGAGCTGGATGCAGCTGATCTGGCAAGGAAATCGGCCATATCTTCAGCAGACCACACGGCGCTCTGCGGGCGAGCAGCAAGTTTATTGGAGACGAGGACATTATCGGGTAGTCTGCGTTGTTCAATCTATATTTCTATGGTATCGCAGTGCATGAAGAGAATGGTCTCGAGGTTAGTGGATCTCAGTGTGTAGATGCAGCGGAAAAGCGTGATGTTGGGCGGACTCGTTCCCGTGACCACGCCACGGTGTCGGATGTCGTCAAGGGGCGTCCGCCTCCGAATTTGGGGTCGATCCCGGTTCGGGGTGACTCTTGCAGGAGGAACGAGAAAAAGGGCCCGGGTGCTCTGTACGACGCTAAAAAGTGCATTGAGCATCAACAGAAGCCTGCGACGGCTTGAACTTGGGCGAATAGGGATGGCAGGCTGTTGGAGGCACGAGGCCTTTGCGCTTCAGGCTGGCACCACTGGCGCGGGTAGGCCAAGTCTTGTTTGCGGGACTTTGGGAAGAGAAGAAGCAAGGCTCGCTCGCTGCTGGCGGTCAAGACCAAATCCCGGAAACCCGCCGGACTTGATGGGCCTCGCCGTCGACGGGCGTGACGGGGGGGGGGCCTTTTCCAGCTTCCTCACAGCCCCGTCAAGCACCTCGGTAATCCATACAAACCTGTAGATTTGGCCAACTGACCGCAGGCCATGCACCCGAGCGTGCAGCGACAATGTGTATGTGTGGAGAGCGCATGATTGCCGAACAGCGCTGGGAAGAGTGAGCTGTCTCTGCGCTGTGCGCGGAACAGGGGTGGAAGCTGTAGGACTGGCGGTGACGGGACAGTTCCATATCCAACAGTCCAATTTCCGCGCGCGCAGCAGATCAGCTGGGAAAGGTAAGAAATCTCTCACGTATGCCCCCCATCGGGACCCTCACCTGCTGTAAGCAGGTGATGACCAGCGCTGCAAAGTTCTTGCCCGGCGCCGGGATGCTTGCGCGGGTGTGGGTGTTGGAGCGGAAGCCGGGTCCCGGAGTGGGGGGTTGGCTCCCCGCTTCCCGCATCTTCTTGAAGTTATCGATAGTGGCACGTGCCCATCCCCCCAAACGCCAAGCAGCCTAGCTCCGGCAAAACATCGGCACCAAAAAAATCGGAGCGGAAAAGAACATCGGCTTCAGCGCACCCTGAACGCGGTGATCCTGCCTCTGGCGCGACTGCCAGCTTCGTCTCACACCGCACAGCAGCACGATGCCACCACGGTTGAACATCTTGTCCGGCCTTCGGGCTCTGTCGGTACAGCCGAAGCCACTCGCCCAATGGCCGCAGCAGGCTTGCCTCGCCGCGCAGACCCGTCGCCTCACGACTAACCGCTACGACAGCTCGGAATCGGAACAAGGCTTCAGCGATGTTCTTCGGGCCAAGATGGAAGCGTTTGGGCAGGCACCTAAGAAGTCCGAGGAACCTAAAGAACCGGTTCTTACGGAGAACCAGAAAGCGTTGCGCCAGCTGCAAATGGCCGCCTACGGTCTCGAGACCTTCGACCCCGAAGTCCATGGCCACAAGTTCGGTGTGCCAGTGCTGCCGATAGCGCCGGACATGAACCACAAGAGACGCTACGACACGGTCGTTGATCAGATGACAAAGCTACTGATGAGGGACGGGAAGCTCGCCAAAGCGCAGAGGGTGAACTCGCGGCCACCTTGAGACATGTCACGCAGATGAACACAAAGTGCTAACCAAAGGTGCTTGCGACAGGACATGGCCATGGTTTTGAACTACCTCCGATCCTCCCCAGCGCCAAAACTCAACCCTGCCAAGCCGGTAATGCCGGGCTCGCCGCCGCCGTCGGAGCTGCCGCTCGATCCTGTAACCTACCTCACAGTCGCTATTGACTCAGTCGCCCCCCTCGTCAGAATCCAGAAGTTTGCGGGACTTGCTGGTGGTGGTAGGGCTCTCGAAGTGCCCTGTCCACTGCGCCAGCGGCAGCGGAGGAGAACGGCGTTCGGGTGGATTCTCGACGTGGTGAACAAGAAGGGCTCCAGGGGCAGTGGCCGCGCCATGTTCCCAAACCGCGTAGCTGAGGAGATTGTCGCTGTGATGGAAGGCCGGTCAAGCGTCTGGGACAAGCGGCATGAACTCCACAAGCGCTGCACAGCAGTCAGATCGAACGTCAACAGCCCCAAACTGGGTGGCAGGGAGATTCCGATATAGACTACCAGACATGGCAAGAGCTGTATTTTATTGTACAAGCTGCCACAGCAGGGCGGTGAACCAACCAATGTATACTACCTAGTTGACTGATACCCAACCGCAGCGAAACTGTCAAGTTGGTGTGCTGCGACATTCAGATGACACTTTGAAGTTTCTATTTAGAGAGCACTTGCTCTAGTCATGCATATGCTATATCTTGGCAATAAAAAGAGTGAAGCCGGCGGGGGAGAGCCTTTCTTGATATATAGTTTAAATCCGCTTAATTAACCCCGGAAATGATCATACATTAGTCACACGCCTCTGACGTCGAGAAGTATCGAACTCTGCCCTCAGGAGGCTTTCGGGGTTATCAATACGGCACGAACGGACCACCCGAGGATTTATCCACACGGGCGCCGCCTCACGGAGCAACCCTTCTTTGCGTCCCAAGCTTTCACGAGCCAAATGCTGTTCCCCAGAGCCGCAATTGGGCCCAAAATGTTACTAGTCATACACACGGACTGAGGCTCCGAAAGCTATGTAAGCACCCCCCACTGCACCCTGCACTCCTTGCATAGGCTGGAGGCTGTGTGCTTCGATTATGTGGTGAGATGGAAACAGCTCTGAAGGAAGTAGAAATGCGGGGTTAGATGGCAGGAAGAGGACCCTTTGGCACTGCAGGAGCTTTCATTCAAAAGATAACGCAGCAGTAATTCGAGCGTAAAACGCCTCGTGACAGGATCCTTGCCCGAGTGCCTCGGAGCGGCATCCCGGCGCGGTTGGCGGCAGTTCAGGAAGCAACCGCCAGCCCAACCGAGCTCCAGAAGCTCCCGCTCGAGCCACCCCCAACAGCCAGTTCTAGAACGCTGCGGAGGCAAAACGGTGGTCTCCTCCACGTCATGCACTCAAAAGTCCACAAAAACATCACAGAAATCGCCTTCGTTTCTACTAGCCTTAGCCGATCGTCAATCACAATCTGGAACAGGGCTCTTCTCATCTCGTGGAAAAGCCGCGCAGCCGACCACAGCAACGGTCTCAAAGTTACCTATCGATTGACAGCTTCCTTCCCCTCGTGGCGTACCAACGACAAAGCTTGCTGGTTGGGTTCTTGGCAGTTCACGCCGAGTCGTGCCTCCTCTGCTTGGCTCTCTTGGCAGCTCGCAGCTCGACGCAATCGGGCTGAGGGGCCCCGCCATGGTCTGAGGCGACAAAGTGCCTCTCGTATCTCGTCTCAGCACGATGCCTTGTCAACAGCTCGCATTCATTACCATCCTACCTCATATTTTACCCCGTTGACGGCTTTCACCTTGCGGCGTGCTCGTGACACGATTTCACGTCCACCACAGCTGTCTCACTCACTCACGTAACCTCGAATCTTCGTCCCACAATCGAAATTGAACCCCCGGCATTCCTCCCACCATTATAGCCTCTATCGGCAGCTCTCGCCGATCGGTCTACCTGCCAGTGCGCCCCGCTAAAACACCGTGGTTGTTGCTATTGCCCACCGCCTGCCCAATATGGCGAAGCAGGTGATGTCAATGGAAGCGATGCTCGACGAGGAGCGAAGAGAAGTACTCGCGCTTCTCGAAGGCACCCAACACCAGCCAAGACCGCAAGGTCCTGGTTCTATCGACGGTCGCTCGCCGTCGCCGTTCACTTCCCCCCGCTCCCCAGTGCGCAGCATGCTGGATTATGGTGACGACTCTCCATCTCCAGCCCTCTCTACCTCACAGTCAAACACTAGTGCTAAGACTTTACCGCGATTAGCCCCTGTACGAAGTATGCTCGACGTCGACTCTCCACCGCCCGCTACAGCCCCTATTCGAAGCATGTTGGATGTTGGCGATAGTCCGCCACCCTCCACGGCCAAGAAGGTCTTCAGCAGCCCGTCGTCGCCGGTCGAGTCGAGCTCTCGCCATAGCACAAGCCGTGGCCCTCATCCTAGGAGCTTGTCGGATGCCGCCTCAAGGCCTGCCGATTTTGGGCCGCGGTCGTCGGCCTCACGCCTAGACCCCACCTCCAACTATCAGTTCGCCGATATCCTTACAAACAACACTGGCAACGCGAAGCCCAAAAGAGTCACTCAGGGTGGCAAGCAGGGTAGCAAGCGCTCATCAATGGCGGAAGTTATGAGAGGTAACGACGTGGTGCAAAACCTAATATTGCCGGGTGACAGGGGGCGCCATTTCGCAGCGGGCGGAAACCCGTTGCGCCTAAATTCCAAAGACAAGTCAAAGTCGCCCAACAACAGGGGGCTACGGTCTAACTCCCCTGGCAATATGCTGCAAGGCCGCCAAATGAGCCCGGGAGCACGGGCAGCGCTCGGTGAACCGCTTGACATCGATATCAACAATGCGTACAGGAGGCTGTCAGATGCGGCTCTTGCTAGGTCCGGCGGAAGCCTCTCCACGTTTGGCCGGCGTAAAGGATCAGATAAAGGGGCTGGGGATGGCAGATTAAATAAAGACTATCTGACTCCCGAGGGAGAGCTTATTGAAGACAGCAGCGAAGAAAATGCTAGCTCCTCGGAAGACGAACGAGAGCGCGGTAGGAAGCCCGCTCGCACTTTCGGGAAGGCAAACCCGAAAGGCACCAGTGGAGGGTCAAATTCGCCCGAGACACCAAGGACGGCTAGGAGTTTGTTGGCAGCAGCGGAGGAGGAGCGTACGTTTGACGTGGCCCTTTTGATTTATTCATATGCTAATCTGCGGAATAGGTCTCCACGTTGCCGCTCAGCAGCCCGCGTACCAATACAGGTCACTGCTAGAGGAGCCCCAGATCAAAATCACAGCTCCAGGCGGCGAGCGGATTAAACAGAGCAAGTCGGGAGGGATTCACCCCGCCACAAGCTTCGACCTCCCTCCCAATTCCGGCACCCACACTCCGATCGATTCAGATACCGAGGCCGACCTCACTGATATCAGGAGAGCGCAGAAGCTATCATTCTCGATGTCCCAAATCATCGACACGCCCGAGTCACACCGGACGATTCAGATCATCACGCGCGGAGAGTATTCAAAGCTCGTTCAGGAGGCTGAGGACGAGCATAAGCGCCCGCGAAAGTACCTGGTAGCATCTGACCTCAGCGATGAGTCGACACATGCACTCGAATGGGCCATCGGCACAGTCCTCCGGGATGGGGACACGTTGCTGGCGATTTACTGCGTCGATGAGGAAACGGGCATTGCGCCAGTTGACGGCGGATCTTCAGTCCCAGATGAGCCCAAGGCGATGAAAGAGCAAGCCGCAGCGATTAGCATCATGGCGAACAGCAAGACACCTATCACGCCTGGCGGGTCTGCTCTCCCGCTGCACGTGCGCCCCTCGCCACTGGCACAAATGTCGGACGGCGGCTCAGGGGGGCCCAACCCCTCCCCAGCTCCTTCCAGCAGGGAGCGCAGCAAGACCACAGAAGAGCGGTTTCGCGCGGTACATGATATCGGCGAGAGAGTCACGAGGCTTCTGCGCAAGACGAGATTGCAGGTGAAGGTGATCGTGGAGGTGCTCCACTGCAAAAACCCGAAGCACTTGATTACAGAGGTGATTGATCTTGTGAACCCAACGCTGGTGATCCTGGGTAGCAGGGGGAGGAGTGCTCTAAAGGGGTAAGCTTGGCCATTGTAGACTTTGAGACTCGAATTGCGTGCTGACAGTGCTGAATAGTGTCATTCTGGGCTCGTTCTCTAACTACCTGGTGACGAAAAGCTCCGTCCCCGTCATGGTCGCGAGGAAACGTCTACGGAAGCAAAACAAATACAAGCGGCTGCCGGCGACGCACCAAGTCAACAACATCAACAACCCAGCGGCGAGGAGCTTAGCGAACGCTAAGATTGACTAGAGGAATTTTCTAGCTGAGGAAAAATGGAACTTGGAGACCTTCACGGAAGCACGGGTCCACGCAGAGACAGCAGAAAGGAAGGCTCGGTGGTTAGAGGAAAACAAAAACAAAAAGGAAAAAGCCAGAGGAGGATCCAAACAAGAAGGGAAAAGAGAAACTGATAAGTTCACTGATGCCGGCTCAGGGAGTTTAGTGAAGCGTTGCTTTTTTTGGCTGCTAAAGAGCGTAGTCCGGAGGCGCTGGACTGTTTGATTTTACTCTCTCTATGAACATAGCGGTACGCAGATGGCGGACGAGTGTTGTTCATTTTCTGATGCTGTTTGGGGATTTTAGGGGGGATTTTGTGTTGCAGGCGTTGCAAAACAATACACTATCTCGCTTCTCAGGGGTTTTGTTGTCGTTCTGCCAGAAGTATGTTGCCCGAAGCTGTACCGCTAGCAGCACCTCATTCGCCCGCTTCGACGACCTATTTCCATACCCTATTTCGGGCCTGTAGAGCTTCAAAGTGTCCACCGCGGGTTTCATCCAACTGTAGACTTTTGGGTGTCATGGGCTTGCACCTCACCTACGAGGGGAGAGCCATGCCGTCAGGCCAAAATAAGGTCAGAGGGCTTGATAAGGCCAAAACACGCTAAAGTGCGGGGGACGATAAGATAGACAAATCCCACCCCACTTCCAGATGACTCGAGAAAGCCCAACATTATCTCCACCAGAGCTTTTGCTTAGTTGCGCGTGATTGTGGGACGCCAGATATGTTAGGCACAGGTCAGGCAACACCGCGTAGGGATTGCTTGCTGGATAGGGGGAGACCGGTGTAGACGAATTAGACGGCGCAGAATTGATTGGTGGGGCGGTCGCGAAAACGCGGCCCCCTCCTCCGCAAGACGCGGGGTGGTTGGCTGTTCCGTCGTGGAGCTGGCTTGGGTGGACGCTCCCCAGCCTCTCGTTTTTGGTGCCTTGCCTTCGTTGCGGTGCTGAATGCCCATGGACAACGAAACGGGGTCTTCGACGGGGCGGCGGTGGCCTCGACCTGACTTGACCTTGCCCGTTTGATCCATATTGTTTCCATTTCCATTCTTCTCCCCCTGCTGCTTGCGCATGTCAAGGGGTAAACTGAACTGATCGACTGGGATTGTGTGACTCTTCGCAAGCAAATTGCTTCTTTGACCTGCACGCTTTCAGTTATTGTTGTTTTGTCTTGCCATCAGGAGCAATCTACCTTCTTCGCTGTTGGATACCTTGCGGTTGTGGTCCTTTGTGGGGGATTGATTGATTGATAGATACCACAGGCAGCACCTGGTAACTTCGACATCGACAGCTGCCAAGTACGACGAAGGGTACGACCAAAGACCATTCCTCTCGTCCTGCGCGCGCATTGATCGCAGCAGACGATACGACTCGGTCGTGGAGAGCTCCGATGCGGTCGATGTTCAGTGTCCACAACGAACTACACGTCTCGCTCCTGAGCATTCACGTTGCGCCGAGTGCCGCGCTCCTATTGTTGGCCTTGTCGTTGGTCTTTCTCTACCTATACCTTCCGCCTTTCACCTCATTCAAGTGGAGATTCTTTAGCTTCAAGCGCAGTGCGACTCGAACCCAGAGGTCATCAACCATCACGCCCATTTACGAGGAGGACGAGGAGGACGACGAAGAAGAGCAGTCTGGCAGGCATCCATACCGGAGGCAAACCATCGAGACGAAACCGTTACCCCCGCTTCTCACAAACTACGCGCACTACGATATCATAGGCGGGCGCCAGGATAAGGAGAGGGAGAGATCGAGTCGCAAACAACAGCAACAACAGCGCATCAGTCTTTTTGGGCCCAGCAGTGGTAGTAGCAGTCGGAGCAACAGTCGCCATGGCGGCAGCGGCAACAACAGCGACAGCGATCTTCGACGGACCGCTCGACCATCTCGACGCGTCTCTGGAGGACTTCGAACCGTCGATAACCAGCATTCGCAGTCCCCATCAAGCAGCGTTCGGGTACCCGTCAGTCCACTCGGGGTTCCGGAGCGACAGCGAGCTGGAGGAAAACTCGGACTCGGAGGCTTCAGCCGGTGGCTACAGTCCTCCGGCCTGGAGGCGCCTCGGAAACGGCGACCACAGCAGCGGCTTCTGGCGCAAGAGTGACGGGATGTCGGGCGGCCTGGGCGGCGGCGGCTATGACTTTGATGATGAAGCCATGATGATGCTCTCATCCCGTGAGTCAAGCCCCGAGTACGAGAGCGCCGATGAAGGCGAGCAAATCCTAGCGCAGGCAGTGAGGACGAGGCTGCCGGGTAGTATGTCGCCCGAGAAGGAGAGGAGTCCTGAGCCCGAGTACTACGCTGCGCAGCAGTACCTCACAGAGACAGTGAAGATGAAGAGGGAGAAGATGGACCTGGATGCGCAAAGGAACAGGCCATCGAAAAACTGTAGGATACCCATGCATTCTGTTTGACAACAAGTAAGCTAACCTACTACACAGATGTCCGCTTCGCTGTTCGGGCAGAGGTTCATCATCGCACAGAGATCATTGAGTCAGCGATGAAGTCCATCCGTTCATGCTTCCTCGCAACTACGGGCTCATGGGTATCAATGGCGGCATCGGGGTTTGTTGTACTCGCTGTATGGGCCTTGTTTCGGTCACTATTCGAGCCTACAGCGATGCGTCCTGTGCCAGACTTGGTCAAGGTCGCTGGTGTGGCACGCTCATTCGAGCCACTGATCTACTATTCGGAGAATGGCATCCAACAGGTCGGAGAACTTCAGGCAACCGGTGTCGCTGTCTGGGATCTGGGTGAGAGTGTTCGTAGTAGCAACATGACATCAGCGCCTATCATCGTTAAGGAGCTGGACGAACTCAGCGACAGCCTCAAGACACTGGCGGTCGAGCTCACAAAATTCTTCGCCAACGTCGATGGCGACATCGATGGTATTCTCATTGTCATGGACTGGGCGCGCAGAGAACTCTCGCAGGCGCAGCACGCATCGCCGCCGACATTATCGCGTGTCTTCGACAACATCCACAATGCCCTCTGCAACGCCGGCATCCTAGAGAACACGGAAACCGGCGTACCAACGCGGGTCGGCACCGTCGCGACGGCCATCTTCGGCCCGTCGACACCGCAGCGCACCAAGCTTACACTCCAGCGCACGTTCCACGAGTTCCTCGCCGTGCTCGAGGAAGCCATCGCCAACGAGCTTCAGCACAGCCTCGCATTGTTCGCTCTCTTCGAGGCGATCGACCACCAGTTCCTCAACCTGGCGCGAACCGTTGTGCGCGAGGCCTCGCTACAGGAGGAACGCCATGCCGACCTGCTGTCCTCGCTGTGGACGCGTATGCTTGGCGCCGGTGCCTCCGAGCTGAAGAAGTATGAGCGCAACCGGCTGTTGCTTCTCAACGTTCGGGAACGCACGGTGCGGAATAAGGGGCTTTTGATCGAACATAACCACAAGCTACTCACTCTCAAGGCGAATTTGGAGAATCTGAGGAGGAAGCTAGTGTCGCCGCTTGTGAGGTCGGAGAACTCGAGCACTTTGACGCTGGATGAGCAGATCCGCGGGCTTGAAGACGCGGGGCTGTATCTGGAGGGTGTGAGGTCGAGGCAGAAGAGCAAGCTGCTGGAGATGATTTATGGAAGCGGCGGCGATGGGAGGAGGTTGATTGGGGAGGGGGGTGGGGCATGAGAGAGAGGTTCGTTACCGGAGGTCGGTTGAATCGATGGGCGATGGGTGGGTAAGATACATGGATGCACGGTAGCATGGGCCTATATAAAAGGGGAAAGAGGGCTCGCACAACCATGAGGGTGGGTGTTTGGAATAGGAGTCTGCGGGTTTCGTTCAGGGAGTTCAGGGTAACAAAGCTTCCCTCGAGAGGTTCATGGTTTAATTGGGATGCTTTTGGCTTGGGTGGAGGTATTTCTTCAAGTTATTTAGCATGGATAACAGGATGCGAGGTGTTGTTCTCAGGTAGCATGCGGTGTACTGGGTGGAGTAACAAGGTAGACGATGGATTTTTGCATCCGACCAATGCAAATTATTCGTCATCCGATAATTGTGTTGAGGAATGGAGGACTCGGGGCTCTGCTTCGTTGACTCAGAGGTGTGTCAAGAATTGCTGCAGTCTGTTTGGTCGGCCGCTTGGCGGAGTCAACTACTGCAGCAAATTCTCCAAATCGGTGTCACTGCACCGACCCAAGCCAGCGGATTGAAGCATCTCCGATTGTTCGGACCCTCTCGGATACCTGATTGACTCACAAATATTGAATCCAAGGCACAAAGGCGTTGGTCGATGAATCCTCGAAACGGGCTGAGCATTATGCAGATTCAGCATTATGTCATCGCCTCTGAATGGAGTGCAGTTTCACAAGGCGAAAATAAAATCAACATAGTTCCTGCCTCAAACATCCCACCCGCATGACATAACTGCAAAAAAATTAGACAATATTTCTGAACGCTCCCAAATTCCTCAAGTCTTCTGAAAATGAAGCAGACGTTAACGGATCTCCCGGTTGACGTGCTGCTCATGATCTTCGCCAACCTCGACAGCGCCCGCGATCTCCGCGCCCTTGCGCTCCAAAACCGAAGCTTCTCTCGGCTCATCAGAGATGACGGGTGGCGGGTTTTCGTGAGAAATCGGTTCAGCTCGCTATCTGTTCCCAATCTATCCGAAGGCAACCAGACATGGCGACAAGTTGCAGAGTCCCTCACTTTCCAGAGCCGGTGCTGGGACAAACGGGCCCTGCAGTTCCAGGGCATATTCCCCGTGCGGGACACCCATCCTAGAGAAAGGCGGGCCCAGGGCCATTTGTTCCAACCTGTTGTCGACTCGTATCTTGATCCGGACACTCAAGAGGAATTTGTTGTCTGGGGCGCCGGGGAGGATATCGTGGCGAGGTACCGCCAGAAAGTGGGAGTTGGTCTGCCAACGACCGTGAGCAGCGCTCGATCTCAGGGCAAAATCAGCGGGTTCAAGTCTGGTCCTGACGATATCAGGGCTATCGCTATCCTTAAGGGCCAGAAGATGCAGGATGGCTCTCGGGCATTTGTGACTGGTCGAGACAGCGGGGAGCTGGCGCTCTTGTCGGCAGAGCCTGACCGCTTTGGCGAACGTCTTGTTGACTTCAGACCAGCCCCCGTGGGCAGTGAGGACGATAATAACGTGCCTTCTCAAGCGGTAGGGCACGAAACGATAAACTCGGTGGGTGTGATTAGCGGCGGTACTGGCACTCTCATTGCTGCCGCGACAAAATCCAGCGTCCTCATCTATGAAGTCCCTCAGGACGATAGCACTGAAGCTTTCCCGTCGACGGCGTATGACTTAAGATCGGACCCGTTTGTCAACAATGGTCCACCACTGCAGCGCCCGCAGTTGTGTCGCGCGACCTGGATGGGGCAGGACGGCTTCCTTGCTCTTGCCCTCAAAGGCTGCAAAGACCCCCTTCGATACTTGGAGCTCACTCCATCGGGATGGACTCAGCATACTGCCGCGAAGAATGCGGATCTTGAAAGGCAGTTTGGTATTGACTACGGGAATATCTGCCCCAACTCTCTTCAACCAGTTCAGCCTCATACGTCCAGCAGAGGAGGGACAAGTTTGCTGCTTAGTGCTTGGAGAGACGGTAGCTGCAGGTGAGCTGAACTCAAATGCTTGAAGCTATCGAATCCTTTGTTATGCTGACACAGTTCTGCAGACTTCAGGATCTCCGGACTCCTTCTCCTTTCGATGCTATCTATGAAGATAACATTGACCCCTGGGCCGATATGGAGTCACTTCTCGTTTACGGCACAGAGCGCTTCGTGGGCGGTGGTATGAATGGAGCAACCATCAAGATTTTTGACTTCCGATGGACGAAGGGATACTACCACACGTCAGGACTTCCGTGTCTCGACAAACGACCCTACCCTAAGCCAGTGCAGCCATTCCTGAGCGAGCCCACAATCGCAGGTAACGGCAAGTTGTGTGGCCAACGCTGCAATCACGTCCTGGGCACCGCCTGTCGTTGGCATGGACTCTCGCGCGATATTTACTATCGACCCAACGCGAGTTTCTTTCTGTCCAAAACACTCAGGGGTTATGCAAGTACCGCCGTCTGGTCGCTATCTAAGCCTTCTGACTTCTCGCCGAACTTTTACATCGGCATTTCAGGCGGAATTTTAGAGGCAAATTTGATGCACGGCGGCACCAATTGCGATCCTAACTTTGGGTTCGAAGACTGGAGGGAGTCGATGGCCCCAAAGGGATACAAAACGAACCCAGTGAGCCCCTCCATGATGGAGACAGGAGACGGCCTCTTGGTTCAGTCCAATGACCGGGCAATCGGGCTCCCGCCAATGCTGAGGATGAGGGAGAATGGTGCGGCAACGAGAGATGAGAAGGATACAGCAACACAACCATTTGATGGTCACTGCAGATTGGACGAGGGTATTCAGGGTCAGGGCGAAGAGTCTGATATCAGAACTATTGAGCGGGGTTTTGGAGCAATCACGATTCCGGGGTTGTAAATCGACCTCAAGTGTCGACCACATACATTCCGAAGCTGAAACGAATCAGCCTGAACAAATGCAAACTTTGATTCGTTGGCTCTCCCGGACAGCCTCCAACTCTCCCAGCTGCTCCCTCTCCACGTGATGTCCTCCCGACGCTTCACGGCCACAAGGCTGCGGCATTCAGGAATTGTCAGTTTATTAACGCACAAGAAGCAGACCTTTAAGCCAGAGGAGTTTCTAGGAAGCGATTGACGCAGCCCGCACTTCGCTTCTTGTTATGAGTCCAGGCGCTCATATCCGACGGCTCGTTTGAGTAACGCCAGGCGCTATCATGGAGGTCGCAGGTCTTGTTCTGGGTACCTTTGGGTATTGCTGGTATCTTCAAATCCTGCGTAGAAAATTTCGACATCTTTGTCCGCGCGAAGGACTTCAGCGAGGAGTTCGACCTTTTATGCACTCAGGTACGAGAGTTCGGTTATATCAGGAGAACATTATCTCACAGACCTTCCAGCTATCTCTGCAACAAATACGTCTGCTCATCTGGGGAGAGTCGCTTGGACTAGTTCCCCGAGAAGGAAACAAGGAGTCTTGCTACAATGCAGCGATTGAGCGCCCCGAAATACGCCCTGCAATTGAGGCAAGCCTCTGCCACCTCCGGAATCTTCTCGCCAAAGTGGACGTAATAACAGGATGATACGAAGCTCAAGAGGAGCAGGACTCGGCCAGCGCCTCCCACCATACCTCCAAAGGCATGGTTATCTTTCAGTCAAAGTTCAACAGATTCAAGACTCGGCTGAAGCGGAACCAGAAACAGACGCCTAATTGGAAAGTCACGCGATGGTCTATCCATGACTATGACAAGTTTCGGGATTTGATAGTATCGATCAAAGATCTGCTCAACGGCCTTGAAAGCATCACCTCGGCGCTGGGCCTTCTTCGACAACAGCAGGCTGCGCTCATTGAAGAAATCGAGTCCCTTTCTGACACTAGGAGCCTCAGGCTTTTGCAAACAGTGGCCTCGAGAAGCACGGCATCATCAGCCCTCAGGGCAATATCGGATACGGCGAGCCATCGGGTATCGATGATAGAATCCTCGATGGGAGGAACATCATTTCACACAGCTCCAACGCACCCTTTTGCGGCGAGCTCTGTTATTTCCTGTGCCGCCTATCGACCCATCGGATACGATGCAGAGGATATCGAAATACGAGCCGCACCAGCAGAGAATGCGCATCAAGAAACAACCCCTTTGTCCCAGAAACCAACCCAGACATCAACAATTGAAGTTCCTCAACATCAACGGTGGGTGGCATCTCTAGCTCACCGACGGGACACCCGATCGAGAGAACACAGTTTCATGACTGAAGATTTATCCTATGGGTCAAGGCTGAACACCATCAAAGGCGAGGGCAATACAGCCTGGAGGTCGTATTCGATGAAGCTGATCGACCAAGCAAACAAGGAGTCATCACTTGCCCAACAAGCCTTTGTTGAGCTGAGGGCCATACGGCAGGCCAACATACCATTCATCAGTGTATCGCCGGTACACGACCGTCTCGATTGCCTTTTGGCGAGCATCGAAGGTCCACCCGGCACTCCGTACGAGGGAGGGCTATTCTGGATCACCGTGAAGCTTTTGCTACACAAGCCCCCGGTTCTCCGATTCCAAACGAGGATATATCATCCGAACATCGACTGCACCGGGAAGCTGTGCGCTTCGTACAAAGAATGGTGGACAGATGAGAATCTCAGAACTTACATGGGTACTTTAACGCAAACGGATGCCCCTTGGTTCTCCCAGAACAGGAGCAACACATTCTCACTTGGGGCTGTTCTGGTCGCTCTTTGCGGTCTCTTAGCCAGCCCAAATGTGGAAGACCCACTGGTTCCTGAGATTGCAGAAACATACATCACCGACTACAATGCCTATTTTCGGGCGGCGCAACTTTACACAATGAATTATGCGCTCAACAGAACTATCCCAGGCAGCCTTGTGTTTGCGGATGAGGATAATACAGCTGAGATCTGATAGATAGTCCCTGCAACTCGACCGATCGCAGGGTCGATGATGGGCCTCAAACGCCCAGGATCTATACCCTCAACAACAGACTCCTTGCGCACCCAGTCCTCCACAATGGAGGAAATCAGGGCAACTGATTGCCCCTGCTATTCAGCCTGGAGACGAAAGCTTGGCCTTCTGGCGTCTAAACCTCCCCAAAGTGTCGAATACCCGCCAAAAGAAATCGCGGGAGTTTGGCGCAAATCTCCAGGCCTTGACTTTGTATGAAGAATACGTGAACAGTGGTAAAATTACAAATAGCCGTTTCCACCGATCCCCCTTCTTCGTTCGGTATTCTAGCACCCAGGCCGCTAAATATTCCTCCAGCGCGACAAAGGAGCAGGCCAAAAATTACTACAACTTACCCAAGGAATGCTTTCTTAATCATTGGAACGGTGACGAAAAACCGATCATTCTCTTTGACAATGCTTTCGATGCTAGCTCACTAGGCGAGTAGATGTTTTATTAGGGTAACCAAACATCATTGTCGTCTTCCAGCATAGAACTGTTGATAGATTTATAGATAGCATTGTTCCATATGTTACACAATGTTAAGATGATTACCGAATACCTTGATTGTATTTTTTTCATCGTGTTACAAGTCGGATTTGAAGATTGTGTCGGATATCCATAAATCGTATAAGATGGTGGCCAGGGAGCTGCAAGAGCTCATGCAACTTTGCGAGACTTATTCATTTAGTCAAACCTCAGTCAATGTGCCTGAAGATGCAATGTGCTGGATAGTATCTCGTACGGCTGTCGGTTTCATGGCTGATTATGAAATAACGGGAAAAATTCATATCACGCTGTCAAGTTTTCAACAGGAGTTTGAGTTGAGTTGTAAGGGAATTATCACTGCTCGAAGACTCGTGTATTAACCACCGAGCAAAGAGGTACACATGTGCTAGGACTGGACCTTGATCAAACATGACGACGTCCTGTCTTCTCAAATCTATGTCTTGATTAGCTTCGCAGTAGATATGGGCTTCAAACGGTATGAGCGTTACATGATAGGACGACCTGGCCACGTTTTATTTTTTGACGATAAAGCTGTTGTTGCCACGCCCAACCCCTGACTATTGACTCTCTGCCACCACGACTGAAGTTCCTTCAAGCTGCTCGATCTTGAGCCCTGGGAACAGGGTACCTTGAACGTCAGCTTAGGAAGCAACAAAAGTGACACATTTGCCACATACCATCCTCTTCACCGCAGGAGACTTTCCCTCCTTCTCTGGCTTCCGGGTCATGTTGCTTCCACACGACGGGCAAACGAAGCTGTTGAGAACATCCTTGCACTTTCCTTCCACATGCTTTTTTCCCTGCTTGATAAGAAAGCCGCAGTCGCACTGATGAATAGTTGTAAGACATATTGTTTTTGGGGGGGTTTCTTCAGGCAGTGTCTGCTGCTTTTGGGTACGTGCTGTTTTCGTTTAGAGCCAGGGCAGAGTTGTGGTATGGGGGCTAGAAGTTGTTGAGGGTTTGAAAATTCAGGGGCTTCCGTCTTCTCTCGTGGTGGGAGGGATGTAGAATTTAACTGAATTCTGAACATGTTTTCTGTGGCCTAAATTGGCGTGGCAAGGCATCGTGGAGAGAAGCACATTCGGTATGTCTTACTGTTATAGCAAAGGATCTTTCAGAGGTGCTTCGAGTGAGGTTGAGAGTGAGACTTGAGCGGCGAAGGTGCTAGACACAAAATTGTGTGAGGGTTTCTCTATTAAGGAATAGACCGCGACTTTCCAAGTTCCCGGTAGCTTTATATTTGCCAAACTATTTCACTATGTACGTAGTTTAGCCTGGAAAATTACTATTTGACTGCTCGGTGATGGTTGTACACAGTCCCTCATCAATATAGCCCACATCGAGAATCCAGGTAACGTGTTGTAAAGCTAACCGCTTTTTAGACTATCTCAACTGAATAGCTTTAGATTTGGATGGAATTTAGCTTTCCTTTATTAAACCACCTTAGTTGATACATGTTCCTTTGTTCTGAATGCCTACTAATAGCGGGGCGAGAATTTACAAGTCTGCTAGTATATGTTCTCACCCGAGAATGGAAGAGCGGTATGAGGCCTGATGCATACCGAGATAGAAGTCCTTCCGGATAAAGTCCCTAAACTCCGTTAAATCAACACTTGAATGGTACCGACTCTTTTGTAACTATCAATTTGACACAGAGTGCTCTGCAAAACCAGAATCAACAGCCCAGAGTATTCTTGACGACTCAGGGATAAAGCCGGCACTTTGAAATGAAAGTTTCTAGCTAATACGGCTCGCTTTTATGCAGTATTAACATGCCTGACAGCCATGTTGTAGTTTGATTCTTTTGGATCATGTGTCAACTGTGGATGATTCAGACAATGAACCCTAACCCTAAAGAAGGCCCGGAGCATTTCTTCCGGCGGTGTCCATTGGCCCGGCGCGCTCTAGAATCGTACCATAATGATGTCATAAACCTTGACGACAGCCTTGAGGACCCCTGGAACCAGCACCCCAGCAATCGCCCTTCTTTTCAGACTTTTCAGATCAGAACACCACATGCCCGACCCTTTCTGAGCCGGGAGGCAGCCCAAGCAGCGTGCCACGCGTGCCACGCGTGTATCGCTCGAAATCCCTTCCATCCCGCAGCGGCATGAAGCCTGGCAATGGCCCAGATCTTTGCTTGAAGAGGCAATCGACATGGCGATCGTGACCGACCCCCAATCGCAAAGCTTCCAGCTGTGGGACAGCATCCGGGAGAGCGCCCCGGAACTGGATTTCTGTCCACCTGCCATGGGAATGTTCAAGTTTCCCATCCCAGGATCGGACGATTTACACTACAATGGACCGTAGCGTGCCCACACCCCCCTCCACCCTCCTAGGACCCCTTTTCTCTGTGGGGACGGCATGCATCGCAACTTGTGTGGTTCTGGGTAATAGACAAAACATGGGTGGAATGAGTTGGTATCCATCGATTTCCCGAGATAGCTGCGCGAGGTTGGGTGTCGAATATGCCCCCAAGCATGCGCCTCCCATGCGGCGTGCTATCCTGCCGCTTCTGCCGGTCTCCGGGCATCCAGTTGTGTGCCCTCCTCGGTGGCTCGTGGCTACGATGATTAGGTAGGTCCTCAAGGGCAAGAGCAAACGCCTTTAAGCCACCGGGAGCCGGTTATTCGACAGCCTACGGACGTACATCTGAGCAGCTCACGGGCGAGAGTGAGAAGCGGGCGAAGCCATTGGCCCCCTAGACCCATGCCTTCCCCGGCCACGTTCGGTCGGGTCCCGTCATCGTCTCAGCAGTAGGGCAACCTTCCTCGCTCACTGACTTCTGTGCGACACGCACCGACTCTCCTCTCTACGATTGACAGCGGCGAAGGCCAAACGCACATCGGGCTTGCTAGAGTACTACGCGTTTGTGCCTCGCGCCTTTCTTGCCTCCTCTTCGTCTCCGGAGAACAATCTCCCCCCTTCAATAGAGTAGAAGCGCGGACCCTGGTTCCCGTGGTTTCTTGGTCTCCCCACGCCTTGCACCACCCGCGGTTGATCTGCGGAAGTACCGCGCGACGATCGTCGCCAAACGGCCACTGGCGGCTTTCCAACTTACTGGCAGCTCTTGTTCACGTACGCCAGGAAACCCGTCCTTCCCTTCCATCTACCTTTGCTTTTTTTTTTATACTGCCACAGAGCTCGGTTGTGTCTGCACATATGTGCGAGGCAAAAAATTTGTCGCCGCCACTTCGCTTCTCCAGTATCCCACAGCAGTGTCCCCGCAGCCGCTGCACCAGCTCAACGTCACCCACCCCCACCAGGCCCTCTGTGGCTACCAACCAAGGTCTAGCTGTGGTGGCGACAGGAAACACCGAGTCCGAAGGGGATGAACTGTCGTAGACACCCCATTCTACGCTGGGAGGTCATATCGATATTTCGAGGCCTCGCAGACCGTCGGGCAGTGGGACGATAACCATGGAGTCCGTCAACGACGATGCGCCATCAGAAGGCCAAGAACCGCGGCCCCCACCACCACCAACATCCCAGGACCTGACTGTTCCTGTGGCCAAGGAGGAGGACCATGAGGCCTGGTCGGCGACTGCTACAACACCGGGCGACCACAGCCGTTCTGGGGCCGCGGACAGCTCGAATCCCACAGGCTCGCCGACGTGCATATCGTCGTGGAGCACTTCCTCCGATCACCAACTAGGCCACGGCACCCTCCAAAACGACCCCTCGGATCGCATTTTCCCCATCCGATCTGTCATCAGCGTTGAGCCAGCATGGGCAACTCCAGCCGATCGCCGGAAAATGTCAGTTTCGGATGGTCCAGGGGGCCCACTCGGCATCGGGGCTAGCATGCGCCCACCTCCAACCCCGACCCCGAAGCTGAACCTTGATGGTTTGGATCGGAAAGCCGCGACGCCGTCACCGGCAGGTCCTTCCTCGCGACCAGTGTCCGTTTCCCCCTGTGGCAGGCCGCCGCCCACCACGGAACGAGCTCGACAGCGCCGCACGAACACCATGTCAGGGTCAATGTCCAGCATCCAGGCCGATGCGGAACGACAAGGAACCGCGATACTGGTGCCTCTGATAGTTGAATCCTCCTCATCCGATGAAGAAGACTCGGTACCGGCTGCGGATATTAGCCAGGGCGCGATGAGCTCCTCCGGTCGTAGGTCGCCGGACCCGCCTGTTTCCGAGTCACTCTACACACACCGTTTCAAACACGTCATGACCGAAGAGGGTCACGCAGTCATCACAGGAAGAGATGGGACACTGCAGCGGTGCGAAGACGAGCCGATACACATGCCGGGCGCTGTGCAATCATTTGGGCTGATGCTAGCTATCCACGAGGAGGAAGATGGCCGCTTCCAGGTCCGATATGTCAGCGAGAACTCGAAGCGATTCCTCGGCCGAAGCCCGCAGGAATTGTTTCGACTAGTCGACTTCTTGGACATTTTGACGGACGAGCAGGCCGAAAACCTCCTGGACCATATCGACTTTATTCGAGACGAGGACGCAGATCCAGCTGTCAACGGACCCGAGGTCTTCAGCTTGTCCATCAAACCTCCTGGCAAGGGGCGATCTGTCAAGCTGTGGTGTGCCATTCATGTGCATCCTGCGCACCCCGACATGGTAATCTGCGAGTTTGAGATGGACGACGATCACGACTTCCCGCTACGCCCCCCGGACGAAGACAGCCCTGGGGTCCCTGAAGATACCCTGCAAACGAACCCCACGACGGAAGAGCTCACTGAAAGCACGGAGATTATGAGCAGACCGCTAAGGGTACTGCGGAGCGCACGCAAACGGCGAGGTGAAGCCGGCGCAATGCAAGTGTTTGACATAATGTCCCAGGTTCAAGAACAACTGTCGAACGCGCCGAACCTCGAGAGGTTTCTGAAGATCTTGGTCGGTATTGTGAAGGAGCTCACTGGATTTCACCGGGTCATGATATATCAATTTGACAACTCCTTCAACGGAAAGGTGGTGACGGAGCTTGTAGACCCGGCGCAGACAAGGGATCTCTACAAGGGACTGCATTTTCCGGCAACAGATATTCCGAAGCAAGCACGCGAACTATACAAGCTCAATAGGGTCCGTCTCCTCTACGATAGGGATCTCGAGTCGGCCAGGATCGTCTGCAGGTCGAAGGAGGAGCTTGAGACTCCCTTGGACATGACGCATTCGTACTTACGGGCGATGTCGCCCATTCACGTGAAATATCTCGCCAATATGGCTGTGCGCTCGTCAATGTCAATTTCGATCAATGCGTTTGGCGATCTCTGGGGGCTGATCGCGTGCCATTCTTATGGGCCGAAGGGTATGCGGGTGTCCTTTCCGATTAGGAAGATGTGTCGCCTGGTCGGCGATACCGTCTCCAGGAATATTGAACGCCTCTCATATGCATCTCGGCTGCAAGCTCGGAAACTCATTAATACCGTCCCAACAGACAAGAACCCTTCGGGTTACATTATCGCTTCGTCGGACGACCTACTCAAGCTCTTCGATGCTGACTTTGGCATGCTGTCGATTAGAGAGGAGACAAAGATCCTTGGCAGGATTGGGCAATCTCAGGAGGCGCTGGCGATGCTTGAGTACTTGCGGCTGCGCAAGTTCACATCTGTTGTTATGACGCAGGATGTGAAAGCCGAGTTTCCCGACTTACGCTACCCTCCAGGATTCTCCGTTGTTGCCGGTCTGCTGTATGTTCCCTTGAGCGTCGGAGGCAATGATTTCATCGTGTTCTTCCGCAAAGGGCAAGCCAAGGAGGTGAAGTGGGCTGGCAACCCCCATGAAAAAGTCATCCGGGAGGGCACTCAGGCATATCTCGAACCCAGAAAAAGTTTCAAGGTCTGGCATGAGACTGTCCTGGGTAAGTGTAGAGAGTGGTCGGAGGAGCAAGTTGAAACGGCCGCCGTTCTGTGCCTGGTGTATGGCAAGTTCATTGAGGTATGGAGGCAGAAGGAGGCCGCGTTGCAGAACAGCCGGCTCACGCGGCTTCTCTTGGCAAACTCGGCACACGAAGTCCGCACGCCACTCAACGCCATCATCAACTATTTGGAGATCGCGCTCGAAGGCTCCCTGGACCAGGAGACGAGAGACAACCTCGCTAGATCCCACTCAGCCTCCAAGTCACTCATCTACGTTATCAACGACCTCTTGGATCTTACCAAGACGGAGGAGGGACAGGAATTGATCAAGGACGAAATATTTGATCTTCCGGCGTGCATACGAGAGGGCACAGATCCGTTCAAAATTGACGCGAGACGAAAAGGAATTTCCTACGAATTTATCCAGCACAAGGGCCTTCCTCGGTTTGTTTATGGCGACCAGAGGCGAGTACGGCAGGTTGTGGCCAATGTAACGGCGAATGCTGTGAAGCACACGGCGGAAGGCCGCATACGGGTTGAACTGTATGCTGCTGAGGTGCTGGACCGTCGAGTTTGGGTGGAGATCGTGATTGAAGACACCGGAGAGGGCATGAGTGACACTCAGCTGGACGCGCTCTTCCGGGATCTGGAACAAGTGACCGGGGACGGCGATGATGACGATCCGCGGCCGGAGACAGAGGAGGGTGGAGAAGAACCAGAAGCGAAGAGAACGTTGGGTCTCGGTTTGGCTGTTGTGGCCAGGATCCTTCGCAACATGGACGGCCAGCTTCGCTTAAAATCCGAAAGAGGAAAGGGTTCCAGGTTTGTCATACAGTTGCCATTCGACCTCCCCGAAGATAACTCGAACTCGCAATCTCCTGAAGAAGAGGATACCCCAACGGCGGCGGTTTCTGTCACCGCGTCAAACAACACAGTAGTCTCGGCTGGAACTGCGCCGTTGCAAGACGGCGAAGTTATGCTGGTTGACCGAGGCCGCTCTGTGTCCAGTATCAACGTAAGCTATACGAGTTCACTATCTCCGAAAAAGAGTTTTGACGAAACACGGAGCATGTCCGATCAGCACAGTATCACCAGCAGAGGCAGTGGGAGGAGCGCGATGAGTGATGCCGAGCGGTTGATTGACGCGATCCAGATGCCGCTGACACTGGGAGACCCGGAGCCCGAGACCGTCGCGCGTCAGAGACCAAACTCCCGTGGTCCATACTATACCTCGACGCCATCTAGCACGAAGTTGGTGCACCCGTCGCGCTCTATCAGTCCGAATGAAAGAAGATCACGGCCCGATTCTCTATCCCGCTCCGGATCCCAGCCCGCAGATAGACCAAACACTGGGAGGAGCACGGAGACAACGGGCGTGCAGTTCATAACCGACACCAAAGTGCCCATCAAGCCGGTGCGAATCCCAGACGAATATCAACCACCACCTAAGCTTCCCCATCAGAATGAGCCATCGCGGGTCCTGTACGAGATCACGAGCGTGAACGACAGGTTGAAAGTCACGAAAGTACCCGAGGCTGGTGAGCCAACATTGGTGAAGCTGCATGTACTGGTTGCGGAAGACGATCCCATCAATGTCAAGGTTCTGCGGAAACGGTTGGAGAAGGCCGGCCATAAAGTATCGCACGCCGTCAACGGAGAGGACTGCGCGACTGTCTATCAGGAAAAGCCGGGCGACTTTGATGTGGTCCTCATGGATATACAGGTAAGCTGTCCTTTGCCCTGAGGCCGGAGCGTTCGCTGACATGAATAGATGCCGATCGTGGATGGCCTTACTAGCACCAAGATGATCAGGCTATTCGAGCAGTCAGAGGGCCACGCCGGCTTATCTCTGGTTGCAAATAATCACGGCCGGATCCCCATTATCGCTGTCTCGACCTCGTTAGTGGAGCGTGAAAAAGATACATATGTCAGTGCTGGGTTTGACGGGTGGATTCTCAAACCCATTGACTTCAAGCGTCTAGAGACGCTTCTATTGGGTATTGTTGACGACGGCGTCCGGGACGAGTCTCTATATGTGTCAGGCGAATGGGAGCGCGGCGGTTGGTTTGCGCAACGACACGAGTCGGAAGAGCCAGAACCCGCACATCGTTTGAAGAAGAAGGCTGGCAAGGCCGAGTTACGGCTTGATGAGATAATCCAATACGAACAGGCGCCATCGGCTGTGGTCTAGAAGCGCCGAGGGGTTAATGAGGTTCGTCACGGTCGTGATGGATGAAGAGTTTCAATGATACCCAGCTCGCGATATCGGAACGCGGCAACATCTTTAACTGTACCCCCCGTTAGATTTGTGGACAGTGGCGTTCATGTCGAGCCTTTAGACCGGCTGCGGAGATGGCGAGGGACGTGAGCGAGAGGGTGGGACGGCCAATCGCGGAGGCTGAGTTCAGCTGGAGTTGCGTTGAATGAAGTGGATTGCATTGCATAGGCGTTTTCGGGTTCGTTAGGTAGCTCTCTTCTGAATCGTTGGAATATGGTTATGAATATTTTCTTGTTGGCTCTGCCGGTCTATTGGACTCCAAATGTTGAGCATTGTTGACGTTATACAGGTGAACAAGGCACTAGGGAGTGGTCAGAGGCTTGAATTGGAAATGGGATAAACACGTCGTATTTGATGCAAGGGATGATTGCCGGTGTCCATCGCCCCAAACGTGCCAGTTGTCTGGATAGGAAGAGCCGAGATCTCAGTTGGATGTGACTGCCTCCATTCTGAAGAAAACCACGTTCAGCCTCCTTTTCTGTGCTTTTCGTATTACAACATACATATAAATATCCTGCATACTGTCTGTGCTCACGTCCCCGAGGAGCCTGGTTACAATACGTAGGGGTTTTTAGCTCTCGGTACGTTACGCTTCCTTGCTTCATCAATGCGGTTACATAACGCTGCTGTTGTCCGCGGGGTATGGGCGCGGTCTAGGCGCTTAGTTTGACTGGTCTTGAGCGCAGCTAGGTGCAGCTGTCCATTGTCGCGCAGCGACGGCAGGTGCGTCCAACCGAGTGGTTGTCTTCGGCTTGTGAGGATGAGGATGAGTGGGAACAGTGGGAACAGTGGGAACAGTGGGAAGCTCGCGTACGTAGGTCGGTAGGTTTATTGCAGTTGCAGTTGCAGAAAGGTGCGTGCGTGCGGGGCGAGGGCTTGGGCATGCGATGCGAGTGATCTGCGAGTATGGATGTACCTAGGTTGGTAGGTTGATAGTACAGGAGCATCCCTGAGGCAGGCAGGGCTAGGCGCGCCTGTGTGAGCTTATCTTGCTCACTTGCTGCTGTAGGAGATGTGGAGGAGATAGGGATTAGGGATTGGGAGACTTGTGGGTGGTGGGAGGGAGATCCAATGGGGCACATGTGTGAGCTGGGAGCGAGATAGGGCACATGTTCACGGGTGTGGGTTGGGGGGGAAGTTCAGGGTGAGGAAGCGGTGAGGAAGGGCGTTTGATAGATAGATAGGTGGAGGACGGGAAGGTAGGTTAATGAGTTGGTGAGAGGATACGGGGACATGTGTGTCAGGATTTCGGCTGGTAGATAGGTAGACGACAGTTTTGTCGTTTGGGATGGGATGGGATGCATTGTGCGTTCGTTCGTTCGTTGGGAATTGAAAATGACAAGACCTGCTGGCGGGAGAGATTCGAGGTCGGTCGGGAGATCGGGCGGCAGGCAAGCAACCAGGTGGGGGTGCGGTGGATCGCGTGTGTACTTACCTACCTTGAATGATCATCATGCTCCAGACCGGGTTCCCCCTTCGCTAGCCGCTGGTTGGCGTTGGCGGTTAATACCGTATCATCGGCCCCAACGAGACCCCTACGCTGGCTGGCTGAGGTGTTGCTGGATTACTCGAGCTTACCGCCCCCTGGGAGGTTTGGGGAATTTTCGTGATGGGAGATACTAAGAGGTTGGGCAAACGGACATATGTGGCCGCGTTTCTGTTTGCATCATCCCTTGGACGGCTGTCGTGAGATGACGGAACGTAGAATGGATGAAGGGGCTCGGTTGAGATGACATCTGCGGGGAAGAGGAGCTGTGCAGCGTTTGTTTCTCCAAAATCGGAGGAGGGTGGTTCAGCTGCATCGTTGGGGTGAGCCAGGGTCGAGTGTCTCAGGCGGTGCGTGGGTGAGGAGGTCGCCAAGACCACCCACAGACAATGGTTCCCGGGGGGCGGAGGGGGTAGTGTCGTGTAATTTGCGGCTTGATGGGATGGCCCAATAACTCACCAATATTTAACTGATTTCTGGCACGACGACGGGCGCAACGCCATCTTTCCTCTCCCTCCTCTCTCTCCTTTCCCAATTCCTCCCCAACACCAAGCTCCTGCTGCCATCAGGGAAAAAGTTTTGAGACTTCCACCCAGTGAATACGCGCAGCCGCCTCGAGTTCTTTGTCGCAATTGCCTCCAACTCGACATAACCTTCCCATCTCCAATTGCAATCCACACACCGCCAAGATGCCCGGAATTCGTGCGTTCAGGTCCTCTCCTCTCGGCCGTCCCAGCGAAATGGGAACCCCCGAGCCTGCCTCAATTAGACCCCGCTAACCGTGATTTCAACTCCAGCGCTCAAGGCTTTCGACAACTTCACGTCGAAGCTCAAGGCCGCCTTCAAGAAGAAGACCGAAGAGCTGAAGAAGAAGCCCGCCAAGCCTGCGGAGGCCGCCGCCCCTGCCGCTACCGCGACGACCGCCGCTCCCGCAGCAGCGGCTGTTGCGGCTGCCACCGAGCCCACCAAGACCGAGACCGCGCCGGCTGGTAAGTTTCTTTTCCCCCCCGTCCTTTCTCGGAAGGATATCGCTAACCATGCCATCAACAGCCGAGCCCGCCACCGCCGCTGCTCCTGCCGCTGAGGCCGTCCCTGCTCCGGCAGCGCCCGCAAAGGAGGAGGCCGCACCTGCGCCGGCTCCCGCAGCCGAGCCCGCCGCTGCACCTGGTATGTTCCTGCCAAGTTCAGCCAAGTCACCTAGCTAACCCACAAAACCAGCCGCCGCCCCCGCTGCCGAGACCGCACCCGCACCCGCTGCTGCTCCTGCCCCGGCCACCGAGCCCACCCCGGCTGCGGCTCCCGCTCCGGTCGCCGAGACTCTGGCACCTGCTGCTGCGGCTCCCGCCCCGGCCGCTGAGGAGAAGAAGGAGGAGGCCGCTCCTGCCGCTGCACCTGCTGCTGCGCCCGCCCCCGCGACCGCCTAAGTACCTCATACGCCGACGCCCAAATCTCGAAATACTCGACACATTTTAGAAGCGGAGCGATAAAGCCGGGGACGTAATGACACAAACGGACGGGGTGATCGCCCCCGTCCTTATGAACTGGTCTGGTCTGGTTCGGTTCGGTGCAGGTTGCGTTGGCTTGGCTTGTTTTCTTTTCCGCCTGTGGAATTTTAGTTGTGTTTTGTATTTCTCACTGCTGCTGCTGTTTCGGTTACCTTGTTGCTGTTGCGGGAAGCGCAAGTGTGGCGGACATGACCTTGATACCGACGATACCAGAGAGAGAGGGCCCCATGTTTGGGCTGGCTTGGCTTGTTGGGCTTGGGCTAGTTGTTGATTTTCTTGTGGATTGCGGTTCAGATATCCCGATCGATACCCTACGAATAAATAATGATGGTTTTTTATTGCTGGCTTGTTTCTTGCGGTGGCAGAGGAAGAGATGAGAGGCGCGGTTATGGGAGCGGGTATCGGGCAGACGGGTGACAGTTGGTGTGTTCAGCAGGGATTGGTTGTGTGCAGTTGCGACGGGTCTCCGGCATGCATGTTTGGTGCGTCACGGGTGTTGGAGTGAGTGGGAAGTCGGCGTCGGGCATGAACCTTAATCTCCAACTGGCAGATCAACTCCAAGCCAAATGAAAATGCAGAAGTTAGCTTGACTGGGATATATAAAACTCCGTTGCCTGAACACTAAAAGTACCATCTACCCATTCACTCATCATCAAATTATCCAGACATATCCAGCATCTACCAACACAGCTTATCCTAAAAGCCGAAAAAACTCCTCGTCATTTTACTCTCCGTCCTCCGACTCATCATCATTATCCCCCAGATCCGGCCTCACAATCCGGTTCAGATGCGAAACAAACCCAGCCATGGCTTTCACAATCCCCGCCAGCTCCTCTTGGCCCCCGTCAGAGGTGAAGATGCTATCCGGAATCTTCTTGCTCACCGTGAAGTTGCGCAGCTTGAGCAGCGTAATGTCGCGATGATCGGCGATAAATCCCTTCGGCTTCGTCTTGAGCGCATTCGAGGCATTGCCAGCCGCAAAAGCTTCCAGCACCGCCGTCTCGTGATCCTTTGACGGTTTGGGCGGCTCAGCTGTCTTGGACTTGGCGGCTTTCCCCTTCGGCGGCCTTCCCTTGGCCTTGGGAGTGGATGGTCCCCCGACGTCAGGGAAGAATGTTTGCTGGAATAGGGGGTCGGTGAGCACGCGCCGCCACCGCTTCGGACGCTCGTCGATGCTCGCGCGCAGCCGCTGCACGGCTTCGCCGTCGGGGTGCCAGAGCCCGCCGCCGATGAAATTCTTGCCCGGCTCGGCGTGCACGTAGTAGCAGGCGTAGGGGCCCTTGCGGCCGGTGCGCGACCACGCCGCCGCGTAGTGCGGCTTGTACGGCGTGGGGTCGTTGCTGAAGCGGATGTCGCGGTAGATGCGGAAGTTGACGTCCTTGAAGGGCAGCTCGGGGATGGTCTCGTCGACTTCGATGATCTTTTCGGTCAGGGTCGTGACGAAGGACTCCCAGTCTTTGAGCGAGCGGCGGAACTCAGCGTCATGGGCTGTGGGGGGTTAGTTAAGTTATTTGGTGATAAGGGGTGATTGAGGAAGGGGTTGATGGGTATGATACTTTTTAGCCAGGGCCGCTTGTTGTTGGCCTTGAGGTCCTTGAGGAAAGCAAGCGTGTTTTGGTGCAGCTTGTCATCGACGTAGTCCACACCGCCAGTCTCTCTCAGCTTGGGTGTTGGGATGAAAGTGACTTTTGGCGGGGCGTCCTCATCAAACTCCTCGTCCTCGCTCTCATCTTTGTTGGTTTGCTTGCCATTCTTTTGCACTGCGTCCTTAGACTCATCGTCGTCGTCATCATCCTCATCAGCGTCATCAACTGGCTCGTCCTGGTAGTTGTCCTCCTCTTCATCCGAGTCCTGAATCTTCTTGGCCCGTTTGGCGGGCTTTTTCCCGGCAGAATTTGACTTTTTCTGCTTTTTGGTCGCCGTTTGCGGCTCCTCTTCCGAATCGGAGTCAGCCTCAAAGTAACGACTTTTAGTCTCCGATGTGCTGACGCGCTGCGACCGGCGCCTAGACGATGATGCAGCCACCGGTGTTTCCGGGGCCTCTTTCTTTGTCACGGCAGCAGCCTTGCGCTTTCGGCCGACCATCTTATAGATAAATAAACCGATGGATATGTGACAAGTCGAGCAAATGCAGAACTGTCAATGCGATAGGTGTATGATGACGTCGGAGGGTGATCAAGACGCGATGGGCCAAGCAATCTCCAATTCCTTTTGGCGTTCCGGAAATGGCACGAAAGCACGTGAGCACTCAAAGGGTCTTTGTCATCGCCGTCACATTATTATTCCAAACCAAGCAACGCCAAACAACCGTTGCCCCTTTTTGTCGATGGCATGGTGTTTACTCCACCCTGAGTTGGCTAAAGAATGCTTGCAACGTAACTTCGTGGCATCAAAATCAGGTGGATCTACACCGACAGCGTTTCTTGAATCGCCTGAGTTATAAGAGGCTTTATTTTATCTTCCACGGCGGTAATTGGCAGGCAGATATTTAGAGATATGCCCGGCGGCTGACAATGGATCGATCCAATAGCTTATGTCTAAGTGGAAACCCCCGTACCTTAACTCAGTACCCGTTGCGGGAGCACATGCGCCATGAGACGTAACATTGCCTCTTACCCCACCTTCACCTGGCCAGCTCCAACCCAACTCCAACATCCCCTCACCTTCCGCCACCTCCATCACCTTAATCCACTCTCACCATTCCAAGCCTCTTATATCATCCCCCTCCGCCTCGGGACCTCCCATACCCTGGATGTCTTCGGCATCTTGCCGCCACGCGTCTATAACTGCTACGCCCTCAAATCTTATAAAATTACAAACCCAAAACCTAAACCCCATACCCGCCCTCCATCATGGCGTCCCCCCTCTTAACCACGCCCGCAACCGCAACCACAGCCCTCCCCTCCGCACAAACCCTAACCACCCAGCTCTCCAAAACCGGTTACACCATCATCCCCTCCCTCCTCTCCCCCTCCTCCCTCCTCGCCCTCCGCACCGCCA
>Ga0247760_1000714_pt1 | contig 34875 bp, 32 predicted proteins | sample UWRJL171409R4_FD_179936 | JGI IMG/M metagenome (GOLD analysis project Ga0247760, IMG submission 179936) | Plant litter microbial communities from Arlington Agricultural Research Station in Wisconsin, United States - UWRJ-L171-409R-4 | ecosystem: Environmental > Terrestrial > Plant litter >... | reverse complement strand
CCCCCCGCCCCGTTTATTTTTTTTTTTTTTTTTTTCATCCCCTACACTCACACCAAGCGCGAAGCAAAACCCTGGTGTCAAAGTCCCGCAAGCCGCGCGCAGCCCCCGTGGTCACCGACAGCCTCCTGGGTTGACGCTAGGCCACTGCAAACAAATTCGATTGTCCTAAGACATTTTGATACGTACCGTACGGTACCTGCCGCCAGACCGCCTGCAGAAACTCAGACTCTGGGGCGCCACGAAAACAGCCGGCTGGACAGGCCTAGACAAGCCAAAGCCGGATAGTGCATAGACTCCTGTTCTCTTGCATCTCGTCAGGATGGCTACCACCCAACCAGACCAAGCAGGTGAGCACTGCCCGTCTCTCATATGTCCACTGCCTAGACGATCCCTTTCCTGATGCATGCTCCCAAGTTCGGATGACCCCTCCCCCCCCCTCTTTATCTCAATTCGTGGCTGCCGGAGCAGATCATTACTGTCGTGCCTGGCCACAGTGCCCAGTTTCCCAGTTTTTTCCCCCAATCCAGGATTTTCTTCCCCCGTTGTTAGCACCTGGCGCGGCCTCTTAAACTGCCTCACTCTACAATTGAGCCTATTGTGTCATATAAAAGAGATTGCTGTTTCATGTCCCTATCACAGTCGTCATTTGTATGCATGGTGCCGTCTGGCCAAACTCATACTTCCTTGTTTGAGGGCTTGCTAACACGCATCTCTCGTTGCTTTTAGGTCAAAGATCTGCTGGGTTGACCCTCAACCTATCTTCAAACAACCCATTCCGCAACCGCGCGATTTCCCCCACCCTCGCGTCTCCTTTCGACGACCCGCCTCCACGACCAGTATCACGCAACCCCTTCCTGGATCCAGCCCTCACAACCCGTTCTAGCCTGCAGAATATTCGAATAGCATCAGAAAGCATGTCGAAGGCCGATAAGCAGGCGTCCCCCACAGCGGAGGACCTGTTTGTGCGTATTCCCCAGACAATGTTACAAGGTTTCGCGCCGTTGCGCTGCTGCGGGCGCGAACTCAGAGTTCTTGCCTGCTCGTGTCTCGCCTTCGTCATACTCTGGACTAACGTGCTTGTTCGCTAGGGCTCCCTATCGCTTGAGGACAAGAAGTCGCCTCCCCTTGCCCCATCTCGACCTGACGGCGCGAGGCCCCCTCCTGGTCGCCGGGGCCCCCCTCCTCCGGGACGAGAGAACGTCCCGCCTGGCCGTAGAGGACCGCCACCCAACCACCGCCCGACGCGCTCACAAGAAGAAGCACTCCGCGCTCGCAAAAAGCAAGCTAGCGGCGATCTAATTGGGCTCTTCGATTCGCCTCGGTCTCCGCAAAGGCGACCAGATAGACGCCCGCGTAGGAATTCAGAGTCATCAGTCATGGATACCGAGAAGACGATGACAGAGGAAGAACGGAAGCAGCGTGATCTGAGACGGCGGGAGCGCGAGCGTCGGCACCGCGAAGGCAGAGATAAGAAGCCTGTCAATCGCAAGCTCGATATTATCGACCAGCTGGATGCGACAAGCATCTACGGCACCGGCAGTGAGTATTTCGAGGGCTTTACTCTATCAAATTAACTAACGCATCTTCAGTGTTCCATCACGATGGCCCATTTGATGCAGTTAACCCGCACCGCAATAAGCCTGGCAGCAGGCGGGCGCCGATGCAAGCCTTCCCTAAGGACTCGCTGAACAACAGCCTTGGTGGCTCTGGTCCCCTGAATAAGCGGCCTGATCACGCGGTTTTCATGGGTCAGGGCGATGATGAGGCATTCAAGGAGTGGTCATCCGGCGCTAAAGGAGATGGCGAATACGCACCAAAGGCCAAGGAAGTTCCAGTGTTCGACCCCCTTAGCCGGGGCAGCGTCCTCCACGGCGACGAATCCTTGGGTTTGGGAACCTCGACATTCTTAGAGGGCACGCCAGCGGCCCGCACTGCTATTCAAAAACGCGAGGAGGAGCGTGCCGCCGAGACCATGAACGAGGGCCTTCAGCGCAAGAAGTCCCTCGCCCAACGCATCCGCAACATCAACCGCGGAGGCCGCGACTACCAGGCTGTGGGCCGAATGACGAACCCCGAGGGTGCCTACATGTCCCGCCGGTCCCCATCTGAGGGGGGTGCACCGACATCCGCCAGCTTCCAAGGGCCTTCTTCCGAGCGGAACCCCTTCTTTACGGAATTCGATCAGGGCAAGAGGGGCGAGGAAAATTTCAGCGTGCGGCGAATCGATTCCAACACTGGTAAGGTTTCACCCACCAGCCCCAGGGGTTTCGGCTTGGAGCGTAGGGCGACCGCCGATAGCGTTGCTGCGGATGAATCTCAGCCGAAGGGTGGAATCCTCGGTCGCATGAAGAGCCTCAAGACTGGGAGGCGTACTCGACCGAATCCTCCGAGTGGCGACATGAGCGCTCAGCCTGCTCCGGGTACAGCGGTCTAGAGAAATCACTGGTCGGCCCGATGGAGGTCAACCTTGAACAGATGAAGGTTGGCTGACGACATCGACGGTTGAGAGCTACTGAGCATGAGCTTCGAATAATAAGTAGGCGCTATGCTTACCCGAGTTTTGCTCAGATGGCCGAATATCTACCTATGAATGCAGGAATTCTTGTACAAATGACCGGCTGTTTTTTGGAGTATCAACAATAGGGGTACATGGTTAACGCCGGTATACCATGTGGTAGGCTCATTGGAGTTTCGATGGCCTCAGCTCCCGAGGTTGTATGGTTTTCTGTCTTACTTTGCGGCTCCTTGGTGGGCGTAGAGGTACAATGGAACTGGCATCAGAGCCAGTTATTTCCTCGGGGTACTTTCCGATGCCGCACTTGATTTTACTCGAGTTCTTGAGTTGGTGGGCTACAGAAGGAGATACATACAGAGCTCCACGAGAGAGGGGAAGGAGGACTGATAAGGTGATGATGACGATGGACGACTTGTTCCTTTGTAGGTAGCCTTGGTTCACAGATTGAATTGAGCATTGTAATGACCCTGTGAGGCGCGGTAGTTTGAGTCGCCAATTGTGCACCTTGATGAACTGTTTTATTCCAGCCGACAGTCACTTAACCCGGCTGAGACAGTTATTCTTGTTTGTAGTAACGTGACGTCCCTTTTGTAAACGGCGTTGTGGCGACGGCGTAGTTCAAGATCATTGCTATGCTCATATGTTCCCCAAATTTCTTGATTGGAGTCGCCCCTTGCACCTCGGATTTCCGGTTCCACCTTCCCAGTCAAACCATCCCTACCAACATTGAGCCGGGCAGATCAAGTTAATGAATAAAAATAAAAAATCCAGCAATCGCGACCCACCATTTCGCCCATGTCAAGGTCGCATCAACACACACAACTCAAGCCCGTTTCGGCATCGGCGCTGTTCGACGACGAGCTGCGTCGCAAACACCAGGGCAAACGACAAGGCCATGTGCTCACGGGATGCAGTGAGATCGACGACCATGTCCTCCTCGGGGGGTTAGAGCGTGGCTCGGTCGTTGGGATAAGTTCTGAGGATGAAGATATGGGTCTCTTGGTGAGCTGAAGCCGCCTTCCATACCATTATCAAGTGGAATCTATGTGGCATGGGATGGGATCTGACAAAATTCGGGCCTCTGGACCCGGATACTTTAGATGGGATTTCAAATTTTATCCAGGCTGCTACTGGCGGATGCGTCGATGGAGGAGGGCTCAGGTTTTCCCCCGCCTAGGGCGATGGTTGTGAGCACACTGTCGACAGGTCTGCTGCTGCCAAGGCTGCGCGAGGTGCTGGCGGGTCAGCTGATGGCGCAGGGTTGTGAGTCGGGCGAAGAAATGCAGGGGAGGGTGAGGAGTTGTTTTGAGAGCATATCTATTGCGCGGGTTTTTGACTTCGAAGGGCTCTGGGAGGTGGTATTGGAGTTGAATGCCATTGGGGAAGCGAAGGTACCGAGGGTAAAGGACCCGGTGTCGGTGTCGGTGGTTGGAGCGGAGGAGAAGACGGAGGAGGCTACTCTGAGCTTGCGGGTTAGGGTAGAACAGGGAAAGCAGGGAGAGCGGGTAGCGGAGGCAGGGAAGACAGGGCAGGACGATGCCTTGGAGGGTGGTAAGGAAGAGAAGGAGACCGAGCTGTCATCGGTTGACTCTTCACCGCTGAGCTCACCGCCGTCGAGCTTGCCGGAGGTCTTTGACCCGGACTGGGAGCCGCGTCGCCCACCAAGGGAAGAACCAACCCAAGGACCGCCGCATCTTACGTCTCATACTGCCACAATCGAGTCTCAAGCCCAATTCAGTAAGTCCAAACCAAATTCCCAAAAGTCAGACCACATTCATCTCAGCCAGAGCCACCACCTCCCAACTGTCCTAGCACTAAAAGATCACAACTAAACCTAGAACCCGTCAACGAACCAACCCAGCAACTAGCAGCCTCACAGCCCTTCCCGCCTCTCCCGGACATCATCCTCATCACTCACACCTCCACCCTCCTCAACACCCTGTTCACCGGCCGCGACAAACCCACTGCACACGAGAGAACCCACATCCTCTCCGCCAAACTCCGTCAACTTGCCCACTCGCCCTTCCACGGCAATCCCCTCATCCTCCTTCTCAACTCTACCATATCCGCTCCGGTCCCTTCCGAGACAACATCTCCCGAAGAAGCCAGACCAGGCCCACTTGGAAATCCGGACCAGGTTCGAAACCACACTGAGCCAACGTTACGGTCGGTATTTACCTTTTCGCCGGTGCAACGGAGGGGGATGGGACCGGGGGTGGCTGTGTCAAAAGAGATGTATAGTCGGCCGTCGTTTGGGCTGGTGTTTACACAGTTGTTGGATCTGCATATACTTTGTTCGAGGGTGCCGCAGGGGAAGGAGAGGAATCGACACAGTGGGGGGGGGGGGTTGGTGTGGGTCATAGAGGTGTTGCTTGACGAGGCGGGAGTGTATGAGATTGAAGGAGAAGGGGACGAGTTGTTGGTGAGAAGGAGGAATAGGGAGCAGAGGTGGGCGGCTGTGGGGATGAAGGACGAGGGGAGGAGAGTGGTAAGCTGGACGTGAATTTACAAAGGCGCTGTCCATATCATATTCTTCATGCCGTTGAGTTCCAAACAAGTGTCTGTTGCGTAGCTTACTTTCGCTTCACATAATAATAGCTTAATGCCCATACTTGACGCCCATTTTCAAATCCCCACCCTTTTTTGAGGGGGGTTTAGGGTGGGGGAAGGGACTGGGTGACTCCTTATTTTCTGGTCCGGAGACGAAAAGACCGACGACAGGATAGCAGAAAAAACACCACCAAGCCACAGCTATCAGCGTATCCACTTAAGTAAATACAAACTTGACGGCCACCAGATCACTTGACACCTTAAAGATCACTCATACCTCCCTCCTGACCACTCCCGCTCACATACGGCTCCAGCCTTTCCACTAACTCCTCCACACTCCACACTTTATCCTCGTTGTCATCGCCGTCATCGTCAGCAACCCCATCACCGTGTCTCCGCCTCGGCGGGAACAAAACTCTACCTACGACCTGCAAAACACCATCCTTCCCAAGCACATCTGTCACCGCCACCCTCGTATATCCATTCGCCACAATGGACACAAACCCCCTCCACGACTTGACATCGACGCTAATCGGCACGTCATGCAAGAGCGATGGCAGATCCACATGCCAGTAACCCGACCCCTGAGCGGAGTCATCATCCTGTGGCCCCTTGTAAAGCGCGTCAGAGTACAACGTCTCGTTGGCCACAATGGAATACTGCAGCAGTGCCTTTAGGTATTTCTTGCCGTGGTCCGAAAACAAAAACGCATTAGCCCGCGGGCCGAGCCGGGCAAAGGCACGGTTGGTAGGCACAAAAGCAGTACTGCCGGTCTTGATGAGATCGGCGAGCTCAGAGGCGAGGTCTGTCTTGGCGAGGGCAAGGGAGAAGGTGCTGAAGGTGTCGGGGAGGAGCTGGATGATCTTTGCCGTAGGGGGCGGAGGGATGAGGATGTGGTCAACGGCATGGATGAGGCCGTTTTTGGCGGAAATATCCTTGGCGATGACCTTGGTGAAGAAGTTGAGGTGGGTGCCGAAGATGAGGCTGGAGGAGACGCGGAGGCGTTGCGGGTGATCGCCTAGGTTGGGGAGGGTGAGTTCTGTGGGGAGGGTGTGCGAGGTGAAGAGGCGGTGGGACGGGTACCGGCCTGGGACAATGGCGTAGGCGAGGGCTGCGCGGATGAATTCGGCGGGTGGCTTTTTGTGGTCTTTGGGGATGCGCTCAAAGGCGCGGTCCGCGGGCACGAAGAGAGTGCGGTTGGCCTTGGTCGATTGGAGGAGGTCCTTGATGTCATCGTGCTCGTCGACCAGGGCGGCGAAGCGGGTCGTGTACTTGCTCTCCTTGATCAGCTCGTAGATGGTCTTGGTGGAGTCGCCGGGATGGCGCCCGTGATGGCCATGATGGCCGTGGTCTCCGTCATGACCCCCGCCGCCGCCGTCAGTTTCGTCATGGCCCAGGATATGTGTAATGGCCAGCTCCGCCTCATCGAGGGTCCGTTCAAAACTCTCTTGGAGGGCCACAAGGTTGTCACTGTGTGCCTTGGTACCCCCCCAGGTTGATCCGCTATTTTCCACCTGGTTGGCAGACAAAATGGCCTGGTCAAGGGCTGCTCGTGGGGCGACCAGCGCCGCGGCCAGCCCCGCAATGAAAATGAGTGCTGTCGTTTTCATGGTCGATGGAGGCTTAGGACATGAAATTTCGCCCGGTGAAGATGAGATATGGAAATGGCTTTCGATCAAGTGATGTCGATGGTCTTTGTAAAGTATACTATCTGAAACCCCTTCGGATACATATCGAGGCTCGGAGTCGGACATCACATTGAGCCCGGTTTGCGTCATCGATTGAGCCGGTGCTGAGTGGGCAGCAACATGATTGGCTCTCTCATTGTTAGAGAATCTAAGCACACCGACTCTACCGCTCTACGTCCAACCGGGACATCCCGCGTTGTAACGAATGTCAGCAGCAGATCATTGTCATCCCAACGGAGCCGTTCATGGCCATTCTAGGTGTGTATACAAAGTAGCGGTCATCGAGCCTATGGCGTCTAGTCTTGCGATTTTGTTCCCAGGATGGCCAGTTAGACTCTACCGCCCGTAAGTTGCTACACTACTGGCGCGTCAGCTCCGCCTCATTATCCACACACCACGTCGTTCTGCTGCAAGTTCGGACCCATCCAATGCGTGGCGCGTTCGAAACTCAGACGAGCTGCGACAAGGGACCCAGTGTTGCGGGGATAGCTTCATCCCCGCATGCCAGCCCTGTTTGCGGAGACCAACACCAGAGAATCTTCTTCCTCATCCGCGGAGGAAAGAAGCTGCAAACTTAAGATGATTGACAACTGCTCGCCAAGAACTTCCCGACACGGATATATACAGCCCAACGAGGATACGAGTTGGCCGCCCTGTTTAGCGAAAACCATCTTGAGAGCGGCAGCGGTTTGGCTTGGCGCCGACCCGAGTAGCTGGGTCTGAAAGTTCTCGCCAACAGTGCGGCACCGTGCTTTCACTGTATCAGAAGATACCACGTGAAGCGGCATAATCTGCCTTGGGCGCTCATAAGGGCATGGGGGCCTAAGAAAGGAGCAGAGAGCAAACCTTGACGAGCTGAACCTGAGATATGCCGTCAGGTTCGGATATGCAAGGCAGGTGCGAGCGTGAACGGGAGAGCATCCCTTTCAAGATGTTGATGAGATGCGGCGAATATCTTTTCAACGGCAGCCACCTCTGGAAGCGAAGGAACGAACAGCCGGGGGGGCATCTGATTGGATGGGGGGTTTAAGTGGCGGGTCGTGGCGCCGTGAGGCGTGGCACCGTCAACCTCAAGCCTTTTCTGGTGGTTGGTCCTTCTGAGTTGGGCAGAAGTCAGTTTCGAGATGGAAAACCGGGTCCGAGCACGAGAATTGATCCGATGCAAGATTCGGTTACCCCTCCCGTTGTGGTCCGACATCAAGAATTGGCTAGCAGCCGAGGCTTGTCCTGCGAGAGTTAGGTGCAAAAGCACCGGACAGCTTTGCTCAGCCACAGTGCCGACATGCGGTTCTGCGAAAGTGTGCAACAACTGGGCTGTGGAGATGGCGGCCGGGATGTACCCCGGGACGCTTCTTAGGGTTGATTGTGGGGGTGGGAGGGAACCAATGGAGCCAGCTCGAACTCGGGAGCTCAGGGCAGCTCGCCCGCCACCACTCGGCATCTTCCTGGTGCTGCCCAGCGATTTCTCTGGCTTTTGCTGGTCCAATCCGTCGTCGAGTTCTTTTTCAAGAGTCCCAAATGAGTCTAGCCCTCTTCGTTAAAGCCCAAAAAAAACCATAGCTAAAATACCGTGCTGGTCCATGAGGCTGAAGAGTCCCCAATCTTCAGGTGTCCATCTGGTCACTGCTTTTCTGCCCCAGGCACCAAAAACGCCATTTCCCGTTTCAGTGGCCCAGTCCAGTCCACCTGGGTCCCGCGCCTCACTCTTGCTGGCTCGCTCGCTGCGTTGGTTTTTTTCTTTCCCTCCCCAACCTTTGGAATTTCATCAGTCTCAGCGACTTCTCATCATGCGCGGCCAACTATGCCAGCGTGCATCAAGCCCATTTGCGATCTTCGAATAGCCAGTTCGGCGGCCCCGGATTTTCACCTTACAGCCGGTTGTTGGCGCCCTCCCGGGACGGGGTTTTTGCTGAAGCGGATGGTTGTTCGGGCCTGGCCGTGAGCAGAGCCAGCACAGCCTCTCTGGGAGACCGCCGCCAAAGACCGCCTGCATGTGGCTGGGTCCCCTCACACTGGCTGGCAATTGACCTCAACGAGATCCCGATTTTCAATTGCCTGCATTGCATCTTCCTCAGAACACCATATTCAATCCGACTCAGGTGAACCTCGGCGTGTCAGCAATGTTGTCTGCGCGTTCGTCGCTCGGCCCTCGCGGTCTCGACGGAGGCTCCATCGCTGGGGCTGTGGTCGGTTCCGTGGTCGGGACCCTGCTCATCATCCTCTGCGTTGTTCCTTTTGTTCTGCGAGCGCGACGCACATCGCGCGACCGGCATGGCGATGCCGCATCTCACCCCGAACTGGGAGACGCCTCAAGTCCCGGAGGCCGCTCATCATCACCCCCGCATATCAGCGAGTCTAAAAGACTGTCGGCTGACCTGCTCGTTCCGGGGCCATTGAGTCCTGATTCACACCAACCCGGCCTGGTCAACGGTGAAGCCCCGAAGCTCACCAACGGTCACTCACCCCACCTGCCCTCACTCACCTACCCCAGCGTTGCCAACCCTCACCAAGGCCCCCCATCACCCGCCTCACCCCTTTCGCCCACATCTAGGCCAAGCTTCCCACCCGTCCAGGGACAGACCACAAGCTACGCCCAGGCATATCCCACCCCGCCAGCTGAGGAGCACCCCCCGCACAAGACTCACCATCCCTCTGTCGGTACCGTTGGAAGGGACGGCAGTGTGCGAGAGCTGAGCCGAACTGACTCATCAACACGGGACCTCTCTGGTATAACTGCCCAAGGCATCACCGACGAGCCCGAGACTTTCGAGACATCATCTACCTCGCCGTCTCATCGGCACTTCCCCCACCACATATTGGGATCCCTCCGCAAGCTCACAGACCGGCGCCACTCAGACCACCGCCGAGACAGCAGACGGTCTACCACTGACGGAGCACGTTCACCATCCATTAGCACCACCGAAGCCCTCTCTCAGCAGGACTCGGCCCAGCTTAGCTTTGTTCAGGAGGCTGATATCAACGCCCCCGGTGAGGCCTGGTCCTACTATAACGATCCCACTCTTCCTGCAGGTAGCAACGCTCCAGTCACTGCTGGTCCTGCTGCCTTCGCACCCCTGAGCCTTGTTCCCCCGGCGCATGGTCAGGCACCTCTCAGCCCGGTTTCCCTCCCAGACCAAACTTCCCACAGGGATTCGGCCCCCCAACCCATCCTAACGAAGCCCGTTGTGGAGGAGCCAGACCTTATCTCGCCAGACAGCGATAAAACAGTCACCCCTCTGAGAGCTTTGGGCAAGCAGAACTCCCTACTAAGAGGACCCGGCTCGCTCACCCGAACCGACAGTCTTCCTCCCCTACAACCCATCGTGGCAGACATCGAGACCGCTCAAATTCCTTTCTCTGCTTCACCCAGCGGAAGGCCAATGGATATGATGAGGCCTACCAACGAGGCTGAAAGTGCCTGGAGGGTACACCAAGAGATCCTCAAGATTGAGAGCCCTCCGGCTGAGTTACCTCTCACCTATATGGAACCCTTCGACGACTCTACCACCTATGCTAAAGTCCCCTACAATGAGGCTGCCTACAACGAAGCCAACTATAACGAAACACCTTACATCAAATCAAATCCGAGCCCCGAATCAGATTATCAGTCTCCGCCGGAAATCATTTTGACTGGGAACAACGACTTCTCTGCTGTTGACTTTTCCATGATAGTGGATGTGGATGCGGCAGATGAGCAGATGGTGCACTACTCATACTTCACACCCCCTCCGTCCTCGGGCCCTTCAAATCAGAACACTCCAGATACCCGGATCTCGGACTACACGGCTTCGCCTTCTCCTAGGTCTGACATGGGACCAGGCTCTGGTGGGCAGACGGACTCTTCACCAAGGTTATTCCCATGCGATCAGTGCCACCGCGTGTTCGATCAAGTACACAAACTCAAGTATGTTTATCCTCTATCTGTTGGGCTATATGATGACTAACCTCAGCTAGCCACCACAAGCGTTACCACGACCGGCCCCATGAGTGCATACATCCTGGCTGCACCATGAGGTTTGGCACCAAGACACATCTGGACCGTCATGTGAACGATAAACACATGAAGACGCGCAAATTCTTTTGCACCCAGCATGGCTGCCCTTATTCAAGACAGGGTGGCAAGTCTTTCCCTCGGAAGGACAACTGGAGGAGGCACATGATGAACAAACACCAAATCACACCTGACACCGACCCAATCGAGTACAATGACGAAATGATGATGGTACAATAGACCTTTCCCAGGTATCCGCATTCCGTACACCACTGAAGGATACACCATGCCCTGGGCTACGACTACCGGGCCGTAATCAGTCAGCCATATTGGCGCAACGACAAACTTTTCATTCTGCATATGAAAAGACTCGACAGATACCCCCAAATGTTTCGCAAGCCGCATTTTTCGATTCAATGTTTTGACCCTCTCCAGGTAGAGATGAATTGGATGGATTTTAGGACACCTGGCGTGGAAAGATTTTTTTCTCTATGATTACTATACTACAAGGGGTCTTGGATGACACCTGTGCTTGATAAGCTTGTGTCAAGTGAAAAAGGCTGGCACATCAGCTTTGTACCTCAGCTTGCGACTGAGGATGTATATTCAGCGTTCTCTTGGGCGGTTATTTGGGAATCGATAGGCGAGGTCTTCAAACCCTGGGCCTCTATTTTGCATCGGAGTTAGCAAGCGGAATGGCTAAAAAATGATTTCCGTCTCTGGTACCATTTTGCGCAGAATCATGGATCCGTGTGCCTTGTCTTGTCTGTTCCTGCTCCGTATTCCGAGCTCAGCTTGGTGCTTCGGTGACTTGGGGATTTGACGGGCATCTTGCAACCCGTTCACCGCCCCAGCCTTGCCTCAACCAAAACCTGAAGAGCAGCGGCTTTCCAAGATTAGGGACATATCCCTTGGGAATTGAAGAGCCGGTTGCTCTCCTTTACGCTTGGTATCCCATCCCAAGCTACGCTAGGAGACCGAAGGCTGCTATTTCTCACCCGAGACTGGCTGACTGACGAGGCAGACGAACCGCTTCTTGGCCTCGCCATTCCTTTGGCAGTAGCCATTTGATACCTCACCGCATCTCCTTAATCAGTCTCTTGACCAGCTTCTTTTGCCCCTCCAAATCCAACCCCATCTCATCCGTCTCGCGAAGCGCCCTCCCCGCCGCCACCACCGTCTTGAGACTCTCGCTGTTTACCCACACCTTCCCGTTCCGCCCCACTGCGGTCTCAAATGCCAGCCCTTCCTCCCCGAGCAGCTCGAGCACCGCTATCCCGCCCTCCTCGCGACTCCGCGCCATAAGCAGCCGCCGTGAAAGGCCGAGCGATACGTCGAACACCATCCCGCCGACCAACGGACCCAGACCGTCGGCTTTTCCGGTAGATTGGGATACGCATTCCAGTTCCGGGTCCATGTGGCGGTTGGCGAGCGAGACGCGCGCGTACACGAGCGCACCGGGAGCGAGCTGTGGGCGGGTCTTCTTGGTGGCACCTTCGAAGGCGAGGTGCGGAAGGGAGGCGTTGGCGGTGTAAGGGGTCAGGTTGACGAAGTAGAGGTCGGTGGCGGAGCGGGTGACTTGGCCGATGACGAGGTCGGAGATAGAGGGGATGTACTGTAATGAAGGGTTAGGGGGAAACTGAAAATAGGGGGATACGGGAGGTAAGATCGTACGCGCCCGGTGGAGGATTCAGTCCACATGGAGGTCTTGCGGTGGTCAGCAACGAGCTGGCCTGCGACGGTGGGAATTATGGAATCTGGCGGGACATGGCGGAGGCCGGGGCCGAGGCGGAGAGGGTTCTTCTTGTGTGTTGGGATGAGGGATGGGTCGATTGGGTCGCCGGGGAGGACAATGTGGCGGTCGGTTGTCGCCATCTTCGCGGGTGCCGGTGATGGTGTTTGGAATGTGGTGCGTCGCACAGAAATTTTGTTCAGCCTTGTCCTGCGATACGATGCGCTTTGGCGTCGCTCAGCCTTGGTGGGGGTGGGTTGGGGTATGTATTGGTGCAAGGTTGTGATGATGGGAATCTCCCCAGTTTGGTGCCAGAATCACACGTCAATGAAGGCTTGGTGTTCAATATGTTTTTTTATTAAGTGCTGAGTTAATTCAATATGCGTTCTGTATTGTATGCAGCTGTTGAAAGATGAATAGTATTTGGACAGGTACTTTAGACGGTGGGACGACTTGCAGGGATATGGGCAAGACCCCCAGCCGTTGTTGCGCCTGTCCAAAAATTTTGGCGTCGATTTTTTGATTCCCCCACCACGCCCAATCTGCATTTTTGCGTTCCTCACCACCGCTCGCCTTTGGAAAGTCGACGTTTCGCCGTTCTCCTTTCTCTTTGAGCAATTCCTTCCACCCGATACAATGAGTGAAAAGAAGACGGCCACTTCGCCGGGCGATAGAACTATCATTGGTATTACCTTTGGCAATTCCAACAGCTCCATCGCCCACACTGTCGACGACAAGGCTGAGGTCATCGCGAACGAGGATGGAGGTGTGCAACAGGAATCACCCCAGCTCCAGAGTGTGTACTAACTAGCAAATTGCTCAGACCGTCAGATCCCTACGATTTTGTCCTACGTCGAGGGTGAGGAGTACTACGGTCAGCAGGCGAAGAACTTTCTCGTCAGGAACCCCGAGAACACGGTTGCATACTTCCGCGACTTCCTCGGGAAAGAGTATGTGTAGCGTACTGCTTCGGTTGCGCCATAGCTGACCCCCGCAGGTTCAAGTCGATAGATCCCACACACAACCATGCCTCTGCCCACCCCGAAAATGCCAACGACAGCGTTTCCTTCACAATCAAGGACAAGGAAGGCGAGGAGGAGGGTCCTTCGACACTTTCTGTTTCCGATATTTCGACCCGTTACATCCGCCGACTCGTTGGCTCTGCCTCCGATTACCTCGGCAAGAAGGTCACCTCTGCTGTGATCACGGTCCCCACCAACTTCAATGATAAGCAGAAGGCGGCTCTTGTCGAGGCTGCTGCTGGCGCCAAGATCGAAGTTCTGCAACTCATCAGCGAGCCTGTTGCTGCAGTTCTCGCCTATGATGCGCGGCCCGAGGCCGAGATCAAGGACAAGATTGTCGTTGTTGCGGACTTGGGCGGGACTCGATCCGACGTCACTGTCTTGGCGAGCCGTGGTGGTATATACACCATCCTTGCCACTGCGCACGACTACGAGTTCCAGGGTGCAGCTCTCGATAAGGTCCTTATGGACCACTTTGCTAAAGAGTTCCTCAAGCGCCACCCGGGTTCCGACCCACGCGAGAGTGCGAGAAGCTTGGCGAAGCTGAAGCAGGAGGCTGAGGCGACGAAGAAGGCACTCAGTTTGGGCACCAATGCCAGCTTCAGCGTTGAGAGTTTGGTTGAGGGCATCGATTTTGCCAGTACTATTAATCGCCTGCGCTATGAGACTATCGCTCGCACCGTGTTTGAGGGCTTCAACCGTCTTGTTGAGTCGGTTGTGAAAAAGGCTGGACTCGACGTCCTCGACGTGGACGAGGTTATCCTGTCTGGCGGTACTGCCCATACTCCCCGAATTGCGGCCAACTTCGGTTACATTTTCCCTGCCTCAACCGCCATTCTCGCGCCTTCAACTACCCCATCCGCCATCAACCCCTCCGAGCTCCAAGCTCGTGGTGCCGCCCTGCAGGCCAGCCTGATCCAAGAGTACGAGGCCGACGATATTGACCAGTCGACCCATGCCGCCGTTACCACGGTGCCCCACGTTACCAACGCCATCGGTGTTGTTTCCCTGTCGCCAAGCGGGGAGGAGATCTTCGTCCCTATTGTCCAGCCCGAAACCGCCGTGCCGGCGCGGAGGACGGTCCATGTTGCTGCCCCCAAAGATGGCGGCGATGTTCTTATCAAGGTTGTTGAGGGCAACACTCATATCAAAGTTACCAAGCCAGAGCCCAAGACCAAGGAGAACGGCGACTCCAAGGCTGCCAAGGTGGAGGATGCCGACGAGGAAGAGGACAGCGACTTCTCCGATTCCGAGGACGAAGAGGAGGAGAAGCGCGAGAAGGTCTGGAAGATTGGCTCGACTCTTGCCGAGGCCGCGATCCGCGGTGTCAAGAAGGGTGGGAAGGTCGAGGTTACAATCAACGTCAACGCCGATTTGACCGTTGTCGTGACGACCCGAGAGGTTGGCGCCAAGGGGGGCGTCAGGGGGACCATCTGAGCGACATAATATGCGGAGGGAGAGAAAGTGATAGAGCGGAATAGAAGCTAGATCGGTCTGTAAATGGACTCGGGGGCTATCTTCATGATGATAACGCGAAGCGGGCCGGGCTTTTGCGGCGGGTGGTGTGTGGTATGTGAAAATGCATGATTTGGGGCTCATGGGTTTGTTTGTTGGGCTCGCGTGCCTTGGTTAGAATGGAAAAGGTTTACCGCTATATATTACGAGGGTGGAGGCTGCTATTCTGGACAAGAAGTATGGTTCGCCGCCTGCATGAAGTTGCATGCCCAAATGCCACACTTCTCTTTTCACAACTACTGACGCGACGGCTATCATAGCGCCACTACTGCCGTACCGCCTGCCGCCTACAATGTTAGACCTCAAACCCTCTCTCACTGATGTAGGCCGGCACCGCCCAGGCTACCAGATCCTCGCGCACCTCAAACTCGTCTACCTCTCGCGCCCGCTTGAAGCCGTCCCGCCCGCGATCAAAGCTCCCTAACGTTGTGGCTAGGCTCGCTGCGCTGTCGCTTCGGCTACGCAGCCCCCCGCCGTCGGTATCACGGCTATAGTCACGCCTGTGGTGGTGCAGGCCGCTCTGCTGCATCAGGTGGTTTACATCCCGGTGTGAGCCGCTGCCGGAGAAGATGGAGCTGCGGTCGCGGTGGTGGTGGTGCGCATCGCGTTCAGGAAATAGAATGGTCCCCGCGCTACGCTCGCTGGCTGCGCTGTCGCCCCGCAGGCGGTGGCGCATACGTGCGAGGTCGCGTGGGCGGAGGGTACCCATCATGTCCTCGTTGTCTTCGTCGGCCGAGGTGGAACCGCTGCCTTCACGGCGTATTCCGGAACTTCCTGTGCTTTGTGGACTGCTCCCCACAGTGGGTTTGAAGCCTACTCGGGGCTGGCTGGAGGATGTGTGGTGGCGGGAGTGGGAGTGCGCGTGGCCTTGACCGACGGCAGGTGAGCTCCGGAACCCGTCACCCCCGGCGAAGATGTCTTCGATGCATTGGTCGGCTGGGAGTTCGCCTGGTTGGGAGGCCCAGCTTGCAGCAAGCGCCCGGCGGTACATATCTTGCATCTCGGAGACGTCGCGCGACTTGCTGGTGACGGGTGGTACCCGGCCGGCTGCGTCAGCGCTCGTATCGACTGGTTCCAGGGCGTCGTTCGCCACAAAACCAGCGATTCCGCCAAAGACAGGAGCGGTCTTCAGGGCAGGAGCGGCAAAGTTGCGTTCGCCGTCCACCTGGATCATCAAGATGCTGATCTTAAGCGTCGAATTGATCTTGCTCTCCTGCATGAGATATCGACGCACCACGCCATCTTGGACGTCAGCTGCTTGCCACTCCTCCTCGAACTCAGATGGTGGGTGCGATGACCGCGGGCTCGTATCCGGCTCGGCGCTCATGGAGCTGCGTTTGCGCTGGTGTCCTTTCTCCACTGGGGCGGTCATGTTGAGACTGGCCCTCCTGGTTGTGGTGGCGCTTCCATCTCGGAGAATAGCCTCGCTTTCCTCAATGTACTCAGCAAGATTCAGGCGTACCACACCAAGCGAGACTTTCTCCTCTCGGCTAGTCACACCAGCGGTACCGCCGACGCTGAATTCCTGTAGCACCTCGAACTCAATAGGACACTCAGCTAGATTAGAACTCTTATCGATGGCGATGCGTAGCGACACCACCTTGCAATAGTTGTACTCTACTCGGTGATTCGCAATGGGACACTTTTGTGTCCGCCCCCGGTGTTCCTTATGGATGCTGTGTGGAAGGTGCCATTTGATGAGGGATACGCCCGATACTAACGGGACATTGTTCAGGTCATGTATCTACACCTGCATTAGGAGTAATTGCTATGATGGATTGTGTGTTACCCACCTTGAGATGTAGATCAAATTTGGGCTATGGGTTGATGACATGTCAGCCGAACTGGCGCAGACTTAGTGGCTCAGGGGGAAGACTTACCTTTCGGGCCTTGCTAACTAGCGGGAGGAATTGCATATCAGTGAGCGGAAAAGGGTCGCGGTGAGAGTAACTTAAGCAGTGAATTGGAGGATGCTACCGAGGAGAAAAGCGGTTCTTCATGGTGGAGGCAGGAAACGTTACGCGGACAGACAGATAAGGCGGCCAGGGGTTGTCTGAGCGGGAGACGGGCATTGAGTGAAAGAAGGGATAAACAAGGAAAGAAAGAAACAGGAAGGGACCAGTCCAGACAAGCTTACTTAGGGATGTCATTGCTCCATGTGTCGCGCCGGCTACTGCATCGCTGGGAGCCGGAGCTGGAGCCAATGGGGCCGGTTTCGAGTCTTCGATAGCCTTCTCCTCTGCTCAGTCACGGATCAGAATCAGACTCCGGGGGCCAGAGTGTCGACTCCGAGGAAGCTGACGCCGGCTTTGCCAAGGCACGCAATCCAGAGCTACCCTCCGCTGCGATGTGACAGGAACCTTTAGTCCGTCGCTTGCAACGTGCTTTAGGACGACTCTATCGAATCATTAGGAACCACCCTTATTATTAGCCCACGTCATTCCGCAGCCGATATCACATACTTGGACGGCTGAATCGCGTTAAATATGCGGGGTTCGCTGTTGGCCAGTCTGGGAGACAATTCAGCAATCAAGGTTGAGGCTCGCAATTTGCTGCTTTCGCAGCGGGGTGGAATGCCATGTACAGTGGGGCGCCAAAAAAAACGCTAATCGACGTTTTCCTATAGTAAACTAGTAATTTCACCTCTACCCCAGCTTATTCATACTGCTTTGAAAATTGCATGAAAATTGCATGAAAATTAAATAAGTTATATTTCATACAAGAGAAGCGATATAAATTTTTATAGATTTTTAAATATCAGATTAATGGAGATATCTGCAACTGAATTTTGAAACGCAAATTCTTAACAATTTTTTCTTAGCACTTGCTAGCAAATTTCAGCGCAAAATAATATAGCAAATTTTACATATGTTCCATTTTGCAAGATTAAGCCTAAATTTAATAATTAGATACTAAATATAGAGTTTAAGTAAATTTCTGTAAGGATGATGCGATAAATCCTGGTTGCCCAGGGTTAGGGTTGACCTAGGTCATAGAGCTTACAGGGCTTCTTCCCTAGATCTATCATCAGAACATCACCCCAATTTACAGTATTTTCCACTCACCTTGAGCGTACCGCATCCAAGGAATATTTTTCTTTTATTTTTTCATTAACCCGTGGTTGAGATATACCCTGTTGAAAAGCATGAAAATGGGCAGTTTTGGTGACGATAGTCGCGATTTGCGTTTATTTTGACACCCCACTGTAACAGATGAGAGTCTTGGACGTCTTGGTCCTTGGATTCGCTAGAGTTGACCCCGCTGAGAGCCGCCTGCGGAGACCCGGTTTTAGAGCACATGGTGGCGTAACTATGATGGTGGGGAGGAGCACGGGCGATAAGATAGTCGCTGAGCTTGAAAATAATTGCCGAGCAATGGCTCACCCAGGCTTAGCTACGAACAAGCGCCAAATTCGCGTCGACATGGACAGGAAGAAATTTGTGCCTTCTGTCGTCAAGGCCCTAGAGGCCAAGAAACGAAAAGCTCCAGCTCAGAATTCCGGGAATGGACAAAATGCATGCGCAGAGGCGCAACCTAGCAGTCGCGCGTTGAAACGCGTCAAAGTTCACGATGCTCGTCACATTCGATCACAACCCCCCGATGCTGCCCTCGATGACGGGAAGCTGGACCTGCAAAAATTCCTCAATGCGCGCGAATTTGAGATCAGGGCTCTAGAAGAAAGCATGCGGAAAACCAAGTCGGCGAGCTCGACAAGGACTTTCCAGGAAGTGCCCAGGGCGATGCGGAGGCGGACAGCGAGCCATAATGTCAAGAGGATTCCAAAGAGGCTGCGAGAGAGGGCCAAGCGGGAACAAATCGAAGACAATACCCCGACCATCGACGCGAGAAAGCGGCGTCCTCGCACAACCCGAGCTCGTATCCGTGCCGAGACAGCAAGGAGGCTCGATATTCTAGCTGCTAGGAAGAGGAAGTTGAGGTTGCAAAAGGCAGCGGCCGAGAGTAGCGATGATGCGCCCGAACATGCAACTATACAAACGAGGCCACCACGACCGAAGATCCGGCGGAACACTCTGAACGAACCTCCAAAGATCAAGTCGAAGTTCCGCAAAAGACAAGTCAACAAAACCTGGCTGCCCACACATGTGTGGCACGCGAAAAGGGCAACCATGACTAAACCTAGCAAACCGCTGTGGAGATTTGCTGTCCCACTTACTTCAACAGAGAAGTGCTATCGGCCCACCCATAGGGCTGTGACCCAAAAAGGGGCCGTCATATGGGATATGAGTTACATGAGTACAATCGGGCTTTATGGAACTTGTCAAGGCGTCGAACGAGTCTTGAGGGCCCTTGGTCTGACACAAGAAAGACTTTGGGGTCTCCGTAGCCAGAAGTGGAGGGCCGGGCTACGCAAGTGGTCTGGTATCTTGAGCAAGCAACAGAAAAATGGGAGGAGGGACATTGGCCCGTCGACTATTGTATGGAACCCGGAGTCGCGAGCTGCGACTGGCGGACGGTCGATGAAAGTCCAGAGGCAGCTACTTATACGAACACACCCTTCCTGTTTTCTCGAACTGTTCAACGAGCTACTTAAGCTCTCCAAGATGCAAAATCCCCAGCTCCATGTCGAGGACCTCCGTTTTGAGATTGGCAGCATCGAGCTTACCGGGCCCGGTTCTACGGAGGCTCTCATTGGGACCCTGAAGCCGTATCACGATGTACCAGAGACTGAGGCGTGCCACGGCCAGGTCCTCAGGTCCCTAGCCGGGGTAACGAACCCAGCTTCCCTGCCCAAGGATATAGTCCTGGCATTCTCGGCTCGGGATCCTCGGCTGGCTTACCCACCGAAGAGAGTCTCCGGTCTTCCTGGGTCTGACATTGACCTGGTCGAGACTTTGACGAGCTGGCCAGCTGACAGAGTCGTGAAAGCTTTTGCCTTGTTTGACCGCGACAGTCGATTCAAGGCATCACAGTTGCCCTCGCAGAAATCCATTAACCGAAGGAAAGGCTCAGGGGTTCCGGGTAAGGAGGTACCTGTTTCCTCAGCTGATGCTCCGATCCCGGTTGTGTTGTTCGCCTCCAAAGAAAGCACCTCGGTCCAGGCACAAGGAACATGGACGTTGCTTGCCCCGTGGAAATGCATCCTACCTATTTGGTATAGTCTGGTTCATTTTCCGTTATCGACTGGAGGTAACCCTCGTTTGGGCGGACTGAATGAGCAGAGGCAGATCGCTTTTGAACAGGGTACTGCATGGTTTCCGGGTGATTTTCCAACCACTGATGCTGGGCTCAAATGGGAACTTGAGGAGCGTGAAAAGAGGAAACAAGACTGGGCCCGACGCCCCAAGGGCAAGCGGACCGAGTGGTCATCTCTTGATCTCGGTGCTGGACGAAAAGGGGAGGTTGGCGATGGGTTGGCGTGCGATTATGAGCATCTATTCGGTCTGCCCAAAAGTGAGGCCACGCCACCTCTGGAGAAACAACCTTCTGCCACCGTCGACTCCGAGCTTGACAAACTGGACAGGGACCGGGTTGCACATGCGCACAAGCCACCATCGTCATCTCTAGTGACGGTTAAGCGAGTTGACAGGAGTTGCTTCCAAGAGTTAGCCTCGCCCTCGAGCACAAGCAAACCCCCAAAGTACTCACTTGCGACTGTCAGTATCAACCTGATATCTCGGGGAGTGGTTAACACTTGCGCAAGAATCTACCAGCTCCCGACACAGAATAGCTCGATAGATGCGACAGCGGAGACGGAAGTGCCTGCTACGATACCACCTCCGTCCAGTGAAGCTGAGTTGCCTTCAGACCTCAGAGAGCAGTGGCTTGAAAAGCTGCCTCACCCGGGCAACGCCAACTCTGCGTCGAGCGAGAAGGGCAGAAAAGGGAGGGTCCCGCTGGCGCCACGGATGCCGCCCGGCGCAGATCTGGCAACAAGAAAGCGACTCCTCGCCGCAACGCTTCTGGAGGCACCACCGCCCGACCGTAAACCTGCTTCAAACCAGGCGGATTTTGGCGGCCATCCCCTGTGCCCGAATGATAAAGATCTGATCGGATTCGTCACGACTGGCGCGTTTAACCTGGGGGAAGGTAAGGGTACAGCCATTGGCTCGATCTCGGCCGAGAAGGCGGTTGAGGCTCTCAGGCAGAAAGGGCAAAAAGAAGGGAAGCTTTGCATTGTGAGGAACGCGGGGGAAAGTGTGGGGTGGCTAGCCCACTGGGAAGTTATCTGATGTTTACACTCTGGCGAGGAGTTTTTGATACCCATAATGATGAGTCTTCGTGTTGGCGGCAGTAGGATTCAATGGGTGCGCCCAATCTGCACCCGAAGCCGGGGTTGTCGATGATATGCAAGCCACCGAGATTCAGTTGTCCGTGCAACCAGGCGTCCCGGGTGCCTGGGATAAATATTCGGAGTGGCAACTGCACCCCGCACTGGCGCCGTCACTTTGCAATTGGGGCATTGTCACCATCTTATTTCGATTATCTTGAATTCTTCGGGAGCTGCCGTCAACGCCAGCCATCCTTAGACACCCCCCACGATTGCGAATCAACAATTTTCGGATCAGGGCCGAACGGAAATGATGATGCTCAAGGATGGCCGGATCGGCAGTCGCCGACGAGTTATCACTTTGGCTGGCGTTAGTACAGCGAAGATGTGGCCAGCGCGACTGCGGGACTACCTATTTGTCTTCCAAATCCTATTTGCCGTGACAAACAGAACATGGCTAGGACGACCACATTCCCCCAGTCACGCAATCTCGTCAACTGATACCTATTGAAGGTTATCAGAAGCGTGCCCACTTGCCCACGTGCCCATCTACCAGCCTACATCACACACACACACACACACACACACACACAACACATATGCAGTTCCATGCGCTGGCCCGTTAGATCAACAGCTCAGAGACAGGTTTTGTATGCACTACTGGCCAACAACTCAGCACTATTGTTAGACTAGGGCGGGGGTGGTTGGAGAGGCTCCAAAACGCCCGCGCATAAGCGCGTCGAATCCAATCATGCTAGCTTTTGTCGCATGCTGCATGTGATTTGCAACTGGAGCTAGTTGGATTATTGCAATGGATTGGATGGTTCACCGTTCATCGGAACTTGGAACGGACGAAGGACTCGGATTGGTGATGATTGTTGGCGCATAGAAGAGCAGATCGGTAAGAAAGGGTTCTAGTACTTCGTATGTACTAGTTGCTTTGTTAGGTCTTTGTAGTGTTTTAAAAGTCCTGTTGGTGAAGTGTTTGATATGCTTTGCACAGAAGAGCCCAATGACCATTGTATGTACTATGTTTTCCGCACTACACTAGTGCTCTTCATTAGGGTAGGTTAAGGACAGCGGGGAAGCTGGCTGCCTTCGTTGAGACCAGACCAGGCAGGGGATCTGTTCGCGCGGGTGATATTGGCACCTATCATCATGCTCGGAACGCACAAGATAAGCACTGCGAAGTTTCCCGTCCCGGCCGCTTTGTTTCCTTCGCTGACTGGTGTTCGCCGTCCTGGTCTAGCTTCAGAGGAAAGCACGAAACTACGTGTAGGCACGCCGCTGAGCCTGGTGGCATTGACGCCATCGTCGCTCGCCCAGGTACCTTATCAGTCACAGCGATCCCCTGTGGGCCGTTCAAACACCGCAGCCCTCGCCAATCGATGCTGCATCCACCCCGAGCGATATCCCTTCCAGGACTACCACATCCAACCAAAACTCAGGGGGAGGCGCCTCTGCCTATTAGCCCTGCCGTGCCTGCTCTAGTATTGACTCTTCAACTTTTTACTCTCCTCATTAAAATCCTGCCCTCTCGCGCGCGCCAGGGAGGTGCTGTGGTCTGCCAGCCAATCTTGGTCCCCTGCTGGCGCTATCTTGCTTCCAGGTTCAATCACAAGGGCCCTTGAACTGCACTAGACTCCCGGGCCGTGCACCCTTGCTCGCGACAAGCAGATGCCGACTTGGCAGCCAAGCAACAGCCCACCAAACGTGCCATTGCCTCCGCCCTCTCTGGCTGTGCATGAGATATACCCCCCGCTGTTTCCGCTGCCTGACCGTTTCCTGGCCTCGGATCGTCCGAGGTCAGCGATTGGAATTTAACCAAACAGAAACAGAAACAGAAACGCAGATAGGATCGAAAATTCGTTGGTGCACGCATGCCATGCCTTCAACACCTGCGCCGCACGCTGTATAACTTGGGCTTACACCTCCGGTATTCGGTCCAGTTTCGCCATACAGCCCCATGGTCCTCACCTTCCCGTCGCCGGCCGGCCAGGCTGATGTCACGGCTCGCCCAGAGCTCAACGATGCTGATTACTTCCGTCGAGTGTTATGCTTTCCGGACGGCGCATCCGATATCGATGTCGAGAAAACCCTGCTCGCGAGGGCCGCCGCTCTTGGCCTCGAGATCCCCATCACAGCAGAACCGCTCACTGAGGAGCCGACTTCCTCGAGTGACGAGTCGGGTCCAACCGTCGTCTCGCACCATGGCCGCAACGCCTCGACGAGCTCCAACGGCACGGCGGGTACTGGCCTGACGTCGCAAACCTCGCACCGCTCGACGGCCATTCTAGCGACGCTGACCGAGCCGACTAATGTCGCAGCAACGCGGAGGCGGTCCAAAAGTCTGACTTTTTCTCAATACGAAAAATACGTCAGCCAGCTCGACCCTGCGCTCAACCAGCCCAGGTTTCACAGCCCCCATAAAGCGAGGTCGGGGCGGCCAAGGAACATGTTCACAAACGCAGTCAAAAGGAAGGGCATAGTAAAAGACTTGAAGAGGACGCTTACGACGAAGTTGAGGAGGAGAAAATCCTCGTCCGCGACAATGTGAGTTGGCGACCATGGAGGGGCTTGTGTTTACATTGTGAGCTGTGAATCTAACCGGCCCGCCTAGCTCCTGCATATGCTGTCGCGAGGACTTCCCCAAAGGCCATGGTTCCACGCAAGTGCTGCCCTGCGGCCACCAGTATTGTCACGAATGCCTGACCATCATGATCGCCCAGTCCACGACAGATGAATCTAAAATGCCACCGCGATGCTGCACACAACCGATACCAAGCACCATTATCAAGGCTGTCTTGACCCGTGATGAGCAGTACACTTTCCTAAAGGCTGTGTTGCAATACAGCACCCCGTGGGAATCCAGGATTTTCTGTCCCAACACGTCTTGCGGCGAATTCGTGCCTCCGCGAAGCAAAATCGACCCGAAGCATCCGTTTGAGACGACGTGCAAAAGCTGTAAGACACGTGTTTGCGTCATGTGCAAGCGTAATGCCCACCGCCTCGGGCAAGACTGTCCCGAGGATTGGGAGCTCGAGGCCGTGCTCAAGATGGGCGAGAAATCTGGCTGGCGTCGTTGCTACAAGTGCAGAACTCTGGTTGAGCTGTCACAGGGATGCACGCATATGACATGCCGATGCAGAGCACAATTTTGCTACATCTGCGGTGCTGTATGGGATCCTGCTGTGGGGTGTCCAAACTTTTGCAACGGGGAGGAGGAGCTGGAACGCCGCCGGGTTGAAGAGGAGACCCGTCTTGCTCTGCTGGAAGCCGAGAAGGCAGAGCAGGAAAGAGAAGCCGAAAAGGAGGATCTTGCACGGCAAGACGCGGAGAAGAGGACACTAGAAAACGGATCATGCAGACGGCTTATGACGGAACAACAAGCGCAGATGACAAGGTTTCTAGAATTTGAGAGTCAGATGGCGGCCGATATGAGAAAACGACACATGGAAACGAAGATGGCCCTGGGAGATAAACACCGAGATCAAACAGAGAAGACGAAGGAGCGACAGGCCAAGACGGAGCAGGCTCTCGAAGATCGTCAGATCGAAGCGGAAATCGAGCTACGTGCCGCGTTGGAGCAGTCGGAGAAGAGCGTCCGCATCCAGCTCAAGTATATGGAGGCTTACTGCAAAGGACTTACTGAGGCAGCAGATGGCAGGGCCGACCTAGAGAACCTGCCATCGAGGCAGGTGACGCAGAAGCACCTCGAACAACTTAGCCAGCAGTACCGTCTTCGAGATGGCATGGAACAGCAACATCAATCTCAGATCAATGTTCTACGGGAGAAACAGGCCATGAGGATGGGGGATCTGCTCGAACGCCACGAAGAGGAGATTGAGGCGCTCGAAGAACGCAAAGGCGAGGAAATTGAAGACCTCGCCATCGAATTCGCAAACGACCAGGAAGCCCTCTTGCTGGTGTTCCGCGCGCGGAGACTCAGGCTGACCAATATTTGGACGCTCGCTTCAGAAATTCAACGAGCTGAGCTGGAGGCGGAGCATAAGCTGACGTTTGCGCCGATTTCTCTGCCGGAATGGCCGCCCCTACGGACAGAGTCGGCGGGCTCGGAACCACCACGAACTGAAGTGGGGAGTGAAGCAGGGACTAAAGTGGAAATTAAAGCGGAGGAGGTCCAGGCCTGATTCATCATGATGTGGCATACTCCGGGGCCCTTCCCCCCTGGTTGTTTTCACCGTGTCATGGCTCTTCTCTTCATCTACGGATCATGCTCGTTTTCTTCTTTCTTACGCATTGGGAGCAAGGAGTTCAGAGGCCAAGTTTCATGTGTTTCCCTTTTCGTTGCCATGGTTTCAATGCTTGCCATCCATGGATGGAATGGGATCGGAGAAGGGCGAATGAAGTCGCTGGCTGAATGTTCGGGTTGGGTGCAGTTGATACCATACAATGATACGATCATTTCCTTGCTTTTCTTTTGTTTACGGTCACCACCAGTTCCAAGGTGGGCAGTTGGGGTAGGAAAGGGATGGAGTTGAAGTTGAGGATGAGACGAGATGATATATGATGGGCCGGACGGGGTGGGATCTGGCCGATATGGGTTCTGTTTAGGATGGATTCGGGTTTGAGCTTACCAAGGGTCGAGGAGTTGGGGTTCGGATTTGGCTGTGGTTGCCAAGGTCAAGAGATTCAGGGGCGAGCAGTCATCTGGCCGAAGGGGTCAACTTGACTCCGAATGTCTGATCAGAATGCTATGAATACCTACGGGTAGGTAGTGATACCACCGGAACAAGGCTCTATTTGTGGTCTAGGTGCTACTTTAAAAAAAAAAAAAAAAAATACCAGTCAGCTTTCCTGGACTTTGTAGTTCTTATAAATACCTGCGTTGTATCACCCACGCCTCTAAAGGATCAAGTTTCCATCAGATAGATTGGGTAGTCTTCCTTTTCGTGACGCCTGAGCAACAGGCTCCGTCGGTCAATTACATCAACCCCCAACCAGAAACACAAACCACTGCCGGACTTGAAAGCTGTCTGCTCGAGTTGGTGCTTTTCTGAATGCAGGGGAAAAAAAATATACAACACCAGGTGTTCACTGGTCGTCGTCACCGAGCCAACTACTAATCTGGCGGTCGTTGGGCTGACAAGGTAGGTGTGTTTTCCAATGCCCATGGCCGTATGCGATAGGTTGGAGCGGCGGCAGTGGTGGCTTATATATTGAATGGAGGTCAAAGAGAGCGAGAGAGAGGGCATGTATTTGTTGTTGTAGTAACTTTGGATTTGACGATTGCTGCATGTGGTGTGCCTAGCTACATGTACGTATGTATCTGAATATAAATAACAACTGGATTTGTTGTTGATGACTGGATTCTAGTTTAGAAAAGAATGAAAAACTAGTTGACTAGTTACCTACCTACATACATACTTAGGTATCTAGGTATCTAGGTATCTACCATACCCTGACTGGAGGATCCAGGTCTCATGCCTCGAAAACCTGTCCCCATTTAGCAGTGCTTCGGGCGGTTATGGCACTGGGACCGCGCGCGGGCGTAATGGCTGTATCCGCACATATTGAGTTGGGCACTGCAGAGAGAGAGAGAGAGGTTGCCGGTGTGGCTGATCTAGTGGGCTGGCTGGCTGACTGGTATGGTACCCGTTTCCCATTACTGTGATGATGCCAGATGTAGTATGTGATGCCAATAAGATTGACATTAGAACTGGTGAGTATCAATGGACAAAGAAGCCCCTCGATGCAAAGATTTTCCTGAGAGAAAGTGGTTGAGGTGATCGCTCTAGACCAAACATACCCAACCACCATACCCACAATGAGGGGTTTCAAGTCTTGCCCCATCCCTCGATATTACCTGGTTGTATGGGACATGACATATCCCAGTACGATGAACAGACAGATTTCCAAATATCGAAAACGCTACGTAATGTTATGAGACGATTTGTGCATACCGTTATCTTCTCTACCTTTTTGGCCAAGGTTTCCCTTGATCACCAAAGCAAGGTATTATACCTTATTATATACCTTGGGTACCCACCGTACACTCATGTATGAATATAACACATAGCCTCGACGTCCAAAACCAGCAACCTAGGTATGTTATCTCCTTGCACAGCATGAAGTTAAATCGACAAGTTCAGACTTTGTCGTATACATTTACTTGCCGCTCGTCGATATATTTGAGCTGCTGAGTATAGGCAACTCCTGGAGGTTTGAAATTCCACGCTTGTTCAACTGTGGATGGCCCTGCCTGCACTCCCAACTCTTTCTTGAATCAAATGGGTGCTCACCTACCTACCTACCTACCTACCTACCTACCTACCTACCTACCTACCTAGGTAGTGGACCTTTCCGCAGATAGAACGCCTACCTCGGCTTTTCCCCGCCGCCATAGCATGGCATGGTACCTATCCGATCCGGTCCGCTTTGATATTCTCAACAATCACCTATCGCCCGTGTCCCACTTCGGTCATCAAAACATGAACTGATCGCAATGTCATGGCATTCCATTCTGCACAGCACGTCCAATCGTCGAACATCACTTCACCAGTGTATACTTTCAATATGCTGTGACAGAATACCTCAGAGTCAACTTCCTTGTGACTAGGTATGAAGCTGACATGAATACGCAGATTTTTGTCCAGTTATGTGATAAAGTTCGATTCCTTCAGACTCATCGAACTAGAAGGGATTTCCCACAGGAGGATCAGCCTTATGATTGCCTGGACGAACTCGAGCATCATTCTCAGGCAGTGGCAAATGTAAGCCATGATAACATCCCTATCGATCCTAGGCAGCTTGTTCGCCCTGCAAAACTAAGTGGTGCCACACCACTGACCGAGGCATTAGGGGTGCATGGCCGGCGGCTTAGAGCATAACAGCAAACTCCACCAATATCTTATAGGGCGGTTTTAAGAGACAGAACGTCTCTCACCGGAACCAGCCTAACCACAAGTCCAGGGATGATGGTATGCTATTTCGTAAAGTGGCTATGAAGCACGACAAAATACAAAATTTCCCACAATGAGTATCCCTAACCGCATGCCATATCGTTCATTCCCTTAATCCATAATGCTAAGTGATAACCTACTGAAACGGTAAGAAGTCCATTGGGAAATCCCTTAATGCCAAATAAGGCACTGATGAGACAACCCTGCCCCCAAAAGCAAAACCTATACCGAGTTTGGAAGAAAAACCCCCTAAAAAATGGAACTGACAATCTTTCCGCCCAACGTAGCACCCGCACCAAAGATAGCCGCATTCCCCAACTTCTTTCCAAATTTCTTTGTATTCTCTTCCGTCTTGCTCGGCTGCTCGCTGCCACCATCATTCGCCAGCGCCATGGGCGGCGCATGTGCATTATACGGATCGACCTTTCCCGGCGGCGGCGGGTAGCCGTTGTTTGCCTGGTAAGGAGAAGGAGCAGCGGCTTTTTCATTCCCCCACTGGCTTGCAGGCGCAGCAGCTTCCTCCTCAACGTAGCTCTTAGGGAAGATGCCCTCCTCGCGGGTGCGCTGGTTCATGCCGAGCCACCAGTCCGCGTTCATCTTCTCGTAGACGGCAATACGGTCGCCCTTATCGAACGAGCAGTCGCGGGCGTCTTGGGCCGTGTACTTGTAGAGGGCCTTGGCGTGGGCGACGATGGGTTTTCCCGGGGGAGGGGGTGGCTGGGCTCGGCCCGGAAGGGGAGGGGGCCCGCCGTTGCCGGTGGACTGGGCATATGTGGGAGGGGCGTTGCTGCAGGGAGTTGTGGCCGGCGTTGGGAGGGCGGCCGGAGCGCGGGGCGCTGCTGACGCGCCAGCGAGCGAAGACTCGGCGGGTAGGATACGGTGGATGGAATCAAAGGCATCTTCAGTGATGACGCCCTTCTCAAGAAGCGATTCGAGTTCCTGGGACGGTTAGCCGCTGCCTCGCCTGTTAGAAACACGTGCGTGAGCAGAGAACTTACATTTTTGATGTTGCGTAGAGACCGATTGGTCTCAATGACCTGTTGGCGATCCTGGGACACCATGACGAAATCTTCTTCTAATGCTCTCTAGCCGTTTGCTGGTGGACAATCGGGGATTCAAAAAGGCGTTTCGGTTTGCGGAGGGAACTCGTCGGTTGAAAAAAGGGGGTTGTCTGATGATTCAGTTAAGGTTTCGCTGAACACGAGGTGACCTGGTGGCGCAGGCAACCATGGACAAACCGACGGCGGGGTTCAACAGGAAAGCCCCGCTTCATCGGCGGACATGGGTCACTCGGATCCTTCACCGCAATCCCGGATCCTTAGAGACACTGCCAACTTGAACATCTTTAAAAGATTATCCGGAAGATATATATAGATCTATCGAGGTTTACAGGAACTGGCTCTTCTCAACAGTATACAAGTCGACATATTCATCAATGGGCGTCGCCTCGAGCTTCTTCGGATCCAATCCGAGTTCAACCAACTTGTTGACCTTATCGGCGCTATAGTGCGGCTCCAGGTGACGCTTGTACTTGGCCAGAATCTCAGGCTTGGCCTCCTCGCGACGGAGGCGGTGGCCAAGCGGCGCCTCAACAACAATTTCGTCAAGAACAGTACCGTCGTTCATCTCAACCGTCAAAGCGTTGCTGATAGTGCGGAGCGCAGGATCGTGGTAGTCAGCCGTAAACTGGGGATCCTCGACGCACTTAATCTTCTTGCGCAGAGACTCGACCAGCTCCGAGGTGGCAGCCTCAGAACCATCGACGTAGTCGCCAGCCGTCAGGCGACCAAAGACAAGCATCACCGAGCACATGTACTGGATGCAGTGGTCACGGTCGGCAAAGTTGTCCATGGGCTTGAACTGCTTGTCAATAATGCGAATGCAGGCCTCGTGCGTCCGGCAGGTAATGCCCTTGATGTCGGCCGCCGACTTGCCCATGGCCTTAAGCTGGTTGTAAATCTTCTGCGAGGCCTCCACGGCAGTCTGGGAGTGGAACTCGGCTGTATGACATTTAGCACTGGGTTTCACTATGTTCGGGTTGGGGTACATACCGGGATACGAGACCTTGAAGAGCACGTTCTCCATGACGTAGCTGCCGTATGGCCGCTGGAATTCAAACTTCTTGCCCTTGAAGAGGACATCGTAGAAGCCCCAGACGGGGGCCGAGAGAACGGTGGGAACGCCCTTCTCGCCCTTCAGAACCTTCAGGGCCAGGTTGACGGCGCGCTGGCAGGCGTCACCGGCGGCCCACGACTTGCGCGACATGGTATTGGGCGAGTGCCTGTAGGTGCGCAGGCTCTGGCCATCAACCCAGGCCTGTGTAACGGCATCGGCTGTCTGTTGCTCCGTGAGGCCAAGCATCTTGCTCACCACGGCCGTGCTGGCAACCTTGACCAGGACGACGTGGTCGAGGCCGACCTTGTTGAACGAGTTCAGGAGAGCCAAGCAGCCCTGGATCTCGTGGGCCTTGATCATAGCCTCGAGAACGTCGCGCACGGTAAAGGTCTTGCCGCCTGCAATGTTACCGCCAGCCTTGTTTGTGCGAGTGATCCAGTCAGCAACAGCCAGGATAGCACCGAGGTTGTCGCTGGGGTGCCCCCATTCAGCAGCGAGCCAGCAGTCGTTGTAATCAAGCCACCGGATCATGGCACCAATGTTGAAAGCGCCATTGACGGGGTCGAGCTGGAAGGGAGTACCGGGGACCTTGGAGCCATTAGGTACGATGGTACCCTCGACAACTGGCCCCAATAGCTTTGTGCACTCCTTGAATCGCAGACCTTCCAGGCCGCACCCGAGCGTGTCGAGGAAAACCCATCGTGCCGTGTCGAACTGGGTGGTTTCTTGTTAGTCGGTTATCGGCGGCAAGTCGAAGGGAAATTTTGGCGGGGCACCCGCAAAGGTAAAACTCACGGCGAGATCCGAGTTAATTGGCTTGTTATGGACGTAATCGGCAATGTCCTTGATCTCGGGATCGTAGCCCTTGCCCTCCGAGGGCGACGGAGCAGCAGCCGACTGCAGTGAGGCCATGGTTGAGAAAGTTTTGCGTGTGTGGCAGAAGATTGCTGGTGTTGTGCGAGGGGCACTGGTAGACCAGGTGCCCACTGCCCTGAGCGCCGAGGAGCGGCAGAGGCGTTGGGGCAGGACGACTTTCCTCGAGGCCTGACGGATTCCACGCTGCACGGCCGACATTGTCTCCGCCGATTGTTGACGACTCGGTTGGGCTGCAATTAGGCGTCAATTGGCGCGGCAGCAATGCTCCTGGGTGGTCTGGAGTCTGGCAACTATTAAGGAAGAGAGAAGCTCTCCCTGGGAACGAAAGCGAGGTCCGCCGGGATCAGAGCTCGGCCGCTCAAGCGGAACCCTGCCAATTGCCGCGGCAGGCCGAGAGGCCCCTCCCTGGATCCCTGCTTGGCTGTCAGCTGCAAGCCTCGACTGGGTGTGGAGAACCTCGGAACAAACCCTTGTTCGTCTTCCATGTCACCGGTTGAACTGCGAATGGTTGATGATTAGATACGTGGATACTTGGGAAGCTCCTGCAAGTTCTAGTGTAGACTGCGGCCTAATACTCGAATCCCCGATATGCAAACTGCCGCCTCTTCGCCGGACAACCCAGGACATCCTTGTTCCGGTGCGCAAATGCCAAGCAACCCGAAAATCGGAACTGGGGAGCCAGGGGAGCCAAGAGCCAAAGAGCCAAGGAGCCAAGGAGTCAAGCATCGGCCTTGACTGGTGATTATCGCATGTGGTAGAACCTGTTACTTGTCTCCTGATAATCAACTCTTTTTCTTATTACCATGCTTGCATGCGTATTTGTAAGAATTGGCTGTACTAGGTTGCCAGGCACCGTCGATAGGACGACAGTCCCTCGCCGCGGAAAACTGGAATCTGCAGCTCGAGTAGACGATCACATCATTGACATCATGTCGTCATCGACCGTCATAGTGCGACAAAGCCATCAAACAGTTCAAATGAGCTGTCAAGTTTCATCCTCTGGCTATCTCACAGTTTTGTCACAAACCTCAATTTTGTGGTGTTTTCCTCCGCAGCCAGGATAACCTCTCCTGTGAATCCCGACTCTTTAGTTAACTCACGACCCACTGAACATGTCGCTCTCACGTCATGTAAGTGGGCAATCTCAAGTGGATACCCAAGTACTAAATATTGTCAGATTTCCCCTGAGGATATCATCCACCATATCGAGGGATTGCGTGCGTCGGATGAACAGAAGTCAAGAAATGGAGGAACCAAATCACCTCATCTCACTCCATATTCAGGAGACTATACGAGTCACAAAGCCATTCCTAAATACAACATCCCCATGGAAGGCGCACCAGGAGATACAGTATACGCCATGATTAAGGATGAGCTGGAGCTCGATGGGCGGCCGAACTTGAATCTCGCTAGTTTTGTTGACACATACCTCGAAGAAAACGCGCAGAAGCTCATGGTTGAGAACGTGGCCAAGAACCTCGCCGACAACGACGAGTATCCCGCGATGCTCTCCATGAGTGAGCGGTGCATTAGTATTTTAGCCAACCTCTGGGGTGTGCAAAGGAACGAGAAGGCTATTGGCACCGCCACGACAGGGTCGTCCGAGGCCATCCATCTTGGCGGTCTTGCCATGAAACGACGCTGGCAGGAATTTCGACAATCACAGGGAAAGGACACACTCAAACCCAACATCGTTATGGGCTCCAATGCCCAGGTTGCCTTATTGAAGTTTGCTAGGTACTTTGACGTCGAGGCTCGAGTACTACCCGTTTCAGTGAGGAGCAAGTACCGACTGGACCCGGAGCTGGTGAAGGAGAATATTGACGAGAATACAATTGGTGTTTTTGTCATTCTCGGAAGCACCTATACCGGCCACTACGAGCCTGTCGAGGAGATTTCGGGCGTTTTGGATGAGTTCCAGACCAAGACTGGTATTGACATACCCATCCATGTCGATGCTGCCAGCGGAGGCTTTGTTGCTCCGTTCACCCATGCTGGAGCTGGCGGGAAGAAATGGTAGGTAGTCAGGATTCTAAGGATCTAGTCTTGCTTGCTTAACTGAGATTGACAGGAACTTTGAACTCCCTCGAGTAAAGTCGATCAACACGTCCGGTGAGCCGTGACCGCACCTTCCCCCCAGAATGTGTGCTGATTACGCTAAAAGGACACAAATATGGCCTCGTGACGCCTGGTATTGGCTGGGTTGTTTGGAGGGACGAATCCTACCTCCCCAAGCACCTCATCTTTGAATTGCACTACCTGGGTGGCAAAGAACTGTCATTCACACTGAATTTCTCGAGACCCGGCGCACAAGTTATCGTCCAGTACTACAACCTGATTCATCTTGGTTTCGCGGGATACCGAGAAATCATGGAGAACTGCCTCGCCAATGCCAGGCTATTGTCCAAGTCGCTCGAAGCCACAGGCTGGTATATCTGTCTCAGTGACATCCACCGCCCAGCTGCCCCTGCCAACGGAAGCAAGTTCGCTGCCGGAGCTACAGAGGTCAAGAAGACCATCAAGGACACGATTTCAACCGCAGCCGACACCCCTAGCGCAAACGACTCCGGGGAGACCTCGGCAAATTACATTGCTGGACTGCCCGTCGTGTCCTTCCGCTTCACGGATGAGTTCCAGCGCGAATTCCCGCACGTCAAGCAGGAGACTGTGTCGCTGCTGCTACGTGCTCGCCAGTGGATCATTCCGAATTACGCGCTGCCGCCGAGCGAGGAGGCCACCGAGATTCTGAGGGTTGTGGTTCGTGAGAGCATGAGTTTCGATCTGTTGGATAGGTTGGTTACGGATATTGTTCAGGTGACGAGCACGTTGATGGAGAATGACGAGGTGGATCTGTCGATCCTCCATAAGCAGAAAAAAGGGCCAGCGAGGAAGGAGAAAAACGAAAAGAAGGAGGAGAGTTCAGGTGAGATGATACGGAAGGGGGCGAAGAGGATGACTGAAGGCATTCACCGGTCGGTGTGCTAAGTTTTTGAGCTTGATGCCCTTTCAGCTAGGCCCTGGACGGGGGGGGAATAATTGATTGCATGATACACCGACTGGTATCCCAATCCTGTATCCGTCCTCGTCCGGACGGCAAAGCATTGAAGGCCCTCTCTACTAGCCAGCCAATCTATTCTTTTCCATGTCATCTAGCTGTATGTTGTTAGGCCAGCTTATATCACCAACTCCTCTCCCCTTTTCGCCACCGCCGCAAACTGTACATTCTCATTCCCCACGACCGACGTCAACACCGTTGGCGCATTGATCCCCGCCACCACGCCATCTCCTCCCTGCATAATATTTGCAAAGTTATCCGCCACCAGCTGGATCCCGCTCACAAATCCCAACTCATCAAACTCACAATGCCCGCCATCCGGCGTCGCATCCACGGTCTGCAGCAAGCCAATCTCATTCGCACTCAACCCAGCCCCAACCGCCAACTCCTCATACGCCCTGATGGCGTCGGGAATCGCCTCCTGCAACGACGTCAACTCCCTTTGCGTCGTCTGGAAGTGAATCTTTGAGTTAGCCACAAACCCCGCCGCATCCACCACATCGACTTGCGGCGCCAGCGCACCGCACATGAGCAGCACGCCTGCGTTGGGAAACTCGGCTAGGTGTGCTGGCATGAAGAATCCCGAGAGGGTCAATGCTCCGCCCGAGACGCCCGTGAAGAAGACGTTTGCCGGATCAAAGGCTACCACTTGAGGGAGGACCTG
>Ga0247760_1000713_pt1 | contig 34880 bp, 24 predicted proteins | sample UWRJL171409R4_FD_179936 | JGI IMG/M metagenome (GOLD analysis project Ga0247760, IMG submission 179936) | Plant litter microbial communities from Arlington Agricultural Research Station in Wisconsin, United States - UWRJ-L171-409R-4 | ecosystem: Environmental > Terrestrial > Plant litter >... | reverse complement strand
TTGCCCTCTTCTTGAACCGCCCCGTCGTCACCAGCCTTTCCATCCCCCGCCGCAGCCCCCGCCCCCCTTCCCCTCTCAGTGCGAAACATGATCCCCACCACCCACCTCATTAGCCACCGTGGGACCCACCCCGGCCCAAGCTGCACAATCTGCATGGCCGTCACCATAGCCGAGACATCATCGCCCGCCGCCCTTTCGGCCTCGTACTGCGTGATGCTCGGGGAGGTGGGGTAGTCCTCTTTTGCAAACAGCGGCGGCTCAAACAAAATGACCTTTTCCAGCTGCGTCGCCTGTGAACTTGAAGTTGTAGTTTTGGTGAGGAGGTGCTGCAGCGTGATCAGCGCTCCGCTTGACACGGCGATGAGGTACCGTGCTTGCGTGGCGTGCAGGAGGGCTTGTAGGTCGGATGTTTCAACTGCAAGAACGGCGGCGGTAAAGTCGGGGTTGTATGTTAAGGAATCAGAGCCGGAGCCCGGATTTGGTACGAGGGCTTCGGGCAAGGAGGTAGGGTACGGGTCGGAGAGTCCGCGGCCGCGACGGGAGGCGGTGTGGACTGTGAAGTACGGGCTGAGCGCTACGGCGAGTTCCTTGTGCGTGAGAGCGTGGGTGACTGCCCCGTGGAGGATGAGGAGGGGCGGCCCGGTGCCGATAGTGTAATAGCTGAGCTTGGCGCCGTCCGGGGCTGTCGCGAAGCTGTGAGTGAGATCTGGTGTCGGGGGCGACATGGTCGGTGATGTTGGCCCGAACGCCCTTCAGTTGGGGTGACGAGTCTTCAAGGCGCAACCAAAATTTGGGGTTGGGCGTCGTTGATATTGTATTGCTGTGAATTGAAAGATGACCCGAGTGGCTGGCGAGGTGACGCGTCAACCACGCGTTGTTGTGGGTGGCGGTGCGGGGCACCTCTGATCGCTGGACTAGGTCGGAATGAATGAACGGATCATCGAATGACCGATTGGTGACAATGAACTTAGAATGGATGAGTGGTGATGTACAGCAGCAAGTTGGTCTGTTGACTTTGGTCGAAGCCCCTGAACTGCGCGTCTCTACCGTCGTTGACCGGGCGAGAATTGGACTTCTCCCTCAGTGATGATCATCGCAGAGGTTACCCCTTACCGCCTCGAAGAACCTGATAATATTCGGATGGTTCTTTGCAAAGGTTCGATCTCGTGTCGGGGAATGTGAGAGAGCGCGCCTTCTCGGCGGACTTGGCGACCGCGACCGGGAGCGCGCTGGGTCTTGTATGCGGAAATGTTCCGAGTAGGTGCTGTGGGTGGAACTGCTGCGTCGCGAGGGCCTAGGACGAACAAGGGCCTTGGTGCGACGTCGTGCTCATCATCTGAGTTAGCTGGCGTCTTCGATGGACCAAGGTATTGGCCTTTCGACAAGAGAGAGTCGTCGTCGCTCCTTTTCGTGTTGTTTCTCGCGCTTCCCGCGGTACTCTCTCGCCATCATGGCAAAGGCTGCTGTCGCTAAAGCAACGCCAACACCGCCCTTCACGAGATGCTGAGAAGTGTGCTTCTTGGTGTGGGCGAGTTTGACAAGTTGGTCGGTGGTGAGGGCAGTTGCGGCGAGGCCAACGGCGAGGTCGATGCCCTCGCCAAAGTTGATGTCCTCGAGGATGTTGATGTTGTGGCGGGATTTGTTTTGATCGTGTTGGCTCATTGTGAGATGGTCAATTGTGTTTGTTGTTTGATGTTTTGTTGGTTGATGGTTGTGAACTTGTCTTGAGGCGCTTCTTCAACTTGAGACCATCAAACAGACCCCTTCCAATCAGTCTGCATAGGCACCGCATTCTCACCATTCCTCCTTGTGATCCCAATTCATCGCCGAAAGCGGTGAACGGAGTCTCCAGGCAGTCTTCCCTTCTCGAGCGCTAGTTGCGAAGACCAATGGAAAAACCCACATCCATTCCAGCAGATAGAAGCAGCTTACACGAGAACAATGGTCAATCTGCTATTTCTAGTCATATTTCCGCCAAACTAACGAAAAACCCCAACCCAATCGTATCTTTTCTCTCCATCTCCATCAACACGCCGAGGCACGGTTCAGATCCCCCAATCTGTCGCTGAAGACGTTCGAAACCCAGGTCTTCCTCCCTCTCTCGCCCATCAATCACGGTTTTTTTGCCGTCCAGCAACGGTATTTCGTGCGCTTTCATCCACTCCCCCTTCTCCTAATTATCTGCACTCCAAATTCTCCGTCTCCAACCCGCCAAACCAGACCCGTAACCTCGGCACCCCGCTTTTAATATCTCAAAGCCGCGGCTCAGGAACCAAGTCCCCAACGGTCAGACTTCCCAAACTGAGTGGACCTTGTGATGGGGATGGTCTGCCCGAAAGTGCGGGCGCATCAAGCGAAACGCGGGGCGGCCGGGGATACGACATGGGGTCGGGGAACCCACGACTTGGCGTCGACGACGGTGGGCACCTACTTTGATTTGCGTCCACTACCGACACCGTCAAAGTCGAACCAGGCTTGGTGATTGTGGGGATCTGCGCGCCCAGGACATGGCACTCAGGAAGGGATGCCAAGGGATTTGGGGAAGCGTGTCACTTGACGGCGCGGAGAGATGCGACTGGCGGAGAGCCGGTGACGGTTGTTCATCTGGCGTTTTTCTCTGATGGGGTCGGGTCCTTGGTCGTCACAACACCAACTTCAGATCAAACTCCAAAGACTTGTAGTATGAGGAAGGCTGCTAAACGCTTCGGCAGTAGTAAGTCTAGTATTGGCCGCCACGTCAAGGCGCTAAAGGAGAGCGGAAAGCCGGCTTATTTACCAGCAGTAGGCCGTCCTCCCACATCATGTTAATCCTGAATAGTATACGCTCTGGGACTAAGCTTAATAACGGTGGTTATCTGCATTTTTAGGGCTGGGGAGTTACTTAAGTTTAATCTACTATAAACTGCTAACCTGCTGCTATTACTTCCTTAAAGTTTAAAAATCGATAAGGTGCACGACCTGGAATTCTAGACCCTTTACTTACATAGGACCATTTTTAAGCCCTTTAGCTAAAACTACACCTTCTTAAAGTGGCTATACTATTTAAAATATTAGCTGAAGTTAAGCCGGGGCTAATCTAAATTAATTAAACGTAACGAAGAGTTACGTGATAATACGTATAGGTAGCTGTAGGTGTCGATTTAGGGTGGTGAAACATCGTGGCTAATGAGATCCCGTTGAAAGGGCAAACGTGCATATTGTACTGCCGTATAAAGCGGGCATGGGGCATAAGAATAATTGCTCGGGCTGAAAGAAAAAAGCTTGCTTCCTCTATGTGTGAAAATGGGTTGGATATATTCTGCTGCATGTACTACCTCTATAGTCTCGGCCGATAACTTTTTCTGTCCGGGTCCGTATTAGTCGTTAATCCTGAGCTATGGGTGAGTCGCAATGAGGCCCGTCTGAGCCGGAATTTGCCCCGGCTATACTTGCCGTGGCTATAAATAGGGCGTGTGTTGCAAGGAAACCTATGCCCAATTTTGGGACACCGGCGCCCCTGTACGTAACGGTGACTTTCCCTCGCCACGTAACTACCGTTTTATCTTTCCCACCCGATAGATCACCGCTACAATTACGGGTTAACTAGAACTTCGAACCGTATGCGCTCTGTCGAACTATCTAGTACAGGCACTGCGTTACAAAGGCAAAGCGTACCAGGACGAGAGGTATCAAGTAGCTGTGACTTCGTGAGATAACAAAAAAGAGGTGTCACGGCGAAGGCAATACCTGATAAAACTGGTATTGGTCTATTTCGTGGAATAGTAGGTTGGAGGAGAAAGGAAGGAATCTGGAAGAGGCGTCTCAAGATGCCAATCTCATGAGCAGAGCTCCACTAACCCAATCGGGACTGGTCAGTTCTAAGGTGGGGCTGACCCCGGCTGGCCCCGCGGGTCACTTCCTCGCGATCATACGAGCGAGCCTGTGCCGAACCTGGACAGAATGAGTCGGGGAATGGAGATGGTACGGAGCCTTGTGGGCGGCATACGCGGTGCGAATGATCCTGGTCGGAACACAGGTGATAGTGGAGGCTCGGAGGAGTGGAAGTGGAGGGCTAATGTGATTCGACAGCAGTGGAGGCTTCCAGAGGGATGGGAGCTGCGGACGACAGGCCGAAGCGGGAGATTCTACTTTGTTGACCACAACATGCGGAGTACGACTTGGAACAAGCCGCCGGTAGCGAAACGTACGTCTCGTCCAGCACTGGTAGCGCTACAGACGACGGCGTGGGCAGTGAGCGGCTACGTGGATGCCCAAACAGAAGGTACTCTAGCAGGTAGGGAAGAGGATGTGGGCGGGGAGACTACCTAATAGTTGCACCCTTCTAGAAAGGTATGGTAGGTAGGCAGTGCGAACGAGTAACTGAACCTGGAGAAACTCCACAGGACTTCGGCTCCGACTTATATCAATGCTAGAGACGAACCGTGCCATGAAATGGTACCTAAGTATATAACTTAGGGACTCATATAGATGCCGAGTAGCGGTTTAGGTTGACAGATTGTCACATCTCGTCTCACCGGTGACCGTGAAAGCGGGCGTTGAGATATAAATCATATATAGGTATCACTTACCTTTGGTACTTAGGCCTATTCCGCGTGGAGGGAATACGCCAAGGGGGAAGTATTAGTTTGTAGGGATAGGGTTTGTTTATAGTAATATGGATGTGGAGTTTTTGAGGAGTGTGGAGTGGAAGATAAAGTGTTTGTTGTTAAAAATGCCGTGCTTCTGACATATATTACTAGGTATTCTTATGGTGCTGGTGAGCTTGCATGGTGGTAATGTCACAGTACGCTGCGCGTCTTGGGCTAGATGCAAGGCAACAACGGTGCAGCTGCTCGACTGCACAACGTTCTACTTTTGGTAGTGTACCGGTACAGCGTGTTGCCTTCGTGCCGTGACAGGTAACTTCTGTGGTAGATGTTTTGCTCCTTTAGTAATCCTGGGCCGTAACGCTAAACGGTAATGATAACATAACGTATTATCAGGTCATTACTGCGTTTGGTGAAATAGGCATTTATAATGAAAAGTTGTTTAGTAAAATGGACAACTTGACCTAGACGTAACCGCTTTAAAGATATTAGAAAAGGCGGAGGGTATTCCTTTTGAATCTGAATATAATATATATAATTATTGATACGTTAAAGTTACAGGTTCTTAGTCGGAGTAAAGGAAAGCGCGGTTAGGTGGTGGTGGTAGAGTGTCACGACCTGCAGGCCATCGCCTTGGCCGACACGGCCCGACCATCCCCCGTGGAGGGAACGGTGCGGGGAAACAGTGTAAACACTGTGGGCACACGGAGTGCTCACCCTGCTCACTCGGAGAGCAACGAGAGCACAGTGAGCAGCGGCAAGTACTCGGTAGACACAGTAGTATAGATATCGTCGTGGTGCCCACGGAGGAGTGAGGGACCTCTTGGTTCCTCACGCTAGCAATACATTGTTCAGTTGAGATCTATTGTTCGGAACCTCTGGATCTACGATCTGCTTGACAGTGTGTTCACCCTCGATAGTTGCGCTAGCCTTCATTCAGTCATCTTGCCCCCAACCCACCTTGTAGCAATTGGATTCGGTCAGGGACCTCATCCGCTACTACGATCTGTCTTTACCTCGGTCACCAAGGTGCACCAGGAGCAGGCCGTAACATAGAGGTCCTAAAACTGGGTCCTCGCTACTTTAGTTAAGACAGGGGGCCTACTTTCCGCCCACCCCTGTTTCCGCCACTTCCGAAAACCTTACCGCCATTTCACCCACCAACTTCTAACCACCACAACTTCGCCATTTCAATTCCAATCCTTTTCATCTTTTTCACACTTCTTTTTAATTAATTCAAGATGCAGTGGGCCAAGGAGGATATGCGTGCGGCATGCAGGGATGTGGCAAATGGTGCAGGAGTTCGAAAGACTGTATCTGAGTACCGGATTCCGTACTCTACACTCCGTGGCCGATTACGAGGTACGCCTTGGGGTGCATAATCTGACAGTATCTCTGTTAGAAGCCACTCCACAGTGGCGCCAGTTCAAAACCTTTCACCAACTACACAAATCGACCCCGAGAAGACGCAAACCAACGGTAAGGTAGTTTGAAGCTTTTGGAGCTCTCAGTCGCCAATCACATCCGAGAGATTTCGCAATGCTTTATCACTGCAGTCTTGGTCTCGGCCAAACCTGACCGACTTGATCGGATGCCCTATCGGGTGCTCCCGCTTGCTGGCAAGTGAAAGACACTGCGGACAGCTAGAGGTCAGCACACTACACGAATATTTTAGGCGTCCGTATAGAATGATAAAACTATCGGTCTCCGAGCTGAAATCGGGGTGGGTATTTAGGAAGTCGCAGATTCTTAATACATCGGGAATTAAGGCTGTTACGATATAAAGCTCTAATAGGAAGTTGCGGTTCTGCTATCATTGCTAGTTTACAAGATAAACCGTAATGGTCGCCGCCCCTTTGCTTGAATGGTTATTAATAGGTTATAATGGGGCTTTACAAGGATAAAGCACTCATGTGAGAATGGGTGATTCCGCCAGCAGAAACTACGTAATGATAGAACCAAATCTGGGCTTGGGGCCGAGAACTAGGCTTCTGCCGGCAGAAAAGGCAGTAAAGAATCTTTCGGGGGCGCGGCAACCAATATCCACCTTTGTGTGTATGTGAGAAAAGAATCGTCCCCAGTATTGTTGTTCTTGTATGTATTGTTATCTGTCTGCCTTTGCCAGACAGACCTTCTTTTATAAACCTGCTTCTTCTAGCTTACAAATGCTACGAGGCAAGAGATGTACGCCATAGGGACTCATAGAGGCAATTTACATTACGCGGCAATAAGGTACGCATGCTATGATGCCTTAATGGCAACTTCCACTTAGTCAGCTGACCCCCTTTCTTTAGACATAGACCCCAGGGACAGCCAATGGAAATGAACGCAGGCCGCGTCCTTACACTTAGATCTTGTGTCAGAATCACCCCACTACGGTTGTAATTACTGTTATATGAGACGAATCTGGGCACACGAAATTGCCTGTTTTGTACTTCGCCCCCGTGACGACCTATGTGACCCGAACCCCGAGGACAGAGTTCTGGGCTGTGACTGACAGATTCGTACACAACAAGAGGTTGAGTGCAATAGATGTAACGAAGTGTGATGTTGGTCACAAGGATCGTCTTCAACAAGCTGGCACTGGGGGCTAAACAGATCATGGAGAGATATATACACGTCACGTTGCCGCCCGTTGAGGCCCGTTCCAGACATGGCTTCTTGAGAGCTCATCAGCCCAGGCTTCTGTGGGGGTCATTAGTGAGAGCTTGAAAACAGGAGGAGCGGAGGTACTTTTGCGTCAGTGGCGCGAAGCTGTCAGCAACTGCCGCGACGGTGCCCACGGTGTCCAACTTGTGAGCATTCGGCAGGACTGACCATGACACGGGCAACTGGTGGTAACATAAATATAGGCCTATTTTCCTCCGGGCACCAAACCGCAGTCCTGCCTTGTTCGATGAATTGCCATGCTTTTCGTGCTTGGAATCTGCTGTACCCAATGAGCAGAATTTCTAAAGACCTTCAGTCCAGTAGTCATTTGAAACGTGTTTTATGCATGCACCGTGCACGTTTTCGGAATAAAGATTGGGCCTTCCTAACTGATGCTTATGCTGCTTAAAATCTGTCGTTGGGTCCCAAAGACCCCGTTTGTAGATGTGCTCTCACACATTGCCGCCACCAAAACTCGAGCGCTTTTGAGCTCCTTTCGGTCCGATGTACCGTCCTCTCAACCCCGCGGCAGCTGAAATCCGGGTAGGCAAACCGACGCCAGACATCGAGGCTGCTTTTGTGTTGATTACCGAGACCCAGGGAATTCGCTTACTTGCTCGCTTCTGCATGGTACTCACGACCTCGACTGGAATCAGGCGGGACGCCGAGCGCGCCGCAAGGAGCGTGTTATGAGGGCGCACTGCGGGGTTGTCGAGTTGTTCAGTCTCCCGTATTGGAATCGGCTGTGGCTGGCCAAACACGAAGGGCTACTCATTTGCGGCTCTTTGAATAACCCTTTACGGACTGATACCAGATCTGGCAACCGAATGTCGTGTGGACTACAACAAGACCATGGACCAGCTCAACTGGAAAACCACTACTTGGCCCAGAAGAACGAGCTGGGGAACGCCCTCCACAGCTTCTGCCCCCGTAACAACACAGAAAATTCCGAGTCCTGACCATCCTGGTTCCCAAACTTCGACCGCCCGAATCCATCCTTACGAGAACCCTTGCCAAATTACTACACTGTGTGCGAGATGCCGTCGCGCTTCTTGGTCATGGCACTGTCCGAACAGCACCTGTCCGGAGTACTTAATCGCGAGGTAGACCTAGTGGTGAGCGGAACTACTCTCACCCTTCCTCTATGGAGGTTGGGACGGTGCAGAGTCCTTCTTCGATTCGGCAACAGCGTTGACGAGGTCAGCCGCCAAGTCGAAGGGATCATTGAGTTCCTTGGCAATGCGGATTTGCTTGCGCAGCGTGGGCCGGCATGGGTGGACGTGGCGACTACACTGGGCCGGAATCGTGCACGGCGAGTCTTGAATGCGCTTTTCAGCGGCTCAAAGAGCGGTCTTTTCGTTCCGGGAGCCGAATCGGAGGGTAAGATACTGGCCAAGCACCTCCAAAACTTGCGAGAGTCGGAGCTCTCTGTGAGCAGTCCCAAAGGGCTAAGTGCGATGGATGCGAGCTGGAAGGATACCTTGGATAAGGCTCTACTGCGATTGTGCGGCAAGGTCATGTTTGAGGTCATGGCCTAGCGGGAGTCAGCGTTGCCAGCATTGTTGAAGGGGACGAGGTATTCTTTGCCCTATCGCAGTCGCTTCGCCTCTTCATGGTTCTCCGTCGGAGCGGGCTAGGGAGAGGAGATACTGGAGAACGTCAGAGTTACTCACTGCAGGGCTTTGCGTATGTTGACGGGCTGATGGATAATGTGCACGCAGATCCTGAGCTATTCAAGAGGCTGACCCAGCAAGGGAGTAAATTATTTAATATTTGTTGAACGTGATGCTAGTTCGGCTCTCGAATTCCGAATTATGCCTTCCAGTGCAGCTCCTCACAAATGTAGTTGCCAGGCTTGTCTCTTTGAGCAAAATAGTAGGTACCTTATAATACCTTTTCTGCAGGCAAAAAGGTACTTACGTAAATGGTAGAAAAGAGTCTATCCTGCAAAGAAAGAAAGCAGAAGATCTCACCCAACTCACGCGGCAGGAAGTACCCCACCTTATCGCACCATATTTCGCCCGGCGCGGCGAGCATATCCATTCCACCAGTCACGTCTGAGTCTGACCAACCGCAGACTATCTTTGCATGTCCGGTGCCGCGTTGACCACGAAGGGTCGACCCCGAACGTAAAGGTGCAAAGGACTTACTGGGTGACGGGAGATCGTAAAGGGCATCGAGGGCAGGGCGGCCCTGGTCTCGTCGAGTAACGAGAATAAAGACGAGCTGCTACGGCCTGAGATAGAAAAGATGCCTACCCTATGGTAGTGGAGACAAATATAAGTTCGTGGCCGAGAACTGGGTCCATTAAGCACGTAACCCTAGGGAGCCTCTCGAGGTGTATTTTTTTAGTCAGAAGAACATAACTAACTGGCGTAAAGGATGGAGAAATAGTTGGTGTCAAGATATGGTCCCCATACCCCTTATAACCACCACACGCAGTGCAGTGCAGCGGTTCCAGGTGCCCTGTGCATGAGGTTGGATCCGGGCCCCTGCGCCTTGGTTCAACACCAAGAACACCGCGAAGATTCCAGAGGGGCTTGTCTCCACCAAACCCTCTGGGACACAGGCCCCTTCAGGGCACTTTTCCATCTTTAGTTTAGTTATCACACAGGCCTTTCATGGCCCGCGGCACCTACTGAAGGCTCCGGAAGACCTACACCTGTACTATAAGACCATCTCCTCCAAGAACGCCGGCTTTCCAGCGTTGGGAAAAAGATGGCTCTAGAAGGTGCCAGAACTGTAGATTTGTCAGAAGTGGCCCACGTCTAAGTTTAGGCGATTAGAATGATATTGACCCGTCCTGACTGTCCACCCGCGTCTCTGGAAATCTGGCCAAGAATGTGCTCCGTGGCCCATTTCCGCCTGCCATGCTGCCCCGTTGCCCAGTTCCGCCTGCCATATTGCTTCGCTACACATTTCCGCTCATGCTAGTTCTTTGCCACAAGCGCCTGCAGCGCGTGCGCGGCGCTGCGCGTCTCACGTACCGTTAGCTTAAAATCAGGCTCGCTTTACCCCCGGCTCAGATTTCGACTTACCATTACTTACCCTGCTATGAAAATTGGTAAGTTTACGCGATATAGGGACCGATTTTAGGCCGCCTCTGTAAAAAGGTGTTAAGATAGGAGGTCCCAGATATAGGACCACCTATCCTAAAAAACAAACTGCAGCTTTTAAAATATAGGTAAGAAATAAGTGTAGGGCTAACGTTTTCACTTTCCGTTTTAAGACTCTGCGTTATAATAGTTATACCTGCTTACTATACGACTGCCCCTAGCTATAAAGAGGCAGCTCGACCCGCCCTACTACTTACTGTACGACTAGTATTCTCTTAATTATAAAAAGGCAGCTCGACCCGTCCTACCGTTTACTATACAACTGAATGGTATATAGTACCCTAGCTCCACATTTGGGATGGTATATATTATACTAGTACTAATAATATATCCTGTAGTATATTAGTATATAATGGGATGTCTTAGAACATACAAGTATATGCGCACTATATGTTATATGCTAAACGCTCCTGACTCCTTAACTAGCGCTACGGTGCACCGAATCTTAATAATTCTAAAGAGAGCTTATTAAGGTTCAGCTTTACAAACCTTAATCTACGCTAATTAAGCAGGAAGGTTCCGTATCGAGCCGTGATAGCTAGGAAGGTTACGCTAGTTAGGGCCACGATTATTATTCGGAACTATAAAGAATTTTAATCTTTAGGGGGACCTTAGTATTTAGAATAACTTAAACTCAGATTGTATCTTAAAGGATAAGGACCTTTAAGGTAATAGTTAATGTTTATATTAAGAATAGATTTTTTTTAACGCCCACAGGGCTACATTATATTCTAAGCTGCACTTATAAGCTCCTTATAACTGCCCCTTATCAGAAGCTCTCTAGGCTAATAAAGTTTAAAATAAAGAGCTGTAAGAATTACCTTTAGACAGTTTAGTATGGATATTACTATTATGCCTACGATGAAATAAGGAATCTCTTAGTTCCTCACGTAAGTAATATACTGTTAAATTTATGCTTTACTGCTTAGATTAGTCTATCTTAACCCCTTCCAGATGTAAGCCGTAACATCCACTTATTTAAAAGTCTCGGTTTCAGCCACTATCCCTCTATCTTATACTTAGTGATGTTTCCTTTTTACTATTTATTAAGTAATTATTAAAAACACTGCAGTTTAGAAAACTGTAAGCTTAAAAGGCTTTAATTGCTTCTATTCTATTATTATGACGACCCTGCAGGCCGTCACTCAGGCCAGGGCGGCCTGACAAATCCCCCGCAGAAGGAACAGTGCAAGAAGACAGTGCACACCACCCAGGCGCACTGGGCCAGGGGTGTAAAGACCCGAAGCCCCTACGACCAGTGAGGTGCTGCTCACAGCATGCCAAGTGCTCGCATCGCGAGCAGGAGAAACCTCACGAGCAGAACGCTCGCGCGGTGCAGAGTACTTACATAACAAGCACTTGCGACACTACAAGCAAGGTACGAAGTACCTCCCAGTTAGTTAGTATAAATAGCCATAATTATACCCACAACCACCGTAAGGGACTTTAATTCCTTACACTAATATTTAATTATTCATTTATATCCTACTATTCAGACTCACCTCTATATATTATAGTAATAATAACCTATAATAACATTAAACCCCCGTTTAAAAGTGCTAACTTAATAAACCGTCTTCAAAACGCCCCTTACCTATTAACGTCCTACTATACGTTCTGTCTTAACCCACACCAGTCCTCTTAAGGCCTATATTAAGTGCAGGTTATAATATAATACTAGCGTTAAAATTCTAAACGCTATTTATTAAACTCCCAGATACCACCTCCCTCCCACTAACATATTAACCTCTAGAAAAGGTAAGGAGATCAAGAAGGCATAAGCTTAACCTTAACTCCCTACTATTAATAAGTTAACTACACACCTTAAAAACTTAAACCTTAACTAATAGGGACTAGTTAAGGAACTTAACAAAACCTTCCCCAGAGATATTAAAAGCCATATCAGTCTTATTAAAAAACTTTAAACCTAACTTAACACTATTAAACTAAAGAATAACAACTTTAAAGGCTTATAAAAGAAATAAGTAAAGCTCCCCCCACCGTTACGCTTTAAGGGAGACTTTACACAGCTAAAGTCCTAAATAGCCTAACTCCAAAGTTATATCACCTATTACGATAAGCAGTTCTTTAAAAAAGAAGGAAAAGTCAAGTTTACCAGAGCCTTATTAAACAAAGTAACTGCTTACTAATATAAACCTTATATAAAGATAATTAACAACCTCTCTATAAACAGAGTATATAAAAAGGCCCCTAAGATTTAAACTCTTTTTAACGACTTTAACGTATTTATCAATTAACTCCAAACTAAATTTAAAAAACTAAACGCCCCCTAGCAGGCTAAGCAACGCCTTATAACTCTAAGGCAGACGTCCTTAATCCTTAAGTTCTCCACACACTTTAAATTAAAAGTAGTAAAGACCAAACTTAACTAAAAGGCCTTAATAATACTGTTTTAAAGTGGCTTAAAGGAACACGTCACTAGAGACCTTTACTAAGAAGACTAACCAGATCACTTATAAGAACTAGTCGAAATAGCCATTAAGGCCAATAATCGGTATTATAATCACTATTATAAGAAGAACTTCTAGAAGGAATAAACCCCTCACCAGCTAAGTAAACCTAAAAAGGGGAACTAGTTGACCGCGACAGGTTACCACCCCAGGCTAATAGATATTAATATAATAAACCGTCAGAACTAACTTAACTGTAATAAACCGTAACAACAGCAGCAGTAAAAGCAGCCTAAAGACCTGTTACAGGTCCAGTGCTTTAACTGTAATAAAAAAGGACACATAACACGGTAATACCTGTCATTAAAACAAGTTAGTTAAAAACCCGTTTTAAAAGGAGGAAAGCACGTTAAGTTTAACTTAAAAGATATTTATATCAGGATAATAAGTAATAAAGAAAACTATACCTAGATAAATAAGTGTAACTTAAGAGATAAGGAAGAAGAAAAGAAAGAACCCTAAGACATGGTATATCTAGTTCTTAAAGGTGTCCTAAAAGAGACAGCCATAAAGGTGCAAGTTATGGAAGACTGACTTTAAGGTAGAAACTTAAAACCACTAAAGGTGTAAGTTACAGAAGACTAACTCTAGGAAAAGATATTCCAGTTAACTATTACAGGTTTTAAAAACCTTACCCTGTAAACCTAGGAACTAAGGAAGTCTAAAAAGGACCCTAACTTAGACCTTACTAAGATAGTAAAAAGAGTTAAAAAACTAGCCCTCTAGGCCACTTAAGCGGTAAAGCAAACCTTAAAAGGTGAAAAAGAATAAACTAAAAGAATTAAACTAAAGAAACGGAAATTCTTCTTAACAGTACCCCTTAAGACTCTTAAGCACTTTAAACACGTTAAGTGGATTAACACCCTTACCTCCTTAAAAAAGGGACAGCTTAGGTAACTGCCTTGTATTAAAGCCAGTATGCCTTAAACTAGTACTTTAAAGGTTCCCTAAAAAGGCATAAAGTAAGTACATTAATAGAGGGTCTAAGAGCTAGAGGAGAAACACTAAAAGTTAGTAAATGAAATAAAGGACCTGTAAGTTAAAGGCCTTACTGTGACGTTAAAGGATAAAGCAGTGGAAATCGGGCTGTAACTCTATAATAAAGTTTACTTCATAAATCAGCTTAAACACCGCCTTATTAAAAAAGACCGTATCGTGGAAGAATAAGCCGGATTATTACTACCTGAGTTTTAGGGAGAGGTTTAGGAGAAATAACATATATAAAGGTAAGTGGAAGAAGAGAAAAAATAAAGTGTTACTTCCCCTGTTCCGTACTCTATAACTATAACACCTACAGTTAATATTAACCACCCCAGTTATAAAGACATACTATAAATCGATTATATATACGATAACTATACTTTTAACTAGCATTATAAACCTAAGGCCTTTTATAACCACTTCCTAAGCATATAGAGATGGGATTATACTATTATAAAAGTAGAGTTAAAACCGGCCTATTACTGGGTTTCCTACTCCCTAATAAGAGAGTCTGGTAATAAGCGGAAGGTCATTATAATTAATTAAGCCCTTACCACGTGTTAGTAAGGAGGAATATTTAATAACTACCCAGTTATAACATACTTATTACACCTTAATGGAAAAGTTAAAAAGTGGTAAAAACAGGAAGATTACTAATAAATTTAAGAGTAGAAAGATATTATTACAATTTAAGCCTGTAAAGCGTATTATTAACTTATTAAAGACTTTAAGAATATCGTACTGTTTAAAGTTAACTAGACGTTAAAGTGTAAAAACCTGAAAAAAGTTAATTACCAGGTTTACTAAAGCTGCCTGTTTTTTTAAAAGGAATTAGGAAAAGGCTATAGGCCCTCCAGAAGGGCTGGAAACTAATAGTTTACTAGTTAGTAAAAACCCTAAAAAGAAGGAGAGGCACTTAAAAGTTAGGCTAGATAAAACCTTAAGGATAGATAATTACTATAACTTAAATGTTAAAGAAGTATAAGCATTATTCTGTCAGTGTTAGCTTAACAGACGGAAAAGGGAGGCCATTTAGAGTAAAAGCAGTAATTAATAACAGGAGTGCTTCTAACCTAATACACCCCTTACTAATCAACCGAAGGAAACTCCCTAACTAAAAGTATAAAAAAGTAATTCCCATTTAAAATAGAGAAGGAGGCCTATACTAATATAATAACGGTAAAATCACCCACCACTCACCACTTTTAATTAAAGTGGACAGGGATAAATAATAAGTGGATTTTAACATTACACTAATTATTAGGTATAATATAATCTTAAGTCTACCTTAGCTAGAAAAGTATAACCCTGTAATTAACTAAAGGAGTGGCCACCTCACCTTTAACAAGTCCCCTAGCTGTAATTACTATTTAAAGAAAGTTAAAAAGGTACTAAACTATTCCAGAGATACATAAAGCACTTAAAAACACACTAAACCCTTAGAACTAAACACAGTTTAAGTCAGGTTTACTAAAACAGTTAAAGGACTAAAAGGTCTACCATATTACCTAAATAATAATTTAAAAGGTGGAAAGAAGCTAGAAGCTAATCCACAGATAAGTGAAAAAGTCAACTTATTTAAAGTACCTGCTAAATACAGGAAGTTTACCCTGTTTTAAAAAAAGATACTATAATTACCAGACCATAAACCATGGGACCACAAAATCAAACTAAAGCCAGGAGTAAAGCTTTATAACTTCTAACCTTACCATTTAAACCCCTAGTAAACTAAGGCCTTATAAGAGTATATTAATAAGAATTTAAAAAATAGGTTCATTATAAAGTCCCAGTCCCTAATAAGGTACCCAGTGCTGTTTATCCTAAAGAAGGGAGACAGTAAGCTATATATAGTTATTAACTACTAAATGTTAAACGAGGATATAATTAAAAATCACTACCCATTACCACTTATTACAGAGATATAAGAATGGATTATTAAAGTAAATTAATTCTCTAACCTCGATTTCCCTATGGGATTTAACCACATTAGAGTAAAGGAGGAGGACGAGTATAAAACGGCTTTTCAGACTTGTAACGGGCATTACCAGTACCACGTTATGCTAATAAGATTAATAAACACCCCCGTAACTTTCTAAGGCCTTATTAACAGTATCCTCCACCCCTTCCTTAATAAGTTTATCTTTATATATTTAAATAACGTCTTAATTTATTCTGAAACTTTAAAAGAACATTAAAAACATATATAATAGGTTCTAACAGCTCTTAAAAAAGCAAAACTAACAGTGAACCTAAAGAAAAGCCACTTCCACATTTAGGAACTGAACTATTTAGGGTTTAAAGTAACCCCTAAAAAGCTTAAAATGTAACTAGAGAAGATAAAGGCAGTTAAGAACTAGCCTACTCTAAAGAACTAAAAAGAGTTATAAGCCTTTATCAGCTTTACAAACTTTTATCACTATTTTATTAAATACTTTATAAAAATCGTAAGACCACTTTACAAACTCACAGGTAAGGGAAAGCCATTTAAGTAAATTAATAAATAACAGAAGGCGTTTAAAGACCTTAAACACACTTTTATTATAACACTAGTCTTAACCCTCCTTAATTTCTTAAAACCCTTTTAAGTTAAGATAAACTCCTTAGAGTTTATAATTAGTAAAGAACTTAATTAAGTTTAAGACGGTGGGAAATGCTACCTAATTGCCTTCTTATTAAAAGGAATCCACAGCTTAACTTTACAATATTTAATTTATAATAAGGAACTAATAGTAATTATTTAATGCTTTATTAAGTAAGTACTGTATTTAAGTGGTATAAAAGAACCAGTCCAGGTCTTTTTAAACTATAATAACCTCCAGTACTTCCTAATAAAGGAACTCAGTCCACAGTAAGTACAGTGGGCAGAATTAATAACCCTATTCCACTTCCAGATTCACTATATTAAAGGAAAAGATAATAAGTAAGCTAATACTCTTAATCAAAGACAGGACTATAAAGATGCCAATCCAGTCCTAATCCCTATCACCATATTTAATAAAGCTAAAAACAGTATATTAAAGTATACACTATAAGTGTTAGATAACTGGACACCAGAATAAACTATTAACATTTACATAAACTTATAAATAAAGTATAACATCCATTAATAATAACAGGACTTTTAAGTAAAAAGGCTAGCGGAAAGAACCTATAAGTACAGGTACCCTTTAAGAGACTTCTTAAGGCACGTGTAAAACTATAATAAAGAGTGCCTAAAGTATCTAAACTATAATAAAACTGGTTATTAGCTGGAACAGTTATTAAAAGGTGTAAACAGTATACCTAAATTAGGAGTAAAGCTTTAATATTAAGAGAAACTGTACATTCACAACTTAGACGAATAAAAAGAGTACGTCTAGCAGGTCCACAAGTCTCAACTTAAAGGACACATAGGTTAAGTTAAGACTTTAATATAGGCCTAATAAGCGTACACCTTCTTAAGAATAAAGAAGCTAGTTAAGGAAGTGATTAATAATTATAACGTCTACCATTAAAAGTAAAATTAACGTTATAAACCTTATAAGCTTCTTAAACCACTCCCTGTACTACAGGCGTTATAAAGTTTAATCTCACTTAACTTCGTCACTGGGATCCCAGAGTTTAAAGACCCTGTTATAGGAGTCACTTATAACCAGATCCTCATAATGGTTAATAAATTAACGAAATAAGCCTACTTTCTACTAACCTTAAAAGACATAATAATAAAGTAACTCACTTATATCTTTAAAAAAAAGGTAGTTTTATAACACCTTTAGCCGGACGATATTATTACAGATTAAGATAAGCTAATCGTGTTAAAATTCTAATAAGGGCTAATATAAAGAATAGGTGTAAAAAGTAAACTTTTAACAGTATTCCACCTATAAACAGATAATTAAATAGAGTAAGTTAATTAGATACTTATAATATATCTTTAAACCTACGTTAACTTTAAACAAAATAATTAGTTTAAACTATTACTAACAGCACAGATAGCCTATAACATAATATTAGTTAAGTTAACAAGTATGTTACCATTCTTCACTAACTACAGTAAGGAGCCTAAGCTCCGTCAAAGCCCGCCTACCAGTGCCCCCTAAGCCACAGTCCGCGTAAATCAAATGTAAAAGCTATATAACCACTTACAAGCTAAACTTAAGTTTACACGTGAATAAATAAAGAAGTTTATTAATAAACACTAAATTAAGTAACTAGTACTTAAAAAAAGACTCTATTATAATAGTAAATAAGTTAAGGGACTGACTCTTTAGGAGGGGGACTACATCTACCTTTTTTCATAAAACCTGCATTTAAAACAACCTAGTAAAAAGCTTAACTTTAAAAGGTACAGACCGTTTTAAATTAAAAAAAAGGTTACCACCTCTAATTATAAACTAAACCTACCCGCCAGTATAAAAGTGCAGACTAAGGTTTTTCACATCTCACTTTTAAAACCTACCTTAAAGGAAGTTCCTCTAGAAAAGAAGATTAAGATCGACACTAATAAGGATAAGTATAACGTTAAGGAAGTTATAGATTTATAAAAGGGAAAGAATACGTTTAAATATCTTATTAAATAACTAAATTATAACCTTAAAAGTAACTTATAAGAACTAGTTAAAAACTTTAAATACCTAGACCTGATTATAAAGTTCCATTAAAAGAATCTAAACTAATTAAAACTAATAATAAGAATTAGAAATAAGATAAGATCTGACATTTAAATTATTATATTAAAGAGTAAGACTACTATGGGACTTAAAGCCTAAGAAGTAGTAAGAAACTCCTTAATAGGTACGGAAGGACATTTATTAGGACCTTAACTAGGGTTATAAGGACCTTAGACCTAATAAGGAGGCCGGGCCTTTAAAGCCCTTAATAAACTCCACATGAAAATAAATGTTAATAGGGAAAAAAGTTAGTAAAAGAAAAAGTCGCTAAAACTCTCGTAGGAAGTTAAGCTTATAACCTCTTATTAAAGAAGACAGTTATAAACTAAGTTATAAAGCGACCGCCTGTTATAAAGACCCCGCTAGAAAGTTCCCCCAGTTAAAAAACTCCACGTTATTAAGAGGGGCATTTAACCTGGCCTTCTCACTTTCCTAAAACTCTAATAACTCCACTTTATAATTAAACGTTTTTATAACCTAATCTTTAAGGCGGGACTGCTGCTTATAAAGGCGCGTTAAGCGCGCTAACGCCTTTTAAAGCTTAATAGTAGCCTTATAAAGTTACTAAGTAGTAGACTTAACTTATAAGTTAAGACTTTACTTTTTAATAAGAAGAGCCTTTAACTTTACCTTACTAATATTAAAAGCGTCACATTAGGAAGGCTGGTACCTCTTTAAATAGTAATTATAATTATTAGACTGGTTTAAAACCCAATAAATAAGTAAAGGGTTGGTAAACTTATAAAAAGAATAAGGGGATATTTCACCATTAAACGCGTATGTGTAAACTGTAAGGTTTAGATGGCGGTTAATACTTTTACCCTATTCCCGTTTTAAAACCTAAAAGCTAGATACTTATTATATAGTAAAGTAGTGAAAGGAGAAGCTTACCTCTTAAGTTCTTTATAGGAAAAGAATGTTAAAGAGGGGGAATTGTGTAACGACCCTACAGGCTGTCACTTAGGCCGGGGCGGCCTAATAAATCCCCTGTAAAAGGAACAGTGTAAGAAGACGGTGCACACCGCCTAAGCACACTAGGCTAAGGGTGTAAAGACCTAAAGCCCTTACGACTAGTAAGGTGTTACTTACAGTATATTAAGTGCTTATATTATAAGCAGGAGAAACCTTATAAGCAGAACGCTTACGCGGTGTAGAGTGCTCATATAACAAGCACTTGTAACACTATAAGCAAGGTATAAAGTACCTCCTAGTTAGTTAGTATAAATAGCTATGGTTATACCCATAACCACTGTAAGGGACTCTAGTTCCTCACACTAGTATTCAATTATTCATTTATATCCTACTATTCAGACTCACCTCTGTGCATTATAGTAATAACGACCTATAGTGACATTAAACCCCCATTTAAAAGTGCTAGCTTAACAAGCCGTCTTCGGAACGCCCCTTACCTGTTAGCGTCCTGCTATACGTTCTGTCTTAACCCACACCAGTCCTCTTAAGGCCTGTGTCAGGTGCAGGTTATAATAATTATTTCTAGCTTACAGCTAAACCCCTTTCTTTAATAAACCTTTCTATAGGATTCTAACTTTATTACCTCAGGCTTACTGGCTTTAAGAAGTGCTAAGCATCCAGTTAACACTAGGTTTTAGAGCTTATAGGCCCCTAAATCTAAAAACTTTATAATTTGCTATCCTAGGGATTCCCTACTAAGTAGATACCTTAAGTTAAAGGCAGCCCCCTTCTAAGTTATAATAAGTATCTTTTAACCGCTCACAATCTGTATAACTACTACCTTTTTCCCACTTCGTTTAACCCTTTTTATATATACGTGCTTTTCTTATATTAACCCTTTTATTATAGTTTAGGTTATATAGCGTCGTTACACTTTCTTTCTTAATTACTCTAGCAGCTTAGTTATTTGTGACGAATCTGGGTATACGAAATATCCTTTTTCGTTCGTCGTCCTGAATTAAAGTGAGCTGTAGCTGATTTATCCTAAGCTTTCTCTGATTCTTTACTAAGTTAGGGTAATTTTATATACGGTCGTTATACAGCCTCAGGGGTCCGTTTTCAGCCTCCCTAGCTACGTTTCCCATTAAAGGAAAGCCGATAACGTATAATTTATAAGGATAGCTCCTAAGTAATAATTATAACTATAATATACACGTACTGGGTATATGTATGATTTGTACGGATAGCTATATATCTGTTTCTAGATTTCGCCAGGTAGGAGGAGTAGTAGATATAACTTTTCGTCTTCCGGGATAAGGTTAATATAGTAAAGTAAACGATAAAATAATATTAAAAGACTTTATTTTTTTAAGAGAGGAAAATATAATTAAGTTACGATATTCGGTCGTAATAGCTAAGGTAGCCGTAGTTACCTACCTTATCTTATTAATACTAACTTATCCCTAGGTACTTATATTACCTTACCTTAGCCTTACTAACCCCCTTAAAACTCCTTTAAATATTATATACCTCCTATCTAACTCCCTCTTATTAATAACCGTAACCCCTAACCCTTTTACACCCCCTATATCCCCTAAAACCGTTATACTCCCTCTAAACCTCCCCCCTACCGTAAATTATCCCAGCCCCCTCTCGGGATTCCTTATAAACCTACCCTACGTAAAGCGTACGGAATTCGTTAGGGTATAAGATTAAGATATATATCTCGTATAATTTAATTTAAAAAAGAATATGTGATATTTTATACTGTGGTATTTCCCGAGCTAAGTTGTGTTTATAAGGAGGAATAAGCAGAAAAAAATATTAAGATAGTATTACTAAACAGGGATAAAGAGGTTAGATATTTTTTAAGATAAAAGTGCTGTAAATTAAGTTTATTTATTTAATAATATTAGTAAAGGGAGGGGGGGAGAAAGTAGGTGTGACGACCCTGCAGGCCGTCACTTAGGCCGGGGCGGCCCGACGAATCCTCCGCAGAAGGAACAGTGCAGGAAGACGGTATACACTGTCCAGACGTACTGGGCTAGGGGTGCAAAGACCCGAAGCCCCTACGACTAATAAGGTGCTGCTTACAGCATGCTGAGTGCTCGCATTGCAAGTAGGAGAAACCTCACGAGCAAAACGCTTGCGTGGTGTAAAGTGCTCGCATAACGAGCACTTGAGACACCACGAGCAAGGTATAAGGTACCTCCCAGTTAGTCAGTATAGATAGCTATAGTTATGCCTATAATTACTGTAAGGGACTCTGGTTCCTCACGCTAGTATTTAATTGTTTATTTATATCTTACTGTTCAGACTTACCTCTGTGTATTATAATAATAACAACTTACAGTAATATTAAACCCTTTTATCTAAGAGTGTTAGCTTAATAAGCTGTCTTTAGAACGCCCCTTACTTATTAGTGTTCTACTATACGTTCTATCTTAACCTGCACCAGTCCTCTTAAGGCCTATATTAGGTGTAGGTTGTAATACGATATTAATGTCTAGTTTTAAACGTTATTTATTGAATTTCTAGATACTACCTCTCTCTTATTAATATATCGACATCTAGAAAAGGTAAGGAGATTAAGAAGGTATAAGCCTAGCCTTGGCTCCTTATTATTAACAAGTTAACTGCACGCCTTAAAAACTTAAACCTTAACCAGCAGGGACTAGTTAAAGAACTTAATAAAGCCTTCCCTAAAGACACTAAAAGCCGTATTAATCTTATTAAGAAACTCTAAGCTTAACTTAACGCTATCGAGCTGGAAAATAACGACTTTAAGGGCTTACAGAAGAAGTAAGTAAAGCTCCCCCCACCGTCGCATTTTAAGGGAGACTTTACACAGTTAAAGTCCTAAATAACCTAGCTTTAAAGCTATATTACCTATTACGACGAACAGTTCTTCGAAAAAGAAGGAAAGGTTAGGTTCGTAGGAGCCTTACTAGATAGAGTAACTGTTTGCTAATATAAACCTTACGTGAAAACAATTAACGACCTTTCCGTAGATAAAGTGTAAAAGGAAGCCCTTAAGACTTAAGCCCTTTTTGACGACTTTGACGTTTTTATTAATTAACTCCAGATTAAATTTAAAGAACTAAACGCCTTAAGATGGGTTAAGTAACGCCTTAAGATGGGTTAAGTAACGCCTTATAGCCTTAAGGTAAACGTCCTTAATCTTTAAGTTCTTTACACGTTTTAAACTGGAAGCAGTAAAGACTAAACTTGGTTAAGAGGCCTTAATAATGCTGTTCTGGAGTGGTTTAAAGGAGCACGTCACTAGAGACCTTTACCGAGAAGACTAACTAGACCGTCTGTAAGAATTAGTCAAAATAGTTATTAAAGCCGATAATCGGTATTATAATCACTATTATTAAAAGAGCTTTTAGAAAGAACAGACCGCTTACTAGCTAAAGAAGGGGATTCAGTTAACTACGACAGGTTACCACTTTAAACTAATAGACATTAGTATAGTAAATTGCCAGAACTGACCTAACCGCGATAAACCCTAACAGTAACAGTAATAAAAGCAGCCTAAAGATCTGTCCCAGATCCAGTACTTTAACTACAGTAAGAAAGGCTATATAACATAACAGTGCCTGTTACCGAAGTAAGTTAGATAGAAACCCGTTTTAAAAGGAGGAAAGCACATTAAGTTTAACTTAAGAGATATTTATATTAGGATAGTAAGTAATAAAGAGGACTATACTTAGATAGGTAAGTGTAACTTGGGAGATAAGGAAGAAAAACCCTAAGATATAATATACCTAGTCCTTTAAAGTGTCTTAGAAAAGTTAACTATAGAGGTATAGGTTGCGGAAGACTAACTTTAAAGTAGAAACTTAAAGCTACTAAAGGTGCAGGTTATAGAAGACTAACTTTAAGAAAAGATGTTCCAGTTAGCTATTATAAGCCTTAAAAACCTTACCCTATAAGCTTAGGAATTAAGGAAGTTTAGGAAAGACCTTAACTTAAACCTTATTAAAATAGTTAAGGGAGTTGAAGAATTAGCCCTCCAGGCCACTTAAGCGGTAAAGTAAACCTTAAAAGGTGAAAGAGAACAAACTGAAAGAATTAAACTGGAAAAGTGAAAGTTCTTCTTAATTATACCCCTTAAGACTTTTAAACACTTTAAATACATTAAGTAAATTAGCACCCTTACCTCCTTAAAGGAAAAACAGCTTAGATAACTACCCTATATTAAAGCCGGTATACCTCGGACTGGTACCTTAAGGGTTCCCCGAGAAGGTATGAAGCAAGCATACTAGTAGAGGGTCTAGGAGTTAAAGAAGAAATATTAAGAGTTAGTAAACGAAGTAGAGGACCTGTAAGTTAAGGGTTTTACTGTAACGTTTAAAGACAAAGTAGTGGAAATTAGGTTATAACTCCATAACAGAGTTCGCTTCACTAATTAGCTTAAGCACTAGCTTGTTAAAGAAGGCCACTTTATAGAAGAACAAGCTAGGTTACTGTTACCTAAGTTTTAGGAAGAGGTTTAAGAGAAATAACATACCTAAAGGCAAGTGGAAGAAGAGAAGAAATAAGGCATTACTTCCCCCGTTCCATACTCTATAACTGTGTTGAAATGCAAAAGGGGTTAAGGCATTGGAAAGCAGTGAGTGTTGAAGGTGATTAATTATTTCTATCTTCGAGAGTGGAAGCCGTGTTATTATAGCCGTGAGGGTGGCCAGTGCACGGAGTGCATTGGCCACACTCGCTTCTGCGAAGCGAGGTTGGCTGACTGAATACGAGGTTGGCAGTGGAGTCTGGCGTTCTTGGCTGTGCAGATCCACGGATGCAGCCGCGGAGCGGCTGCGTAGATCCAGCCACACTGTTCTAACCACACTGGCCGGGTTAGGGTTGTAAAAACCCAACATTAACCACGAAGGTGTATGGATAATACCTCCACAGCACTTAATTTTCAGCTCTTACACCCTTCTTAAGTTAAGTATTTCTAAAGTGGGGTCTGACTTATTAGATTATCTATACGTTAAGGCGTGTAGTTAAGTCCCTTAGCTGTAGCACGAAGCTACCTTAGGGGGGTAACGTGTGGTATTTTCGTTACAATATCGTTCTTTCCTAACATAGTTTTCCTATACTTATTTGTTTCTTTATCTGTAACCAGCAATTTAAAAATCTTTCTTAGTCTCATCTCTTACAATAGATACTTAGAACACTTAGTTTACTTTATCTGTTTATTATAAATGCTTAGAGCTCCACTAAAGTTACTGTAAGATTCTTTAAAACTTATCTCTAAACCTTATAGGCTATTAAGATTGTGGTTAATTTCCCTAGAGAATTGTAAATAACTGTAATATTTGCCGTAAATTAACTTGTGCCTTTACGCCTTTAGTATAGAAAATCAAGGTAGTATGTGCTTTATAAGGGGAAGTACCGTTCGTTTCTCTCTTATACAGTTAAGAGGTAAATAATCCAGGTATTCAGAAAGTTAAACTTAAAGTAAGTATTAAGAAAAGGAATATAATTAGGGAGTTATTTTAACTTTTAATTAACTTAGGTAAACTGTTCTGTCTTAGAGACCTTCAGGTTATATAGTAATGTGATAAATAGATATTTACGGATTAACATTAAAAGGTAACGACACCTTTAAATCTACTATCCTGCATCTTCCCGCTAAGGGTACTTAAGCTTAATATCCTCGATCAGAATGTAGCTTTAGGATTTGCAAAACAGCCACTTACTAAATGTATTGTACAGTATAAATGTAGATTAAAGGACACTATAGCTTTACCTACTTACGTTATTTATATTAGAAGTTATAACGATAACGTAAAACTTATTATTCTTAGAATAAAAAGTGACCTTTACATCTACCTTAATTACTGCTAGGGGTATATACAGCTCTTATGGATAATAAAGGACACCTTAACGTAACGATTATGTGGAATTCCGTTCTCTAAACTCCTAAAAACCTTTCTTAAAGTAATATAGTTTACTTAGGCCTTTAGTTTACAGGTTATTTAGATTAATTCCCTCTGCATTGTGTAAGATAATATAGATAACTAGATCTAAGAGTCTGTTAGGATAGTTAGCATTTTCCAGAACAGCATTTAACTATTACCGTTATAACAGGTCTCGACTCTTAAGCTAGCTTATATTAAGATATAGTAATTAAAGTTAAAGTTATAAACATTTACGTAACAGTAAGCCTCTTTATATTTATTCAGCCTGAAATATTCCATACCGATATATCTACCGATATAAAAGACGTTCCTCTTTTCAATTAAGAGTGGATTCTTTAAAAACGAATTCTTTCCCCTTAAGTGCTTTACTTTGGACTTACGGAGCTGTTTTAGGAATGCTAATAGAAATATTAATACTAATGTAAAGACTTTAAGTTAGAAGATATTAAGTTAACTAAACTAACGTTCTATTCACTGCTTACTAATAGCGTAAGTAGTGATGTTTACTATACTTAGTGAGACTTAATCAAGGAGTACTTTTAATTATCGTTAACTGTTAACTTACATAAGCTTCACGTTATTACTAACCTGAAGATAGATATAGCAGCTTATTAAGACCTAGATGCTAAGTATACTTTCGGGATATAGACTGACTCTTTAAAAATAGACTTAGTCTGGAAGGCCTTTGTAGGTCCCAGAATAAAAGCTAGGAGGAGTTACAGAATGGGGAATTAGCGTGCTTTAAGCTAATCTTAGGCCTTAGTTAATGTAGAAATTATGTGGTTACAGTTAAAAGGTCGTTAATACTAGAATAGCTGTTCTTATAGTAAGTAAATGTGTTTTAACACTTAACTTCTAATAACTGAGCTTAAAACGCTAGACTCCTTAGACTTAGAAGTTAAAGCCCGTTACTTAACTCTAAAGCTAAAGGGAGAAACATTCCCAGCATTAATATCTGTAGAGTTAGTTAGTAGCGAAGATAGCTACTGTCTTATAAACTAAGATGGAGAAAAGGCTATTTACAGTAATAGCTTCTAGTAACCGAGAGATAACGGTAACCCACAGCTTTACATCTACTTATAACTCGACAATTACAGTGACTTTATCTTGGCAGCTTTATACTAAAGGACTGATTGTAAAAAGTATATTTATACTAAATATATACGTTTAGGGACGTTTAGGTGGTAAATAGAATTACAGGAAAACTTAAAACACTAAGAGCAAGCAGAAAAATACTTTATAATTCTTTTAGCATTAGATAATAATGATATAGGTAGCATTAATAAATACAGAAGAGTAGGTATAGCAATTTATACGTACGATTTGAATTTAGATAAGTAAAGGCAGGGGATATTAAGAGACTTTAAGATGCTGAAAAGCCCATAAATAGGAGTGGGGACTTAAAAGACACTAAATATAGTATAATAACTAACTTAAGCAGTAAAACAAACTGTTACATTTTCCTAAAGAGTTAAGAAGTCCCTTTACTTTACAATAACTTATAATTTCCTTTAAAATAAATCTTAATTGATAAGTAACCCTTTAAACACTCTTTACATCCCCTTAATTATAATTTAACTAAGGAACCAGAAAAAATACCGTATATACGTTAAAGATTTCCTAAAGGTATTTCTTATACTACTAATAGCATACGTTATAAGGTGCTTTCCAAATATAGTTTTTAAAAGCTCTATTATATAATTCAGGTAAACTGTTAAAAGTTTGTTATAAATCTAGATATTATAGCTTAATAACGTTATTAAGTGTACTAACACTTAAATAAGCTAAGCTAGGGCTAATCTAGACTAATTTAAACATAATGAAAAGTTACGTAATAATAAGTATAAGTAGCGTCGATTTTAAGGTAGTTAAATAATTTCACTACGTTGCCTCTTTTAATCCTCTAGTTAAAATTCTAATCTATAAAAATTAAATGACGCGTAATCTGTAAGGATAGCTTTTAAGTAATAATTATAATTACGATATATATATACAATAGATATTATTAGATAAAACAGTAACTAACACTACGTTAGAAGTAATAAACGTTTTCTATACCTTTTTTAACATGGTGGTAGTTTACCACAAATTCTTATTTAGTAGTATAGGTAAGACAGCTATAAACACCTGGGATAACTACACCGACAAGTGGACAGGAATTCGTATTACGATAATTAGCGGAAAAGCAAAGGCCAGTTTTAAGACCAACAGTCCGTGCTTTATCTAGCTCATTACTTAAAGGCCTCTAAGGCTATGCGGCGGCAGTGTATAAGTTCACCCCTAGCTCAGGAGTATTAGGGAAAACATCAGGGGAAGCTCAGGACAAATCAGCCACAGCTCACCCCAGCTTAGGACGACGAACGAAAAAGGAAGTTTCGTATGCCCAGATTCGTCGCAGACAACTAGGCTATTGTATGCGACGAATCTGGGCAAATAAAATTTCCTTTTTCGTACGTTGCCCACGTGACACAGCTCACCCTAGTTCAGGCTCAGCTCAGTCGCTGCTCAGGCTGGCTCGCCTTTACTCACCCTAATTATCATTTTCAGCAGGCTGCGCCGCAGCTGACGAAACGCTTCAACTCTAGCTAAGGGGGCCTAGAACTGGTCCCATATATAAAAATGACCAGAATATGCCCCATTTTAGGACCTAACAGTCTTCGTTGTTCGTATTACTTTTCTTCCACGCCAGAGATATCTCGAGATCTCTGTTCTCCAAGTCTCCTACTTAAGTTCGAACGCTTTATAACATCCCTCCTTAGCTTAGCCACAAAGGGCGTGTCTGTAATAGCCTATAAACTCAATGCCAACCTCAGCTTCAACTTTTAAGTTCAGCACCGCAGCCCCGATGTCTTCAGCCCTACTATGCTAAACGTCACTGTTACGGGGTGCGTGCAAGCTCGCTAAAAGCCTTGGGATCTTATCGTTAAAGAAGCTAAGGAGTAAGCCTCCTTTACTGGGAAGCAGTTACACGAACACGCTATGGAAATTGAGGCGCTAATGTACTACAGGTGAGTTCCAGAGATAAGGCGGCTAATTTTTAGTATAATGTATAGCTATAATATACTACTTCCGGAGGGCGTGGAACCAGTGCCGTCCTTAACAGAGGGTTTATTAAGTAGTCCTTAAAGGAGAGCTAGTTCCTTAAATTCCCACAGGTTATCCGAGATACCTTTAGTGTGGCAGCTGTGATAGTATAGCCACAGTGTATAAGACCAGCCCCCTTAAGAACTTCTAAGCATAATTGCTTTCAGGGAAGGGCATAACCCAAGCTCTTAAACCTTTGTAACTACTAAAATTAAATCAGCCTTACTGCGTCATTAACAAGTTCCGCGTCTCTATCCGTCGCTTAGGACAACTTAGGTTATTTAAGGTATATAGATTTACACGTAGGAGATACATCTACTAAGCTTTAGGGCTGACGCATTCTATAGAAGAGTGTTTAGTTATAGTTAGAAGCAGTAAACTCTAATAACTCCTTTAAAGGTGTCTTTCTTATACGACTTTAGCTAATTCCCATCAATGCTATATTGGCAACTAATTATCCTATTAGTGAAATAACTAAAGGTAACTTAGTTTTGTATCAAACTGCACATCCATATTAAGGAAGCCTAAGCACCACATATGTAGTATAACGTCTTTAAAACACCTCTGCTGGGATTATAAAAGGTTACTAATCTGGGCTCTCAGGTTAAGTATAATCCTAAACGGCATAATAAAAATCACTTCTCCAGCCCCACTTCTAAGGGTGGGTACGTTAACTTCTAACTCCTTAGTGGGATTTATACCTCTTCCCTTAACTTAGATATTATAAAGTTAAAGGGGTATGGGGGTTATCCTAGGTTAAAAGTGGCATACATTATACTTAGTACGCTTAAGTCGTCAGTGCTAATTATTACAAACCTTAAATCAGTTAGCACTTTAGTAGGACACATTACTAAATTTCCAAGTAATAAGCCGATAATACTAATATAGGTCCCGTTTAAGGGAGAGAAAGCTCCGGAGTATACAGTTTTGTATAAGGAAGCATATATATTACGACCTGTACCCAATATAGGCCTTGAGAGGGCTGGTGTGGGTTAAGACAGAACGTATAGCAGGACGCTAACAGGTAAGGGGCGTTCTGAAGACGGCTTGTTAAGCTAGCACTCTTAGACGGGGGGTTTAATGTTAATGTAAGTTGCTGTCACTATAATGTATAAAGGTGAGTCTGAACAGTAGGACATAAACGAATAATTGAATACTAGTGTGAGGAACCAGAGTCCCTTACGGAGGTTGTGGGCATAACTATAGCTATTTATACTAACTAACTAGGAGGTACTTTGTACCTTGCTTGGTCTGTTATGCTTGGTAGTGCACTACGCAGTTACGGCCAAGCAGTCAACTGAGTGGTGCTTGGTGTTGTCAGTCTTTGTGGACCACTAAGCACTTTCTTACTGGTCGTAGGGGCTTCGGGTCTTTGCACCCCTGGCCCAGTGCGTCTGGACAGTGTGTACCGTCCCCGCACTGTTCCTTCTGCGGGGGATTTGTCGGGCCGCCCCGGCCTAAGTGACGGCCTGCAGGGTCGTCACAATATATCTAAACTAATAATATATGCAGAATTAATATCTAATTCCTCCTTTACATATCTAAACACTATCCTCTATATTTGGTATTATGAGAAATCAATCTCCACCACCCCCCCTTTTTTTAATACACTTTATCACTTAAATGTCATTCCACCAGCCTGGATTTAGCCACACACTTTATGTAAAACAGTTAACATTATGGCTTTTAACCCTGAATCTGTTAAGACGCTGAGTAAAGCCATATACATATTAGGGCTAATCACTATTTAAGACACCCCCACTGGTGTGTTCCAGACTTAAGCTGAACTTTTAAAATATAATAATATCTAATAGTATTATAATAGTTATTAGATATTATTAAATGTAATTTTATTGTCAAAATCAGTATAAAGAGCCAGCCTTAAGGACATAGGGTTAAGTATATTATTACCCCTGAAACAATCCCTGGCCTTAACTAACCCATTACACACTTCCCTCGCATTAACTCTAACACTAAAAACCAGTTGCCCCTAAAAACATCCTCAAATAGCTCAACACTAACCAGTAACTCCATTAAAGCCTAAAACTATCAAAATGCCCTAAACTTACACTATCCACACCACCTCCTGGTCCCCCACTATGCTCTCTCCCCCCTTTATAACCTTTATGTATGCCTTCGTGCACTCGTGGAACGAAACTAACACGGCCCACACCTAACCCGCCACCACCTAGCTTACCCCGGACTTTAAGCTCGGCGGACACGACGGGCAACACTTCCACAGTGCTAAGGAGGGCGCCAAGGCCTTCATTAAATCGATCAAGCTTTATAAGACGTCCACTATAGAGATTAATGCTTTTTATAGAGAGGAGATGGATAATGGGTATCAGGGCTTAGTAATGGGGAAAATTTTAGTAAGGTTTAAAGGGGAGAGGGTGGAAAGGGGGAAGCCTGTAGTGGATGCGAAGGGGAGGGATTGGGATTTAAGTGTGCTAAGGGCGTTTAATTATGTGTTTATTAGGGACGAGGCAGGACTAGTGGAAGGGCTGAAGTTAAAGAGAATGTTAGTGTGTGGGGATATGTGGCCAGTTGTGAAGGAGGCGAAGAAAAGGGGTTTGATCTAAATGGTGGGATGGGTCGGTGGGTATCTTTGGGATTTAAGGGCACGGTGGCAACACATGTGTGGAAGGAAGTTGTTTCCTCAGCACCTTTCTTGACCATAACCGATTTCTTGCAACTCCCTAAGTATTTTATATACAGAATGTTCCCCGCCCTGGAGGCAGTGCCATTTAGATATTGGTTTTCCACCCTCTGCTGCCTGTAACACCCATCATGAACTGTCCAGCCAGCTCAACCCCCATGTCTGACTTCCCTGTGTGCATCGGGCTGACCCAGAGAGCACAGAGCTGTTTGAGCCGCCTTACTAAACCACTCGGATACGCAGCTAGATCACCGAAACGAGCAGACACGACCCAAAGCCCGCTCACCAGTCGCGCCAGAGGTTATTTAACGCTATCCATCAGATTCACTCAGCGAGCCAGTTGCAGTCCAAGCATTGAGGACGGGATTCCGCATGTCCCTTCTTGCACTTGTTGACATGGTGTGAAGCTATAACTGCTGTACGTGCGTAGGCGACTGCCTTTCTGTGTGTTGATTACTCAGGCGAAGTTCACAGGAGTCACACACAAGCGCCTGTGGGATGCACCTGGTGATGTGATGTGGTACGCGTCCTCGCACTTAATGGGGCGGCAGACCCCGAGGATCACGGGACCACTTCGTCATCGTGCCGTAGCTGGAGGAATCGAAGTTCCCGTGCCCGGCTTTGCATCACCGGGTAGTGGCCAAAGCCATCGTGCCTAGGTACAGAAAACAGTGCCAACATCTCATCATCGCGCCGGCCATTTCGTCAATCATCGGTGCGCACCACAACTCCGGACGGAGCAACAAGATGGAATTCTACATTTTGCCCTTGCCCTCTGCACCGCGCTGCCTTCGACACCTTCGAATTTTGCCCTGCACCAGCAGAACCTTCAGGTCACGAAGGCAGGGCAAAAGCGTGTTCCGCGCCAAGCAGCCGAAACGAAACTTCGTCCCTCACCATTCACACGAATTCGACCGGTTAGCTTGAGTTACTCTAGTCTTCCCTCGACATTCCCGAGCTTGCCTTACCCACCGCGTGCCGCCTCACCGAGCCATGACCCATTGCGGTCGGAGCACAACAGCGACAATGAGGCCCACGCTAGCGTCGGTCTATTCAGAAGCGAGTAGACGGTGGGGGGGGGGGGGGGGGGGGGGGGGGGAATCCAGGTTTGGGTCAAAAGATGCCGGTATCAATCTGCTTGAAGCTGAGTACTGATAGGGCTGAGACGGGTAACCATATTCGGGTGATTTCCGCAATGGCAAACACAGATTATGTTGGTCAGCAAACCCAACCGCTTCGACAAGGAGCAATACGAGCACGTGGGAACTGCAGCTAGCCAAAGTTCCAACTCATGTTGCTGAATGGTCTGGTATGCTTCAAATGTTGTCTTGCAAGCATGGTCGTGGCGCGGATGTTGCTGAAGGCAAGCATGATGTGGAATCGGGTTCAATGAGGAAACACGTGGGAGGTTCTTGCGGGGTATCACATGATCTGGGCTGCATTCCTCCCCCGCCAGTGTTCTAGGCACCCAAAGACCTAACGTTGGGATATTGATGGAGCATCGATAGCATTTGATCCAGTCGAAAGCGGTTTCCCGACCTGGGACCACTCAATGCACACCACCCATATCACGGAACGCTACCGAGCATTGGAGCATGGCATCATAAGTAGATCAAGCCCATGGGTTAGGAAAGAGACGATCCGGCAGTTCTCGTCTCAGGTTTGCTGACGTGCGCCTGGATTGGCCCCCAGGTCTCGGGTGCATCATCCAAATTGCCCGAGATCAAATGAGTGGCATCCCGGACTGCTGGAGATACACAGTGTTGCGTTGTTTCTCCTAGCACCCCAAAGCCCAGCCTGGGGGTGGGGGCTACACACATGCAAGATATGGGCCGCCCGATGTGCCTCGAGCATTCTCCTCTCCACAAGGGCGGTACAGCCGCTGCTGGGCTAGGAGCAGCATGTTACAAGGTTTGCTCGAACTACCACGCGTTGGCGATTGGAGCTTGCCTCCATGTTCAGCAATGTGGTGCCTTTAGTGAGGAGACGAGGACGCCATCCTGACAGGTTGCCACTTTAGTTACTTCGTAACTATGCGCTCGAATCGACCTCCTCTACCGGCAGTACTCCTGGACGCCATCTTTAGTGTAGACTACAACCATTCGAAAGTATTCGTGCTCATACAGCTGGTGAAAGCTCATTAGCGCCCCGCCAGTGCGCGCTATTGCGGGATGTGAGCGCGGAGTTCGAGGTCATCCTGGATCCCAATGACATCGAAACATCAGCATTGAGACCCGGATTGGGAGAGTGCACCCGTGCAGGCTTCCAAGAAGAAACACTTCTAGAATTGAGCATTTTGAATAGGAGTCTTTCAGGTTTTCCTCGATACCTAGGTTCCCGCCTAGAATCCGTCCTCTTTGAGAGACGAGGCTCTCCCTTTCACCGTCGGTAAATCGTTGCAAACAGGAGGCGTTCGCTGCGAACTCATGATGTCGTTAGCGGCCTCGTGGGTTCTGAGTAAGCTGCTGCGATAGCGATAAGGAACCCCGATGGGATCGGCAGCTGTAGACATTGAGTTCCACGCGTGAGACGGCAACATCTCGTGATTGACTTGGTTCGCAACCCGAGCGACCAAGGGCAACGGCCCGAGGATAGTCCACTGCAAGATGAAGCAATATCTGGTTGATGAGGCTTAGCTGATGGAAGCTTGACGACCCGAGCGTCAATCGGGGAAAGTGAAGCACAGCCCCGCCAAGGGGCTTCGCCTCAGCCACAAAGAGCCGCGCCAAAGTCCTACGAGGTCCTAGGCACAGTCTATGCTTCTTTGGGCCTAGTTCAGGCACCTTCGGATGATTCCACTCGGCCTTCAGGCATCGAAACGGGCTGTCCTGCGTTGCGACGAAATCTGACGCCACGGCTCTGATACTGCGTTCTTTTGGGTGCAGATTTCGCGGACAGGCACCTTGCAGCTGCTGTTTGCAGGCGTCGCCGCCTTTCGACCGCCCCCAACACCAGTTCTTCGTTGTACCGGCGCTTACCACTACGACCTTTACTAGACGTGATGCAGCAGCGGGCATGAGGTGGGTATGCACCCCACCGTGAGGTCCAGGACCGAGTGGTCTACAATGGATGAAATACGGGGAAGACGACATCCAGCTCGGGTGTCGCAATGGAGCCGTTAATCTTCAACGGCCCAAGGGAAGCGGGCACTGTGCGTGGGCAGTGGATAATAAAATAAAAAAATGATTCAGACGCGAGTAGTTGCTTGTTCAATCAATCCAGGTCGCCCAGAGAAAACTATACCCAAGACTCAGCAGGTGGGGAACTGGAGTGGTGGTGGTGGGGGAAGTTCTGTCAGGCTGGGTCGCTTGACATCCGGCACCGTTCGTACCCGAAGTCCTGCCATGACATTAGGTTTCTGAATCTCTTTTTTTCCATCGCAATCGTCCTGGGGGCGACGCCATTATTAATAGGAATCCAGCTGAGGTCGCTGTGATAGGGCTTCCAGAGATGACCATGAAGAAGCAAAGTGGGGACGCTCTGCTGGAACGGGAGGTTTGTCTTCCCCTCCCCCGCTTCCAGCAGTGCAGTGCGATTCCATCGAGCACCTAGCCCAGCCATCTGCTCAGCCTTACACCCAAGCTTCGCTAGCGCAGTCAGCGGCACTGTAATGCTAGGAACCAAGAGCAATCAGCCACCTCCAATCCGCTCGCACCCCTCCCTGTCCCCGTCTGGTCTGGGTCCTTGTCGCTGCGCGCATTCCCAAGACCTCCACCCGCTCTTCCCCAAGCAGAGCAGCGCCCGCAATCCCGTTGCCCGTCGTCTCACGACACAGTCCTACCCAAGCAAATTTCCCCTACCCGTTTTGAAGGTCCCCCGAGGCAAGGTGCACGCCCCCCAGTTCAG
>Ga0247760_1000712_pt1 | contig 34901 bp, 46 predicted proteins | sample UWRJL171409R4_FD_179936 | JGI IMG/M metagenome (GOLD analysis project Ga0247760, IMG submission 179936) | Plant litter microbial communities from Arlington Agricultural Research Station in Wisconsin, United States - UWRJ-L171-409R-4 | ecosystem: Environmental > Terrestrial > Plant litter >... | reverse complement strand
AGGAGGAGGAGGAGGGGTCGAGATTGGCGACGCCGCCCTGGGTTGGGTGAGGTGTTATCGTGCTTGTATCTAGGGAGGGTGGGCAGGGGGTTGGGCAGGGGGAACAGAGAACGGGTGGGGAAGGACAAGGGGGTGTTTTGAGGGCCGGTCTTTGGAGGCCAGGTACTAGTATGTCGCTTCCTGAGAGGGTGGTAGTGAAGAAAGGGGGGAGTTTGGGTGGGGCAAGATAAGGTCGTATTGGCATACATTTGTAAACGTTACTGAGCTCGCAGACGGATAGTTCTCCCGAGCGGCTAGAATCAAAGGAGTATGTTCTATTGTTGCGAGGGCTGCAGCGATGCGCAGAGGCCCTGGTGCGGCGGTCGCTTGGGAGAGGAGGAAGGTGATAGTGGTGAGAAAGGGGTTGAGTCTCATGTTGATCCGAGTTGGATTTTTGATAGGCTGGGGCTGGGAGGAGGATGAACTTGTGCAGGGTTGAGGCTATCATATGCCCATGTCTGGATCTTGGGGGTGTGGGAGAAACGGTGGGTTTCGTTTTCTCACCCGGAGCTTGGCGGTTTGGGTGACCTCGGTTTATACCCATTTCATTCGACGCCGTCGTTGTCTGTGCCACCTCGATGGAGCTGCCGAACCCCCCGATTTTCTGTGATGCCGGGTATATAACACGTACTTGCGTGTAATTAGGTACTTCAGGAGAAGACTCTACCCCTGTACTCGCTATGGGCTCATGGGGTTGTACAGAGGTAAAAAGAACGGAGGGCATGCGAAATTGTAATCTATTTTCGGTTGATTGGCTGATGTTCCATTGGTAAGTAACGGCGCCTCGGGGAACGCTTAGTACAGGGTGGTGTGTAGGCTAATTGGAGAACGCTGTGCACAGTTTGAGCTTGTCTTTTGTCTTTTCCGGAGGAGTCAACATCGGTGGTGCAGTTTTCAGCTTGAAGAGCAAATATATAGCAAAAAAGTAGTAAATTGGGTATATGATAATCAAAAGTTCGCATCATGGTGTTCTGCTACCAGAGCAGCATCAAGCTTTGTGAGTCTTCTCGGCCGCTCTCAGATCTGCCGTAGTGCCCTCCCTCCATTCGACGACCTCGAGGTATCTTCCCCGGTTCGTGAATCCACGCTGATCAAGCTGGCTCTCCCACTGACCGTAGTCAGTTCTTCGTGACCAGAAAAACGAACAGTCCTTCGAGCATCCTTTGACGGAAGCTCCCTTGCATCTGAAGGCCCTCCCGTTTTATCCCGGGGACTGGTAGGTCCCGCTCTGGGGTGTGTGAGTGCTGTTGGCGGCACAAATATGCCGCTGTCAGTTCTTTGTGTTACTGCACCTGTCCACTGAGACGCGTCTGAGTTGCTGGACTGGCGGTTTTGCCCAGAGGGCCGTCCGTCAGTTGATGGTGTTGCTCTCCCCCGGAGGGCCGGGGCGAGTGGAGGCGCTAGCGACCGCCAACTAAAAACGGTTCGCCGCGGTAGTTGTGGTAATGGCCTAGCAGTATCTAGACTTTGATCTGCCGCCTTTTCGTTTGTTGGCATTGAGATGCCGAGAGGTCCTGCCGTGGGTGCGCCTCGGCGTCTTTGGCTGATCCATGCTGGTACATGCAGGCTCGATCTTAGTCTCGCGGGCCTCGGCCCCGTGACGACAGAGACAGTTTGTCCGACATGTATCCCAGGGCCGGGGTCGGGGAATTCCTCAGCGTCTGTACTTCGTGGCCGTGTGTTACCTGCGCTATATCTCGTCCCCCCTGGAGATTCAAGGGTTAAACGTCTGGGTTTCCGTTTCCGGTAGAGGATGATGGCAAAAACCGCGACGATGATGAGGATAAAGCCAACTATGCGGGGTTAGAATCTTGCTCGCTAAGTTTGAACAGCATGCTCACATATTGACCCCACTACAATCCCCGCTGTTTGGCTTGATGAGAGCCCTCCCCTTGGGGGTATGTCTGCCGAGGGGGAGCCTGTTGCTTCGGGACTTGTCCCATCTGTGAGTTCACTCGAGTTAGCAACACAGAGCATTTCTGTCAGGCAAATACTGCTAATTACCTCCCATAACGGTGGTGGATCCCAGGGGCGGAGACGGAGGCGGAGGTGGAGGCGGAGGCGAAGATGAAGGTGCAAGCGTCATCAACGGTGCTGTGGTAGGCGTTGGCGTCACCGGAGTTGCAGGAGCCTCGACGGTGAGTACTTGCGTAGTCGTGAACGTCGAAGTCGTAGGCCGCCCCAGTGTTATTGTGAAGAGCGGAAGACTGATGAGGCTCTTCCCCTTTCCTTTGAAAAGCCCCGGGGCAAGCACTGGCGGAGGTGGTGGAGGCGCTTGCTCATCTGGGAGTTCTTGCAGCCCTTCCTCGTCCTTCTTTCGGAAGAAAGGAAGGGGAAGCAACTCTCTGCCCTCGTCCTTGCCCTTGCCCTTGCCCTTGCCCTTGCGGCGTCGAAGATGCCCGACTTTACGGATGGTCTGTCGTGTCTCCATGTCGCCATAGTCTGGGGACGACCGAGTCGGCGGTTGACAAGGGGAGGGTGTGTGTCTCTCGTGACCTGGCAGTCCTCGTCCTCAGAAGGAAAAAGTCGCGAGCATTACCTGTCAGCCCCCCGCAGGACAGCGGAACAATAAGAGGTTGGCTGGTGCTTTCTTTTGACTGCGCAGATGGGCAGGGAGCACGAGCTTGAGCGCGGGGGGACGGGTGACTTGCGGCTTGGCGCGACACTTGACAGGGGAGAAGCCGTTTAAGAGCTTCATGTTCCAAACATCAACGATTCCAAATTCAAAATCCCGGTCCACGCGTCTTTGCCCTCCATCCCAGGACATCGGAAGCGATCATGGATAGGTAGGGGAGGTAGGGGAGGTAGGGGAGGTAGGGTAGTAGTGGTGTCTGTCGATCCGGCGATCCAATGGCGGGGCTGGAGCTGTTGGCGGGTGGAGGTATTTCGGGAGGGCGAGCGTGTGGATGACCCGTTTCAAGCTAGGGAGCAAGCGGCAAAAAGAACACGGCTGAAACAGTTGAACACGGCTCCCCACAACCGCAAGCTCCCGGAAGGTCGGGGGGACGCAGAACTTAGGCTTCTTGTCCGCCAAGACCTCGGCGGGACGGCTGCAGCAAGATCGAGGCATGATCTTGGCACCCGTTGACTGGCGGAAGGCATGGCCCCAAAGCGATGGCAGGTGTTAGGGTGTCAGGCGCGTGCAGGGATCCAAGCGTAGCACCACCGCAGCGGGATCGGCCACGGGCTCAGGTCGAGGACGCGACGCAACCACCAACCTCCAGCGCATCGTGAGGTCAATCTGCCGTGCAATGACCAAGAGTCGGCCGGTGGTCAGAAACTGAGAGCACGAGCAGAAAAATAATGCAGATGGTGGGGATCACAAAACGAGGGCACAGAGACGCAGTGACTTTCCCCTCAGGGGCTGCGACTCGCCCCTGTTATATAATCTCGACGCCAGTGGCCCAAAGTTCGGACGACAAGCCTCCATTCCGACGACCTTTTCACGCTTTTTTTTTTGGCCTGAGGTCTCAGAGCGCGCCAGAGTACCCGAAAAGAATTCCCGTGGATTTCTCCCCGCTGCGCCCCCGAGCACACCCACGGATCCGAAGTCGCACCGAATCGTTCCCGCGTCTGCGCACGCTTTGACTTGGATGCGAAAGCCGTCCGGACCCCAACCCCCAGCCTTGGCACCACCACTGGAAAATAGCAGGCGTATTAACTGCTTCCCAGCACAGCCCGCAGCGCATGAACCGCGATTGTCTTCAGCTTGGTTCGCCCGGGGATTGGCCATCGTCCCAGATTTGCAGGTTTTCGCCACACCTCCAGCCAGTTTACACAATCTACACCTAACTTTTGGTGCTCTCGGCAGTTCAACAGCGCAGCACACTTCCTGATCATCAACGGGCGGAAAACCACATGACGCGGTCAGGCTCATGTGATGCAGTGCAAAGTTCTGCAGCAGGCAGCCTGACTGCGACATAGAGTTCCGCTCCGCCGTTTTCTGAGAGGATGACTGGGCTCCTTCAAGGTTGCTGTTATGTATCGGACGCTTTGCCCGGCAAAACGTGGTGCGATCCAGTTTGCGTCTGCAACAGAATACCTGAAAGCTGCATAATTAGGTGCAGATCTCAGAGGGCATCGGTACATACCTCGGTATACATGTGGCCTCTGATCATCATGCCAGCGAGAAATGTCTCTTGCTGCACCGTCCGTGTTCATTTTTCAAATGCCGTCAAGGCCTGTAATGTGGCAAACCCAGACCTTGCTGCTCCGGTATATAACTGTGTGAGGCTTTCGACAACATATTTTCGCACGGAGAAGAGAGACCCTTTCTTTTGGCCTAAGCCTTCGTAGTGATCCATACCTACCTACGCGCGAACGTTTTGCCCAGGACCTCGTTTCCACGTCGTTTGGAGAGCTCCCAGAGAACATGAATAACTTCTTCGAAGAACTCCGGATCTTCACCCCTATCGCCCGCTGTGTACCCGGAGAGAAGATGCAGCAAGATGAGTGATATACGTGAAAAATTCATGCACGCAGGCGCTAATAATGTAATGGCGGCATGCGACGGCTAGTTCTGAGCGCCCTCGTTGAGATAGTGCGATGTAATGCCCACGGCACTGCGAAGTACCGTGAAATATCAGGAGTTTCCGGTCAGGGTAAGGGGATGGAGTTGAGGGGCAGCTGCGAAGGGGCAGCCGCAGCGAAGGACTCGGACGTAACTAACTATGGAAAACGCGGGCGCATCGTTCTTCCTTTCATTGGAAGAAACGTAGCCGATATCAGAGTCCACAGCAGAAAGCACCAGACGCACGCATCTTATCATCCTATCTTCGCCCATGCGGCCCATCACCATTCAATAGGACCCGTGGACCTCGGTCTACCATCCACATGAAGAAAGCCGGTTCCCCTACTGCTGAGGAGGATCAAGTATCCCCAAGCCTTGCCCAACCCACACGAGAGCTCGGAGGCCAAGCACTTTGGTGGGGAACTATCTAGGTACCGGGCTAGCATCGATGCTCGTCTCTGCTACAAACCGCAACTGCGATCTTTGCTGTCTTGTCGTAGAGACCTTGACTACTGTTAGTAAAAGGATCACGTTTGTTGAGATACCGCTCACCATCCTGACCGCCAACGTATAGGAACGGCATGACATTTGAGATTATGCTTGGTCCCAAGGGCCAAGATTCGGCTGCGAGGCTGTGCTTGTGAGCTGGGCCGCGTTGCGGGTTTGGACAAGTCTTCAGCATTGGGTCGCGCCTGCCTCGCCTGACATACACTGGATTTCAGGTTTGGAAACAAGCAAATCTAGTGAACCACGGACCTCGCTCCTACTTCACGTGCTCAATATTAATCGCCATCCATTCCAAGCCCTGCTGGAATGACGGGATGCGGTCAGCCAGACACCCGTTCTGCCAATCTCCATCCCTCAAACCACCAGGCATCTTCTACTCCCTAACAAACCTCCAGCAGCTCCCTCAAAACGAAATCCCGCTTCAACTCCACACCTTCGCGCCTACCTTTGAGTCTCTCTCTCCACGTGCGGATTTACAGGTTAAGATTGAGTTGGGTCGGCCCATCATCAGCCATGAGGGTCCGTCCGCAATCCTCCAACTTCCTCTCCCTGGATCCAAATCCGCACCTTTCACTGCAACCAAGCTGACTACCCCGCCCCTAACAGCTCTATCCCTTTGCCATGATGTCATCATGGCCCCTACTCGTTCCCGCAGCCCTAGCTGGCCCGTCTCCCATTGAGCACGCAGCCAGCGCGACCGCTGCTAACAGCACGACGTCCACCGATGCCGCTGCTTGTATGACGTACATCCCCGTCTGTGGTACCGAAAAAGCGTCTGAGACGTGCGCCGAGCGCGGCGCGTCATGCGACGGGACTGGCAAGCTACACCCACGCGACAAGTGGTGCGCTGACCACTGCAGCTGTATCTGCCCTGACCTGCCGCCACTTTAAACTGTCGGCACCTGGGTCACACCTTGCATCCTGAAGGGTCTAGCTGGTCTTTGGGTTGGCAATACCGGAATGGGCGGGCTACGAGAAACAATTTTGGCTACGGGTATCAACGAGGAGAAAAAGAAGAGGAGGAGTCGTGTTAGACTTGAATAAGATCATGAGGTGGCTTTGACTACCCCCTTTTCCACTCCACTCAGCTACGTCTCATTGTTTGGAGGCTGCCGTGATAAAGCACGAAGGCTCTGAGAAACAACCTGCATCAGGCCTAGGCACCTTGCTCGCCATGTTGGTAACGAGGATCTTGCTGGGCTGAAAGACGGGGATTTTCTTGGGCCGCTGGTCTCTCATTTCAAAGCCCAGCAGGCCTTCCGGCTCGGTTTTAATCAATTCAGGCCTCCGGCTCCAACACCAGCTCCCTCACGTGGTGGGCCCAGAAAGATAGTTTCTTTAGGCGACGCATCCACTAGTCGTCGCTTGGCAATCGGGGTGTTAGGCAGCCAAGGCGGGGTTCATGTTTTGGCCTAACTCAGCCGCTGGCCGACAACCTCCCCCAGACAACACCGTGAACGCAGAACGATCTTCAGGCTTTCTAGGTCCATTGACATCCAGGCGCCATGGAGGTTTCTTCAACGCCGGTCAGGCACCTACCGGAATCGGCAAGAATATTCTTCCAGCTTCAACTACTTGGGGTGCCATGGTACGTTTACCACGACCGGTTCGACCAGTACATTGTGCACTCAGAAACCAACCTCAGCATTGCTGTCTTCGATCTATCCCTCGACACGGCAACTAAGCAAAATCTGATTATCGGGGGCGCAAAGATTCCTCTCCCAGGAACAAACGAGCAGACGAACTCGGAATGGACCACGCTTGACGGAATTCGAGGGTGGCACCACAGCTCAGGAGTTATTGGGAACTTTGTCCACATTGTGGGTCAACGACACCCGTCGACCAACTATCGGACTATCGTCGCAGACGGGCATTATAAAATTCAAGCCATACCCGCCGGCTCCTATCGTGTTCAGGTCAGGGTGACGTCTCTGATCGGCGAGGGTCAAATAGATTGCAACACTGAAAACGGACGGAATCCGGTGCCACAAGGGCAGGGGACGTTTGATTTCACTATCAAGAGGGCTGATGATGGTGGGGATGGCTGGGATCTCATTGGGGCCCAAGGGGTTGATGTGCAGGATGGTATCACTGCTGTGGACTGGTAATAGATGAGCGATAGCGGACGAAATGGCGTGATTCCGTTGGGCCTACGAGCACCTACACCGTATTTTAATCTCAACTACCACAGTGGAAAACTTGAAACTTCCCGGCGGGGCCAATGTTTTAGCAATGTTTGCTTGCTAAAAGAACAACGCAGACTGCAGCGCCAAGAACCTCCCACCTCACCCCGCTCTCTTTCTCTGCTCGGAATTTTATTAGCCTTCATTCCTTTTTGGGACCCGGGATTCAGCACCGCCGATGATGGGGAATGGACATAATGACTACAATGGAAAAGTCGACGTGCCGGTTGAGGCCATCCAGATTATCGACCCTGCGGTGGTGAAGCGTATGAACATCCATCTCCCTTCCCCGCAACACTGTCGGGTTTTCCAGTTTGTTTCTAACGAGATGATCAGAGCTTCCTCCGGGCACAGAAGTCGAGAGTATTACAGCTCATGGCGCGAGCTTCTGGACTCGTACTGTGAGACTCGATGCGGCAACGGATAGACGACCGCACAATACTTCTTGAAAGTCGGTCTCAATGCACATCAGTTGTTGCCAGCTTGACCTGTCTAATCTATGAGAGAAGACCTTGTACGGAGAGCGCGGCCGCAACATGGTGTCTAGTGAATTTCTGTCCATGAAAACGATCAAAGAGGTCGCTCCTCATCTTGTTCCCGTCCCGATCGCCTGGGTGACATATGAAACACTGAACGACGTACACTTCATTCTTTGCGAGTTCCGCAACATGACTGATGAGCTACCTAACATCGAGGCCTTTCCGGCTCAGATGGCGGAGCTACACCGGAACGGCACATCTCCAAACGGGAAGTTTGGCTTTCCTGTCACAACATATCATGGCAACACTCCCATCAACCACGGGTGGCATGATACCTGGGAACTGTACTTCACCAATACAACCAAAGTGCCTTTGCAAATGGAGCAGGAAGCCCAGGGCCCAAACGCCGAGATTCTGGACGTCTCCAAGCGTCTCTTCGAGAAGGTTGTGCCACGCCCCCTGCGACCTCTCGAGACTGATGGACGCTCGATCAAGCCGGCTCTAATCCACGGAGATTTGTGGCACGGGAATGTCGCCATGGATGCTAATACAGGTCAACCCATCATTTTTGATGCTGCTTCTTTCTATGCCTACAACGAGTGTGAGACACCTCGTGTTCTATTCCGCTGGTCTTTAAGAGCTGGCGTCAATTGCATCAGACGAACTCGCTGTGTGGCGCCAGCCCTGGAACAAGATCAACGTGCCTTATCGTCTTCAGTAGCACAATCATTTCCTGAGAGCGCAGCCCGAGGAGGACTCTGAAGATCGCAACGCGCTTTATGCAGCTCGGGTAAATATTCTAGACTCAATTCTGTATAAAAAGTATAAGAGCTATCGCGAGATGTCAGTGTGGCCGGCATCCTCCCAACTGCATGTCCTTGCTGACTCGTAATGTTGACATAGGTTGCTAGCCTCGCCCCGGGACCTGGTGGCCAGATTTCCGGGCGGGTTAGAGGAGTGGAAGGCGGGACAAGAGAAGTAGGCACACGAAAAGCTGCTTGTATCACATTGGCACATGGATTGGGTTCACATGCAATTCCTAGTCGTCAGAACATAGATAGACCGTAGACCAGCAGTAGGCACTTTTGATTTCAACCATCATTTACACACCCGAAGTTCACTTGACATCATCCCGGCCGGGTGCTCGCTCATCTCAACTAGACGCATGATGTCGTTGTGTGATGTAATCACTTCTAGCATCATAGACAGCCAAGACGCCCTTACTACAAACGTTATAGTGCTTTGAGAGACAGGGGCATCCTGTCCGCACAAAATGAGGATGGGATAGGAATAAGGATCACACGGAGATTGCAAGTTCGTGTTCCGGTGGTTGTCGGGTAGGTAACTTGAAGGTATACAAGCTTTACACAAACCTCGGGTCTGGCATTGAACAACAGAGCTTTTCTCAACTTATAGTTAAACACATAGAAGCACTAGAATGAGCATGGATTTGGCATGCAACCCGCCGTTATGTCACATACAAGAGGCATCCCGAAAAGCCTCTCCCCACTCACGATTTTCCCCCTTATACTTACATCCACCTCTCCAACTCCCCCTCCGTCCACTCCCACAACCTCTCAGCCAACTTCCCATCCCTACTCGCCTCACTCTCCAACCGACTCCTCACACCGACCGGTTCATAAAACGCCCCCCTCTCCACCTCTCCATCCCTCACCCCCACCGCCCACAGCAAATTATACGCCCCCTCCTCCACACTCTGCACCCTCGCCGTCATATACACCACCGCCTTCTCCAGAAGACTCGCCTCCCTCACCAACGCCGTATTCACCACCCCCGGCGTGATACTAAACGCCAGCACCTCCGGGACCCTCCTCGCCAGCTCCCGTGCATACAACAAGTTCGCGAGCTTACTTTGACTATACCGCAGCCAGCGCCCACCGAGCCGCATGTCCTGTGGAGTCTTGAGCTTGTCGAAGAGGATTCCACCTTTTGGGGCGCCACGGAAGGTGGTGCTCGAAACGAGAATGACGCGCCCCGGCGGGGAGGTGGTTTTCCTCATGAGGGGGAGGAGTTTCTTGATGAGCAGGGCGTGGCCGAGATGGTTGGTGGCGAATTGGAGTTCATAGCCGTCGGGGGAGAGGGAGGGCGGGAGAGCCATGATGCCGGCGTTGCAGAGGAGGACGTCGAGGTGGGGAAGGGTGGTGAGGAGGGTGGCAGCGGTGGAGGAGACGGAGGTAAGGGAGGCGAGATCGCAGGGGAGGAAGGTTATGGGGAGAGAGGGGGAGACGGATTGGATGGTGGAGATGGTGGTTGCGGCGGAGGCGGTGTTGCGCCCTGTGAAGAGGAGTTGTGCGGGGTTGTGAGAGGCGAGCGCGAGGAGGGTTGCGGCGCCGATGCCCGCGGTTCCTGTTGAGAGTTGGGGTTAGGGGATGTGCACGTGTGGGCTTTTAGGAGTGTTGGTGTCGTGATGGGGATGGCATACCGCCGGTGATGAGAATGATTTTTCCCGTGAGGTCGGGGATGTCCTTCGCGGGGTCGAACTTTGCAGCTGGCATTTTGCTGTAATTAAATCTTTTGGTGGAGTCTCCGGGCGTACCTATGAAGAGATGGAAGGCGCGATGGGAGACGGGAGGACATTTTCAATATTCCGGGTCAATCTCGAATGAAATATTTGACAGGGCGCGTATTCGGGTCAAGCCGGAGAGGAATGCTGCGGCATGTCGGGGTATCCGCTGTGTCCGACCGTTCTCAGCCCTTCGTGGCGTTTGTGCGACCCTCTAACCAGGCCAAATGGCCTTGACGGCAATTGTCTTCCTACCTCATCGAGTATCGAGTGCGTACCCGCATACAGCTTTGAGTTGCTGAGTCGGCACCGCAGCCTGTGTTCACATAATCACCCGGCGGGTTGGAGAAGCTTTCGAAAATCATCATGTCTTGGTTTCGTTGCATGAGCATTCCTGCTTCCTCCTTCTTGGTGAATGGAGACAGAGGAGGGTTAGGGTTAATTCCATACACCCAACTCGGGGGTAAGAAGGGGGGGGAGCCTACCCGCGACCACCCACCTCGCAACTTGATGCGAGTCTTTACCTATGATTCAAATTATTTCCTGTCAAGAGCTAGGCTGATGCCTAAGCCATCAAACAAAACCAAGACAAAGAATATATACTTTAACAACCGAAGTACAACCCAAACTGTCCAGGGAAATGTATACCACATGACCGACGCAGGTTGTCGGCTGCCCGTCCTGCAAGAAGCAGCCTGGCCACAATCTCGAAGCCAACGCCAATCATCATCATGTCTCCATACCCACCATAAGCAGCCATAATCACTAGCCTGCCTGTAATTACCGCACTGTAGCTAGGAGGCTCACGGCGGCGAAGAGTGGTGACAGACGAATTTTGATGGGCTGCGAAAAAAGATGTTGGTTCTAGATATTGGGCGCGTTGGGTGGTGTGAGACATGGCCGATAGTTCATGACGGCCCCTTTTGATGACTCAAGTTGTGCGCCTTGCTGCTGCAACAAAGCGGCGAAAAGCTTTGGTTCCCAAGTCCCAGCCGCAAGGACTCAAGGGTGGTCCGGCCCGTGAGGGTCATGCCGTTTCTAGGCGGTCCTAATCTTGACTACGCCGCTCCGCTGACCGTACCCGCAACTCACAGTCACGGCAAAGTCAACCATCACCAATCAAAGGGGTCGTCCATCAAGAAGACTTACCATTACGGCCACCGGAGAAATCTCAGTTGGTTCCGGGAGGCGTTTGGCACAGTGCGAAAGTTGGCTGCTGGAAGCGGTTATTTGCAGCAACAGTGCCAAACCAACTGCAAAACCCGAGAGCTTTGAAAGAAACCTAGGACTCAGCCTTGACACTATGCCTTACTACATCTCTTGTAGGGCCAGGCATACTCATCTCCTGCCATCTTCGCGTCCAAGTTTGCTCTCCCCTGATGTTTGGAACGGCCCGGTTCGTGTGATTCGCGTGGGTACGAACAAGTTAGCGATGATCGAGGGAACCGCACTGGTGCTCACTACCCCGATGCCTAGCAATCAATCGCAATGCTTCTGTAGTGCTGCCACACTTGCATTGCTTCATTGGCAGGGTCGATCTACCTACAGTTTTGTTCTCGAGTTTTCAGTGTTGGAGGCGGGTTGAAGGAGAGCTGGAAATGCGGAAACTGAACTCGGATTGGAAGACAGGAGACTTTCTCCTCGTTGTGACCTAACTGGTACCTTTGGAGGTAAGGTTAGGTTTTAGACGGTAGAGTTGACCAGAACGGGAGTAGATGTTCAAGGCCGGGTCTCTGGAGGTTTCGAACCCATCTAGTTTTGGTGCTTTTCCTTGTAATCGCGTAACTACCCGCCTATCGAGGGTGCTTAATAATAGCAACTCACTTCTTGCAAATGAAACACTGCCGATGGCTTGAGACAAGAGACCCAAACGTGGCTTGCATGTGAAATTGTGGCCTTGATGCACTACGTGGGATGGCTCCTTTCTTTCTTCCCTCCATACTCCTCCCCCAGGCTCGCTGGCTAAAAAGGCCTAGCTAGCAACAGGGAGTGGAGAGGAGTTTTCCGGCTTTATTTTCTCCGGCTCATGCCGCTGAGGGAGCTCTGGGAGGCATTTGTTGGATTCGAAGTACTTCAAAATGGCCACGATCTTTTCGTCCTCAAATCGTCGGCCGATGATTTGAAGCCCTACCGGCATGTCGTGGAAAACCTCAGGATCATCTGCAGGCTGGTCAGCTCGGCTTCACTTCAATTACGCGCGTTTTCTGCGGTAAAACCCCCCCAACTCACATAACTCCCAGTTCGCTTCATCTTGAGGTCCGTAGAAATCGGCAACACGTTCTTTGACATCGCGGTCCTTGTCGGCCTTCCCAACCGGGAAGGCGAGCGCGGGATAATCGACCAGATTCCAGACGGCCGAGTATGCCCAGTACTTTGATGTGTTATGGCGCGTGGCCACGCCCGGCGCAACTGGGCAGATTAAGGCATCCACAGTGTCCACCCACTTGCCCGCCTCCTTGTCCCATCGGCCAGTCTGATTCCAGTGCTCGGCGTACTCAAGCCGGTATTCCTCTCGCTCCTCGAGCCAGTACTCCAACTCTTCTCTCGTCAGATTCTTTACGCCAGGGTTCCCCATTATCCACTCGACCAGCGGCAGCATCGGTTCTCCCGACTCGGCCATGACCTTGCGATCCGCCTCCCCGCCATCGGTGAAGTACAGGCTCGACGCAATCGCCCACGCCTCGTTGAACTTATACAACGGGAATTCCACGATCTCGACGTGCGGCAGCCTCGTAATCTTGACAAGGAACTCCTCCATCTCCCTCAAAATTGGAGGGTGCGGAACCACCACGCCATCATCACACACAACTCCAATTCGAAGCGGCCGGTCTGGACTCGGGTGTATCTCGACATCCGTCCATGGCAATGGCACCAACGCGGGCTCGACCTTCCACGGCTCCGCCGCCAGCACCGTCCGCATGAAGTTCTCGATCCCATCAAGGCAAAGAGACATCGGCCCAATCACTGTTGGTATGGGGTCCGCTCCTGGCGGCGTCGAGCTCCATCCGGTTGTGGGCACCCGAAAGGCCGTTGGCTTGAGTCCGTAGAGGCCACACGCGGCTGCGGGCACACGAATGCTCCCACCAACATCGCTGCCAACACCGAGGACGCTCCCACGCATGGCAAGAAGCGCCGCCTCGCCGCCTGATGAGCCGCCTGGAGAGAGGTTCGTGTTGTGCGGGTTGAGTGTCGTACCGTACAAGTTGCTGACGCACTCGAGCTGCATCATGCTCTGTGGTTCGGTGGTTCGTGCGTGCACAACAGCCCCCGCCCGCTCGAGAATCTGGACTACCAGGGCGTCTTTTTCTGCTCGATGGCTGCGAGAGTCCCACCAGCCGACATAGCCCGCGGCGAGCTGGCAGCCCTGAATGCCGATATGGGACTTGATGCTAACGGGGATGCCGTGCAGCGGGCCGATGGCCTGGCCTGTCTTGGCAAAGTGTTCGTCGAGCTCCTCCGCGCGGACCATGGCACGGGACAAGAGGAGCTCGGTGAGGCAGTTTACCGACTTTTGGGCCACAGCCGCCATTCGAGAGTAGGCGTCGATCACGCTTACAGTCTTCAACACCCCGTGATGGAGCATAACCGACAAATGGTAGGGGTGGGTACCTGTGATGTCGAGGACATCTGCCGAGACGAGATTGGGCAGGTTGTGGGTGATTCTTATCGCATTGGACGACAGCAACCTGGCTTGCTCAAGATCTTCGATGCCCTCCTCTGCGCCCTTCAGAATCTCCGCGAGTGAGGCGTCCCGGTGGTCCTGCGCCTTGCGTGCAACCGCTTGCCATGTCGTCTTGAGTTTGGTACGTTTCTTGGGCGGCATCGTTGGGAATGATATTCAGGTCAATTGAGCAGCCCGAATCGAATATCGAGGAATCGAATATCGAGGAATCGAAAAAGGGGTGCGAGTAACTCCAGCAACCCCGCACACCGCTCCTTCGGCAGTCAACTTCCAGGTTTCTTGGGATCCACCCGACCCAAGGCAGCAGCAGGCAGCTCAGGGACGCCCGACCAGCCATTTTCACCATTCTAGGCCGAAGTGAAATCGCAGTGTGCGGTTGCTGGCGCCGGCTATGACACATGGACTTTGGTGGAGGCAGAAATCAGTGGGCTGGGAACTGGCCCTGAGAGGGACGCGCTCGAGATCAAGCCGTATGATGGCGAGAAGAGCGTCTTCTCCCTCGAAGTCTGTCCGCTCTCGTTTTTCGACGACGCTGAGGACCGGAAGCGCAAGTACATTGAGCGTGATCGCAAGGTCGAGAAGTTGAGGGGCTATCACTTCCAGGAATACAAGGGGACCAAGCACTTGATGCCTGACTTTGCGGTTGGGGAACCTGTGGTGAATTTACGATTGGTTTTCAGCTCCCACTTGGCCAAGGCGTGGGAGAATTTCATGAATTACCTCGGTCGTGACAAGTTTGAGGCCGATGAGTCGGACCTGGATGGGCTGTCGAAGCTGTCGTTGAACGGCCGGGAGATCAAGAACTTGATCAAGACGGCGCAGCTGCTGAGCCGCAAGACGGGGGGCTATGTTACCTCGGAGAAGCTACATGCTGGCTGAGAACCGTGTCAATGTGATGCGGACGCTAAACGCCCAAAGCAAACAAGATCGTTGAGGCTTCTCCGGGATTCATGCCGGGCATGTCCTGAGAATCAGAAGTATACAGTCTTTAACTTGGGGGAATTTCTGTTGCAGAAAACAATCACATTTTGCTTCTTTGTAAAGCCACTACCCTGTCTCTGTCTTTGTTTCTAAACTCTCAATCTCCTCTATTCTTCCGCCTCTTACCCCTAGCCCCATTGAAATTCAAACAAAATGCACGAAAACTGAAAGTATTACCCCCTCGCCCTCGCCAACCACCGATCCAACATGGCATTAAACGTCCCCGGATCCTGAAGCGGCGCAAAATGCCCCACATCCGGCAGCAACACCAAGCTCGATCCCCTCACCATACCCTTCATGTCCCCCACAACCCTCCTCAGCACAATCTCCTCCTCCGCCCCATCCGTGAACCACACAATCGGCGCCCCCCTCTCATCCTCATAAAGCGTCTTGATCCCCCCGAAATCCCCCTCCCCCCACGTCGGCAACACCCCCTGCATGGCATCCATCCTCCCCTTGAAAACCTCCCACGCCCCCTTGGCCGGCTTTACCGCCTCATACTCGCTCTGCATCCTTCCTGCGAGATCTGCTAGGAAGGGAATCCCCAACAGCCCGGTCACATTCAGCTGGTCAGGACGGTAGTTCGCCCCGAAGAGGAACGCCCTTTCGATTAATGAGGAGTAGGAAGGGGACATGAGTATCTGAAGCGCGGTGTTGGCCCCGTCGGACCAGCCTATCACCGCTACGCGGGGGACGTTCAGGTACGAGAGAAGGGCGACGACGTCGGAGGCGAAGAGGGCGTAGGAGAGGGGGAGGGAGAGGTCGTCGGTGGAGCGGCCGTGGGCGCGGGTGTCGAGGGCGATGATGGGGCGGTGCGGGTGGGTGTGGGTGAGGTGGGTGATTTGGTGGGAGTACCAGCGGGAGGAGATCTTGCCGCCGTGGAGGAGGAGGATGGGAAGAGGTGATTTGGGGGAATGGGGGAGGAGGGGGGCACCGTGGAGGGTGTCTGGCACGTGGTGTTAGTGGTTTGGTTTCAAAATGTAAAGTGTTGAGGGAAGAAAGCGTCTATATGGAGGTGGTATGAAGATTCGGTCGCACTTACAAAAGAGGGATATATTGTTGATTGAGGCGAAGCCGGAGAAGCGTGCTGGAGGGAGAGACGGTGTGGACGGAAAGGTGGCATAAAGGGGCGTGTATGCTGGGGCAGGACCTGGAGGCGGAGGTGGAGGGGGAGCAGCCATTATTGCTATGAAGAATAGAGAGAGGGGGGAAAAGGATGCATTTTGGCAGGAGTAATTATGACGAGTGATGGGCTAAGTTGAGGGTGAATGAGAACGGTAATATACCGGTAGGTGAAGCTGAGGGGCGACTTCTTATTACTGATACCCCTGAGTGTTACTGACAGGTTGCGGGTTTATTTAGCGGAGGTATCATTGAGTTCCTTGGCATACTTTGAGTTTCGAGATGCTGACAAGCTGCAGCTATCATCAACCGTCAATGCAAGAGATGTATTACCAACTCACAACTGTAACGACATCTACCTACACTAGCAATTTCATAACAGCGACTGAGCAAAAAGTCGTATGTCGCTTGACAGCGATTCCTGGCTTTTGACGCGACTAGAGGTAGCTTGGCTGAGCCCGTAGGGTCAGCACTTGGGTCGTATAAGTCTTGGCTGTCATGCTGAGCTGATGGGCTTAGTAATCCCCCATGGTTTATTGTCTCGACTCGCACTAGCTCTCACTCTTTGTGAGATTGCGATGATTGTCTGGGTTGTATACCAGGTAGGTACCTTTAATACCTACTCCTGACGTGCCGAGAGAGGACTGAAATGGGCGGCAGATGCACCACAGGGGGTTACCCGCACATAACCTTATTGAAAACATCGATGCGGAGCACGCAACGGCCATAGTGTTTTGCCCACTTTAGCGCAACCAACGCACATTTTTCAATTACAGCAGGACTACGCCAAATTCAGGCTAACCTGTCGATACAAATAATGCACGGCGGAAACCTGCATCCGACGAAGCCCAGAACACAGGACGTTGCACCCAACATGCGGCTAATGCGGCGGCCATGTGCATGCCATACAGCGAGACGCTGTCTCACAGCTACTTTGATATCAATTGTTTACTTCCAGTCACATCATGCTGTGTCCAAGCTGTGTCTGTTCGCCCAAAACTGCCGTGGTCATTCCCGCGCTGTTACCGCGCCAAAACACCGACTAAAAGGGCACTAGACCGCCCCTAGGCCACAATGACATGGGTTTTAACTCCGATGGAGGAATTGACGGGAGGATGGCGTCACAGCTCTGCGGCCGGTACGATCCGATCAGACGAAATCTTTTGGCCTCCTCTCACCAGCGGTATAACCAGCCGCGCTTTCCCCAGTGTTTTGCGAAATACTCCGTTTCTAGTGGCCAATCCCGATCCCTGAGCTGCCCGTTGTCACCGACCCCCACCGACGCCCCGGACCCTGCCGTGCATAATCGTGACGCGAACGACCCAACTCGGTCGCCGGCATCCGACACTGCGGCAGAGGTAGTGCCCTTTATCGGAACGATTCCCGCCACTCAAAACCAACGCCCTCCCTCCCTGTTTTGCGGCCGCCGGGTTCATCCTCCGACGAGACAAGATGGACGCACCTGATGACAAGACCAGACCAGGGGCAGATGGCACTCCCGAAAAGGGGCTGCAGGGTACGTCACCCCGCGACTCGTCGACCGACATCGTCTCTGAAGAAGAAACACCACAACCACCACAATCTCTTACCTCCAGACAGAGGAAATTGGCCCTCCTCCGCCGAGCATGGAAATGGACGCCCAAGCCCTCACGATACGACCCCGCCAATCCGCCCAAGTTCACCGTGTGGACCAACATCCTCTTCGCATTCGCAGGATGCTTCACCGTCTCCAACCTCTACTACAACCAGGCCGTGCTCAACCGCATCGCCGACACCTTCGACGTCAGCTTTGAAAAGGCCTCCTCAATCGCCACCCTCATGCAAGCCGGCTATGCCGCCGGACTCCTCTTCATCTGTCCGCTCGGTGATCTCTTCCCGCGGCGTCCGTTCATCCTCGGTCTGGTCGGCTTCACCGCAACTCTGGTCCGTCTTTACCTATCAGCCCCAAAACATCCCCAATATCTGTATACTGACTCTGAACAGTGGCTCGCCCTCTGCCTAACCACCTCCTTCACCACCTTCGCCGCCATCTCCTTCATCTGCGGCGCCACCACCGTAACCCCCCAGCTCATGCTCCCCCTCGTCGGCGACCTCGCCCCTCCCCATCGCCGCGCCTCCTCCCTCGCCATCGTCGTCTCCGGCCTCTCCCTCGGAGTCCTCGTCGCGCGAATCCTCGCCGGTGTGATGGCCAACTACACTTCCTGGCGCAACATCTACTGGTTCGGCCTCGGCGTTCAATTCCTCGTGCTGGCGCTGCTGTACGTCTGGATGCCCGCCTACCCGTCCAAGAATCCGGACGGGTTGAATTACTTCAAGATGCTCGGGGCGGTGGTGTATCTGCTATTCACAGAGCCGTTGCTGTTCCAGGCGAGCGTGGTGGCGTTTCTGCTGAGCGCGACGTTTACGTCGTACTGGACGACGCTGTCGTTCTTGCTGGCGTCGCCGCCGTACGAGTACTCGTCCATGGTGATTGGGTTGTTTGGTTTGATCGGGGTGATTGTCATTCTGTCTGCGCCGGTGTATTCGCGGCTGGTGATTGACAAGGTGGTGCCGCTGTTTTCGGCCATCTTGGGGCTGGGGGTTGAGCTGGTAGGACTGATTATCGGGACGAGCATTGGGTCGTTCAATGTCGCGGGGCCGGTGATCCAGGCGATTACGATTGATATCGGGGCGCAGTTCACGCAGATTGCGAACCGGGCGGCGATCTATGGCATCCAGCCGGATAAGAGGAATAGGGTCAATACGGCGTATATGGTTGCTGCTTTCTCGGGACAGTTGACGGGTACAGCGGTGGGAAATCGGCTGTATGCGCAAGGCGGGTGGGTGTACAATGGGAGTTGTAGTAGTAAGTCTGTCGTTCCTTTTCGGAATATTGTTTGCTAACGGGTGTTTGTAGTCGCGTTCATCAGCTTCGCCATCATTGTATGTCTTGCTCGTGGACCGAGAGAGCAGAGATGGTTTGGGTGGACCGGAGGGTGGGCGATTCGCAAGGACGATTTGCCCCCTCAAAAGGGAGAGACCGTGACAGAGAAGGCGCTTGAGGAGGCTACGTCCCTGAAGGACGTGAATCAAAAGGAAACCGGGTCGCAAAACGCATCGAAATAGATTCCGGGTATAAGACCACGCACACAGACAGACAGCAGAGCCGTGCCTGCCCGTTATTACATCATCCAAAGCGTCAGAGCCAAAATCGAGTTATCATCCAACACATCCAAGCGCCAAACTCCATTGTCATCTCATCCAAAAGCGATCCTTCCATAACCCATCCGACCCAAAACCCCAACGACCTACAGTTAGTGATCGTGGTCGTAGAGACTACGCTGCTGTTGCTGCATCAGATCCTTCTCGTTGTCCTCATGGTCCGTCTGCTTCACCCTCTGGTGCTTCGAGCATCTCCAGACGAGGAACCAAATCGGAAGTCCTATAACCAAAAGACCGCCGACCAAGACACCATAACCCATCATGAACAAGTGATTCCGCTCCGCGAGTTGCAGGCCCCTATGTCACGTTAGCATCCTCCTTCGAAGCATCGGAAAAGAGTGTCAACTCACAGCCCACCATTCACAACCAACATAACCCAAATCAACCTCCCCGTCCAGCGATGAATCTTGCTCAAAATGCCATCATGCTTCGAGGGGTCCTCCCCTCTCTTCTTCAACCCCTGTCTTACAACCGCCATGGCAATTCCCCACAAGAACATGGCAAACAGCAGCGCCACGGCCAACAAGCCCAAGATTTGATGTCCCGATTGGAATCTTCTGGTCGCAAATTGGATGTTGCTGATCAGAACCCCCGAAACGAATCCTCCGATCACCATCCCAACATACACCGTTGCCGAAATGGAATGAATAATCGGCCATCTGCGCAGCGCGCCGGCGACAAAGAAGTCCATCGGGGCGACCACCAAGGTGGCGATGACGAAAACAATCCCGTGCGCGGTGGAGGGGCTCTCACGCCGAAAGCCGGAAGTTGAACCGCTGAAATAACCGCCCCGGCTCAAGGCATTGGAGGTCTTTAGTTCAGGCAAGGGGACTCCGCCTGGTCCAGTAGCCGCCACCAGATCCATCGTGGCACGGCCGGCGCCGATGTGGCGGCGGATGCCGGCGTTGGGGTCGTCGGAGGACAGGTCCATGTTGGGGCCGAGCGCCCACAGCATGCTCTGGGCGGTGGAGTTGGTGTCGACCGAGCCGCGGGCCCAGGTGCGACAGTTGAAGCAGGTGCCATTGACGATCATCCCGTTCTTGCCAACGCTGGAAGAGTAGGAGGTGAAGCGGATGGAGGAGTTGTACTCGGGCTCGATGTAGTCGGTGCCCATGCGCGGGCTGATGACCATCAGGCGGTTGTTGGCAGAGGGGTACATGACCATCATGAGGGAGTCCGCCATCGTGTTCCCGAAGCCGAAGGCCACATATTGGAAGTGGATGGGCGCGGCGACATAGAAGTTGATATCGTTGCTGTCGCCTGGCGGGATGTTGACGGAGATTATGGTGTCGATGTTCTCGATGCCTGGTTGGAGGTCCGAGTTTCCGAGGAAGAGGGTTGCGGCTGCTGCTTTCACTGCTTGAGATTGCAACAAGACGGCTTTTGGCCGTGTTAGTGGGGCTTGAGGTGACGATTGGGGACAACTTACAGAGCAGTATCCCCAGCAACGACATTGCGGGACGCGCCCCGGTGGCTCGAGAAGCCATCATTTCATTCAAGGTTGGTCTTCGATGGCAGTGATGTGAGTTCCACTGCAATGATGGAGGGGCTTCTGGGGGAACGGTGACCAGGAATGGTTTGTGAGCTTTCGAGAAGCGCCCCTTCCTCAACTTATCAACTTGTCAGTTTGCCAAGCAGTGCCGGATGCCAAGCATTGGGTGAGGTGCGGTCAGACATCAGGGGCGGCGGCTAACCAGCGCATGGAGGGCATGATGATTGGGTGGTCCTGCTGTTGAGCGCCCGCCAGCCCGAATTGGCTCCCATCACAATGTCTGCCTAAAAATAGGGCAAGGGGCCATCATTGAGGCTAGGCCGGTTCGAGTTACCCAATCGCGCTTTGGAAGGATTTGCTTTGGTGAAAGGGCGTTGTCCGGGAGATTCCTTCCCAAATATGCAGAGTTCTTGCCTGCATTGCGACACAAGTGGACACCTTATACTGGATCTGGCCCTGAAAAACGCAATGCATTACGCGGCCTCAACTAGACTCCTTCAAAAACCTCGACTACTCATCGCCAACCGCATGATGAGGAGCTTTGGTTGCGATTGAAACAACCTGGCGACCGCTTTGGCAGGACAACGACTGGTTACACAACAGGTCGAACGAGCGGGAAACCACTTATTACCTGATCGGTATCGAGTTGCAGCCTTAGATGATAGACCGGATTGACAAATGGGCAGACATTCACCAACGATTGCGCGTTCATCATGAGAAAACCCCCCAGCGGTGTCGCATTGTTTCTAGGTCTACTGGCTGCGATCGAGTCCCATGTTGAGTCTGAGCGAGGAATCAAGGGAAGTCACTTCCCCCAACATCACCACGGATATTGCCCCAAAACTGTAATTCTGCCCGTTAACAGCTCGAACCCGTACAACATTGCCCCATCCCTCCCAGTGACAGCGTTCCGGCCCATTACTTCCTGCTCCAGCAGCAGCTGAAGACCACACACATCTAAATGCCATGCCGCAACCTTGTCTTCTTCCTCCTGCCTCGTAACAATCCAGTTCTGAAGCTCATCCATGTCTCTGTTCAGCCTCTGCGCAAGTGCGGCTCCGATGCGCTCGTGGACATACTCCACCAATCCTGCAAAGAGGGCCATCTGGCTATAGTGGCGGCTGGCGCCGCGGCGCGGAGGGCCCATCCAGATCGGCTCATAGTCGAGATGCGTGACCTGGTAGATGTGCAGGTAGCCGTCGATCCAGTGCGAGGGGAGGGTCAGTTCGAGTCGGCGAGGTGGGTTGAGCGAGGTCCAGAGAGCGGTGCCAAGCACCCGCTCGCATAGCTGGAGACGCATTTGCGAGGTTGCCCAGGCTGCGACCTGTTGGAAGAAAAGACGCTGGATATTAGGTGACATATAGGTAGGTATTTCTAAGCCAATAATCTCGTAACAACCCTCAAGTGTCGAAATGGGCGTCTTAGCCTGTCCAACTGCTGGGAAACGTTGTCGCGGCCAAGCTGGGCTGTCATGACCGCTCGAGCAAAAGGCAATGAGCAGGGAGGCAGAGAGCATGAATAACACACACGTTCAAGTCACGAAACAGCAGGCCAAAGACGGGAAGGAAGAAAGTCAGACGGCAACTTACACGCATGGCGAAGTCAATCGAGTGTTCTTCGGTGTGCCACTAGTGTATCTCGCCGTCCTCAAAAGGCTGGAAACTAAGGGGCGAGGAGATAATCTGGCGTGCAGCCGTGAGGATGTGTCGCCGAGGGATTATCGGCAGCCAGAGATTTGGATTCTCTGCGGACATTGCGACGGCAATGGCGGTGATGGCCGCGATGGCTGCGATGGTGGGAGAATGCGAACCTTTTTGCTGCATGGAAAATGGTTCGAGATGTGTGTTTGGTGAGCGTTTATATGTGCTCAAGTGGCGGGTTGGTTCTGTGAGATATATAGGACAGAACTTGTGAACTGGGCGAGACCGGATTCTGCGTTCTGTGAGAGAATAAATAAATCAAAAAGAAAATGAGCAATTGGGATGGCAGTGTGGGTCAGTTGTCAGTTATCAGTCAGTCAGTCAGTCACGAAATTCGGCTGCGCGGTGAATCACTGGATTGATTACTTTGTATCTATAAGAATGTGGCCATTGTACTGCTAAAACAAGTGCTTGCCATTGTATTTCTCACCGTGTTTGACAGATAAATACAACAAGGCGGTCATAATCATCACGATAGAGTCACGGGGTGTTTTCTTATGTTTTGAGTCTTGATTGTTCCCATGACCCTTCCCATTCAAGCATTTCCCTCCAGCCTCCAGTCGTTACACTCTACGAGAGACTACCAGACCTCACAAGTGGGCGCCCTGTCCTCGCACTTGAAACTGTCCAAAAAACCTTGAGTATTTGCCATGGTTCCCAGGATCCTTGCCCACTCCGGCCCATGCCCGTCCGTGTGGATTCGGGCCACCGCCGTCTCAGGGCGCTGCTTACTGCACCACCAATTCGCGTAGCTCACGAAGAAGAGCTGGCTCTTAGTAAAGTGCTGCAAGCCTGGGAGGTGGGCCGATGTGTCTGGGTTGCGGCCGTTTGCGGCGCGGCGGGCTCTCCAGGCCTGGAACAACGTCGAGACCCCGCCGGCGTCGGCGATGTTATCATCCAGCGTCAGCCGGCCGTCGACGTGCAGAAGCCTGCCATCGGGCCCTGGAACCGTAAAGTTGGAGTACTGGTCTACGAAGCACTCGGCCAGTTCCGCGAACGTCTCGGCCGTCTTGTTGTCCCACCAGCCGTCGATGTATCGCCCGTTCTGATCGTAGCGACGGCCCGTCGCGTCGAGCGAGTGCGATACCTCGTGTTAGATGACGAAGCCAAAGGCATCGTATGTGATGTAATCGGGGACGTTGGCACTCCGGACGGGGAACTACATGACCCCCGCCGGGATCTTGATGTTGTTTCCGGCCGAATAGTACGAGGCATTCACAATGGTGACGCTCGTGGGCCATCGGCCATGATCCACCGGTTTTCCCATCATCGACCATCTGTCCTTTACGGAGAACATGGCCATGGAAAGGGCATTTTGAAAATACGTGCCGGGGCTGATGCGGAGTGTCTTGTAGAAGGACCTGAGGGCATCTGGATTGGTAATATCCGGACTCTGCGTCGGGTAGCCGATGTATGGCGTTATGTTGCGCACCTTCTCCATCGCCTTCTCGGCCGTCTCGGCATCCATCCATGTGCTTCGCTTCAACGTTGCGATAAACTGATTCTTGATATCGGAAACGACCTGACCCCCGAAATCCTTGGCGGCCTCCGAAAATCCCCGTTCGACGAAGAATCGGCCGAGCATCCAAGCGAGGCTTTTGTCAACATGGCCAGTACAGATGTGCCAGCGCTCGGTCCAGGAGTCAGGCGCAAGGCCTTCGAGTTGGCGAACAAAGGTTGCGTATGGCTTGACGACTGGCGAGTCGATGTAAGGGTAGAATACCTGCGTTGCCTTCCAGACGAGGTAGCTGCGCAGAGCCGCGTTGCTGGATCCGCTGATAATGTCTTCGAGTTTCCGCATGTGATTGGGCGCCGGAACAATCAGCCGCTCCACTTTGTAGTTGGGCGGTAAGCCTGAAAAGATGTTTGACATGCTGATACTAGGCGTTAATGCCGAGGCGTCTCGGAGCTTCTCACAACCTGTTTGGAGCGAACGCGGTCGTACAACACTGCCAAGGCCCCGAGGACTAGGAGTGCACCACATAAAAGTCAACTGCGACGTTGAAGTCGGCCACGAGTCACTTGATGGGCATTCGTTTTTGAGATGCTCATCTTCTCTGGAGCTATGGAGAGGGACGCCGGATATGCCATGAGAAATATAGGTACCTAGTCCGGTCAGTCTCTGTCGTCGGTCTCGACACAGCTGAAAGAAGACAACTCTGCTGGAATCTAAGTATAGGAGACGGTACAAAAGAAGAAAGGGACCTAAATTATAAGCACAAGACATCTGTGCGGTTGTGGCACAGTAAGACTATCGGTAGGCAACTGAAGCCGGCTGAAATGTCGCTGTAGCCTGCGTCACCTACCTATCAAGCCATAACTGTGTCTTGTTGCAAGCCATGCGGATTCTGGAGGGCGGCAAATAGGTGGGTGTGAAATTAATGTTGTTTAATTGAACAAGTTTGGAGCGACAAACCGGCAGACAAAAAATTTGCAAGGAAACGCGACAAGCCCAAGGGATCCCGTCATCGGCCTGGTTAGGAAACTTGGGCTACCTGTTTCCCATGTCAGAGAAGTCACTCCCTATTTACAAGCGCCTTTCTTGTGAACACTCGATTGCCAGACCTCCTTGTCGTGCATAGACCTTCTCACTCGCCCTTGCTCAAACACCCAGATCATCCGCCACGCCAACAAGGACAATACTACCAGCGAACTCTCCCTCTACGCCGAGAGGCAACATGTGCAGCCTTATCCTCAAACCACAAAACTGGACAAAGCGAGTTCCTCCCCCTATGTCTAGCATATCAACCCTATTGGCTTCGATGCCGCTCTCCAAGACCTGACGGATCTGCGTGTTCACAAAGACCGCCAGGGTCTCGAACACAAGCATGTCTTCAAGCGGATTGCCAAAGTTGGCAGCCCGTGACGCGGGCGGCATCCAAACTGGTGCGACGTCGCTGTTCAGCGTCAAGAAGCGCTCGAAGGCAATGACGAAGCAATCCAGCTGCATGCCGGGGACGGTGAAGTCCGATGGCGGACGCACCGCGTCGATCTCAGGCTGTTGGAAAGCCAAGCCTGGGCAGAGATATGGGTAGTTAGTATTTTGTCGTCTGACGGGATCGGCTTCGTGTTCGGACGGAGGGCGTCGAGCATATCGGAGGCGTTCAAGGCCGCACTCATACGCATCGCGGACTTGGTTCCACGCCATCGTGCCGAGCAGGCGGTGGAAGAGCTGGTTGGTCATATCGTTGAGGGCCCAGTCGAAAATCCGTTCGCAGAAGGGGTCGGTGGAACCGGGCTCGCCCGTCCAGGGGAAGATGTCGCCCGTGCGGAGAGGCGCGTACCATGCCGGCATCATGAGGTGTTGCCGGGCAGCCTGTCGGACGCGGCTGCGCGGAACAAAAGGAAGGAATCGTGTTGACGACATGGTGGGCGAGGCGGGCGGGTCTACTGTCGGGAACGGGGCCGGGGCCGGTTGCGATGAAAACATCAGGTGAAAGGGGGATCTGCTGGCTACACGTGTTTAGTATGAATTTGGGGGCTGCGTTAGAGATCAAAACATTTGGAAATGGGTGGCTTACGTTTCTGCTGTTCGAGAACACACTGGTCAGCGATAGAGCAGCGAGCCTGTGTTGCAAAGCGCGGTGGTTTTTGTGACTGTGCAGTGGCAGACTGCCACTCCCAGGCTTGAGGAAGGAAGGAGCCACTGGCCGACAACAACCCAGCCGAAAGATTTCTCCTATGACTCGAACACACCTCGATACATCTTCTGCTTCTATCTAGGGATCCCCCAATATCCTCTTATTACACCAACTCGGGCGATTTGATCCCTAGCGACGATGGACAAAGAAAGCAAGGAATGTGTTTTCTTTCTTCTTCCCCCTCTCGACGACAAAGAACCTGAACCAGCTCAAGTTTGCCTCGCACAACCACACTGTTTCCAATCTATAATGGTATTGTTCTGCCACCACTGGCATGCTCTGACATACCTATATAACCAAGCCACAGTTACCAGCCACACCTGCGAGTCTCAACTTCAGTACCACCATCATAACAAAAACACTCTGGCTGAAGGATTCCTCACCGGCACACATACCGATACAAAGCCTTTCATCCTCCGCTCAGAAGCCTCGCCGTTGGCACGCTGCACCGAAATCATCTACAGTACCTCATTTCCCCTTTTTTCACACTTCCGCTTTCCCTCATTCGGAATGTCCGCCCCCATCACTCTCCCCACCAATGCCGTGTTTCTAGTCCTAGCCAGGACTCTTACAATAAAGCACTCGTACCGCATAAGCCCATCAGGCGCCACATTCCCGTGGGGGCAGAGCCAACGCCACCCCCATCGACTCGTTCGTCTCATCCGCCGCTGGTTCCTTCGCGAGCTGCGCTTGCAGGTTTGCCAGCATCTGTGTGGCGACCAGTACAACGACACGGTTGAAGGTATTACCTGCTTTCTTGAGACTCAAACCCCTGGCCCTGGTGGTCAGCGGAGGTATCAAATCATGCCCAGCAGCGATTTTAAGCTTCCTAGCTCTTGGGGAGATCCTTACATCCAGTTCCTCAAGCTTCGTGATATCAACAGCTCCGCTATTCTTTCAAACAAGATGATGCGCCGCTTCGCTAAGCAAGCCTTCGGAACACGGTTGAACGCGCTGCTTCTGGAGCAGTTTGACGAGATGCAGACATACTTGCGATGCCACCCGAGCGAGAAGACTTACCAGCGCTTCGACATCCTAAACCTCGGTCTCAAGTTTGAAGCCGTGATGTGGGTGAGGAAGCAGAATTCCGGCCCGCACCGGATGGACAACAGGTTTGTTGGCGGCGCTAGGATTTTGACCGCCGACGATGAGTATATCGACCCGGCTGGCCCAGGCTGGCCCAGCGTTTCTGGATCAGTGTCGTCGAATCTCGTGTGTAAGTCCTTCCCTATATACATCAGGGCTGTTTTGAAGGCACCTGAAAGTGGTGGCCTGAATAATAGATTCGCCGGTCGTGCGTATAAGGTCCGGAAGAACTCCTGAATGTTGGATATTCTGGACGCCAAGTGGGGGACGGGAGGATGGAGATAGCGGTTTAGATACAACGACCTAAATGGCAGTCGTGTCAGTATTGATCTGGAGACTCATGGTCTCCGTGGTCTGTGATACTAATACCTCAAATAAATAGAATAGTGATGAAAATCCAAGATCCTAAGTACGGTGAATGAATGACACGCGCATCACATATGACTTAAATACCTATTGTGATGAATTTTCGAAAACACCATGTCCAGACTTGAAAGTAAGGTAGCAGTAGCTTGGCTTAGGTGATGAAGTGCAAAAACACAGACCCGGCTGTCGTTTTTAGGCCTGATGACTAGCAACGAAGGATCAAAAGAGGGGCTTTCCTTGGCTATGAATATGCTCGTTCCAACCAGTATAATCTAGGTACCGAGGCACGGCCAGCCGTCTCCCATTGGGATCAATACAATACAACCCTGGTTTTTTTGTTAGCTTAGTTCTTCGGACAGGGGCCTCAACTCAAAATCGAAAACTCACAGCTTTACCATCAGGAACGCTCTTTCAACGCAATAAACGGAAAAATACAAGCGGCTAGAAGGTATCAGTCTATTCGTCTTCTTTTTGTGGTGGGATATTTGTTCGTGAAATGTGGAAAGTTGGGAGTTGACAATGCCAAGCCTTCGCAAGAACCACGCTAACAAAAAACCCAGGGTTGTATTAGCGGTGCCGTTGTGGGGTTGGACGTTAACCATTATCTCCGTTCACTAGTGTCTTTGCTAGCACGGCTCGTTTTATATTCTTTGTCAACATGGATACCTAGGGTAAAAGACATTCATTCACTGATCAAGATGGCATTTAAGCAACAGTCGATACAACCTCTAACTTTCTTTAGTAGTCTTCCTTTTCGCTCTCCGCCATGTCTCTCACTCTCATCTCAGAGGAATGCCTCTACATCATTATCAGGAAGACCCTCATAGAGGACCTAGACCAAGAATATAAGGGGCTCGTAATCCAGAGCAGCATAAATTTCTCCTTCGCACGCTCTTATGACCCCAACACAATCACAATGTGGTTGTTCTCGTGGTTCCACGCCAAGTTGAGTTTGCAGCTCTGCGGCCGGCTCCTCGGGGACGGCAAGTACAACCGCGCAGTGGAAACTGCGGAGCGCTGCTGCAAAAGTACCGAAGGGAAAAAGGTCTACCGCTTCCTGGGCTGGAACAGGCACCCCTTCGAGCTTTCCTCGGCATGGCTGCGTCAATTCATCAAGTTCTATGAGTCAACCATTCGCCCCGGCGACATCCCGGTCAGCCCAGCAGACAATTGGAACCGGGTCGGCAGCGATTTCTATAACTACCGCTGGCCAGAAGACCGACCTCAGCCTCTCTTCGAAGCGGTCCACGAGTTCACACACGCGGCTTTTACCAGCGCATCGGGCTTCCCGGCTCGGCTTCAAGTGCGAGGCTGTCATGTGGTCCAGTGGCGCCGATATGACTAGAGAACACTCCTATTTCACAGGCGGGCAGGATTAAAATCTTGGCTATAAGTGAGAAGTTTGTCAAGTTGACCAGCCCGGCATTCACAACGCGGTGCACTGGTGTCACGTATTTTCTGGTGACGGGATCCAAGTTTCCGTGCCAGGTGAGGCCGCGAGCTGGTGGGGCCCACCGTGATGCCCGCTCTGGCAGCGCTCTGGCACTCATCCTTCTGAAGAAATCCTCCACCTAGCCATTGCGGAAACCCTCACAGAAAATCCCAACAGGCGATGGAAAGGGATGGAAGCCGACATGTGGGAAAATTCCGATACACATAGGTTCTCAGCCGCCTCTGACAGCAAGTATCTCATCAGGAAGCTTGGGCCGTGGATGCGCGCCTAGTTGACCCTGCAGCTCTGCCGCCGCCTCCTTGGAAACGAAAAGTACGACGCTGCCGTTGCAGCAGTCAAGAAGCGTCTTGACGGCCGCCCACAGCTCACGTACCAACCTGGGATGAACACCCCGTCACGCTCCCCTCGACCATGCTCAACCGTTTTATCGAGTACAAGCTTGAAAAAGCACTGCAATCGCGCCGCATCGTGACTGGAACCTCCCAGCTCGGCTAGACCGGCGACCGCAAGGTCCCGCGACTCGTTGGACCGCCCCTCAGGGGGATGCCCATCATGACAAATCTCGCCGAGCATCCCCTCGTCTTTGACAGGTCGGATAGCGAGACGCTTGCCTCCTTGCCCTACAGCCTCTGCCAGGAACAGCTCCACGATATAGGCATCGATGGCGCCAGCTATGGGCGCCGAGGGCAGCGCGGGGCCGGGGAAGGCGGATGGAAGGGCGGCACGGAGACCCTTTTGCAGCGAAATTCTCGTGCTGCTGACTTTTTCCGAATGGCTCTCTTGCGCGCGCAATACCATTCACCCTGCAGACGCAGATGACTCGAGTAGGACCGCCCGTCGAGAGACCTCGACGCCGCCCATCGTCGACCCGACAAAGGCCAGTGAACGGCACTCGACACGCCGGACAACTGTGATTGTGGCTGCAGCCACATTAGCATCCTGGCCTTGACTAGTCCTTGACTCGACAGGTCATTTCGTTCACGAGGCCATCTCTTTTTTTTTGCCTACTTGATCCAAGTGGCTTTGGGCTTATAGCATATCTGCCAATGGACCGCTACATACGTGCCTCGCTATTCCCCTGCTCTGCTTGTTTTAGTCTATGATACCTATATATGTCTCGTGGTTTGATTTTCTCCGAGCCCCTTCATGCCCCGGCTCAGTACCTCGGATGGGGCTTAGTAATTCTGGTTTCTTCAGCATCATCCTCAGCACTCCACCCAGCCAAGCCACTCTCTCAGGTTCGAACTCTGGAGGATAGGGCTCACCTTGTCATGCCGGGGACCTTGAAGCTTCTGCTCTGACGAGACAGTCGCTCAGCCCGGGGCCATTCATTCCCATATTGAGCGAGCTAGGTTGCCGGCACCTTGCCGTATTGCGCTTGGTATTTCCTGCATGGCGGGACACAGTCACAGCAAGAAAAACATAGCAAGAAAAGAGAGAACAGAACGCCAATGAAAAGCTTGTGATTTGGTCTGTCGTCGAGACACTTCACCTATCCCAAAGGCCTACACCAGGGCACATCACCTATCTCAACAGGTCGAATTCATGTCGAGATAAGCTTTCTTCCGTCACCTGCAGCACGTCGGAGCTAGGCTTTCTGCCGTTACTTGAGGAAATGGCGGATGAAGGCCATAACGGCAACGAAGGCAAGCAGCTGGAGAATACCGTTGTGCTGAACCGGAGCCTCGAGGAGCGGTTTCAGAGCATCGAGGAAGGCTTTCAAGATCTCGGGAAGAGCTTTTAGAAACTCGAGGGTTCTTGGAGCTTCTGAACATTAGTAATGGGCATAGATATGGATGGTTCATATAACATACCATCGTAATAGAACCCGAAGAGCATTCCAGAGATGATAAATCTTGTTGAGGTGGCTCTTGTAATCACAAGAATCGCGATCGTGACGGGAAAGGCAAGAGCAGACACCAAACCCCGCAAGGTATTCACCACGATGAATCCGATCTTCTCCACGAGCGGCGGCATCTTCTCCATGATGGATCTAATCTTCTCCACGAGCGACGGCATCTTCTCCACGAGCAACGGCATCTTCTCGATAAGCGCGGTCTGGTAGAAGGTGATGGCAAGCATAGCGAAGAACATTCCAGCAATGAGGAGTCTTGTTAGGGTGGGTGCGGTGAAGAGGAGAAATGCACTGGCGATTGGAAAGGCGAGGACTCCTGCAGCAGGTGTCGAAAGTGTCGAAAGTCCTTGGGAAATGGCCGTGATGATGGGCGGGATCTGGCCAGCGATGTTCGCCATGCCTTTTGAGGCCATTAGAATTGCTAATTTACAGCAAAGGGAGGCTGATACATACCGTTGTACCCCTCGCCTGTTCGGGTGAGGACAAGCGAAGCCGCGATGGCGGCGAACAGGCAGACCACCAGAGGCTTCCAGATGTAGGAAGAGCCCGTTTGGATGCGGAACTCGGTGGGGGAGATGGTAATGCTAGTCTCGCTCGACATGATTGCGAAGCGGAGAAAGAGAAACTCGGTGGCGGTGTAGAGGTAGTTGATGGTCTTCCAGAGAATTTTGTGCGCGAATCGAGTGAGGGTGAGGAGAAATTGTAGAAGAGCGTTGGCAAATTGCTCGAGATGGGGGGGGTAGAAATCCATTTTTCTGAGCAGGAAGTGGTGGCAGTTCTGGTCGACTGGCTACGACTGGCTACGACTGGCTGATGCGGTTGACTGTCGATTGTGGAGGATTCCGGAACGGCGGAAAGTCATGGAGTCGTGATGTTGAGGGTCGTGGCATCTTGTTGGAGAGTATGGTTTTGCAAGGGCTTAGAGCATCACGTGACGACATCTTTTGCCCACTTATTCACCAGATGGGGCCAGACATCAGAGCCATTGTCGGAGACGTTGCACGCTGGAAACTGCGTCCGGTGAGGGCTCGACCCGTCCACTTCACTCAAACTCAACAGCCAACAGTGTTATAGTTGCGATCTCCCTTTGTTCTTTGATAAGCAGGGAGTGTTGTGGAGACATGTCGTATTGTCAAGCAGCACACTCTGCAACATTTGGAAAATGAGAAGGTGGTTCGCCCCTCCTCCGCCAACATCGCGCGGAGCACCGGATACCTCTTGGTTGTCGAATCTCAAGCGGCCCACGCTTTTTTGTTCGCTTTACCACTGCAAGATTTCCATTTCTTGACTTTCTAAAATGGCGCCCCTTTTAGAGCTCCTCCCACCTTGGCGCGACACTGCTACCAGGACTACCACCATCTACCAGGAAATTCCGATTACCAATGACAGCAAGATGAATATTAAGGAGATTGCAGTCGTGAAATTTTTGTTTTGAACTCTCTCACTGGTCTGGCGCGCACCTGACAAAAATTGGGCAACGGTGCTGCCGAAGCATAGCATCGACAAATTCGATTCGGTTGCTCGTCTGGGCCTAGGCCGCGCCATTATGGTTAAGAATACCGAACCCAGTATTGCCGTAGCGATGGCTATTCGTGCCTTGGGTAAGTATATTGATGCTAAGAAGACACGCATGCCGCATCTCACTTCCTGGGCGAGCTCGCTCTGCGCTTTGCGCGTAGCGGAGAAGGAGAAAGATCGCGCCCATCGCGCGGACCGCTTCAGCACCTCTACGGGTTTCGAAAAGGCTCCAAGCCAAACCCCTTGAGCAGCTACTGCATAGCCCTACGTTTCCATCGCAGCTTTTGCTCGGTGCAAAGCAACTCTGCCTCGGCGGCCTGCTCCCGGTTTTCCCTTGCACCGTCGACTAAACTGAGCTGATTCAAGCTCGCAAAGATTACCCTTGTTCCCCCCTCAAGCTGAAGGACCCAACCCCCCTCATCCCTCGGTGCTGCTGGTGCAGTTCTTTGCCGCCAACCGGGAGAAACAGGACTGGCCTGACAATCGGGCGGGCATGCGGCCCCGGAGACCTGGAGACCTGGCCCACACCTCATCCGAACCGGTGGACACCCGGCCATCATCAAGCCCTGGAAAAGAAGACTATTTCCATGGTCTCATAGAGCTCAACTCGATGTCAATCCATGATGTCATCCACCCCCAGCTGCTTTCTAGGAGATACCACCAGCGCGCTTCGATGTCTTCATCCCGGAAGAGGCATCTAGCTGTCTGCTCCTGCGCCGGTTGCAGGATTTAAACGCCGCGTTCCATACCAAGGACGGCGTCTGCATCCGCCGTCTAGCCGTCTCAGTACACAATCCTCAAGACATTGCAAGTGTGGACGGCTCCGAGAGGTAGTGGCGGGGTAGAGTCGCTGTCGGACATCGGCTTATTCCTATCCTCTGCGTTTCAATGTCGTTATCAAAGCTGCAAAATTAACACGGATACTCCTAGGGCAAATGGGATGCCAACTAGCCCTGGCCATTGCCAATTGACGGCATCGATTCCCAATTTCCTATTTGTCGCACCAGATACCCAATTGATCGCACTATAGCATCGCGACCCAATCGACAGACATTCATCGCGACAGTGTTGGAGTGATCGCATCCTGCATCGCATTAACGGATTAGAGTAGCGCATTCATGAGAAATCTATCACCCTACATCATCGCTATCCTAGCCATCAGCGCCATGACATGGCCCTCCATCATAAGATTTGCCTAATTGAAGTGTCCCATGCCTCTCACAGTCTCCACACGCAGTGCCCATCCCCGCTTACTCGTCTTTGTTCGCTTCGTAGACGGAATCCTCTTCTTATCTGCTTCCGATGACAATCGAAGATAGACTCAGCGAGACTCGGAAGATACAGACCCGTAGACGAAGATAGACTAACATAGACCCGGCAAGTACGACTTGGAAGATGGTACGGGGGATGGCTCGGAGTTGCAGTGTGCACCGAAGTGGATCCCAGTGCAAGCTTTGCTTTGTCCTCACTTGTTGCTTTGACACCTATTTTATTTCAGCCACGCCCCTCCTCCATTTTCTCTCTCCATCCTGCACACTTTGTTACCCGGCATCTTGATAATCACACGCCCTCTTTCTCACACGCCTTCTCTTGCTGCTCTTACCCTCGTTTAAGAGCAAAACATCTAGACCAGCTTTCGTACGTCTTCTTCTTCCTCATTTACATAAACAGCAACAATCCAATTGCCAAACATGGCGTACCAGGCTGCCATGGCCAGCGCAGGCGCGCTCGCAACTTTCAATCCATCGTCTTGCAGCATATCCCTCAACATTTTCGCTAACATATCCCATGAGATCATGATTCGGCATCTTATTACGGCCACCAAGGCCCTGTGGTCGAAACTTGGCAGCATCGCCCCACTTTACATCACCTACCGGACCTTCGGACTTCTTGAAGGTTAGAATCCCCAGGTCGTCGCTGCTGTCGCTATGGGGTTTACAAGTATGGGTATGTGCGTATTTTTCGTCAAGCCTCTCGTCAACACAGGCATGATCAATTCGAGGTTTAAGGTATGTACTACAGTAGTGCGGACGGGACCGAGACTGATAACAACCATAGCACAACGCTGTAGACGCTGGGAATATTGCAGATGGGAATGAGGATAAGCGGCGGTGGAAAATTGATTGCAAAGGAAAAGACGTGTTTCGCGTTCCCCAGAAGTAACCATAGTCACCGAAAGGCAGCCACAAACCTTACTCAAGGTCAAAGACAGCAGCTATATATATGCGTGCAGGCTTGATTGAGCAATGCCCTCTGTACGAAATGTCCCCAAGTCCGCACGTGTCCACTCCCTATTTGACAGTAATATCTACATCCTGCGACTAGTTTGTCTGTCTCATGGCAGACGGCCGACCAATTTGTCTCTATCCAATCTGCCTTATGCTACACCGCCCTCGGTTCCCTGCGGATATTTCCAAGGCCGGATGCACTTCTCGAAGAATGTATCCTCCCTCACCTGCGACTTTCGTCTCTCGATACGGAATATTGCTTCAAGCTGATCAAGTTTCTCTGAAATCCGTCACTGACTTTCTTCTCGGCCATTGACTTCATGGCCGACAAAGT
>Ga0247760_1000711_pt1 | contig 34912 bp, 32 predicted proteins | sample UWRJL171409R4_FD_179936 | JGI IMG/M metagenome (GOLD analysis project Ga0247760, IMG submission 179936) | Plant litter microbial communities from Arlington Agricultural Research Station in Wisconsin, United States - UWRJ-L171-409R-4 | ecosystem: Environmental > Terrestrial > Plant litter >... | reverse complement strand
TCGCCACGTCCCTGACGAGTTTACAAAGGCCTGCGTCGCACAGAGAGAATCGTCGGCAACCATCAAGGCGGCCCCGGCAGGTTATGAGCAAGCCGAGCCGGCAAATGCACAGAAAATCCTGGAGTTCGACTGCAGAGGACTCGAATTTACTGAGTTTATCCCCGAGGTACGCCACGAAACATCGAGTGTCACCGAGGCGCAGCGCACTAACCTACCGAGTTTCCAGGGGGAATGGCTTGTTGATGGGCTTGAATCAATGACCAAGTTTACTGGCGTGGAGCTTGGCGAAGGCGAGTGGTTTGATTATGATGAAAAGGCCGGGGATGAGGTTAGCATCAAAGAGTTGAAGTGGGGGATCAACAGGGCTTGAAAACTGGAAAATGCTCAATTCAGTCACTGTCAAACAGCAAAGGCCCAATGGTTCGGAGTCCATCGTGGAGAAGTGAGATGGTCAGTGCGCCAGCCACAGTCTAACCCATAATTTTTCCCTTGTGGAAGTCTCAATCTTGTCAACAACTCACTACACTACCAGATTCCTATCTCGCGGTATCTCCGACAGAATGGCCTCAGGCGAGCTCTCGGCGACCTTGAGATTTCTTACAGATGCCGGCCATTTGATGGCAGCAACATCGGCCGAGACATCAGCCTTTCTGATGAGGCAGAGAGACGGGTTGATGCTCGAAAATAAACTCTCTGAGGCCGAAACACAGAGGCAACATGTCTGCGGCTGCTGCGGCCATATCATGATTCTGGGTCGCGGAAGCAGCTTGTCGTTCCGGAGTGGGAAACGGACAGCCAAGGGTGGTAAGGTCCTCAAGCCACATCAGAGTCTGATGAAATTTACCACTTGCGGATACTGCGAGAGTACAACAGAAGTCACGCTTCCTGCACCATTGCCGATTTCGAGGCGACCGACGAAGTCTCAGCGACTCCCCGAAGCAGGACCAGAATCATCGACGACGATCCCCGACTCGGATTCGGGCCACAGGCAAAATGCGAACACAAGTAGCAAAAAAAGGGCAAAATCTAGAAAAGCAGGTCTTCAGGCATTACTGGATCAGTCCAAGGCGACAAAGGCTCCTGGGCCGGGCCTTGGGCTGAGCCTTGCCCACTTCATGCAAAAATGAGTCAATGCACGAAGCGTCAAGAAAGCTGGGGGCACGTTCTACGCCAGCCCAGCTTATGACATAATCTCTGGCAGCCACCCACTATTCTTACTATCGGACGCTACCCCACCATTATCGATCGAATACCCCTCCCAAAATTTTCCAGTCCCCTCGGTAACCAAACAGAAAACTGCACCGAACGATAGAAAACATGTCCGAGTTATTCAACCCGATCGGTCAGAAAGTCGAACAAGTGGCGCCTGTGGCTGACTCTACGATCAACGGTGAAAATGTCGCGCCCACTAAGGAAGAGGATCGCAAGCCCGTCGAAGAAATCGTATCTCTTTGCATGAACTGCCATAAAAATGTAAGTGGGGTGCTATCTCTTTCGGGGTTCCCGATCGAGGATTGCTGACTTCTTTGACGTAGGGGATAACTCGTATGCTTCTAACAATGATCCCTTATTTTCGCGAAGTGATCATCATGTCCTTCTCCTGCGAACACTGCGGTTTCCAGAACAACGAGATCCAACCTGCCGGGACCTTCCAGCTTAAGGGTGTGCACTACGAACTCCGGTTGACGACAATGGTAGATTTCGAGCGGCAAGTTGTCAAATCGGACACCGCGACCGTAAAGTTCATCGAACTGGACGTTGAGATTCCGTCTGGCCGGGGGCAGCTTACAAACGTCGAGGGTTTGCTCAGATCCATTGTCGATGACCTTGAATCGGGACAGGAAGATCGGAAAACGACAGTCCCTGAGGTCTACTCCAAAATCGAAGAGATCGTGATCAAGGGAAAGAAGATGCTTGCAGGAGAGGCGTTTCCCTTCCGGGTCTCGCTCGACGATCCAGCCGGCAACTCATTTATCACTCCTGACATGCGAGATGGCGTGGGCAAGTGGGAAAAGCGAGAGTATCTACGGACGCCGGAGCAAAACGCCACCCTTGGTTTAACCAACACTGACAAAACCGGCCTGGGCGAGAATGACGATATTATCCCTGATCAGGTCTACCAGTTTCCTGCCTCTTGCCCCGGATGTATGCATCCATGCACGACAAATATGAAAATGGTCGAAATTCCTCACTTCCGCCAGGTTGTCATCATGAACACAACCTGTGATGACTGCGGGTACAAATCAAACGACGTCAAGACGGGAGGCGAGATTCCCGAGAAGGGCAAGAAGGTTACCCTGCATGTTTCCAAGCTCGAAGATCTCGCCCGTGATATTCTCAAGGGCGAGAGCTGCGAGCTAGAATGTCCTGAGCTCAGCCTCTCGGTCAACCCAGGGACACTTGGCGGGCGCTTCACTACGGTTGAAGGTTTACTCACTCAGGTGCGTGACGACCTTCGGAATCAAATATTCCAAACTGGCGGTTCTGGCCAGGGTGGTGATTCGCTCAGTCAAGAGGAGAAGACAAGGTGGGATGAGTTCTTTGCCGGGTTGGATTCAGCCATCAAGGGTGAACGGGAGTTTACCGTCATCCTTACCGATCCATTGGCATGTAGTTACGTCCAGAGTCTGGCGGGTGACCCGAGCCAGCCCGACGATCAGATGACAGTGGAGGAATATGAACGGACGGATCAAGAGGAGGAGGACCTTGGATTGAAAGACATGAAGACTGAGAATTACCAAGCAGATGCTGGCGACAGAAAGGATTAACCTGGGATTTGGGACCGCCACTTTGAGACGCCTCTCGTGATATGAACATTTAATGATAAAGTCTCACTTCTCACGTGTTTTGTGTTCAAGTCCATCAAAAATCCATGGAATGCAATGTTTTTGCGGATTGATGCCAGCCGCCTCACTCACCGTTCCATGTCCAACTACCCACTGCAAGGCCGCATCCCGTCATCGTTTTATTATGCGCCTGCGGAGAAATGTCTCGTTGTACCAAAGAAGTTACTTAGTCACCGCTTTGAAACGACAAAGACGGCCTTCAATAGTGATAGTAGATCCCCAGTCTCCCATCTTGCACTGGCCAGGACAAGGGCCGTCGCAGGGCCATGGCTCCAGGATTGGCCGTTCAAGGTCTTCCGCATGCGGAATCTGCAGGGGTGACCTGCTTTGTCGGGTCTGTCAGGGGCTTTGTGCGCGCAAAGACGGGACTTGAAGCGGGGCGCGCTTATCCTGCATGGGTTATTTAACGTTTGTCGCCAAATGCGGCGGGATCTGACTGACAAGGATGTCAAAGCTCCGAGCTTCCTTTAACTTTGGAACTTCCCAACATCATCAGCGGTTGTCGACAGTTCAGTGTCCTGGGGCGACCGGGCCTCTCAGCGATTTTCGAGCGCGCCTTCCCTCTAACGCGCCAACGCCCTGCACCAATTTTGAACTGGAACTGTGCTGGTTTCCTCCGCTCTCATTGGCCGAAATGCGCTGCACCTTCCCCGCCAAACGACTGATCTCTCGCGACCTACTTCCTTCAAACTTGCGCTCACATATTTCTTCTACCTCTCTCCCCCCTCGCAACATCTTCGCAGCTGAATCCTGAGACTCGAATTCGATTTCAGTCCCCTACGCACGAAGATACCCTCGATTTCTCTATTCTGACTTCTTTTCTGGCATCGATTGCCTATGATTGAACTAGTAAATTCCCTTCTTCCTCTTTGCAACCGTCCGTCGCAAATTGTCGCCAGCTCTCAGCGCGAAATAGTCACTCGAATCCCGATTCCTGTGCGTCGTGCAGCATATATAGCAGTCTAGCAATAAGCGTTGCTTGACTGTTCCTACCCTTTTCTTGGGCAACCTCACCCCTCTGTCCCTCTGCGCAAGTCTTTCAAAGCAGTGCAGTCTCCTGCAAGGAAGCTTTGGTTTCACGAGAGAAACTTCTCCGTTCCCATTTTGTCGCAAGAGATTTCAGCAACAGCTAACCAAAATGCCATCGCAAAGCCCGACGCCGCGTACCACGCGCAACAGCCGCGGTCTCCGTGCGAGCACCCTGACCGAGCTTAAGGTCCCGGCCCTCGTCACTCGTACAGCATCCGGCCGAGTTCCAAAGCGCGCGCTCTCTCCGAAGGCACACACGACTTCTAGCATCACTAATGCTCTTGCCCCCGCGGTTATCGCAGAGCAAACCTCCGGTTCCGCTACTGATGCTCTTTCGAAAGTCGCATATCCTCTACAGTCACCCAAGCCCCTCGCCGTTGCGGCCACTCCCGAGCAGGTCTTCAGCTTCCCAGCCAGCGTATTTCCGAAAGCTGTATCATCTCCAGAGCTACCCCAGACACCAGTTTCTCCCGCGATCGTCGCCCAGCAAGCCACTGGCCCCGCGACCAGTGCCCTTTCAGAAACCGTTTTCACCTCACACTCACCTTCTGTCTCTACGGCCCGTACCGAGACATCCTTTACACCCGATACTAAGGCCATTTATGAGGTTGAAACTCCCATAGCGCAGCCACCTGAAGCCCTCGTTGCCCCCCAACACGACACTCACCATCTTCGCTCGGTTGATGAGGCTAAGGGGTTCTCGCGCCGCAAACCCTTGGATGGTGAGGTGTTTGCCCGCGAGCTCTACCACTCGATCAGAAACGATCATTTCATGAGAGGTTGCCAGTGCCCCCTTCCCAGCATCTATCTGTCAAAAGACGAAGCAGTGCGCGGCGAAGGCCACCTCCGCTTCTATCTGACCAATTCATATTCCACCAATATTCGGGTCCTTCAGAGTAAGAACGACCATCGGTGGCACTGCAACTGCCACGTTCCACCCGCCATAGATATTCGATACAAAGAGCGTTTTAACCGCAACGGAAAACGCCCTGCTTCAAGCTCCGAGTTCGATCTGATCGCAGAGGTCACTGGCAGAAAGCACCCCTGCAAGGAAGCTCCACCTGGGTTGCCAGACGCAGATACCGGGGGCCCGATTCCACGAACTCAGGACTCTGCCACCAACATTGAGCGAGTCATCCAACAACCCAATCCAGAGCCTGTCAACCGGCCTATGTGGTCCTACATCATAGACTATTCCGCAGCAATGAGTGCCGCGTTACTAACGTTTGTGGGGAAACTCATCCCAAGCCTGGGCATGTCTACTGCGCATGAGGTCGTCGACATCCGCCAGCGCTCCAAGGAGCAAAACAACATCGTCGTCAAGAGATTTAAACTTCAACACAATCAGCCGCAAGACTCCACGCCGCGCGCTCGACCGTCAGTTAAACTTGCTGACCTCCCAGATCTGAGCTGGGCCGCCGACCCGACACGATGGATTGGCTTGGAGAACATAAATCAAGCCCTCAACTATTTTTTGGACCAGCGTTACGACATGCATCACGGGACCAGGGCCATTGGTGGGGCCGAGTGGCCGACGATCCAGTCACAGCTGGGACCGCAGCACAATACAGTTCTGGTTGCCATACTTCATCACTTTCTTTCAGATCAGTTCGGGCCCGTGGCGGACAGCGATCCTCCAACAGAACGACTGGAGAAGTGGCAGGCAACGTGTGAGCATTACAAAATTGCACTTGAAACCCTGCTGAACTTCATTCACAATATTTATCTGAAGCCGGAGGCATATGAAGCCATGCAAGTGGTCTATCGCAAACCACCCAGCCCCTTCATCATTGAAAATGCCGAATTCAGACTGAACTGCCGGGATGCGGCCGAATTTCTCGTATGGATTGTCCGGCTTAGAGATATAGTCGGACTTCCAACCCGGCTGGCTGAAACGCTCTCCAATATGATTGCGGACGCGGAGGCTATTCACAAGCGAGAACTCCTCCCCAGCTGGACCGAGTTCCAAGGCCATAACAAAATGGACCGGGCCAACGGGTCATTGGATTCTCGAGTCGACCAGGAGATGATCTATGACGAGATTCCCGTCGACGAGTTCATCGTCGAACCTGCATACGCCCTTAGACACCCGACCTCGGAGTCTCCCAGCTCCGAAATGCCATCTGACACGTCGAGTCAGTTCAGAATTATCTCGGAAACTCCCAAACACATTCTCAAATCCGCCAAAGCGTGGCCAGAGAATGTGCAATCGCCACGATATGTCGCTACACCTAAGAAGAAGCGCAAAGTGGCGTTTGAAAGCCCTGTGGAGGAATACCGCCCTCCGAGAAAGACGCCAGCCAAGACGAGAACGATGTCAGCTTGGGACCGTATGTGGAAGGATGAGCCTCTGATGAACGAGGAGGCTATGGAAAGAGCGGATGGCAACATGCACCTCTCGTATTACGGAGGTAAATATGCTGGGTTCCTTGGCAACATGCGAGAACAAGTTGAGGCGGAGCGTCCCAAGGTAAGGGACGTCAATATCATTTCAGCAGCGGAGCTAGAAATGCTGAACAAGCGACAAGAAAAGATGCGCGGGGAGATGGATCGCAAAAAACAGCTGGCTTCACAACGGAAAGCCCTGGAGAAGAATCCTCTCTTGACACCCGAGACCAAGCGGAGAGCCATGAACAAGCTCCCGGTTGACGTGGAAACCCCCCCGCACATACGGGAGGTCATGGAAGAGACCCTGGAGGACCGGGAGCTCCGGCACCGACAGGCTCGTCGGGCGGCCCGCCAGGCGCGAAAGTCGGTCACGCTGGCGAAGATGATGCAGGGCGTACATGGAGAAGAGAGGCAGGAGGACACTGACAATAGACAAGAGGTTATTGACCTCTTGTTCTTTGATACTGATGATGATGAACTGCCGTACCTGTACAAGGATGTGGAGTTTGAAATAAGTAAGAAGAAGGATACCGAGCTCAAGCTCGGCCGCCAGCTTAGGGACGATTGGGAGAGAGCACAACTGTTCGAGCGCAGGGCGGAGGACGAGCGCCGTCGCCAAGAAGATGAGAACCGTCGGCAGGAAGAAGAACGCCGGCAGCAAGAAGCAGAGCGACGGCGAGTGGAAGAAGAAGCTGCGATGAGAAGCAGGCTGAGGGCCCCAGCAGCCCCCATTTTTCGTGGTGAGCTGAGCCAAACCATGGCTCAGAGGCTGTCAAACATTAGAAATAACAACTCAGGCGCGCCGCTTTGCACGACACTGAACCGAAACACAAGGCTGCACAGGCGCGACTTCGAGGAAAGGCTCCTGCCGAGGACAGCGTGGCTCAACGATGATGTGATCGACGGCATCCTCCTCTACATTGCCGAGTACGTCAACAAGAAGGCGAAGGCGACAAGATGTGCGGCACTCACGGCTGCATTCTGGAAGTGGTTTCAGGCGAATGGCATCGCCCGCTCGAGAAGAATGCTCTCGGCCGCGGGTATTAGCAAGGAAACGTTCCTTGACTTCGAGACGGTGCTGATTCCGATCTGCGAGGACAGCCACTGGACCCTGGTGGTGGTGCGGCCCCAGGCGCGAATGATAGCGCACATGGACTCGATGCGCGGGGGGCACGGCATTGCCAGGGTCCAGCAAGAGGTGGTGAAAATGGTCCGGGCTATTCTGGACGAGAAGTGGGTGGAGGGGGAGTGGACGACGGTGAACCACGACGCCCCCCGGCAGACTAATGGATATGACTGCGGTATGTTCATTTGTATGAATGGTCTGTGCATCGCCCTGGGTGTCGATCCACGGCTTGGCTACAAAGCTGGGGAGCTTGGTCAGCTGCGGTGGCGCCTGGCGGCGGTGCTCCTCAACCAGGGGTTCCAGGGAGATTTCTCCCTGGACCACGTCTAGTTGGGGACGGGGCACGTTATGCGTTCACCGGGCTTGTTGTGTGGGCTGGCGGTGAGAAGAGGATGGGCCCAAGGCCGGACCCGAAAGGAGGTCCAATGTCGTCTGCCTTAGGCCCAAATGTAGAGTTAAACAAATCCACCATAGTGATGATGTAGGAATGAAATTTGTCGGGTTATGGGAATACACAATTTTAACCTCATCTGAAGCTGAAGTGCGATAAAATTTCGCGGGATTTTTCCTGGGATGACAGTAGGACACTGCTCATAACCAAGAGGAACCATCACTCCACTGCATGAAGAGAAACACGGAATGTTCAAAAACAGTGAAGTGAACAAGGAAAGAAACCAACGCCATGGAACAGGAAACACCTGACAGCTTCCTGGGATGGGTGGGACAAGTCGGGATAAACAGGGCGATGAGACTTAGAGCAAGAGGAGGAGCACAGTTGTTCTCTTCTACCCACCTTACTTTACCTTGAGTCGTCAGCGGCCAGGTGGAGGTAGCAAGACAAAACAGCACGTCTGTAGATCACTGAGAAAATTTGCTGACGTCCATGAAAAAGGCTCGCCCGTTGTTCCCTTTTTGTTTTTCTCTAGACGTGATAGGAACCTAGGTATGTCAGCAATAACAACTCAATCTAACTTGCTTCTGCCGCATGCGTCCCTAGCCAATGGGTAGCTTTCAGGATGTGGGTGGAGGATCAAGATTGTTATGGCCACCAACGCGGATGGAAAGTATTGTGTCATGTAGCTACAGTTCAATTGCAGCACATACCCGTAGGAGCTTGTAGAAGTTTATCCCCCACCAAAAAAACAAACGCCCGGTTCCGTAATATCGCGTACCCAATGGCCGAGCTACCCAAACCGCCCCTTCCATGCAGATCACTCTTAACCCATCCCAAACCGCACAGAAGAGAACCAAAACCATACATATCGTCGTTACAAAGAAAGGTTTTGAAGAAATGCTCCCTTCAAAGCCACGGCGTGGCCACCGCAGCGTCTTTCCGCATAATAGTCCAGGCGCTACTGCTCTGGGACACTGGCGTCAGGAGTCTGGTTTCCCTCTCTCCTCCCTGCCTAACTCCGTGAGCCTCTCGGCTGTCAACAGCCAGACTTCGCCGGCCGTCAACAAATGGGTCTCCCCGACTGTCGGCGCCCAGGTTTGTTGGCCTCATCGACTTGGCCGACCTAATGGAACCATCCATGGGCGCCTCCAGTTCAGGGGTGGGTACCTCGAGTTCCGCCGCGTGGGGGAAAAATGACGCCGTGTCCTCCAGTTCGCTCGCCGTCGTGCGCACGGTCCTCGCAGTCCGCCATGTTTCTGCAGTGCTCCGTCTGACGGGTGCAAGGGTCGGCGATGGCTTCGTCGATTCATGGGGATCCGGGGTCTGAGGCTGCAAGTAACGGAATGAGACGTCCTCCGAAAGCTCGAACGGTGGAGAGAGAACGATATCCGTATTCCTCGTGTAGGTGCTGCCCCGGTAAGTGCTCCCGCGGTTCAAGTCCTTAGGCGGGACAGTCGGCCCGCGCTTCGCTTTCCTTTTCCTACGCCACCGCAGAAAGAAAAAAAGGCCTATAACGCTGGCGAGGACTACGGCTCCGAGTGCGGATCCAATGCCAATGCCTACAGCTGTAGCCGTTGAGACGCCTGAGGTCGGGGTTGGCAAGCCTGTTTCGGGTGGGAGGGAGCTGGTAGAAGCCGGAGCTGTGCTCAGCGAGCTCGAGGTCTGGGATGTTACCTGCAACTCGGTCAGTTCCCCGGTCTTGAGATCGACCGCAGTTGGGTTGGGTGGTCATACGGCACCAGCTGTCTGTTTCGCAACAGCATCGCCCTCTTTAAAGCGAACCTGGATACTGTGCGCTGCCAATGCAGGGTTTGTCTCGGTTACAGCCGTGAAGCTACCGGTGACGCCATCTGAGATAACCGTCACACCTATCACTACTGCAGCATTCTGTAACTTCGCAGTACACCCCAGCGTTGCTGCGTCTGTACTTCCGAGACACGAATAGCTCAGAGCACTAAGCGGAAGACTGTATTAGCCGGCTGAATCTCAACAACGCCAGCCCAGTCACTCACGTCGGGCAACATATGAGAGCCGTTTCTGTTCCCGTGCTCTGGATGGGGTTTGCCCGGGTGCAAGCAGCCGTATATCCCTGGGGACAGATTCCCGGCGAGTAGTACTGCTGGGGAGATATGTCGTATGAACTGGGGAAGCAGTTGGAGCCTTTCGTGAAGAGGGGACCCTGTTCATAGCGGGACTCCTTTCCGGTCCAGATTTGGTAGATGTGAGGTCCTGACGCCGTACAGCTCGATGGGGCCTGAAAGTTGCTTGTCAACGGACCGATGACCGTCATGATGAGGCAGGCCGCGGCTCCTGGTCATTGTCGGCAGCTTCAACCTCGGCGAGAGCATGGTGGAACAAGGGAAAGGGTCCCGGGTTGGAAATACGCCAGAATAAAAAAGAAAAGCCTCTTTCGTCAGCCGCCAACGGGCCCGACCCCAGAAGGCCGTCTCGTAGACGGCGGTCTGCGCGCGTCCGGCCGACTCCTTTCCTTACGGGACGACAACAGGGGCCCCTTGTTGATCGGAGTCAGGGGACCCTAAACTGTGCGGCGCAATCTCGCATGGGTTCAGCCCATTAAAGAAGCAAAAGGTCCACAATCCGATCGGGAACATGTCATGCAAGCTCAGCATGTTGGTTTTGAAGGTGGCTGTCGCCAAACAAACGGCGTCTATTTGCGCTTCTGTCTGCAAGTCGATCTTCCTCAGGCACTTATGATAGCTAAAAGGCCTCGACTTCAAGCAGAGTCTCGGTCCCTCCTAGGTCCCACAAAACAGGAAGCGAGTCTCCCCGGCGTATGCGAGACGGGGCGGTAAGTTGCCCAATCAGGACTGCTTTGATATTTTGGCATCCCAAACCAACAAACTTGGCACTTGCTTAAAGTCTTTTAGTGCAGTGTGTGATAGGGAATTTGAGATGAACAAAAAGAAGAACAGAAGGTCACTAGACTCCAGGTGGCGATGGTGTCGTTTGAGACGTGTTGGTGTGTTGTTGACCATTTGCTGATGATCATCGTGTCGAGTCTGTCACAGAGTGAGTCTAGCTGCAACTGCGGGCGATCACTAAAACACCAGGCCATCATCTCAAGGGCCAACATGCAACCAACAACCTCAATTTTAACGCGCGGTCTACCGCAGCGGTCGTGCCACTTTTCCGAACAAAAGCCCTCGCCGTCGTTCATCAGTCCGTTGAAGTTCCATCCGCACACTCCTTGTCGCATGGAGATGTTGAGATCTCGTCGCATGCCGCACGTGGTCGCCAAAAGGCCCGGCGCAAGGATTTTCCCGTTCCCAGGGGAAATGTCTTAGTTCCCTTAGATGTGTGGGTCAATACTCCAGACGTGGCAGGATTTCTTACACTCAAGACGTGTCGCTCAACTCAATTTCCGCACGCGTCAGAGTCCCTTTTTTTCTTCTCCTTTGTTTAACATCGGCACGGTGACGAATTCGGTGTCAAGATGCTTGCGGTAACGCATACATCATCGGAAATCGCGACGAGGATCACCGGCCATTTCAACTGTGCGAAATGGATCAGAAATGCCGCATGCCGCCAGAGTCAGACGGGCAGAAAGAGAGCTCGCAAGCCAGGATCGCTGCGGGATGCAAAGACAGCGCCAAGGCATGGAGATGAGCTGCGGCGCCGCCAACAGGGACTCTCGGAGACCCTGTCCGCTGCGCGTTATCGATAGCTGCACGCTCCAGTCACCACGTTCCGCAAAGGGTCAAGATCGATGCAACTACTCTGAAAGGCGTGCCATGATTGGCCAGAGCCTCCAAACCCCAGATTCGACCGATAGTGGTTGGCAGGTGACACCAGTGTGGCTGATAGGCTCGAGGGAAGCTTTATCGGTGCTGCCCCTCACCCACCAATCCCCCTCATTGGATTCCTCGGTCACCGCCTGGCACCTTGCAGCTTCAGCGAGTGACGTGAAGTGACACCATCGTCTAGCTCAAGTTATCAATGCGGCACCAAAAGCAGGGAAGGAGGGGGGAAAGAGGTTAGTTGGGTTGTCCTATCGCAGCCTCTCGCAGCTTCCCTCTGCGTGCAGTATGCAGGACAGTTCAACAAAGAGCTGAAGCTCCCCCGCTGGAAAGCGAAACTTCCTTGTTTTCCCTCTCACCTCCCCCCCTCTGGTGCCTCCCCACACCGGAGTTTGCGCGGGATACTGGCCGGACTTCGTTGTCTTGAGAGTCCAATGACAGGCATCTTGCTGTGCTTCACAGGTCTTCATCTCATCTAACATTCGCTCTGTCTCCAGTACAGGTATTGTGTTATCTTGGAGACTTCTGGGTAGCTCCAGCATGGCACTTCTCGCAGCTACTGCTCTTGCCTTGCTGGCTCGGACCAGTTCAGCCCAGACGGAACATGTCTGGAGCTCGGTCGCCTGGATCCTGCATGGAGAACGCACTCCGATCTGGGGATCGCTTCCCCAGCTGACCTTGACACCGCTCGGTGCTCAGCAAATGTTTGCGCAAGGCTCTCTTCTTCGGGCCCGATACCTGAGCAGGGATCCAAACGAGAAAAACACCGAGTACACACCGATTGTTGGCATTGAGGCTAATGCCATTGACAATAGCCAGCTCACCATACTGGCCCCGACGGATCCTTACATGGTGACCAGCGCCCAAGCCTTTACTCAGGGCCTCTACCCGCCTATCCTACAAGCCTTTTCGAACAACTCTGGGGGCATGGAGGCCGCCTTGAACCCCAATGGCAGCATCGTGAACTATCCCCTTGGTGGATACCAGTATCCAAACATCAAAACGGTATCGGGCTTGGACTATGAGTCCGTCTGGTACGTCTAATCCGTGAGCATGATGGGAAGCACGTATTGCTCACTGTTGATCATAGGGTTGGTGGCCACGTCGGCTGCGCTGCTTATACGGAATCGCTCTTGAACTTCAGAAATGATGACATTGTAGCGACGGTCTACAACAACACACTCAACTTCTACCAGAATCTCTGGCGCCAGGTTCTGCACGAGGTGTTCCCTTTCACCATGGCCAACTTTGCAAACGCCTACTTCCTGTATGACTATGCCGCTTTCCGTTACAACCACAACAATGCTACACGGAAGAACCTCACAGAAGACGAATTGTTGATGATGCGCCGGTTTGCTTCGGTCGAACAGCGGAACAAGAACGCAAACCTCAGTGTTTCAGGCCAGAACCGAGGAGATATGATTCGCGCAGTTGCGGGGCGCACTATGGCAGCAAAGACAGTAGACCTCCTCAGGGACAACATGCGGCAAGGCGGTTACATCAACAAGCTCAACCTGGCCTTCACCCCACACGAGACATTTGTTGCTTTCTTCGCCCTCTCGGGTCTGATCATTGGAGATCATACAACTGAGTTTGCGCCATTGCCCGAGCCTGGCGCTATGATGCTGTTTGAACTCTTCTCGATTGGGGGGAACGCATCGTCGTATCCCAATCACGATGAGCTCTATGTGCGGTTTCTTTATCGCAACGGTACCGATGCCGAAGATCAGCTCACACCGTTTGCTCTCTTCAACGGCACCGCCCTCGCGCTCCCCCTGACGACATTTATGGCCAACATCCAGCCATTTGGTGTATCCACACAGTCGGAATGGTGTAGACTGTGCAATAGCTTTTCGCTGTTTTGTCGGGATCTCAGAGGCGGCAGCTCCGGTGGTTTTCGTTCTTCAAACGGTGGAGGTGATGCAATTACCCCCCCGCTGGCTGGAGTCATTGGAGCGGCAGTGACATTGATTGTAGCCGGCATTCTATTCCTCCTTGCTGTCGCCTTCGGTAGTATCCGCTTCCACGGCAAGGGCTCGAAGGCTCGCAAGGTGTCCCTTGGTGGATTTAAAGGCTCCGAGAAGATGGCCAGCGACACGGATCTTACTTACGCCAATGGGGGCACGCGACACGAGCGAACTGGAAGTTGGGAGCTGCGAGGCGGCGGCAAGGCAAAGTACGAAAGCGAGGACACAGCGTCAGCGGGTGTTTTCGTTCAGCCCAGGGATCTCATGCATCCCAATAAGAACGCTGATGATGATGATGCCGTCAGTGAATATGGCCAGACACCGGTCAAGCCGCGCGAGTTCTAGCGAGGCTGTTCAATGCGGGGAGGGTGTGATTTGTTGCTCAATACTTCTCTTCCTCGCATTCTCTCGATACCCCTTTTCACTTCACACAATCCTTCATGGTGTGGGTTGGTGAGTATTCAATGCTCTTGGGTGTGGGGTGGCGTTTGGTTTCATTTGCTATATCTGGCAATCGTACTTGGTGCTCGTCATATAGTAGCTATACTTGGTACTAGCATCTAGGATTTAGTACGGACATTCTCTCAACTAAGCAGGTGTTTGGTGGGAAGCGCAAAAACAGCCGCAGATTGCAGAGAGGGCCTTTGTCAAAGATATCCGCCCAGAATTTGGAAACCAAAGGCGCCAATCTTACATCTGCAAGGCAATGACAATGCAGCTTCCGTCCTGCACAGCTCTTCATCGGGCTACGGTGTTAGCCACAGACGCTGACTTCCAAGTCTTTCGCTCCAAAACAATCTCAAGGATAATTGACTGTCGCGCACCTGCAAGCCATCAAACTCTGCTGACTAACCCCGCACCACATGACTGCGCGTCGTCTCGTACGCGTCGGCGAGATTTCCCCACCGCGACTTCACACAGACTCCTGGACACCAACCCGAAAAAGTCCGCTACAATGCCGCCGGCGCGAGAAATACTGGACTCGGAAGACGAAGGAAGCGACTTTAGTCCTGTCAGGAGGACAATCGGCGACGACAGGCACGCGATCTACGGCGAGGTCACTATCATTGAGCAACTCACAGCATGCGACAAACCCCACCATGAGACTGCCCATGTGGACGTTGATGTGATCCCCAATACTAACGTCGCAAAACTTGACAGTGGAGAGTCTACCGACCTCTCCTTCTTCCAGCACGTCTACGATGAACAGCGCCATGTCACCACCAGTGGTAATCACAGCGTCGCACGCCAAAACCCCAGATCATCGGACATAACAGACCTTCAGCTCCCAGCAAAGGCATCGTCGTCACTCACTTCGGTCACTGACCCCGCTCCACCAAGCTTGCCCAGGACAAAGAAGACTTACGCTGCCAAGGACGTTGCGGACCTCTCGCAGGTCACCACCCCTGGTAGGGTCCGAGCCGTTGGCGAAGTCGAGAGCGACCCATGGTGCGTCTCGAGCAGTCCGCCAGGTGGCAGGTCCAGCGCAACCAAAGAGCTATCCAAAGTGGCGCGAACATATGGGAAGCGCAAGCGCGAAAGGACAAGCAAGCACCAGTCCAGCAGCATGCCACCCACGCAGGATCCTTATGATTTTCCGAGCACGCAGGAGCAGGGAGCGAAGAGGGTGAGAAGACGTGAGACGCAGAGCCCAAGAGGGGAAGTGTTGATCTCGGCGGGTCAGGTGGAGGACGTTGTGTCGACCGGGATGACGCCGAGACGCAGCGGTGAGAGTGTGGGTCTGGTGGATGGGAGGGGGGAGGTTGTTCCAGAGACGGCGCCGGGGTTGGGAGTGTATATTGCGCCGAGTGCGTTCACAACGAGTCAGAAGGAGGAGTATCTGCTGGTGAGCTTGTCACCGGATACAAGTGAGGTGGGTGAGCCGTCTTTGCCTTCGATGGGGGCTGGGGAGGTGTACAATTCTAGCGGGACAGCAACGGTTGTGTTCTCGACGCCGAGTGCATACAGGTCATCTGCGAAGGAGGTGCCGCCTACCGGTGAGCTGCCGAGCGTGGAGGAGGTTGACGAAGGTTCGGAGATGGTGGGTGGTGCACACCCGGCTTCTTCGCCGGATGTTATCTCAGAAGAGCCGGCCAAGAGGAAACGAGGAAGACCACCAAAGAAGGCGCTAGAGGAGTTGCCACCGCTGCTGGAGACGAGGAGCGCCAAGAAACGGAATGTTGTTCGAGACGAGGAAGGTGGTTGTGACGGGCCGGTGAGCCCCTGGAACAGCAATGGTGAGAAGACCGGTCGAGGTGGCGCCCGAAGGTGCCGAGCATCTGATGGGTTACATGATACTACCGAGATTGGAACTTTTATCGATCTAACCGCCGAGGCAGACAAGGCTAACGCTGGCCCCGACTGTGGCGGCGATCAAGCCACTGGCGAAGATGTGGAAACCGAAATTGCTCCAGAGCCCAAGAAAAAGAGGGGACGCAAGAAGAAGGGTGTTTTTCAGGATCCCGGCTACAACATGGCAGAGTCTGAGGCGGAGGTGACAAAGGCCTCAGGAGCAACACATGTGTGCGTGGAGGTGGACGAACCCGAGTCCAAGCCACCAAAGAAGAGGAGAGGCCGCCCCCGCAAGTTTGTTTCTCAACTTGGTGCGGAACAAGATATATCAACGCAAAACGCCCCAGCCGAACCAGACCCCGCAAGTGCTGGTTTTGTGCCCGACGGTCTCGCCGAACCAGGCGTGGACAAACTCACCCTCGCAAAGCCCGGAAAGCGCGGGCGCAAGAAGAAGCAGGATACTGTCGAACCTACAAACCCCGCCGCGGACGAAGAAGAGCCTGCGCCAGCACCTCCTGCGCTGTCAGAGATATCACGAAACTCTCAACGATCCCAAGTAGACGAGATCAACGCGAGTGACGACGATGATGACGGCTATGACGAGGACACGAAGGAGAACCTCCAGCCCAGCCCCAAAAAGACTGGACCATCTGAGATACCAAAGGTTAGAAAGCATGTTCCTAGCGTCGAGGATGGCGAAAACAAGGCGGAGAAGAATGAAACTGTGAGAAAATCTGTGGTGACGGCTTCCCCCGCCACTGCTGCTACGGCAACAACAAAAGTGCAGTACCGCGTGGGTTTGAGCAAAAAGTCAAGGATTGCACCTTTACTAAAGTCATTGCGGAAATGAGACGGGAATTTGAAGCCATGAGATATGAATATGGTTACACATGAAGCGACATGGCGAGTTTTCAACTAGAAGGGTACTCGGCGCTGGGAACCAGGTATCAGGGCATCAGGCCGCATGGTGGCGGAGTCTTGTGTGCTAGTGAATATGTTGTTAGGTGACACCCGGGGATCAGAGCAATCAAGAGTTTTTGAGCAATTGGTAGTACAGTAGATGTTGAAGATGATATGAAATTTATATGCATGTCACAGAGCTTGGACGATACGCCGTGTTGGGACCTACTCAAGCTGCTCTATCATTGAGTCCAAACAGCTCGGGCAGGCATGTCAGGTTGAACCAGCCTCGGGCTTCGCTCTTGATATCCTTCTGAGAAAAATCACGTCATAAATCTTTGATTCACTCGACAGATGTATGGTGAGGAATCCGTCTCTCCGCCAGCCTCGACGGTTCTAGTGGGGCGTCGGCCACCGGACCAATGAAACCCCATGGGGCGGCCAACACCGAAAATCTACTTCGTACCTCTCAGCCTTGCAAACCGCCACCAAACTCCTCCATTCACATCACAACCGTCAAAATCGTCGCGAGATAGCACACCGTACAACCCAGGCGCAGCGCAGCGACATTGCAAGAAGTAAAGGCCCCGAAATACGCAACCTGCTGCTAACGAAAAGCAACGCGATCAATTGCGGTAATCCAGACCTCGCGACCGACGAGGTCCCCCTCCCCCACCCCAACCTTACCCACCGAACCCGGCGCGTTATAAACACCACACCACTCGTACCAACGCAACCATGAGCTTCGTACCCGTAAACCCGCGGCCCTTCCTCCTCGAATTAGTGAACAAGGACGTGATTGTGCGGCTAAAGTGGAACGAGGCGGAATACAAGGGGCGGTTAGTTGTAGGTTTTCTGCCCTAACCAGACTTCCATCCCTCTGTCCACCATCCCTCTCTGGGCAGGTTTTTCCTGTTATTTGGAGGGGTGTAAATGGACGGAGAGGATAGGAAAGCCACACAAGACACATTGGAAAAAAAAAAAGAAAAAGAAAAGCTAACGACACAATCTTCAGAGCATCGACAGCTACATGAATGTGCGGCTGAGCAACACGGAGGAGTACATCAACCAGAAGCCGACGGGCTCGCTAGGGCAGGTCTTGATACGGTTAGTCCCCCCCCCTTTTCCCTTTCTTTTCTCCCCTCCACGTGAACCATCCACTGACCCGCGACAAATCAGATGCAATAACGTCCTTTGGATCACAGCGGCAGATAAGGGTGAGAATGGAGATACCAAGATGGAGGGTTGAAATGACAAAGATTACGCATGGAAAGGGAGAGCAGGATGCCGCCGTGAAATCAGACCAGGATGAGGAAAAAGTCGCAGAACTATCGATGTCACTTTTTCATTATGAGAAGGGCAGAGGGGAAAATCGTCGTCGATTCATGGCAGTTGTTTACAACGCCGGTCGCTCATATGCTGTCGCTGGCTGCCTTGTAAAACTGACTACAGACCAAAGAATCAAAACAGACAGCCAACCTTGCGGCTGCTATGCATTTCTGAAGTGCCTACCTTAATCCGTTTATTGGGTCCCACCCACGCATACACTTCTACAATCCACTCGTACCAAACCTTGGTGTCATCTGTCTGCCGCCACATGCTAACCTCCAGCTCCGAATCTTCAGGAAAGTAGAGGGGTTTCTACTCACATCAGTCAGAATCATGTCAACAGCTAAATAGTTGAGGCACACCCTTCTCCATATATTCCATACTGTACGCATTGCGCCGATTGCCAAAGCTTCCCTGGCCCATTTCAAAGATGTGGTGGCGCTATTAAAGATGCGTTCACTGGAAAATACAGGGGCGGGTGTGTGTCTTTGCCTTGAATGTTTGGGTGTGCGGGAGTTCGACTTCAAATAAACTCGACATACCTTGAGTGGAAAGAAGATTGGAAACCACGAGATCATATCCTTGCTCTTCCGATCAATCTGATCCGGCACGATGCTGATCTCTATAGGCTCCTGCTCTTTGTCAGCCCGTTGTGGCTTGTACAGAACCGACTCGAAGTAGCCAGCGAGCCCGTGGATAACACCTCTTGTGCGACAGACAAAAGTCAAGTGGCAGTAGCGGGCATTGTGCTCGTTAGCACCACTTGAGCCAGACATGCTGCCTAGTCCCTTGGTGGTGTACTTGGCATTGATGCCGTGTCTCTTAGAGAATTCGTCCGCCCGCAAGAGGTTTACGGGGTGCACAAACTCCCAGGCTTGTTGGAAGCGGTGATGCCAGGGAACCTTCTCTGCGACGAAGTTGATGGCGAAGAGACGAGTCACCCACGGCGTTTCAAATGCCGCCGGGTCTGCGTGCACCCTTGAGCTCAAATCCCCAAACAGCCGAGGTGTGGCAATGGGACTCAGGTGTGCAGTGTAAGAATGTGGAATAGAAATGCCGTATGGTTTCGAAAGGTGTCTCTGGATGCCATCGAGACACTCGGGGGAGAGTTCGTTATCCCCAAACGAACCCAGGAGCTCTGTAACCAGAATGTCAACCTTGGAGTAGGAGTTGGGTCTGCCCACCACCGTAGGGCCCTCCCACCCTCGCATGTCGGTCTTCACGACCGTAACGCTATTGTTCCAAATCCGCCTATTCTGCCCTAAGAGATATACGTATGCGTTCTGATTCTTCTCCACTGCCCAAAGCTGGATTGATGTTCCCGTGCTTTTGGCAGCACGAATAACACGAGTGACCAGGGGGCCACGGCCAGCGCCCGCCACCGCCACGATAAGATCATTGTTGAGGTAATCCTGTTGTGCTGTAGGCTTTTTGAGCTCCTTCCATTCGATCATGGCCTGTGCGATGGCCAGCTCGTACTGGTTATATTTGACGGGGTCGCCCTCAAAGACTTCGTACGTCGCCGATTCCAGATTGTCGGCGAGGGGCTGTAGAGGAGATTGGAGCCAGTCTTGGAAGTTCACCAGAGTCTGAGTCTCCATTGCTGAGAAGGGCGCTTGGTTTCGCTCGACATGCCGCATATAATCAAGATAGGGATTCACCGGGGGTACCGCCTTGCGGTTCTCCTTAAGTGCCCGTGATGCCTCCTCAAGAGATGGGAACGCGACTACCATTGGATCCGGCAGATTGTTGAGGGTTTCTGCGTTGGGTCCGACATTGGATAGGATCAACCAGGGGTGGTTTTTCAGCCTCATATAGCGGTTGATGAGGTCCTGCTGGTCCTTATTCAACGAGGGATGACCAGCCGTGTTCTTCTGGAAGACTTTCTTGTCGATGGTCAAGTAATGCAAGGGCTCAGCAAACCATCGCTCCTGTAGGTGCTTTTCGGGCGCGCGCCGGGGAACGCGAAGGGCCACAAACAGCCTCATTGAGTAGTCGCAAACCGATCGAATTGTGTGCCAGCTGTCCCAGGTAGTGAACAGGTCTATCTCTTGGGTGGGATCCCGGTTGGGTTTGGTTACGCCCGTGGGAGAAGCCAGGGTCTCTGCCTGCTCCTCGAGACCGGGCTCCCGATACATGGGCAGTTGGATGACAATATTGACGCGGGTGGCCACTTGAATTCCCTCCTGGATTGCGCGGGCATAGCGCATGACCGCAGCACCATCCTCATCCTGCCTAGGACCAGGTATTATGATGGTCCTGGCACCGCAGAAGCTCGCATAGGCGAGTTCGAGATTTAGAACTTGGCGCGAGATTTTGGCGATGACGGGGTCTGACGAGCACAGGTCTATCCATGGGCTTGAGTACGCGACCAGGCTACCGACGTGGTCGGAAGGACCGTACGATGTATCGGCATCGGTCAAGGCTGCCACCTCAGGTCCAGGTAGAGACGGGTTGCTTTTCTTCTCTTTATCGTCGAGAACCCATCTCTCGCGTTCCTCAAGGTACGCCTTGTGCAAATTGACAACTCGTTGGTGAAAATGACTGTTTGTAATGGGAGTGGTCACGAAGTGGAACTTTAATATGTCAGTCACAACGTTCAGCGGAGAGGGGCAAGAAACAGCGCTGAGGTGCCCAGGGCGGTCTGCTGCAGACGACTTACACCAACGTTCGCCAGATAATTGTATTGGGCATCGGTGAGATCACTACGAGTTGAGTCATGCTGGCCGCAATAGAAAACGGGGCGCGATTCAAAACTGCCCGATTCGGGGTTGAGGCGCTCGTCTGAGGACATGATTGAACGGCGTGTGGTAGAATGAAGAGACGATTTTCTGAACCTGGATAGCCTCCGCCTTTTGATTTAAAATAAAATAAAAACGATGAGGGGTTCTTCCCAGTTCTGTGGGACGAAAGAGCATCGGGAAAGGTGTCCAGGTTAGGTATTTCCCATTTGTCAAGGGCACGATGAGGAAGGAAATTTGATGACTCCAACGTGGAAACTGCAGGCCCCGAATTTGAAACCTAAGGGCCTAAATTTCTTTGCTTAATGACTCTCGAACTGTCCAACTAAGGTAGGTACGCATTTGGATACTGCACAAACTGCTGCTGCTGCTGCTCATCACCTGTCAAATCATTGCAATGCTGGTAATTTTTTTCAGGGGTGGCGTGCGTGCGGGGGCCGCAAAGCATTTGCTTCAACGCAGAGGGACAGCTTGGTCTGTGCGAAATCAAGGATCTTGATAATCTTATCAGTCCCCCCCACCTTGACCAAAACGCGTCAAAAAAAAGTTTCAGCCTCGTGTTGATGGCCTCTTCAAGCACCGTACTTCCCCTTCCCCTCCCCCACAAAAACGCAAGGGCGACTCGACATGGCCGACGCACGTTTTGGGACAAAGCGATCGAGTGTGGACAACGACGACAACAGCTGGCAAGATTCCAAACGCATCAAGATGGGCGCAAAGGGCGAAACAGACGGCGATATGAAACCAAACAAGTACCTCGCCCATCACTATGAGGATGCCGACCAGAACAATGGCTTCAGCTCGCCCCTCGAGAAGTTTGAGCGACACAAGACAACAGCTCTGCAGGCAGCAAAGGCAGAGGACTCGGACCTGAACCCCTGGACTGGCCAACCACACTCGCAGTGCTACTTTGGCATCCTCGAAGGGCGCCGGAACCTACCAGTGCACAAGCAGCGTCAGGAGTTCCTTGACATGTACCATAGCAACCAGATCCTCGTCTTTGTCGGCGAGACGGGTTCCGGAAAGACAACACAGATCCCACAGTACGTGCTCTATGACGAGCTCCCCAACCAGACAGGCAAGCTCATCGCCTGTACTCAGCCCCGAAGAGTGGCAGCCATGTCGGTCGCTCAGCGTGTGGCAAACGAGTTGGACGTCGAGCTAGGTGAGGAGGTTGGTTACAGTATTCGTTTCGAGAACAAGACGGGTCCCAAGACACTGCTCAAGTACATGACGGACGGCCAGCTGCTGCGAGAGTCGATGCACGACAACGACATGTCGCGCTACGGTTGCATCATTCTCGACGAGGCCCACGAACGCACACTTGCGACAGATATTCTGATGGCGCTGCTGAAGCAGATCGCTGGGCGGAGGAAGGATCTCAAGATTATTGTTATGTCGGCCACCCTCGATGCCCAAAAGTTCCAGAGCTATTTCTACAACGCCCCCCTCCTCGCCGTGCCGGGCCGAACCTACCCCGTCGAGATCTTTTATACCCCCGAGCCGGAGAGGGACTATGTCGAGGCTGCTGTGCGAACTGTGCTGCAAATACACGCTACCGAACCGGAAGGCGACATTCTACTCTTCCTGACCGGCGAGGAGGAAATTGAGGATGCGTGTCGGCGCATCAGCCTCGAGGTCGACGAGATGATCCGTGAGTCAGACGCTGGTCCGATGAAAGTCTATCCCCTTTACGGCACACTGCCACCTGCGCAACAACAGCGCATTTTCGAGAAGGCGCCCGAACCCCTGCGTAAGGGAGGGAGACCTGGGCGTAAATGCATCGTCTCAACAAATATTGCCGAAACCAGTTTAACTATTGACGGTATTGTCTACGTGGTTGACCCGGGATTCAGCAAACAAAAGATTTACAACCCAAGGTCACGCGTCGAGTCTCTCCTCGTGTCCCCTATATCCAAGGCCTCGGCCCAACAAAGAGCGGGTCGCGCTGGTCGTACACGGCCCGGAAAATGCTTCCGCCTGTACACCGAGAAGGCCTTCAAGAAGGAGCTCATCGAGCAGACGTACCCTGAAGTTCTGCGATCTAATCTCTCCAACACGGTCCTGGAACTCAAGAAACTCGGTGTCGAAGACTTGGTGCATTTCGACCTGATGGACCCTCCCGCGCCTGAGACGATGATGCGCGCGTTGGAAGAGCTCAACTATCTGGCCTGTCTTGATGACGATGGTGAACTGACCAAGCTCGGTAGCTTGGCGTCCGAGTTTCCTCTAGACCCTGCGCTAGCTGTCATGCTCATTTCGTCACCCGAATTCTACTGCTCCAATGAGATCCTGTCCATCACATCCCTGCTCTCAGTACCGCAGATCTGGGTACGGCCCAACAACGCACGCAAGCGGGCTGATGAGATGAAGATGCAGTTTGCCCACCCGGACGGTGACCACCTGACACTGTTAAATGCCTACCACGCCTTCAAGGGCGCCGAGCAGCAGGGCCAGGACGTCAAGCAGTGGTGCCACGAGCACTTTTTGTCGTACCGCCACCTATCGAGTGCCGACAACGTGCGTGCCCAGCTCAAGCGGATTATGGAGACACACGATATCGAGCTCATGAGCACCCCTTTCAACGACAAGGACTATTACGTCAACATCCGCCGAGCCCTGCTCTCAGGCTTCTTTATGCAGGTCGCCATGCGCGAGAGCAGCAATTCAAAGGTTTACAAGACGGTCAAGGACGACCAGCTGGTCATGATTCATCCTAGCACTGTCGTATCCCAGCCGTACGACTGGGTCGTCTATAACGAGTTTGTCTTGACGACCAAGCAGTATGTCCGAACGGTTACTAATATCAAACCGGAATGGCTATTGGTATGTTTCCCCCTTTTATTTCCTCTGTTTGAATGCCCATGACCGAGGTTGTGCTAACCAAACCGACAGGAAATTGCCCCTGTTTACTATGACCTAGACACGTTTGAGAAAGGTGAAATCAAGTCGGCGCTTACGCGGATCGCCGAGAAAATCCGCCGGAGGCAAGCCATGAAGGCCGGGCGCTAAGTTTAGAAAGGGTTTTCACTGTTTTCGTTTCTGGATGGCTGGACGGGAGGGACCCGGGATGGGACTCCATGCATGACATGCTATGATACGGTGCGCCATAGACCAGCGGACAAACGGACCATTTCAAAGATTCTCCCCGGCGTTCAGATAGATACGTACACTATTATATACGTATTTGTCTTATATAAATAACTTGGTTACGTGTCATTCCTCCCGGTCACAGTCACAAGTACCAGAGGCAGGTCTCGACCGTGTCACAGGCTGAACATGTTGTGCCGCGGCCTACCTGCCTACCCACCAGTCTGACTTCTTTCTGGCTCTACTGCGAATCCGATGAATACTATAGGCTTAGACGGCTTCTCCGCGTGTGGCCGGAGGCCTCCCCATCCATTCAAGTTGTATGACTTCCAAGTATGACATTCTGTCAACAACCAACTCATCCGGGCTGGGAAAGGGTCTGTTACCTGATAGGAAAGACCAATGAACGCATTTGTCCGTCTTGCCGACGGCAGCCGGGACGCGGATGCGTGATGTGTGATGTCTAATGTGTGTCGGGGCGTGAGGCATTTGTCCTGCTTGTATTGTCATTCCGATGCCGCGGAAATGCGTGACGGGCCGGCAGCCTGCTCTAGCACCGAGGCATGCATCTCAGATGACTACCTAGGTAAGGTACTGGGAAGCAGTTAGCGGGGAGCCGGGCTAAGATGGAGTCGGGGTAAGACAGCAAGATGGCAACTTAGCTTGACTTGGATAGTCACTGGTCAGACTTCTCGCCGAGGGGGTGTTCCCAACTTACCCATATGATACAGTAGTATACGAATATCTGAGCCGTCGGCTTTCTCGAGCGACTTGAGGGCATGTGGGTGGGGCGGGGGTTCGACCCTGTGTCTAGGGTCCATACCAGTTCAACCCGTCATGCCTCTTCATCTCGGCCCCTCTTTGCTGCGCGAAGCACCCGGTCTCTAGCTAACAGCCGTTCGGGTATCGAGTTGTGGAGAAGGCGTGGCATAGGTATGTAACCATCTTCCTGTGCCCAATATTGCTCCTGTTTCTGCAAGAGCTTACAAGTTTGGTGAGACATGCGTTAGTGTTCCGGTGTCACTGATGGCATGCCAATCAAAGCCCCCAGGCTGTAGATTATCCCCCAACGCGCTCGCTGATATGCGAGAGATCGGGTGCTGAGGTAAGGTGATTTCGTCTTTCGAGTTTATTGGGCACTGTGCTAACCGGTAGAACAGGTCAAGGAACTGGAGGTAAGCGCGGCTGCTGTGTCAGGAGCATGGTGGCTTGGGTAGAAGAGTATGAGGGCGCGTGTGCCGACTGGCAGCTAATTTGGGTGCTGATAGGTAACCCCAAGCCGGGAGGATGACATCTGGGAGGGCGAGTGAGACATATTTTGACAACAACGCCTTTTACCTGGACAAAACGCTTGTCCCAACCACCAGGTAGTGGAGAATCTGGCCGCCGCTCGGCGCAGCCATCACCCAGAAGGATGGGTCACACTGTGAGATGACTGGGTGGGAATTGCATGTAGTTGACATACGCTTATGCCATTGTACCACCCTGGACAGAGAATTCAATACCGGTAGCCCTCTTGTATGCAATGGGCTCTGAATGCGCGCATACAAAACGCCACAAGTATGCGGGGGAACCAAAACAGCTTTCGGGTTTTCTGCCGCTCTCCATAGCCCACTTGGCCGAGAAGAAAAGGCCACACGGCTTGATGGCGGAACAGGCGTGCATACCGAGCATACTAGCCTCTTGGTGGGTCGTGTCGTTAGGCGCGGTGCAGACAGTCTGCTCCAGCCCTTGAACGGTTGTGTAACTCGAAGTGCCTAGTTGACGAGCGAGGGCCGGGTGTGGAGCCCTGCGCAGATTGACCAACCAAGATATGTTCTGCTAGGTAACCGTGCAACGCGCCAATTGTCTCGATCATGAGACCGGCGTCGTGGCGTTGCTTCTGCAACGGTCAAGCGGGCAGGCTTGACAGATAACAGGGGCCGAAGACGAGAGGAGAATCCTCAGGAGGAGATGTCTTGGGCGTTCAGTGCATGATCGAGATTCTACGTCGAAGTGCGTCTTCCTTTGTGAGACGTATGCAGGAAGAAAGTCACCGAGGGACCAATAGGGTGGTGAAGGAATTGGAAGATCAGTGAGCGAGACCTTGCATTGAGAAGAGGGAAACCGCTCAGAAATACAACGTAGAGTGTGACGGATACCCTGCAGTCTTGGTGCTGCACTGTACATGGAAAACAAAGGGGAAGTCTCCATCCACGTCCGCTCCACCGCGCGGCTAGAAAGCTCCAATCGTGGACCTGAAGTGTTTTGCCCCGCTTATTCGAGCGGTGTCCTGACAATTCAAGCGTGAGCAAGGCCGCTGCCACTCGGAATCCTCCCGAACACGGCGCCATGGTCGCGGTGCGAGGAGTGTGATTGGGGACTGTGTTTGGTGGGATGCAGCCGATGAAGGCCTCGATTGAGCTCTCCCTGAGAATGGTAAAGCTGCAGGTGGCACTGCTGATGTCTGCGATCGGAAACCACGAATGGGAAGAGACCCATCTTGAGCGTTGGTCGTGCCTTCCTAATTCCCAAATTGGTGCTTGTCACGAGGTTATCAATGACTGAACCTGGAATATTCAGCCACAACTCAGAGCTTGTCCATGAGAGCGGTTGAACGGTATTGGACGGGTGACCGCAGGCTCATGCAGCAGCGGTACAGCGGGCCTGGGGCCGAGCTTTAACCTGCCGGTTATCAGAACAGGGCCCAGCGAAGTCCCGGAGGAGTCTCACTGCTGCGCCGAAGCCAGGGTTTGGGAGGGACCGAGCGACTTTTCCAGAAGAGTTCAGGCTCTGGCCAGATGCTGACAGGGCTGCGCTGGGTATTCCGGGGAAGGTGAATGGACACAGACGGCTTAACTACTTCGTAGGACTGGACGATTTGGACTAGCATCACGTGTGTGCCATCGAAACCCGCCTGCAGCAGGCCCACCAACGTTAGGTCTAGCGTGTTTTTTTTTTCTTTCTGTTAACGTGCAGGAGCGACTTCCTTCAGTACACCCATGTGCAGTGGAGAGCCCAGTCCATGTCTGGCCAAGCAGCCCGCGCCTCTCTTTACGGAAGGCAGTGAGCTAACGTTAAGCGAAAACCCCCTCCCGTCTGCTTTCTTTTTTTTCATTCTTTTTTTTCAGCCTCAGCCCAACGATACCCTCGGCAGTCGCCATTGAGAAGCCAAACTGTGCAACGTCGGCTCCCGCTTAGTTTTCCGCGGCCCGTCTCACACACTCTCTCGGATGGTCGACGCTGGTTGGCGTGAGCTGGACAAGTCTCCGCTACCCGGGACTGAATCCCCTCTTCCGCGGTGGGGTTATGAACATGTGCAATGACAGGGACGGCGGCGAGCCCTATTTGCTGCTGACACCCTACCAAGACCTACACTAGTTATCGAGGATGTGGTCGACGGATAATGGCACCTAGGCTTGCTGGGTACTCCGTACCCCAAGGTAAGCTGGGCTGTTGTTGGACTCAGAGCGTTGGTTGACGCCATGCAGAGTCTGTCACTTCTCACATTTCGGCCTCAAAGGGTTTCATTGCGTGTCGGCTACAGTCGCGTCTCTTGTGTTTGAAGCACCGCGATGGGCCAGGTCCATGTCGTGGTTAATTTTGCCGTTCTCCCGTCTCGCTGCCTCCGTGTTGCAACCAAGGCCCCAGTCGCTGGGAGGCGAGCGGGGGCACACTACGCAGTGCTCGGTCGAAACAGGAACAGAACAGTCTAGTGCTCCTTTGCAATCCCAAGCCTTCCATGGCCCGGCGCTTCGTTTTCTGGAAAACCGACGGACACCTTGGCATAGTCATAATTAGCGGGGAGCCGCGCACTGCTCCATGTTGTCGTTTCGAAGTCTGCTTAATACCTGTTGGGGGCTCATCGTGCAGCAGCAGTCAGCAAGAGCAAGGATGGGACGCAAAGCTTCGATAACACAGGCTCACAGCGCATGTTGCTTGTTGCAGCTTAGAAAGTCGATTAGAAATAAGCTACATCGAATGGAATCCTGGGAAACAGCTGCATGGCCTACCACCCCTGTTCTGCAAGGTAGCAGTGACAGCCGCCGGCATGTCTCTGTTGTCCCTTGCTGGCCATGACACCACATTGACCCCGAGAAGCTCCCCTACACGTGGGCTCTGGTGAGATGACTGCCAGAGAGCTCTCGTAAGGGGACTAGCTCGTTACGGACCTCTTCTTCCCCTGGTCGTCTCAATGGTACTGCCTTTGCAGTCGGCTTCCGACGTCTATATATATTTTGTTGCCGCAGCCGATCTCATTGCTTTTTCCCACGGCATTCCCATACCCCTGAACCTTAATACGCACTGCCAACATCGAATATAAAAACCCTTTACCCTCCTCCCCCCCTCTGGGAACGCTAATCCACCGTGTGGTTCCTTGTCCTTACACAAACACATCGCTTACTGCCAGCGGGCAGCTCTCATTTTTTGAAAACGCCGGTCATCGACACCAAAGTCACCAACCCTACCCAACTCGTAGAACATCTCGAGGGGCAGGCCAACAGCTATCATGAGCGGAAGCGGCGGTTTCTACCGTTATCGGTGCAAGTACTGGCTGACGCATAACTGCAACAACTGGGTCTATGTCAACGGTGCTGCGTGTGCCTACTGCGTTGTAAGCTTCGGCCCTTGGGTGTTAGGCGTGGGACATAGCGAGACTGATAAGGACTGTGGACAGGCTGATGGACGGGAGAGCATGGAGTCTGAGACTACGGCCCCAGCTCACCACTTCTCGAGAGAGATTTGCGTTCCTCGCGTCTGCGATGGCACTCTACAATACATGTTGATGGAGCTGGTTGAATCGGGCACCGGGAACTACTGGGCTGTCCGTCACAAGGTCACAGCCCAGCCTCTAGTCCCGGCCAACATGACGACTTCGGACACACCCCGCCCTATCATGGCAACTACGGGCGTTCCCATCCACCAGACGGGATCCATGGTCCAGCCGGGCTACTGACGAGGGCACGGCAGTTCTTGGCATGGATGAGAGGTGCCTCATGAGAGCTGGCTGGCATGCCACCTCGTTACCCTCGACTTCCATTCTACTTTGAAGCACTGCGTTTTTTTCTACTCACGACTACGTATTTTTGTTAGTTGTTTCGACTTGCCACTGGCATCCCAAACATGGGCCAGGATGGGCGGAAAGGAATCTCGCAGGAGAAGATGAGCGGTGCGGGAATTTTTGGCAAAAGAAAAAAAAAGGTCCGGCCTTGGATTGGGAACGATCGCGGCCAGGAGGGTATCGCCAGACGTTTTTGGAGCAAGAGTTTTGTTTTTTTGGGTTTCTTGGAGTAGGGTGGTAATGCGACTTTCGGAACGACATGGGGGGAGTCTGGCCTATGAACACGGCACGGGAAGGCGTTGCTACCCGCTGCCTTGCGGCACAGATTTTCGAATCAATTTGGTTTCGGCGGGATACCGGCTTGTTGAATTTACCACTCTCTCTATCATCAGTCTCTTCTTATCCACGGTTCGGACGTCAGGAAGTACAACCTTGACTTGGTTCTTCTCTAGGTGTGTACGAATGATAGCTTAGGTAGCGAGCAAAATGAGACGCAGATATGGCCCGCCCAATGCCGCCTTGCAAGGGTGACGTGTTGACATTGACATGGCGATCCGTGGTGACGACCAGCCCCAGCAGGGAGGGAGAAACGTGGGGGACGGGACAAGAAAGTGGCCTGAGACGCACTTTACAAACTTTGCGTACCTGACCTGAAGCTTCCCGCTTGCTCGCCATTAATTCCGACTTGCTCGTTTAAGTGCCGCAAACCTGACCAGCAAGACCAGCCACCGCTAGACCACCGTCCAAGTTGTATACAGGAAGTCGGGCCAAGGTATTCTCTCACCCGAAGCCGTATCCCGTCAATTCCGTGTCATGACTACGTGGGGGGCACTGCCCCGACATCGCAACCTGGTGAGCAAGTTACCCAAGAGGTTCAATTTTCCAGAAGGGATCGGGGAGGGGGGAAACCGAAAGACTGCAACACTCTGGTGATTTCTTTTTAATTAACCGTTCTCCTTGATTGGAGAACCAAACGGTAGCCTCGCGTCACGTCATTGCTTCTCTTGTCAAACAGTTCACCGTCGGAGAGAAAACGACTTCGTCCTAGCTTAGCCCAGGGAACATCCCTGGAGCGGTGCCGCTACGACAGCGACGGACGACAAGAGAACATGAGATGATATGATGGCGAGCAGGATGTGTGTAGCTCCTTCCCTTTCCCACCCTCCCTCACGGGGCAACTGACGACGGCTTCCGCAAACGAGGTGGCAATGCGCCAGGCGGGCAGGCCACACCGTAACGAACCAACCAACACTGGGACGGAGCGGCATCTAGGATAAACCTCTGAACTGCCCAATGAGGACAGACAAGGGACGATGAAGGGACCGAGGGACGCAAACAGGAAAGCGAATCTTTCCGGTCTCCCTTACACTGCAGCCTTTTTTTGGGGCGCTGGTTCGCCTCTTCTCTGCATTGCATTGCCTAGATGTAGGTGAGAATACAAAATTTGAGGCGACGGCGAACGCTGGGCAGGTACCGAGGCACTTCGTACATCTGTTAGAGTGTCGTGCATGCTGCAAAGGCGGAAGGGGAGACGAGAAAATTTTTCGTTTCCGTCCAAACAAATGTCCATGGCTCCCCAGACCGGCATTCCATCTTCCCCCATTCAGAGCGCCAGGGCGGCTTACATGGTTGGCCCGGCTCGAAGAGCCAGAACTTTTATGAGAACGGTCTGTGACGGTGTCTTTTCCAACAGCCGCTCCGGTCCCCCAAGTGCAGCCCTGAGGGGCTGTGGGTTCTCGCGAGCAGTTTCTACCAAAAGAGCCCTTGTCTACACTAGGAAAACGTCCATCAAAAGTGGAGTGCCCGCCCGGCTCGGTTAGGTCCGCGCCTCCTAAAACCGTTGGTTTCCCAACGGTCAGGCAAAAGCAAACATAACTGGGGTTCGCTTCCCCACTATTCCCCTTCAAACCCCCTGACAAACTGGGGAAGGTGCAAGGTGGAAGCCGTGGAACCTACTGGGGAAGCTTGAACGAAAACGAAAAGAACGTCCGAGACTGGTAATGGCATGACAAGGCGACAGATGAGATTCTGAGAGCCGCAGGCCCACGACGGCACTCTGCGGGCGAACTTGAAATCGCGACTTCCCCACCACGACGAGACGTGTGATAAAACACCGCGCCATCAATTCTCCTATCGCATTCGCCTATCTCCCCATGAACCTCGACTCCGAAACTTGAAGGGTTGTCTGTAGTACCTCGCAGTCTTCCTTGACAGAAAAAAAACGAGGAAGCGTTCCTGGCGTTCCATCTGTTCCTCCTCGCAAGATAACCCCATCCCCGCTCCCAGCCCCAGTGTACCACTGGCGTCAAAAACACGGAAATCAAATAACTAGGGAACAGCAGGAACGCGGAGAATAGTGTCAAGCCCTAAGCTTACGGGATCGACCCTGTACACGACACTAATCCCATTTCCGGCTTCGGCGGTTGGCCCCAAGCGGACCGGGATAAACCAGAGGCCGAAGGGCGGTTCTCTTCCCGAAATTTTTTTATCATGTTCACTACCTATTTCACCTTCACGTCGGGCCCTTGACCCTGTCCCGTCCCGGTTCTCGCCAAGGCCGCTCACCGGCTTACCGCTTAGGTGTTGACGAACGACCCTATTCGGGGTCCGACCACCACGTGGGAGCAGCGTCGGCGTGCGCGCGCGCGGATCGCCCCCCCCTGTGCTCGTCTTGCCCGTCCGAGCCACGGGGCGACATCCCAGGCCGCATGAGCGGGTCGCACTGTGCTCACCTTATGCAGCAGTGTTGACTGGAACGGATAAGCACACGTTTTTTTATCGATAGGTTCTCCAGATAAACCCCAGCCCCGTGATGGTTGATGGTACACCGATGCACAGGCAGAGACGGATTCGCAAGGGATACGCTGCTGAGGGGTTGAAATTAAGGAGCTTACAAACATGCCATGGCAATTTGCTTATGTACGGTACACACTACACGAACCAAGCAGGCCATAGGACGCAGGGGATGCTGGAACCCCTCCCCAAGAGAAACACCAAGACCGCCATCACATCACCACAGACCCAAGGCTAGCCCTGCCCCCAGCGCCATCAAGACGGTCATCCATGTACTCCGGCTGACAAGTGACACACCGCCGTTGGATGCTTTCCCCTGCAAACCAAACGTCAGATTCTGGCGCACTGTCTGGTTGTAGCAGGTCCCCGCTGACAGATTGAGGCCGGCCAGGTCATCGGGTGTCCGGAAGAACATGTAGCGATTTTGATCTAGATCCTTGAACCCAGTCGTGTCGTAAGGAAAACGGAACGATGGGTCAGTGGCCGACGTGTTGCGTATCCATATGCACTATACGCGATCAGGGAAATCCTTTGCCAGCTAGGGGTACGCGCCCATAACATCTGGGTTGCTCGTGTCGGCGATGAGGACGAATTTGCGCCGCGGGGATGTCTCAAGAAGCCGCTCGATCAGGTGCTTCCGAATGGGAAGGAGATTGTTTACATCAAAGAAGTTGAGCGGTGGGCTGTCAAACGATCCCGGTGGGTAAGTGGCAAAGGTGAACGCCATATAGTTTCTTTCCACCTGCCCTGGCGTCGCCGTTATGTAATGGAAGTGTGCCCCCGGCATCCGCGCCCAGCCCGCGAGGATATCTGGCATGTTGAGCCATGACGTAAATGGGCGCGCAAACAAATTCAAGAGCCCCTCTACTGACGACCAGCCTCTGGTTACACGCAAGACATCATCTATCTCGGGTACGATGGTGATACCATCGGGGGGGGACCAAGTACGCCGTTGCATTGCCCGAATCGGTTCCCTTTGCGTGGATTTCCAAGGTATGGACCGATGTGTTCATAGGAAGGTCGCCGAGGTTTTGGCCATTTGATAGGGAAAGCCATCCAGCGAAGTCTCCGTGGTCTGTTGTTGGCCCTGTCACTGGCATCCCATGCGAGGAATTATCAGGACCAACAAAGGACATGGTCACGTTGACGTGCTTCTGCTGGACAACGAATATCTCCGCCGTCATGTTTCGTACCTGGGCCTGTGACTGAGCTGGGAGATCCTTTGCGGTCACGTCGAGCAGAAGTACATCGGCCAGGTCGATGAGCCGCGACTCAATGATTGTCGGGTGTCTTGTAGACGTTGCCACGCACCAAGACATTCCATCCGGTGGGGGTCAAGTTGTCATATGCTCTGATTCAGTACCGCCGTCAGCAAATCACCAACCACAATGCTTGGTCTCGTGTTGCAGGGTTTGCTTACGGAAAGTTCAATACCTCGGTCGGCTTCGCCGCGAGGTCCTTTTCGGAGATTCCCAAGGCCTTGAGCACATCCTGCCCCATTGTATGTCCTGCAGTAGCTGCGGCACACCGGACGCAATGTAGCCGGATATCGTGCTGCTTAGACCGCTGATAATGCTGTGGATTTGATGGTCTAGGTCCTCAATGAAGTCACGCCGGTTGGGCAGGATGGGAGCGGGCGTGATCATGGGATGAGCAGGTGCACCGGGGAGGGCAAAGGACGTTTGGAGGTAGGTGAATGCTAGGAGGAGAGGGATGAACGGGTCCATGCTTCTGAAAGCTGCGGTAGAGAGATATGTCGGGTCGGACAGCAGAAGTTTTACCAAGTCACTATGATGATGGCCCTTGATGAAGGAAAGGCTTGAGAAGGTAGAGAAGACAGTCTACACCGCAGCGGGGCCTCTAAATATACATATTCAAATCTTCTCACCCGGTTGACTGCTCATCTCATCTACAGACGGGAAGGGGGTATTTTTATTTGTTCCTATGACGTATTTCGGTGTAAACTTCGTTGAGGACCTGGATGGATGGATAGATGAATGATTCGCGGCCCATCTATCTGAGGCCTGCCTGCGCCTGTCGTGTTCGTGTTCCCGTTGCTACTTCTGCATGTGCTGTATGCATGTATGCATGCATGCATGCACGCGTGATGTGTGATGGGTGTTTTCCAGCGTGTGTGCTTCGATGTCAAGGGCGATGATTCCTTGGATCTGTTCTGAGAGGGGCTGTTAGTGTTGGACCGTCTATCGAGGCTTTTTCATGTTGGGGGCCTTTTTTGGGGGAAGAGCCAGTTGATGACTGCATGGGCTAAGGAAATAAATGCAGGCTGTGCCTGCGTGCTACTTCGAGAGCTACAGCGGTGAGGTTTAGGTGTAGCTGGGATCACTTATTATAACAGCGTGAGTATTGTAGAGATGGAGCATGAGCTTGAAGAAGGGGCAGGTTCAAACCGTATCCGACATCTATGTCTAGCACGTGTTTCTCTCCGGCAGAATAACACACTGCATCGGTAAGTGATGGCCTGTAAGTGGCGAGGGAAATAAAACCATCCGCGGTTGAGCGAGACAGGGGCGACGACAGCAAACAAAGTATCCTGCGAAGAACACTTGCGTAGGCAGATGTTGTTGAACATTACGGAAACAGGACCTGTATACTACAGCCAGGTGAAGTCTTGAGACAACGTCACTCGGAGGAAAACCCGGAACTGCATACTTGGGCGTATTTGCGCTCTCAGGAAAAAGGAAGGCTAACTACCTACCTACCTAGCTGCAGGTAGCTCGAAAAAACGCAAGGCCTAGGTTCTTTCCTGGACTAGATAATTCACACCAAGCAGGGCCCTGGCGAAGAGTGATGTACATTGAATCAAGCTGTCACGGCTGTCAATCATCGTAGAAGGGAGAAGCCTCGTAAGTAACTGAAGACCATCAACGCCTCTAACACCCTCACAGCGGCTGAGCTGCAGCTTCGATGCAACACCCCAGAAGGCTGACCAATTCACACATGTTCCACGACCGCGACCAAAACTCCATCACGAGTAATACAACAACCGGACGTAGGTTTTATCAGACGTAAACCATTGACACGACGGGAAGGCAAGGCAACTGTCCTGTCCTCAAATGCTAGATTAGATAGAAATATCTAGTATCACCAACTTCTGTCGCGTCGCGTTTTGTTGTCGTTCCAGGGAGCCTTATCCTTTGTGGAATAGACGGCCAGTGTTCAATAAGGGGAAAGAAGTACTCGAGACACTTTTTTGGGGG
>Ga0247760_1000710_pt1 | contig 34987 bp, 32 predicted proteins | sample UWRJL171409R4_FD_179936 | JGI IMG/M metagenome (GOLD analysis project Ga0247760, IMG submission 179936) | Plant litter microbial communities from Arlington Agricultural Research Station in Wisconsin, United States - UWRJ-L171-409R-4 | ecosystem: Environmental > Terrestrial > Plant litter >... | reverse complement strand
CTTGATTTTTGGTCCCTGCTGCCTGGAGAAGCTGCTTGGCGCCAGTCCTGGCTGATGGACGAGCTGCACGCTGATCCACGTGCACGCAGCAGCGTTGCATCCTGAGGGGTCGCAGAGTCGATGGGGTTCTCGATTTTTTGAGTTGATTGCGCGGGCGAACAGGACTCTGGGGAAGGTCTGCACGGCACACCGGTGCCGGCGCGGTGCCGTTCGCTACATTGCTTCTCCACACTGCGTCGTCGCGATGACGCGAGAATTTTGGCAAATTTGCGTCCAAATGCGACAGGGCTGGATATCGGATATGACGGCACCCTGCAGCTGCAGAGCGACGTCATAGGATGCTTGGTGAAACGGGTCATGGCGCCACAATCCTTGGGTTGTGGATTGCTCGCTCTCGCTTCGTGCAGCAGCTTCTCTTGCGACGGGCTCGATGTTCCACTGGCTCGAGATAACGCACGCGCTTCAAAGAGTACACTAGTTAATGTTGACGGAATTCGGCCATGCTGTCGCCTGTGCCGCACGGACGGCCGATTGAGGGGACTCGAGAGGAGTTAACAGGGCGCAAAAGGGTCCCCGAAAAGCGGGAGCCGCTGTCTGTGACTGCTGATTGGTCGGCGGCCAAAGATCGACGGGATCGGCGCCTCAACGATTCGGCAGCCCGCACATCCAACCCTCGCAGACTGGACCCTCAGTCCCTCGCCCACCTCAGCGCCATTGCTTCTGCTGCTGCGGCGCCGATATTGGGAGTAGCCCTGGGACCTGAAGGACCCTCCTGCGGAGAAGGCGGACCGGACGTTGGCTGCCTCATTTGCATCGCGACGGGACCAGCCTGTGGGTGCGTGCGGGGATGGTGACGGACGCGTAAGTCCAATTCGCCCTGCCCGTGCTGCGGTGTCACTTGAGCGGTCCGAAGTTGGGGAGGCTTGTTGCTGATCGGTCTAGACCTGTCGATCTGGTGTCGTGACCGCCTTCGCGCTTGCGGTGTGGAACGCTGGGCGGCGAGAGGCTGCGAGAGCACGACAACAACGAAAATACCCACGTCCCGATGGGCCGGCTCGGGTTGAGATCGGGAGTAATAAACAACAAATAATCGCAGCGTATATCGGCGAGGCACTCCGTGCTGAATCTGAAAGGAGCTCCGTAGCGCAAGCGCGGTCGCTTGGCCATCATTACCGCTTCAAAACTGGCCTGCTTGGCACTGGAACCAGCGGCCATTCATCCACCCGTTGTTCTGCGAGCCACCTGCGCCAGCTGCCTTGGCGGGAGCTGCGACATTCTGCGTGTGTTTTCTTGCAAATCCGGCACGGCATCGGCGCCAGGTGCGTTTTCCGCCGACTCTCGAGACCCGTCACGTCGATCGCCGCGGAAGAAAGCCCGGCAGCACAGGGCCGAGGACAGCGAAAATCGAAAATCTGGAAGCGTTTTTTGCGCCTGCGGAAAGGAGGAAGCCGCGTTCCCGCCCCTCGGCTCCAAAGCCCAGACTGCACCGACCTAGCCAGCCCCCGGTCGCTGACAGCTGCCTCAGGAGCCAAGGTGCCAAGCTCGGGAGCTCGGGGCATTGAGGTGGCTCTGGCTCTGGGGAATTTTGGCACGGTCGAGACCCTGGTTCCACCGCGGGCTCCTGCACTTAAGGTTCGCGTGCAGCAGAACCTAGACGGACCCTCCAACAATTTTCTTCGGTCGCCCAGGCTTCTAGGCTCCACGGGTACACGGCTCCACTGAAAGCCTGCCGCCGATCGTGCTTTTTCCTCGGCGACAACACAACTTTCTCAGGCTGTTTGTCGTCGGCCTCACAGCACTAGCACCTGCACTCGCTCGTATCCCGATTGCAAAGCTCGACTGCCGTAGACGAAGACGCAGCCGACGCCGCAAATCGAGACCACACCGCTCCGCAACGTTCCGCCCACTTTCGCCATCGATCGCGCGCCCGACCCCGCCGTCGCTTCCGCTCTTCTCGGTCTGCGCCCGCCCGCCGCGCCGAAGACGGAGAATCTCGACCGCCGTGCCTGCCGCCGATGACGCGACCTGCCTGAACAGCTCTAACACAATGGCGAGCCCGGTGGGGGAGGACAACTGGGTCGGCTTCGTCGACAGCCAGCTGCGCGAGGCCGCCGATCTCGAGGCCCGCGTCAACATCGTCGAGAGCTTCCGCCGGGCCGTTTCTGCCGAGCCCGGCAGCATCAAGGTCTGGACCGCCTACTGCGAGTACTTCTGGTCGCTCTACACCGACTGCCAGCCCGGCAGCGATGCGGGCTGGCCGCAGGAGGAGCAGCAGCTCGGCCGCGATGTCTTCACGCTCGATGCCGCCCTCGCCCTCTGGCAGCAGGCCTACGAGGCCGTCCAGTACCGCCTCGCCGACAGCCACGAGCTCTGGAACCGCTGGCTGTCGCTTGAGATGGAACTGCTGGCGCGAGGGGCCACCGAAGCTGGCATCCGCCGCATCACACACCTCTTTAAGAACAGGCTCACCGTACCGCACGCGACTTGGGATGCCACATCGCAGATGTTCTCGACCTTCCTCTCCGAGTACAACCAAGCCGCGTACGAGTCCGAGATGCTCGCCGCCACCCAAAACGCACGCGATGCGAAGCGGCTCTACGAGATGCGCGACCGCTTCGAAATGAAGCTCAAACTCGCTGACAAATCGGGCGACCCCGAGTCGTCCAAGGCCGCCATGCGGGAATATCTGGACTGGGAGATCAGGCAGTCGAAGAACCAGAGAGATGCCGTCATCAACTTCCAGATCTGCCTAGGTCTCTACTCTCGAGCCCTGACTGGCGACTTGGCAGCCGACGAGGATACGTGGCTGAACTTTATCGTCATCCTCTCAACGGCGCACTCCGAGCTCAAGGCTGGGCGGTCCAGGATACCGGCCAACCATCTCCCAAACATGCTTGACATCCTCCAGCGCGCCGTTCACCACGTCCCATGGAGCGGGACCGTCTGGGCCCGCTACATCTTGGCCGCCGAGGAGGCCGGGCTCTCCTTTGTTGATATCGAGAGGATCAAGCACGCAGCAACTAACAACGCGCAGCTCGACCGTGATGGCATGATGGGCGTGCTGGATATGTATGCTGCTTGGTGCGGCTATCTCAAGCGCACCGCGATGAACCCGAACGCCACCGAAGAGGCTGTTGACCTTGCAGAGGTAGGGCTCCCGTCAGCGCTCGAGGATGTCAAGCATTGGGGGAAGAGGAGATACGGCGACAAGTACCAGGGCGACCCAAACTTCCGGCTGGAGAAGATTTTTATCCAGTTCTTGACCGAGAAGAAAGATAACATCGATGCCGCCCGCAACGTGTGGGAACAACTGTCCAGGGTCGAGCTCTACGCCAACAGCTACGACTTTTGGCTCCACTGGTTTCTTTGGGAGATGGTGGTGTTCACGGCATCGAAAAACAAGGCAAGGAGCCCCACGCCGGCCACAGTCGCCCACGGCTTGCGAGTTCCGTCCTACGCAACACAGGTATTCACAAGAGCGCTGAAGGTGCGGACGTTGGACTGGCCGGAACGCATCATGGAGGTTTACATTCAGCATTGCAATGACTATGAACTGGCAGATACGCTCCGAGAAGCCCAAGACACCGTCTACAAGACAAGGAAGGGCGTGGCGAAGCGCCGTGAGCGAGAAGCAGCACAGGCAGCAGCAGCGGCCCAGGCAGAGTACGCCGCCCAGCTGCGGGACCAGACTATGGCGGACGCACCTGATGTGGCTTCGGAAGCCGCGTCGCCGGGTTCTAAGCGCAAACGCGAGGATACACCAGGCGAGGGGGAGGACAAGGGGGGAAAACGGGCTAAGAGCGAGGTTCCGAACGGCGGCGTTGATGCCAAGCGTGACAGAGAGAACACCTCCGTCTTCGTAGCAGGTCTTCCCGGCGACGTAACCCAGACAAAGGTTAGGCAGTTCTTCCGCGAATATGGACACGTCAACAATATCGAGATCCAAAGACAAGACGATTCAGCTGTCGCACTCGTCGAGTTCCGTACGTCCGATGACGCCCGGTCCGCGTTACTCCGAGACGGCAAACCCTTTGGCGAGGCAGTCGTGCAAGTCACGTCGGCGACAGATTGCACGCTCTACGTCACCAACTACCCACCGGAAGCCGACCAGGACTATATCCGCAACCTTTTTAAGAACTGTGGAGAGATCCACAGTATCCGATTCCCAAGTCTCAAGTACAACACAATGCGCCGGTTTTGCTACCTCACCTTCCGTGACCGGGCATCTGCCGCGGCGGCTATCAAGTTAGATGGCAAATCGCTAGATGGCGGCAAGTTCAAGTTGTCAGCTAAACTCTCAGATCCAGGCATGAAGCAGCAACGGCACGGCGCGCAGGCCGAAGCCCGCGAGCTTCACGTTTCCTACGTGCCGCGTAATACAACAGACGAGGACATCAGGGGTCTGTTCGCCAAGACAGGAAAGGTCATGAGCGTCCGTATCCCTCGCGACATGGCTGGGCGAACCAAAGGTCAGGCCTTTGTCGTCATGGAGACCAAAGAGGAAGCACAAGAAGCCATCAAAGCACTTGACAAGGTCGTCTTTGAGAACCACGCCCTCAAGGTCGAACTCTCCAAGCCGCTCAATCAGAAGACCACGGCAACAATCCACGGCACGGGCAGCGTCGGCTCTCCCGAGGTCGACTCTCCTGCAGCTGGCTCGCCCGCCTCAACATCAGCGCCCTCCAACCCCGCCCCTGCCGAGATTTCCGCTCGCACCATCGCCGTGCTCGGTATCCCCGATACGATGAACGACGCTCGCGTGCGTGCCATCCTCAAACCCATCGGAAGTATCGTCAAACTAGTCCTCCATCCCCAACACGGCGGCGCCGTTGTCGAGTTCGCCGATGCTGCTACCGCAGGGAAAGCTGCCCTCGTGGTCGACAACCTGGAAGTCGACACCGGTAAGAAGCTGCGCGTCGGTACAATACCAGAGCTGTTCCGCACCGAGGGTGAGACACGCGTCGACCGGATCGATCAGCCCGCACCGCAAGGCGCGCAAGCCGGGACGAAAGAGAAGAAGAAGCTGTCCCTCACAGAGCTGATGCCCCCGCCACCGACCATACGACGGATGCCACTAGGCAGAGCCGGGCTAAAGAGGGGGTTGGGTTTCATCGCTGCGAAGAAGAAGGACCCGGAGGGCGTCAATGGGACAGCGAGGACCGGAGCTGGAGGGGGGAAGAGTAATGCGGACTTCAAGAAGATGTTCCTAGGCGAAGGCAAGGGCGAGAAGGCGGATGAGAGGAAGGGTTAGATGTTTCCCCACTGCGATGCATTGCCTGAGTCGGTCTTAGGCCAACTGACCTGGGGACGGGACATATAGGGGATGGATGGATGGCGGTACAGCGTTACACGAATATTGTTACTCCTCTTTTGGGACGCATATGGTTGGCAGCTGGTTAGCTCTATGAGACGCATCATCCGGTACGAGACGAGGCGGGATCCAACGAGGGATATCGATACCAGAGGGGAATGCACCGCACCGCACCATACGCACCGCACTTGGGGCTGAGGACAAGAGGGATGCAACCGATGCATTGTGGTAGGAGGGAATAGGGACGATGAGGATGGGGGGATGAGCATGTCCGGTGTTTGATACCATTTTACCTTGCCGCTTTTTTTATTATTTTTAGGCAGGAGGGGATTTAATTCCTCTCTCTGTATGTGCTTCTTGCTTGAGTATGGGCTCCCCTCACTCTGCCGTGACCGTGCTTGTGGCCATATTTGTGGTATGTTGCGTACTGCGGTGTCGGTCTGACCGAGTTGCTGGGCGTTGATGGGTGGCAATGTTATTTGGGTTTGCTCTCAAACCGACTAGCTATGTCCACGATCCCAGTTCTCTTCACCTGCGGACTAGCTCCCGTTTTCGGCCGTGTAACTTAAAATACCAAGAGAGCGGGACTGGTAAAAACTTCCATTCCTCGGAAGGTACATCATAATTCGTTACAGCTCAGACGGCGTATAACGCCTAGGTCTACCACGTCAACGGGCTCAACACCGCACGACACCATGCAGCTACCTAGCTAGCTCATTGCGGAGGCCCAACACTCAGGACATCCAGCCCGTCCTCAATTGCCTTCTTCCCAGGCATCTTGTTCAACTGCATCAGCTGCGCGCACTGCGCCATCACCGGATCCATGCCCATGCTTGCCATTGCCACGACCGTGTCTCCGCTGGTGTAGTACGCCACCCACTTACCCTCGCCCGGCGACCCTTTCAGGACGACGTCGTCGAACCCACTGGCCATCGTGTTACCGGCGTAGCGCAGCTGCGCGCCAAGAGCACTCCAGAACACGGGGGTGAAGAACTGCGGCTCAACACTGGAGTTGATGATGTGGCCTGCCACGACGCGGCCCGCGTTCTGGGCGACGTTCCAATGCTCGATGCGGACGTACTTTCCGCCGCCGCCGGGTCCGTGGTACGGGTATGTGGCGATGTCGCCGATGGCGTAGACGTCCTTGAGGCCGACGACGGAGAAGGATTCGTCTGTCTTGAGGCTGCCGTCGGATTCGAGACGGACGACACTATTGTCTTTGAGGTACTCCGTCGCGGGGGCAACGCCGACTCCCAGGATGACGATGTCTGCCTCGAGTTTTGTCCCGTCCTTCAACAGAACTGACCCAACCTTGGAGGCGTCTGCTGTTGAGGGCTCGGCCTTGTCGACGCCGGCAGACATGTAAAACTTGACGCCCTTGGACTCCACCCCTCCTCGGATAATGTTGCCAACCTGCTCGCCAAGAACGCGCTCCAGCGGGGCCTTTTCCATGCCGACTACCGTCACGTCGTTGCCATCGGCGGTTGCAACCGCGATTTCCATGCCAATAAAAGACGAACCGATGACGACAATCTTCTTGCCCTTCTCGCCGATAGCACCAACAATCTTCTTCGCGTCGTGGACGTTCCGCAGCGTGAAGATGTTGCCCAAGACCTTGAAGCCCTGCAGGGGCAACAGTCTCGGCGTGCCACCCGTCGACAGAACCAGCTTGGCGTACGCGAACTTCCCGCCGGACTTGGTCGAGACCGTCTTGGTGGCAAAGTCAACGCCCACAACCTCGTCCTGGACAACATCCACGCTCCCGCTCTTGTACCAATCCTCATCGCGCCATTGGAGCTTCGACAGGTCCGTCAGCAACGCCTTGCTGAGCTTGGGGCGGTCAATGGGCAGGTAGCCCTCGTTGGAGATGACGGTGATGGCGCCCGAGTATCCCGAGTTGCGCAGGCCCTCGACGACGCCCAGCGCGCCGGATCCGCCGCCCACCACGACAACCTTGTCGCCGCTGGTGGACGTGCACTTGAAGTTGGGTTTCCTGCGGCCGGCCTTGATCGTCGCGGCGTCGCCTGTGATGTACACGGCGCCGTCGCGCTCGACCGCCTTGAACACGGGGAGCGGGTCGAGAGCGGGGCCGTCTTCGATGTCGCCGGTCTTGGTGTTGAAGCAGGCTGCAAACGCTGGGTTAGCGAGGGTCGGGAAGAGGGAAGAGGCGGGGGGATTGCGTACCTCCGTGCCACGGGCAGGTGATCTTCCCGTTTGTGCCGAGGACGCCCTTGACGAGCGGCGCGCCGTAATGCGTACACTTGGGGCCGACGGCTTGGACCTTTCCGCCGGCGTTGAGCAGCAGCACCTTGGCGTCGAGGCCCTCGACCTCGACCTCCTGCTTGTCGCCGGGCTTCAGGTCCAGCGAGGTGACCCCCTTGAGCTTGAACTCCTGTGCTGCCATAGTGCGTGTCGTCGTAGAGATTGGGCGGGCAAAATGGGCTGGTGAGAACCGGCTGGGGAGGAGGAGACTGCGAGGGTGCGTAGTCCGGACGAAACGTGGGACGGCGGCGTTCATGTGCGAAGCGGCGGGGTACCGCAGGTAATGGTGCTGAGGGGAGGGAGGGGTAAGCGGACGAAACAGTGTAGGAGCCCGACGGACGGGAGAATTGCGTGTCAGGATGGTTCGATCCAGGCCGGGAGCTGCAGCAGCGCAGCGGACATAAGTAATCGTCGAGTCTTGGTTGGTCAATGATGTCGCCGAACCGATGCCGTCATTGTGCTCAAGGTGGGGTTCGTTGCTGCCCCGCCGAGACGAACGCGTCTCCCATGCTGCGATCATCGCGCCTCTCTGGAAGAAGATTGATCAATACTCGCCGTTGCCTATCGAGTTTACTTATCTACAGGACGCTCTTTCAATCCGCGCGCACTTGACTGTCAATTTCATTATGCGTAGGCCTTCGGGCAAGCAAGATGCTCACCAAGACCATCGTTACCCCGCCAAGCAGCCCTTCCTCCAACCCGAAGCACGACAATCGATGAACGTGAGGAGCACAACGCTAGCTCGATATGGCGCCGATTCGCCGAACCTAATCGATACTGCGACCACCTCCGCACATTCGTTTCCTTTCGAGACCTTGGGCAGCGGAAGGCAGCTTCCAGCTCAAGTTGCTGAGTGGATCCACATCCCACCGTGCACTTTGTGGTAGCGGCACCGTGTTCACACCAGTTGAAACGGACGAAGGCTCCCCAGAAGAAACACGCCGACAGGCACATCACCGCACTTCCCACCGAGCGGGGATTGAGCGCATGGAGATCTGGTCGCTCCCATGGTCTGACTTGGTGTTGCGAGGTTGAGACACATCCCCGGCGAAAGAAAGGGCTTGGCCAATGTGCAGTGCCCACCCGCGACAGCCATGCAACCATCCGGCAGAGGCGCCAAAGCGGATGGTATTCTCAAAAAAGCACCGAACTCAGCTACGGCGGTCCTTGAGGCAGCACAGTATCTCCAGTTCAATCACGGTCGAGGTTGAGCGCAATGCTGGCTTGCAGAGGTAAATCGGAAGCTGACCTCGAGACGGCGGTGTTGCTGAGTGAGCATGAGGGCAGGGAGGATTCTGGCCGAGGAGGTCACACCCAGCAATCTTCACGTGGACTCCTGTCGGCTGCTTTCTTTAATGCTTTCCACCTGGCTGTCGCCCGAACCAGTGAACGGAGCGGCAAGTTGGTGTCGAGCATCCAATTCCTGCCCATTGCCCAGTCCACGCAGCTCGGCATGTGCCGTGAAACTCATTTAACCCGGTGTTGCTCTTCGGCAATATCCACTCGGGCCGCTCCGTGTGCTCCAATGTCGCGTCATTTGTGGGGGACCGAGTCCACCACGTTGTCCCGGAACCGGCCCGCTTTCACGGCGGGCCCGTAAAGTTGCGCTGCTCACCAGACCATCCAATCTCCGGCCAACCCCCAGGGAGCGTTGAGACCTTCGGGAGGACGTATCTCCCATCGCACTTCTCCTTGTCGCATGTCAAGTTGCACAGGCCATAGACCCTGCAATAGCAAGTGTTTGCCAGGGGACAGTACACGGCGTTCTTCCCAAACATGACTGTCACCTTGTCAGCTCAACACCAGGATGAGAACTTGCGGGAAACCCACTGTGCCACATGTACTCCAGCACCCGTCCACTCAACTCATCGATAAGTTCCGTGTGCAAGAGCCAGTCGCGCCACCGGACATAGTCCGCCCGCGTCCAGCGATGGGCTGCCTCGCGGGAGATGGCAAACTGCGAGCAGCAGCCGACGCCTATCACATGAGGGACGGCAATCCCAGGCATGAGCTCCTGGAAGGCCTGCTTAAACACCTGCTTCGTCGTCGGCTCCTTCTTCGAGTCCTTCGCTGGGGCGTCCAGGGCGTCCTCATGCGGCCTGAACTCCAGAGGGCAGCCGATAACCCACACACACCGCAGGTTGACGTAGCCAGACGTCTGCACAAAGTCTAGCTGTAGACGGCGGAGTGTCGCAAGACCGTCATAGTCCGGATCGTCGTTGTGCCACGCGAAGCGCGAGGCGTGCACGAAGACGGTAGACTCTGCCAAGCTGTCGTAGCGATTGATGAGGTGGCTATCCCAGCGTCAGCGAGAACCTCAGTAACCCTAAACACCCAGACCCACGTGAGATACACCATCGCCTCGCGGCCCTTGTTCTTCGGCACCGTCAACTTCGCCGACGGGTCGTCAGTGACGTAGATGCTCCGCGCCCAGTCCGAGAGATGCCGGTCCACCCACGACGTGTCTTCTGAGGTCTGGCTCGCAACGACGATTTCCACGCGCGGCGGCGGCAGTTGAGGGGCAGGCCCCAAATGGAATCCGGCATACTGAGAGCGGAACTGCGCGACCAGAAACACACACAGCAGAACCGCTGTGATGATCGGCAGCGCAGAAGCTCTGCCAAACAGACGACGTAGCGCCATCCTTTCCTTTCCTCCAGTCGTCGCTTTTTCTCAGGAGAGAGATGGCATCCTCCTTTGATGCCCGAATCGAAAAGATGGTAAAAAGTTGAACAAACGAACAAACGAAACCCGCGGCGTGGGCGCCATCACCTGAAAACCGGAAGGTGCGCCTGGCATGTGGGGCCACTTGGCTGCTTGCGTGTTCACCCGAGACGTTGGTTTGCTCGCCCTCGGGCTGTGGGTCGGTGGATACGAGATCAGCGCCACCCCCTAGCGCATCATGTCAGCGCAGGGTAGCGTTGCAGGAGCCCTAACGGAGAAAGGTTAGCGGGGCGACTGATCAGCCTCGGCCCGAAGTTAGTGGGCTTGGAGGCGCTGTCAGTGACCCGATGAACCGGCGCGTCGGGAATGGATGGGGGGGTTTGGGTGTTTCAGGGTGAGGTGATTGGAATTCCCTCGGTGAGAGAGACTTGGGTTGCGCCGGTGATTTCCACGGAGGAAGGTGTTTGCCCAGCACGGTATCTACCCGCGAGTTTATCGACCCGGAAGGAAGGCCGAGCATGAGTTAACGGCAGTCCGGGTAGGTCCCGGTCGGATGACGGATGCATTCGCGACGAAGAAGAGGGTTTGTTGAATGAGGTGACTAGATGCGATCGATGCAATTAAGTCTCCAATCGCAACAGAAGCCAAAGTTAGGAGTTAGCCTTTGACATCAGCTGTTAGTAAGATACGGCCTCCGAGGCGGGCGCTCCTCAGCCCCGATCGTCAGCAAATCTGATAGCCAAACCTCAGGCTCAGCTGAGTCCACCTACCGGTTATCTCGGAAGATACGGGCTACCTGTTCAATGTCTCTCAAGTTGCGGCCAACCATAACAGCAACCTGGACTTCGGATTCGTGAGGTGTTGCAAACACAAACATAGGCTGTGATTGCTACAGATGGTGTGCCATGCGAGGGATATTATGGATCAACAGGGGTCCCCTGAGGTTTGGTGTCTAAATGGAGAGCCCGCGCGTGCACTGCCGCATTTCGTCTCGATACCTTACCTGTCAGCGGATTTTCTAGAATGCCTTCAATCGGGCAGGGTTGAGGAGTTTCAGCGTTCCGGGAGTGGCATGTCAGGCGATTGTGCTAGGGGTGGGTGAGTTTCCGTCAATTTACTTTCACGTTGAGGGGTACAGTTGCTAATTTGATACGATAGATGGCGCCTATCGGGGCCATGGGTATATCTTTCGGAAGACACTGTGTGGCGATTCTGGGGCCGTGTGCCGGCCGGAGCTTGGTTCCGGGGCCCCACTCCAGATCCGGGATGGTGTACACAACATCTCAGCAGCGACTGACATCAGGCTGAGGTCACGACCAGCTCTGACCATGGCATTTGCGTATAGATTGACCGCGCTCGATGTCCCTCGGCTTCTCCTCGCATATCACAACCTGAGTATTACCATTGAGACCTTTGAACTTCCTCACAAACCAGACAACCTAACAACAACACACCAAATGCTCCGCAACACCCTCCTCCGAAACACAACCAAACGCCCCCTCTCCGCCCCCTCTCGATGGCTCCTAGCACGACCCAATGCCAACGTCAATGTCCCCAGGGCCGGAGCCCGCCGCATAGCCACCGGCAAGAAAGCACCGGCCCCACCGGGCCCAAGTCCGAGGTCGAACCCCGGCCACGGAAAGAATCCCCTGGAGGATCCCGCGAATGATCTTGGAGGTCCGGGCGGGCAGGAGTTGTATCCTGCTAGTGGGGCTTTGCAGAGGTGCGCTTGGATCTTTCTTCTTTCTTCCTCTTCTTCTCCTTCCACTGCGTGATGGTGTAGCTGCCCGGGGAGAACATCCAGGTATTGACCACGCTGTTTTTTCTGGGCAGAAAATACGCAACCGTCACCGCCGCGGGCGTCATGCTCTCGGGCGCCATCATGTATATCTCCAAGCGCCTGGAGTGGGGCGCCGATCCGAATGTGGTGCATGTGCTGGTGAGGGATATGAGTAAGGGGGAGATTGACGATGTTAAGATGATTCCGGTGAGGGTGCCGGTGGTGGTGCAGGCGAAGAGTGGGAGTGCGCCAGTGCTTGAGTGAGTGGTAGTCGTGGGAGGGCGGTGGGGTGGTATGAGAGTATGAGTGGGAGTATGAGTGCCAAGGGGTAGGTAGGCCTGCTCAGGCAGGAGGGTAAGGGTGGGATGGTAGGTGAGATATAAAAGGGGCGATGGGGAGGGTGTGAGGCATGGGAGTGCCGTAGCGGTTGTACCCGGGTCTGTAAGATTACTACTGGCAGGCAATTGGTTAAACTAGGAGGGTGAAGGCTGACGAGTACACATCTAGGGCTATATTGATAAAGTGAGCTTAGATCTTTTAATCTTGTTTGTTAGGTCGGTTGGCCGTCTTTAAAGTCCTGGCAGAATGGCATTTGGCGGGAGTATGTTTCCTTCAGAGTCAAAGCTTAGCGAATCGCTTCAAGGTGTGCTTTTCATGATACGGTGCAATCCACGCCCGCTCGATCTCGATTTCTGACAGGTGCAGCCGGGATGTCAAGCCCTTATATCCTCTTGTTCATCTACGTTTCCAATATAAAGAAGGAGAATTCCTAGAGGTACAGCCTCAACAACCTCCCTCTGACTCCCAAACAACCTCCCTCAGAGGCGAATACCTATCTAGGAGGGCAGGCTGTAATCGGAAGGCTACGCTAAATGCTTAGTCAGGGATGTAGTAGTAGTCAGTCAATTGAGTTTTATGGCGGAATCGCTGATTTACGCTTTGTTTAACCTGGAAAGATAGATGCGGTTGCGGTCTGTCAGCTGTCAGATGCTCGGATGCCGAGACGAATTTGCGAGGGTTAGGTTTTTTATTGCAGATTTGGTGGGGCTACCGTACACGGAGACGCTGCCTACCATACCCCGAGACGGCCTCATTGAGGTATGTAAGGCTTGGTTTTTGGCGCGAATCCAGCCCTTCTTACAGTCTTTCTCCGTGGCTTGCCCCATCTCTTCTCAAAATCCCTCAGTCTTGCATCGGCAACAGCGACTCGGTCGCTCTCCGGAATTGCTTCCCGTCCCATTGCCATTGCCTCAACCGATGTGAGCTTGTGTCTAGGTAACGCTGAAGCACGGGGACAACTCCACTGTTCCAGAACTGTGATAGTGGCTGTCAGCGTTTGGCATTCGCATTTGGGCTTTGTGGCGTCCAGTCATTGGTCGGGGACTTTGCGACCTTTGCAGTTGCTTGGCCGGAACTTACCGCCGTTTAAGCTTATCTTGAGTTCTGTTTTGGGACAGCAAGCTTGGTGCCGCCTGGCTGGAAATCGAGGTATCCATTGTTTGCGGGTGTTAGCAGTCGGGGGAAGGGCTGGAATTGTTAAGATGATGATAGCGGTGGACTATCTCGACTCAGGTGAAACCATATTGGAGTACGGGAAATATATCCTTCTGTTGGAAAAGCATATTGTGTCACCTTTACGCTGTGTTGCTGTTTCGTGGTTGAGCATTATTCCCAAAATCGCTGGAGACTGCACTCTCTAGTCCTGAGAGCCTTAGCAGAGCGATAAGTCATGGTGTCGACTTATCGCCTGTGCATTTTCTCGTCTGGGCGCAATCGCGCATAACGCGTTCTTTCCCTCCCCCGAGCCCCTGCATGGCGCACAGCCACATCTTCTTGGGGAATTGAGCTCGACTATTTGAGGTCGTCATGCCACCCCCACTTCTACCTCTCACGATCTGACCCTCTATCTCGATACATTGCGCAATCGCCAAAGCAGACGAAGCGCAGAAGCTATAACTTAAACAGAATGGAAGCCCCCTCTTTTACAAGCCGCCGACCGCCTGCCACTAACCTGCCTAACTTCACGCTTCCCCCACCGCCACCTGATATTCCTCACTTCGCCTCGGATGTGTTTGCCTCCATTGAAGCCGTCTGGCGCAGCTCAGCAAACCGCCAGTCGAGAGCCCGCCACAGGAACCACCGCAAATCACAGCCTCTACTACAATACAGGGATGACTAAATCGGGGCCAGCACCAAGCTCATCAGATCCAAATCCGTACGGCCCAGCATCCGCTCTTTCGACAGGTTCCGCCTACCATCTCCCGCCATTTACCAAATGGCCCTCTTTTGCCAAGTCCTCGTCGCCCTTAGCTTCAAGTTCAGGTTCGTACCGGAATCGCGGCCTGGAACAATCTCATAGACCAGTTGCACCCACCGTGACGTACTACCCGGAGTCGTCATCACCACAACAACCCTCATTCCCTTCGTTTGATGGGCCGTCGAGCGCCACTTCGTCTCCATCTAGCAGCCTCCCAACTCCTTCTCTATCCAGCAGCCTCACAACCCCTTCACTATCCAGCAGCCTCACAACTCCTGAAAACGCAAACGCGTTCTCAAAGGATGTCCCGGGCCTTTTGCCTAGAAGTATGGCACCCCCTTATCTCGGATACCCCCCGAAACCCCCAATGCCACCAATGCATGGGTACGCGCCTTATGGACAGATACCCGGGCCTGTTCTCTCCAACGTGCATCAGCCCGGCACTCCGCTCAGCATGCTAGGAGGGGGTAAGCCTCCTGCGCCCTCCTATGGACATCATCTCCCACATTATTTACATGGGGGTCATGTAGATAGGCAACAGACCGAGCGGCCGTTCAAATGTGAAACTTGTCCCCAATCTTTCAATAGAAATCACGATTTGAAGAGACACAGAAAAATCCACCTTGCGGTCAAGCCATTCCCCTGTTTAAATTGTGAAAAGAGTTTTTCTCGACAAGATGCGCTTAAGGTACGTGCTCAATCCGGCTTTCCATCGTCTCTTGATGCTGATCTGATATCCAGCGGCACAAACTTGTGAGAGGGTGTGAGGATAAATCACGAACCCCTAGTTCGGCTACCGGCGACCTTGGGATGAAATCAAGCGATGTTACCAACTGCTCAGAAATGGGGGATTCGAGAACTTCCACTCCAGATCCTCAACTTCCTGCTGAATGGGCCACGGTCCGGCCAGAACGAAACCTCGGACGCGGCTCTAAGAACATCAACCATACGCCTGACGAGACACCTGAGGAGCGCAAGACTCGCAACTCGCACAACATTGTCGAGAAGCAGTATCAGAACCATCTCAACGACCGGTTCGAACGTCTTCTTAGTGTCCTGCCAAGCTCGCTTCGGTCACCTGGCACTAGCGACAGCAATGTGGAAGTTCGACTCTCCAAACGCGATGTATTAGACATGTCGACGACGTACATACGCACCTTGGAGAGTCAGCGTACCCAGCTAGAGAAGGAAAATGAAGAGTTGACGAACAGTATTTCCCAGTTACATCAGATCAAGGAGGAAACCCCAGAATCACGTTCAGGGCATGACACAACACCTCCATCGGGCCCTCCAGCTATGTCGGTATCCCCCAGACCCGGTGCTCCCCCTACGACCCCGAGTATCCAATCCCGGCCAATGAGAGACGAAGCGACCGAGTCACTATATTCTCACACACCAAGAAGCGATCTAGACTCTGTTGCTACCGAGACTTTTTTGGACGAAAGGAAGTCTAGGATAATCGAGCGCGTTGTGCGAGATGTCACAAACAGGATCAAGGCAATGTTTTTGCAAGCCAGGGGCAGCTCTAGCCCGACATCTAACCCCTCCGATCTAAATATGGCGTCAAAACCTATGCAGAATGGGCGAAACACGACTGGCTCTGCCACTGGCGATGATAAGAATCTGAAGCGCAAAAGGGACGATAGGGATAACCGCGACACTGACGAAGAAGACGAGGGTACGAACAACTACAGGCAGAAAGATACCGATGAAGCCAAGCAAGAAAATCCAGGATACGCCTGTCCATACTTCAAATACAACCCCTCGCTGTACAAAAGCGCGCGCGGTTGCCCGGGCCCTGGATGGCCAAATGCTCACAGGGTCAAGTGTGTCCTCATTTCCGTCCAATTCCCATATACCTAATATGTATCTTCTAGGGAACACCTGTACCGACGCCATCAGCAACCAAAACACCGTTGCAGACGCTGTTGGCAGCCGTTCAAAAACGAAGCTAGCTACCTTGACCACCAAAGGATGCCTGAACCCTGCTCCCTTCGAGAAATGGAGTCCGTCGAGGGCTTTGACGCAGATCAGAAGGAGAGCCTGCGGTCTCGGAAGCGAGCGAAGGGCAATGCAGAGTTAACCGAGACAGAAAAGTGGCGCGATATATACAGGATTCTGTTCCCTCACGTTGAGCCTGACGATATTCCCTCCCCGTGTAAGTTCAATCACTGCTGTGCTGTTGTATTATGTTGCATTTCTGACTCGACGCAGTCTACGAGTATGGAGAACTCCTAACGGCGAAGACCGCAGGACATCATACCGGTAGTGGCGACCGTCTAACAGAGTGCGAGGCATATCTCCTGCGTGAAGTGCCATTGCGTCTCCGCCAAGCCCTTTGTCGAGAGGCAGAAAGAAACTTCAGCATAGTGGAAGAAACACTGCGAAGAGAAGCTAGTGCCTGCATTAAAGACCTTATCGCCCAAGCATTCCAGGAGTTCCGCTCTCAATCTGCCCCCGTTGTCCAACCCGAGGAAACAGCGGTACCTACGTCAGAAGCGCCTTCAGAACATCAACAACCACAGGCTGTGACCAGCGGCGAGGACCCATTTGTCGAATGGGACTTTAGCCAGTTTAATCTGGATCCATTCGTTATGATGGGAGACGAGGAACTTAGATTTGACGGAAATGGATTGCTGGAAAATCTCTTGCGGCCAACGGACGATACCGACAGTGCCAAGAAGCTGTCCGACTCAGGCTACGAGTCTAGCAGCCCAGAGGCTCAGCGATGCAGAGATGGCATGTAGCGATGGGGGGGTGCCTCTAATAAGACTTCGGGGGTGACAATGGAGTGTTGGGCGTCGAGAGAGACCGTTCAATGGCTTGCATAATGCCTATTCGCACAGGGTCAGGTGAGCTGACCCCTCTCTCCGCGGCCAACTTTCTCCGCAGGTTCAACGCTCCAGAAGTACTCGTCGCCAACCGCTCCGTCACCGGTAACACCTCACCGTATATCACCCCCAGCCTCCCCAGCCCACTTCCCCTTTGCGCTCTGCTGTGCTTCGCATGCATGAAATGGGCAGGCCGGGTGCATCGGTGGGTAAAGTAGTCGTGTAACATAGGTATACAGAAACGTTGGAACGCATGGGTGTCGGAAAGTGTGCCCCTCAAGTTATTATTGAGATTCGGCTGCTTGGCCGACCAGGGACGCCAGGCAGCGGGAATACCGGCAGGGGGACCAAATTGGCTCGATTACCTGACAATAAATGAGCGAAACTTGACTGAGAAAACTGAGGTGAGATTAGGCCAGGGTTTCCTGCGGTGGCCAGTCGTTAGAGTCCCATCAGTAACTGCTGACTACCAATACGTTACTTACCCGCCTGTTAGTATCCCACTTCTCTTGGGCGAAGATGAGCTATGATGGAGTGACATAAAGAAAGGAGTTTAGCTTTTGGGCCTTTTAATTTTCTCAATTAACCAACATCTTTCCTGGTGTCTCAAGCACTATCTTCTGTGCAAAATGAGACCCGCCCAATATCCTCCCGTTCATCATTGGTGCCGCTGCCAGCCCAGCCCGCCTTAAAGGTACGTTGAAGTACCCAGCCCCTTAACCTCTCCCTTACCTAGATACTAACCAGCCAGAGCACCCCTCCACACGCGCAGTGACCTCTCCATCACCGACTTCAGCGTCACCGTCGAAGACCAGCTCGGCGAAGCTGGATGCTCATTACCTCCTCGTTGCCGTCGTTGTCACCAGGCCATGGCGTGTGTCGGGCGTGAAAAGTATCTGAAGTCGTTGCTTAGTGTGTTCCCGGATGAAAAGCAGGGAGCAAAAGAATCTTAGCCTGAGACATTGGGGGATCATTTTTGGAGATGAAAGAGCGCAAGACAGCGATGTCTGCTAGTGAGCATCAAAGAAATACGGACGAGCTCTGGGAGATTGTCACTGGGCTAAGGAGCGACGTGGCTATAGTCAAGAAGGGTGGCTCGGGGCTGCAGAATCCGCTGGCATAGATGTCCGAGGCAACGGCTGGCAAGTTTTGGTGGGGATTGGTGTGTTTGTGCCTGTGCTGGGCGGGTGTTTTTATCTCGGCCTTCGCTGCAATTGAAGTGAAGCGGATGCGGTGGTGCTGAGTTGTTGTGGGTGGGGAGTCGGATTCGACCGGACAGTTCTCCCCGCGGCCTGCCCGGTGCAAACTTGTGGAGGAGCTTGAGGGAAAATGGGAAGGAGGAAGCAGCGACAAGTTAGAATAACCCTAACCCATGCCATAACGGCAAATGTGGACCCGGGATGCAACGACCAAAGCCAATTTTTGCGGCCCACCAAATCCAGACAGATCTTCCACACCAACGCTTGACTCACGCGAACCGTGCGCTCTCCGTCGAAAGCCACGCAACACGCTCATCTCTCAGCTACTTTACAACAAACCAATCGGGGTCTTATGGCTAGACATACAGAACGTCGCATACCACTCTCTCACTTCTTTAGGCATTTCTACCTCTCCCTGCCCGCTCCAACCGCCAGGAATGAGCGAGGACTGCTCTCCTCACCGTGACTCGCAATGGCCCTCCAGACCATGCTCTCAATTCTGCTCTCCACCCTCCACGCAGCAGGGAAGCTCCTCGCATTTGCGCTCATCATTCTCCTCGCAGTCGCAAGTTACAGACTCACGCTCCATCCGTTGGCGCGCATCCCTGGCCCGAGAGCTGCGGCGCTGTCGAACATCTGGCTTGCGCGGCGCGTAAGGGATGGGAGAATGTTTGAGGTTGGGAAGGATATTCACAAGTGTTATGGGCCGGTTGTGAGGGTCGGGCCCGATGAAGTTTGGTTTGACTCGAGAGAGGGCTTTGCGGAGGTTTATGGTATGTTTTCCGTCCCATGGCTCAGGGCGTGACGAAATGGGACGAAACTGACAGTCTTAGGGGCCGGAAGCGGAGTTGAGAAGTCCGAGTTCTACTGTGAGTTCAGTTGCACCGTGCTGTGACGGCGTCGGCAGAAGGTGCTGACCGAGCAGTGGCCACCAAGCTGAACAGGCCGGAGGTCGACTGGCGGATGAACCTGCACTGGCCCGACACGCTGGACTTTCTCTCCGAATTTGACACCAGGCGCTATCGGCTGCAGAGGCGCCTCATCGGACCAACGTATCAGACGGCAAACCTGAAAAAGTTCGAGCATGCCATTGACAGCGTGATCACTCAGGCCACCCACAAACTCAGAACCCTAGATGGTGCCGAGGTGGACTTGAAGGAATGGATGCACATCATCGCCGTTGAGTGCCTTGGTGCTGTTGTGCTCTCGTGGTCGCCAGGTTATATCCGCGACGGAAACGATGGCGGCACCAGCTCACAGGGCTACCTCGGATGGAGGCGCAAGAGCATCTTCGGTCTGTTTCCCACCATCACCAAGGTAGCATTCTTCTCCAAAGGGGTGGCAAGGCATTTCGCGAATCTCTGGGGCGTCACCTTCAGCACACCAAAGAACTTCAAGCCTTTCTTTACGGTATGTCCACCATCTCCTTCCGGAAGGTACCCAGTACTGATGGGGCTCAGCCGGTCTACCAGAAGTCCGCAAAGAGAATAGCGGTAGCCCTGCGAGCGGTTAAATCCAAATCCTCCATCAAAGACCCGCGCAAAGATCTTTTAGCCGACCTCATTCAGCTGCACAAGGATCGCCCCGAGTTCACCGAGACGTATCTTCGCCGCCTGGCCATCACCAATTTCGGCGCTGGTCACGAGACTATGTGCTCCGCCCTGACATCCATCATGGCCATGATTGGGTCGCATGCAGGAACGGCACAGAAAATACGGGAAGAGCTCCGTTTTACCACGACCGACCCCCCAATATCACACGACGACGCCCTGAGACTGCGATACACCCAGGCTTGCATCAAGGAAGCCCAACGGCTGCACCCTGTGATCGGTATGTCGCTATCCCGCAGGGCACCGGCCGAAGGGATAAGCGTGCATGGATATTACATACCGCCCGGCATGACGGTAGGTTCCAATCCAGTATCGCTACACCGAAACTCGGAAATCTTTGGGCAAGACGCAAACGACTACGTGCCCGAGCGATGGCTTGGAGACAACGTGGAGGCTGCGAGGGCGATGGATCGATACAACCTCACATGGGGTGGTGGGGCGAGGACCTGTCCCGGCAGGCATCTTGCCGAGATGGTACTGCACAAAGTTGTGCCAGCGGTTGTCAGGGAATTCGACGTGGAAGTGGTTGCTATGCCAAGAGAGGACGAGGTTGAGTACTACTTCATGGCGATGTTGACAGGGGTTCGGGCGCGGTTCATTCCTATCGGGGACGAAAAAGGCGAGTCCCGAGGTTGATCAAGCGCAGTCGATCTTGTCGAATCCGGAGCTATCACCTCGATGACGGTGATTACCGACACGATAGGTGGGATTCCGCGAATGCACAGTTTCGGGTTCAAGACCGCCAGGCTCCCGTTCCGTGAATGGATATGCGATGTCGATCCTGCCATCCTGCCGCATTGAGAGCCTCCATCAGTCAGGGAGATCACCGGGAACATGCACGGCTTCGGGGCACCCAAGACGGCGAAAACCCACATCCATGGATTCATATAAGGCGACAATCCTGCCATCTTGCCATCCTGTCGAATGGAGAGTCTCTATCAGTGGAGAAGATCATCAGGAGCGAGCAAACGCACAGCTTCGGAGCGTCTACGAAGTACAGGGGCTCCGAACAGCCTCGCGAGTGAGAACTGCGGCGCTCGCGCTGTGGCTTCTGAGGACCACGCTAGAAGCGTTCTGAGTTGCCAGTTCTTCCGGGAGAGTGGAGGAAAGGTGCGAAGAAACTGGAGGCTATTTTCGTCAGCAGGGCAGACTTTACCCCACAGTAGCCCCGACGTCGTTGGGCGGACAGCGGACAAAGGGGGCTCTTCGGCGTCTGGAATTAGTGGCGGCGGCGAAGACCAAATGCATGTCCGCAGCCGCACTTGGTAATCAGACGTATTAGAGGTCAGGTTTACTCGATCGGCGGCTACGGTCAAGGAACTCTCACAAGCATCACCAATGACGACGCAACACCCCAATACCGTCGCCTCGATGGGTGGTCTCGACACCTGAGTCCTGGACTCCTTGATGCAGAACCCATTCACCTAGGACTCTGGAGGTCTCGAGAATCCGCAGAAAGGCCGTCCGCTGCGTTGGCCTAGCCCCAAAGTTCACTCTGCGTACGGCCAGGGGTCCCAGTCGAATCCTCAGCGATAGGTTGGCGGCTTCCCCCTCGTTAAGGTGAATTTTACCACAACCTGAGAGTATCGAATGGGCAGAGAATGATGAAACATCACATCATGATGCTGGCCCGCGTTCCCGACCTGTGAGAGCCACAAGAAGCCAGAACCACGCTTGATCGGCGGCAAACATCGAGGCGATCTCGTCAAACTGTTAATCACAGGGCAGATTTCCTCTCCTCGTTCCGGTCTTTTCCCTGCTGACGCGTATCCAACCTGGAGGGTCTCTCTCTTTCCTGGAGTCGAGGCTACCTGCGACTGCATGATGGCGACAGAAAACAAATCTCGAAGCGGACAACTTGTCCACCACTCGTCCAGACCGCCTCGAGTCGTGCGCATGATACCAATGACATCGGATTAGTGAAACTTGCAATTCTTGCCAAATACCACTCGTTTTGCAGCATAGCAACTGCATGACAAGATAACTCTGGAAGCGAGGGAGGCGAATTCGATACTGTGACCTCACCACCATCGGACCCTCTGGCTTCAAAACGACATAGGTTTTTGACCGAGGCATTGTTTGCTCCATAGGCAGCAGATTGGCTACGAAGCGTTTTTCTCAGGCTATGACATAGATGGGCGAGTGACACTCGGCGCCGGCACAGAACCACGTCACAGAAGAGGGTTGTGAAGCTGCATATCAGGCAAGCAATCACGACCTGTCAAGAGTTGCGCAAGCGAGCTCGGTCAGTCTGGCGCAGGGACGGTGTTTTGAGTCAATGGACAGTTTTGCTGCAGGCTCGTGGAACCACATCCCAAGTCTACGCGTGCGCGATATAAGTGTGGATGGGGCGCGAGCTGAAGGGCTACCATGACTCATCCTAGGCCACAGCGTCATGGTGGCGAAAAGGCACCTGAGCGAATCACCCATCGCCAAATTGAAGCCAAATTGCGAAGGAACCTGGGGATGTGATAGTAGTAGGATGACGATATTATGGGATGGTTCCGTCTTTACTCGGGACTTTCGCGGTCTAATAGTTGTGATGCAGCATGCTTTGCGTCTCTGCCTCACTGTGGGGAGCTGAAGTCGAAACACGCAACGGAGCCAGGGGCTGCCTCCGCACCGGAATGGCCCCGCGCGGGCTTCAATGGCACCGGAGCACGACGGATATCGGCTACCGGACGGATTCATGCCGTCAGCACTCCATCGCCCCCGATGGCTCATGCGTTCCGACTGTGTGGTGATGGGTTTGGCCGACGGCCAAAATGTGGGCCATCTGGTCCCGGGGTGGCCATTGCCCTGGCACCGCGCAGCTGCATCACATCATCAGGGGTGGATGCATCTGACCAATCCTCCCGCCCAATTCCATAGGGCTGCCGAATTAGCGCGTCAGCCCTCGCCGCCAAGACCCGCTGCATGCTTACCTGCGTTAGCTGCCGACGCAGCTGCGAGCAACGCCGTTGACCTGGCTTCTTCTTCTTGCGTTTTCAGGGGTTGTGTCTTTTCCGTCGCCAGTCACGCCGGGCGCACCAGTGACGGTGTCCACTGGGATGACCGCACACCTGGCACAAATGGAGAGATGCTCGGACGCTGGAGCCCACACCGCGCCTGCGCGGGTCCCACTTGGACTGCTCGCGGCTAACAATAGCGGTCGAATTGCGGTGTGCAACGCCGCTCCGACGCCAGACGCCAACCCAGAACCGCCAGGACTGCCCCCTAGAACTGCCACTAGGGCCTCCCTCGCGTCTCCACCCCATCCTGCAGAGAGCCCTTCGGTTGGGCTTTCCCTCTCCCCTCTCCCGGAGACTTGGGTCAGAGAGCCTGGCGCCGTCCGTCAGCCACCACCCGTCGTCCCGTCCGTTCTCACTGCCCTTCCACCCTGGGCCGTCCTAGATTATTCCAGACAGCGTGGGGGGGTTCGCGTGGCCAATCACCGGCACACCCTCCGCCATCGTTTCAGCACGGTGGCGATGTCCCCGCGATTTGGGCGACCATCTGGGGCTGGGGCACGACCGGTAGGGCTGATTTCTCGTCCCCGTATGGCCCTAGCTGCCGGGACGTGGCGGTGTGTTGACGTCCGTGGCAGGAGCTTGGCCGCTTTCGTGCAACTGCCATCGGAACACTCGAAGTGGAGTGGTATTGTTAGCCTCGGCGAAGCGAGAGTGTTTGGAGGCTGTATCAGCCATCACTCTATCATTCACCGATCCCGATGTATCTTGGAACGAGGGCCGTCCGTGGATTGCGGTGGGTCCCGGGCCGGAGTCTACTGTGAATCGATCCCCGGCAAACGTGACTGGATATATCACTACGACAAAGTGAATGGCATGCTAGATATAAAGGAACGTCTTCTCCTCGTTGCTGAAGGGCTTGATTCTCACCATCTTCATCGCATCTTACCTTCGATACCTATCCTACCTCGCTACCTCAACTTCTCTGCTGTTGACATATTTTACACCTGCATCACTACCCAATCTCACCACCGAAACCAAGCCTAACAAGAATGGCCCCTCGCACCATGACCCAGCAGTACTACTCTCGAGGCCTGCGAGCCCGCTTCGTCACGGACGGTATTCGCGCCGAGCAGGCTAAAGCCGCTGCTAACGCCGCTGGTTACGCCGACATCGACTACGACATCGACGAGAAGAAGTACCTCGCCCGAGCTAAGGCCCGCGTCCGGGCCGGCGGCCTGCCGACCGAGGTGCCGGCTGGATGGCCCACAGAACTTGAGGGCCCCTTGCTCTGGAGCTCTGATAGCTTCCCTGACGAGAGCGAATACGTGTACACCCTGACAGACGCCGATAAGGCCGAGCTGCTCACTGCGCTCAAGACATTCAGGGGTTTGTTTCCTGCTTAGCTGGCTCTGACATGTTAGCCATCTTGCTGACCCGTCCCACAGAACATGGTCTTGCCCCGACCAAAGTCACAAAAGAGTTGTTCCCCCTCCCTAATCTCAGCAAGAATCTTGGCGCCATGTGCGGCGATATCTACGAGGGCAAGGGATTCGGCATCGTCCGCGGCCTCAACCCGGAGGACTACACGCTCATGGACCTGACCAGCATCTATCTCGGCATCTCGTCCTACATCGCCGAGACCCGCGGCAAGCAAGACCAGCGCGGCTCCATGCTCATCCACGTCATCAAGCGCAACGGCGAAGATGCCTTCGACGCCGAGTACGGCTCCGACAAGCCCTTCCACACCGACACCGTCACCGACACTCTCTGCCTGTTCGCCCAATCCCTTGCTTCCGCTGGCGGCAGCTCGGTCCTCGCGTCGGCATCCACCGTGTACAACGAGCTCGCCGCCACGCGCCCCGACCTCATCCACACCCTCGCCGCGCCCGACTGGCCCTTCGACACTTTCGGCCGCGATCCCGCCTACTACCGCCGCGCCTGCATGTACTACCACAACTCGCACCTTATCACCGCCTTCTCGCGCCGCCTCCTCGTCGGACACGCCCCCTTCGACCCCCGCACTCCCGGTATCCCCGGCCTGACGGAGGCACAGGCCGAAGCCCTTGACGCAATCCACTTCATCGCCAAGAAGCACGAGATCAAGCCCCGCATGATGCGCGGCGACATCCGCTTCGTCAACAACATGGCGCTGCTGCATCGCCGCGAGGCCTTTGAGAACCCCAAGGGCGAGGACGCTGCTAAGGGAAGACATCTTGTCAGGGTGTGGCTGCACAACGAGGAGATGTGCTGGAAGCTGCCTGGGCCGTTGAGACTTGCTTGGGCGAGAGTGTTTGAGGACCATGGCGACGAGAGGGAGGAGCATTGGGATTATGCGCCGGTCAGGGGTGAGGGGGGCAGGATTCTGAGGACTGGTGGGAGCTGTGATTAGAGGGGTGGCGAAGAGACATGAGGAGTGGTTTGGTCGGTTGTTGTGGAGGGAGCACAAAAGCACATCACGTCACATCGTGATGCGACATGGGAGGGCATGGAGCTCTCCTGGGCATTATTTGGTGGGAGTTATTTCACTTGCTTGCGTTGGGATCTCGGGTCATTCGCTTTGGGTTGGCGTTCGCCTTTCCCTTTCTCTCATTCTCGTTCTTCTTCTTCCCCGTCCTATTTCTTCCCCTCCCTCCGTTTCGCTTCTTGCAACTATCTTCATCTGTGTTGTACCCCCCTCCTTCTTCCCCTTCATTTCACAGATTGTCTTACTCCCTTCAGTTTGCTGCTTATCCCTCTTCCTGTTTCCTTATTCTTTTTTTCTTTCTCTCTTCGCTGTCCCTCTCATTTTCCATCATCGGTCTCCTCTCTTTAGAGCTGGGCGTACGCGCGCGTACCGTGGGGAAAATTATGGTGGTGCCTGCCTACCAGGTACCGGACCTAGAGGCTCATCATCATCAGTAAACTATTGCTCTAGCTTACAAGGGCTGGGGTTGCTGCGCAGGGGCAAAAGATCAGAAGGGATGGATGGTGATGTCGTCTTGGTGTGGTTGTTGATACCCACAGTCTCTCGCTTGCTCGCTTGATTTTATTCCTTAGATAGTTTGGTACTTGCTATAGACACGAATGAGTCTTGCTTTGCAGACAACAGATTTTGGACTTTGCTTGTGATTTGTTGTTTGAGCTTTGCTTCTAACTTCCAAGACTAACAACCTGACTCACAGTCTGCCGTGCAAAGTCTACTGTACGAAGACAAAGACTGGGTGAAGGGATCTCTGCTCTACCGGGCAAAACGAGGGCAAAACGAGGGGAAAGTGATGGAAAGGAGAGGGCAAAAACACATACAACACCAGGGATTCGCTGGTCGTCACCGACCCAACTACTAGTCTGGCCCTCATTGGCTTATCTATGGGAGAGCGGACGGGATCCCGAGTTCTCCAATGGGTATGGTCGTATGTGACAAGATGGGAGGGTGTTGTGGGTTATCAGGGTGTGGTGGTTTGGAGTGTGAGGGTGTTGTTGTGAAGTGATGGCCGTGACTGCTAGCTGCGGGGTGCATGCCAGGAGGTATGTAAGTACCTTAGTTAGTCATTTCACAACCTAGACATACTGTCTTTCTTCGCATCTCAACGTCAGGCATACATTTCAAACAGACAAAAGCAGTTATGATGCCAAAAAGATAATACTATTCCTAAACCAAAACACACGCCCACCGAATGCACTACCCCCACCCATGAATCTTCCTCAAATGCCGCTTGAGATTGTCCTTCCGCTGGCTTCTCTTGCATACAGGGCACATCTCGTCTATGGGAGGAAACTCTTTGGGGTGTTGCTGTGCGTATTCGCGGTGCTTGGACCTCACGTGGCGATCGAGTTCTCGTTTGTATGTCACATGCTTCCGGCAGCCGGATTCTGTGACCGGGCAGGGGATAGGGGGAGAGTGCTGGAGGGAGTGTTTGCTGGAGAGGGGAGGGGGGTTAGTCTGGTTGGGAGGAACACAGGGGGGAAGGGGGGTCGGAGCAGTAGAAGGAGGAGGGTACGGAATGGGGAGATGGGAATCTTACTCGAAAGCGCACTGCTTGGTGAAGGGTTTTTTGTTCTTGCAACCGCTGTAGGTGCAGAAGAGTGAGAGCTTGGCAGCTTTTCGAGACCTTGGCTGTCTTGGTTGGGGGGTGTGACGTGTATTCTGAGGGGGTCTGGGGGCGAGCTCCGGAAGGGCAACGGACTGGGGCTGTTGATGCAAAGGGTTGACTGGTGGGGACATGACGGTAGGTGCCGTGGGGGCTGTAACAAATGACGGAAACAAAACGGTGGTGTTGAAATCGTAGTGCTGGGACGGATCCTGAACCAAGTTGGTGGAGCAAAAGCCGCCTCAGATGGGGACAACATGGGCGGATGTGCCCACAAGATGCTCTTCCACGCCATGGTTAGGGACCTCCTGGAAATTCCAATCCAATTCAAATGACGGCGTCTCGGTACTGAAATTGGTACCGATGTCAGACTGGAAGGCATATGAGTCTGGGTGCCCGGTGTTGGTCAACACTTGGGGGTTGATGGTTCCGTCCCAAGGTGAGGTGTTGTAGTTCCGCCGAGCTTCTGCGGGGATATCGAGCCAGTTCTCATTCAGAGTCAGCAATGGTGATCCCATGCAAGAAATGAGATCGCCCATATGAAGCCAAGAACCGCCCGAGTCCGAACTATTTTCATAGTCCGAGTCCATCTCGACCGAGACGCTTTGATGCTCCGGCTCCTGAACAAGTCCAGTGTCAGCACTTCACACCACCCGATACTGAGAAGGAATCTAACGGTCTGATACCTTAAAGCACAACACCATACACTGAATTGAAATGTACTGCCCAGGAAATCCCACAAGGCTCTGCGCAGGGCCTCGAGAGCTGCCAAGAAAGTTGAGATCTTTGGGACGGACTGAAGCTCACGTCTTCAATGGGAATCACGGTAAAATAGGCAAACAGACAATCTTGAGTCCTGGCCAGGCCACCACTCGATGCCTGCACAGTTGGGCAGACCGTAGCAGAGCCTGAGGATGAAGACCAGACCCACTTTTTGAGGCCCACGGCATCCGGCTCCTGGCTGTGCAGGCACTTTTGATGCGGTTTGCTCTCCTTGGGACATGATTGGTAGGTCAGCATTGGGAGTCGGCAAATCAGAGGTGGGTTCGTGGGGCATATGCAGCACGAATAAGCCCGACCAAACGACATCACGGCGACTGGAAGTTTTAGGCCTGTGCTTTCATCCGGCGACATCTTCTGATCGATGTCAGTGGACGCCCTGGTTTTATCATTGGGGATCAGGCTATCGAGTTGGCATGCTCCTCTTGGTGGACGGAACCCACCGGTTTGCAGCTTCCACCCAACCAGCTCCCTGTGTGACCCCAATGGGACACGGACAGAACGAGCGGACGAAGACGCCAATGCTGGCAACAAAATGGACAAGAACGGGAATCATGTCCTCTTTGTATTTTAGGACTGCTCGCCCTTTTGACAGTCCATCCAGACCCTGCCCAGAACTTGATTTTATGCACTGCGAATCCGCACTCACACCAGACCAGACACCAACATGTTGTTCCCACTCCCTGCCACCATGACCGAGATGGTCCGGGATGACAAGGATGACTGCGTTTCTGTTGCAGAGGTTCCTCTAGGAGCCGCTCTAAACAAGCGGTTCTACCTGCCTCTGGTCCTTCATTCTTCGCTTGTACGGGTCCTCAGAAAGGGGCAAGCCGGGGCACTTCGGATGCCCGAACTTGAGACGGCCCTAGCTGATGCCGATATCACCTACAAGACCTTTGTCAACAAGCTCGCCCACATCTGCGATAGCGCCAAAGGAGGCCACAAGGTCACTGCGTTTGCCGTCCTGCAACTCGGCACCGTCCGGTACTACTTCACGTCAAACAACCGTGATGAGGAGGACTACCAACGGACTGCGCACTACATCACTGGTGTTATTGACGTGCTTGGCAGAGCGCGAGACGACGAGCTACAGATCCACAATGGCAGCCCCATCGAGGAACGACCTGTATTCCTGCGGCTCCTAAGAACTATCATTGGGTTCAACCAAAGCCGGATCAAGGGGTACATCTGCCATATGCGGAGAAACCTTGATTTTTGTGTCAAGATTGTTCGCAATGACAAATCCGAAGAAGGTGAATTCCCTCAGACTACCAAATTGCTCTTTTCTCTGACCTAGATTCAACGTAGGCCAAGCTATATTGCGTAGCTTGGAGCTTTTGCAACCTTTGCTGCAATTCCCAGTAGATACAGGCAGCATGGATGAGTGTAAGTCGGCCTTCCTAACCTATACAAACCCCACTAACATCCCATTCACAGTCATCAACGGCAGCCAGACCGTCATCCAAGCAATCCACAAAATCTACCCCTCGCTCAAGGCCTTCTTCCGGCTGCGCACCCAACACAACACAGACCAAGACACCCCCTGGGTAGTAGTCTACCACTCCCTCGGCCGGCTCCTCTCCTACTCACACGCCGTCAACATCCTCTTCTCCGCACGCCTTTCCTACCCCCAACTCTTCGTCGACTTCACCGTCCACTCCTTCCCCTCCTCGGTCCCCCGCTCCATCAACCTCCCCCGCTTCAAGATCAACGCCGACTTCTGCCTCGGCAGAATGATCAGCGACGACCCCTCCGGCCTGGCCACCTACCGCGCCCACGCCCTCGAGCTCGAAAACTCCGGATTTCCCCTCAACAAGACCATCACCTCCATCGCCTCCTCCTCCAGCTTCAAGCCCTCCGTCCACGCCGAAGTCAACCTCCACTCCCACCTCCTCCGCCTCTTCAGCGCCACTCCCCAACTCCAATTCTTCAACCAAACCCGCTACATCGGCGCTTCCAAACCCACCTGCCGCCTCTGCGAGCTGTATTTCACGCACCACCCCTCGGGCGTCACCGTCCGCGCCGGCAACCGCAACTTATACCACTGCTGGGCTCCACCCGCCATTGTAACCACACCAGGGGACCGCAAGGAGAAGCAGGCCAAGGAGAGGCAGAGGCTGATGGATAGGATGCTTCCCGCGATGAGAGACGAGGTGTTTCTGATCCTGAGGGAGAGGTGTGCGAGTCACACACCGAATGATAGTTGGGATACGCCGTCGAATGTCCCAGGGGCGGGGGCGGGGGGTGGGACTGTTGCTGGGTCTGTTGTGATGGGCGCTCAGGTGGGGAGTGTCTTTGGGGAGGGCGAGGGGGGTTGGGATGAGGAATTAGATGGCAGGGTGGATTACGCGGAGGTGGATCGCGACTTGGAGGATGTGGTTTTGGGGATCGAGATGATGGAGTTTGGGCGTGGGCATGGGGATGGAGAGGGCTGGAGGGGCTCTCAATGGGAAAGGGCGGAGTTTGGCAGCGAGAGTGCAGGAACAGTTGAAGGGGGATCTCAAAGTCGGACGCCTGAACTTACAGAGGGTGATACGGGGGAGGAGGATGGGGATGTCGATGATGACGAGGGGGGCGGGGCGATTCTATAACTGGTCTGTGGGAATTGGTGTTGACTGCTCTAACGGGGCATCTCAACTTCATCAGAGCCATAAATATCCAAAATAAACCCATTATTTCCACTTGCTATCTCGGCTCCTTCTCTACATCAACGGTCTTCTGTGATGCCGAGATGAGGTGTCAAACAAACACCCCTACACCTTCCATCTAACAGCAGGTTCATTGCTTTCACCATAATGCACTTGAGCCGCGGTTTGCCTTGCTTTGGTTGTACTTGGGATAATTGGTGAGGGCCACACGAAGAGATGTTTAGTTCATCTTGATTAGCCCCCGTATCGATGCAAGTCTGCCTCGATTTCGGGACGGTTATCAGCTGGCAAACACCCTTCTTTATGGCGTCCAGTAAAAACGAGAGACAACTTCTCATAGACTGCCAAGACTGCCAAGTGGAGATGAATCCCGGTCATCTCCACGTGCTCGCACCAAACAACCCCTGATCCGATCTCAGCCGCTTGGGGCTGAGAACGCCCTGGATCATTTTCCTCCGCACAAGGCGCCAAATATCTCCGAAGCTGTGCAGCACCGTCGGCAGCAAGGCGTTTTACCGTTGCTGCCAGGCATGTTTGTCTCAGCTAGGATGCAGGTACCCGATCTCGCGTTCCATCCTCCACTGGGTCTATTTCCGAACAGGGGGTGAGATGGGGGTTGAAATGTGCTGGAGATGCCCGTGTTGAAATAGCCCGCAGCTCCCTTCCCATGGGAATATTTCCCGTCTCTTTTGTTTTATGAGAGCATCAATTCTTCCACTCTCTGACACAGCAACCATCCCGGTCTTTACCATCTAGCCGCCGCCATGCACATCTCAGGATCGAGCGTCGGCATTGCCGTCTTGTTGTCAGCAGGCACCGCCCTCGCCCTAGAGCCATTGTGAGTCTCACCTCACCTCACAGCACAACCTGGACTGCCAGCAACCCGAGCATACTGACACCCCCACCCCCCATGTACAGCGACACCAAGTGTTTCGAACCCGCCCAATCCCAAACCTGCACCTCGCTCGCCGACGCTGCCGCGACCATCTCCTGCGTCTGTTCGCAGATGAGCATCATCACCGAGTGAGTACCTACTTCAAAGTACCCCCTGCCTCCCATCTCTACCTACCTCCCGTCCCCAGAATCAGAATCTCAGTTCCTAACGAGTTCCCCCAGCTGCGACAAGAAATTCTTCGCCACCACCGATCCCCTCCTCTCCTCGGCAGTCGACACCATGTCCACGCTGGGCTGCTTCGGCGGCGCAAACGCCCAGCCTGTGCCGACGACGGGGGCGGGATCGGGGGCGGGGACTGCGACGGGTACGGGGTCGGGGGGTGCGGCTGCTACTGGCAGCGGGGGTCAGAAAAGTGCTGCGGCTGGGAGCATTCATGGGCGTGGGGGAGAGGCGGTGTGGGTTGCTTTTGTGGGAGGAGCGGTGGGTGTTGCTGGGTTGCTGGGGGCGGTTTTGCTGTGAGCGGAGGGAGGGATGTCGTCGGTGTGTCTTGTAGAATCGTGCCCCTGAGTATAACGCGGCGGTCTGATAATCTAATTTGCTTGCTGTTTAGTGACAGACTTCTGGGAGATCTATATGCGCCGAGGTTACGTGTAAAATGGACAGGTCAGACCAAGTTGAAGCCATTCTCCTCGTTTCGGGTCGACTGTAGGCTACCGTTTAGTAGAAACAAAACTAGGTAGATGGCGAATATCACAAATATTGGAGCCATGAGGTGCTCACCTCGGTGAACCGTCCAATCTGACACAACACCCCGCACCGCTTTCCTCATCACGCAAGCCGCGGGGACCAATCACATTCGTACTCGGCTCACATCGGTCGCATTTGATAAACTTGCTCAAAAAGTCCGAGTCCAGCTGCTGATAAATAACATCACAAACCTACCACGTCGCAGGACATCTAGAAAGTCCCAGTCCGCCGAGTCGAACTGCTCCTCAGTGTCATTCAAATCTTCTGTCAAGTCGCCCTCGTTAGTCTGCAGCTGAACTCATTGTAAGCGACCATGGCGTCACCAGTCAAAATCCTGCTGGTTCTCTTTCCAGGTTTCAACACCTTGGATATGAACGGCCCCTACGAGGTCCTGCGCAAGTCGAAAGGAGGAGACCTCTTCACGATCACCGTCGCGGCCGAATCTGAGATCACCACGTCCTGCGAGGGGGTCCACGTCAAGGTCCGTATACACCTGCTGACCATTGCGGCGATCCTCATGGTGCTGACCCTGTCCAGCGCGACATCGCTCTTGACGATGCGCTCATCTCGAAGCTGCCAGAGTACAGCATCCTCATCGTCCCCGGGGGTACGCCCGAACCCATCGAAGCGCAAGCCGCTGCCGTCGGCACGCCGTTTCTGCCACTCATTGCGGCATTTTGTCTGCTCGACTCCCCCGCCACTGCTGCCGGCGAACCGAGCCGCATTCTCCTGTAAGCCCTCGCTCCGTTCGCTGACGCTGCAGCCTTGAATTTTCCATTTCCCATGCATGTGCTGACAGGATGCACCGCGTCACAGATCGATCTGCACGGGTGCGATATTCCTCGGCGCCCTCGGCATCTTCAACGACCGCTTCTGCACCACGCACTGGGGCTCGTACGACAGACTCAAGGAGCGCGTCAAGATCGCTGCGGCGCAGACGGAGGGTGCTAAGCCGGGAACGGTTGTGGCGTCGCGGTTTGTTGACTCGGGCGTCAGCGCGAACGGGGTGCGCATCATTAGCAGTGGTGGTGTTAGCTGTGGGATTGACGCGGCCTTGTACATCGTCAAGCTGCATGCGGGCGAGGAGGAGGCGAAGAAGGTTGCGCAGCAGTTGGACTATGCGTGGAGGAAGACGGAGGGGTTTGTGGTGCTGTGAACGCAACTGGCCTTTTTGGGCGTCGGGTTTGGACTGGTGTGAATTGCGGGCAGGGAGCTCTTGCCTGAGCTTGTATACCTAGGCGGTTTCATTTTGGATCGGATTCTCCACAGGTTCACCGGGCCGGCGAACTGTTTCCGCTAGCCAAGGCAAGAACGACTTGTTTCCGCGATATGGTATTCCGAGTCTTCCAAATTTTGGTCGGGCTTGTTTAATGCCGACGCTCCGTTCACGTGAATGCAAGTAAGAAAAAAGAGTATTTCGAAGGGCGGATATGTCTCCAGCAGAGCACAGAAATCCAAGAATACTACCCGCTGGAAGATGCGGCGGGACGAGGCGATTTGCAGGTGATGAAGAAGCTGGCAGAGAACGGGGCGAAAGTTAACAATGGCAAACCACGGGCTGCAGCAGTAAAGGGAGGCCATGAGACTGCAGTGCGGTTCCTTTTGGGACAAGAGACGAGGGGGAATACGAGATTCTGCTAGAGGCCATAGAAGGAAGACACATGGCGGTGGCGAGAGTCCTATTGAATCAAGGCTTCTAGCCGGATCAGAATTGCGATATAGCGGCCTATCGTCGGGCGACCTTGAGATGACGAAGATGCTGCTCGAAAGCGGTGTTAGCAAAGATGCCATTCAGGCTATGGAAAAATGGATCTTTAAGTCTGGCGCCAGGGTTGAGATAGCACGGCTATACTTCGAGTATGGATATCAGCCAACGCCATCCAACCTGCGTGAGGTGAAGTACGGTTCGCCGTTAGAGAACCTACTTTTGGAGAAGGTGTATGGACCTGCCTTTGAATGGTGGACCGGATATAGTTCAAAGACTCAGTCTGTTACTACTAAAAAATTACTTTTGAGCTGTTACCCGTATGGGTCAAGTTTTCAAAGCTTCGTTGGCAGAAAAGAGCTAAAAGTGGATCCCAAATGGGAGGCGTCCCTAGTCCCACGTGGCAGCGGGAGCTCCCTTGGGTAACCCGGATGAATGACTCGAAGCGAGTCGGAGTAACACGATAAGCCTCCGCTCTAGTTCGGGCGGTGAGGAACCATGGTTGGGCTGGCCCACTTCCGGGTCCGCTTTGACAGCATGGCATTTTTCAGCTCAAACTCTGTTCCAGGGATAGAAATACCCAGGTTTACACGTACAGAGGTAGACTTTATACCATTTTTCTTACCACCAACATTCAACATGGGATCCCTCAGCGACTCGCCCTCGGGGCAATTGTTTACAATCGAAGACGCCCCTGGCGCCGGACGCGGCGTCTTTGCAACCCGAGATCTGTCTGCGGGGGAAACAGTCCACATCGCCGACGACCTGTCCGTACATGTACTGTTCCGAGAGTACCGCGGCGAGATCTGCTACAACTGCTTCGCCTACGACCTCGGCGGAAAACAACCCATCAAAGACGCAATCCACGGCATCGCCTTCTGCTCCAAGCAGTGCCAACTCAAATTCACCCTCCAATGCGACGAATTATGCATGGCCGCCCGCGCCGTCGTCGAAAAGCTCATCCGAATGAAAGCCACCAGCAACCAACACAGCGACACCCTCCTGGGTGTACGACCCACTCCAAAAGAAATCGAAATTGCCTGGAACACCGCCGAGACCCAAGCCCCCCTCATCCGCAGCGCGCGTCTCTCCGTCATCCCCGGCCCAGACACCCTCCCGGCAACAAAACCCCAACTCTGCGCCCTCCAACGCGCCCTCTCCACCCCCGTCTGCCCAGACGTACTCACTTTCCTTCTCACCGTCGTCCTCGCAAACTACAACACCCACAAAACCTCCCCTTTTCCCTCTCCCATCTCCTCACCCGCCCAACAACCCCTTCA
>Ga0247760_1000709_pt1 | contig 35058 bp, 25 predicted proteins | sample UWRJL171409R4_FD_179936 | JGI IMG/M metagenome (GOLD analysis project Ga0247760, IMG submission 179936) | Plant litter microbial communities from Arlington Agricultural Research Station in Wisconsin, United States - UWRJ-L171-409R-4 | ecosystem: Environmental > Terrestrial > Plant litter >... | reverse complement strand
TACCTGTCGCGCGTGCGCACCCCGCACAAGGAGGGTGCCAGTTGGCGCGGTGTGCTCGGCAGCCGTCGCCCCAAGAACGCCAATGGCCTGCACCCGGCCGATCCCGACTATTTGCAGCTGATCGTGCATCCCTATGCGCCACATCCAGACGGCGAACCGCGCGCCTGGATCAACAGTATGCGCAAGCTCGCATTCACCAACCAAGCCGGCGTGCTCACGAAACCGGTAGACGTGAGTTTGAAGAGTGATTTGGCCGATTTTTTGCCTGGGCTGGTGAAGCTGTTCGAGAGCGGGCTCGAGCTGCCGATCCATCCGATCTTGTGCGCGATCACCTCCTCGCAGATGCGCGCGATTTACGGCGCGAACCCCCACTCGGATGCTGCGCTGCCGGGCGTGATGTTCGGGCCGCCGGACTTTTTGGGCATCGACTTCAGCCCCCTGCGCGGCGCGAGCGCCGAGTACGTCTTCAACGCCACGCAGGCGCGCGCCGCCATCGAGATCATTCTCGATACGCTCACCGCGCAGGTCGACGCACGAAATCAGTATCTGGGCGGTATCGGCGTTCGCTTCGTCAAGGGCTCCAGCGCCTTGCTCGCTCCCAATGCTAGCCCGCTCAACTGCTTCGTGGAGCTCCAAAGCTTGTTCACCGATGAGCTGCCGGCCATCCACGCCGCGATCGGCAGCGCGCTCAGCCGAGCGGCCATTCCGTACTGCGGTCACTGGGGCCAATGGGCGATGAACACCCCCGAGGTCGCCGAAAACTGGTGGGGCGCGGACAGAGTGGACTCCTGGAAAGCCGCCCGCGCCGATCTGCTGCCCAGCGCCAAGGCTCGAAAAGTCTTCGCCAGCCCGATCCTCAAAGTCGCCGGGTTGGAGTAGTGGAAGAGCAGTCTCAGCGCCCGCCCTCGATCACATCAAGCGACAGGACGCAGGCGAGCGTGCGCTGCCTCGCGCGTATTGCGCCGGCGTCACGCCCAATAGCCGCTTGAAGTGACGCGTGAGGTGGCTCTGGTCGAAGAAGCCGTACTGGGTTGCAACCTGCGCGATCTGATGTCCTTCGCGGAGCGCCTTCTGCGCCAAGGCGAGGCGCACGCTGAGCTGATAGGTGTGCGGCGGTAGGCCGTAGCGAAGCTTGAACATGCGCAGGGCTTGAAATCGGCTGACTCCGGCTTGCCGAGCGAGCGACGACAGATCGAGCGTGGTCGAAGGATCGAAGCGCAAGCACTCGCGAACTCGCTGACCCACGCGCCGATCCGAGTCGATGCTGGCAACGCCCTGACCTGACTCTTCGAGCAGCTCGGTGACCATCGCCGAGGCGAACTCGGCCATCGCGGTTTGCAACTCCAGCGCGCTCGGGCCAGGCCGAACGACTCGAAAGACTTGTCGGAGCTTCTCTTCGAGCAGCTTCGACATCTTCGTAAACGCGCGAAGGTTTCGCTTGCTCGGAGGTAGTGGGTGGACCGACAGATACTCGTGAAGCACGCTGGCGTCGATCGCGAGGAAGTTGGCTGAGCCGGGCTTGAGCACGCGGCGACTGAAGAATACTTCGCCGGGACGAGCGCAAAGAACCATGCCGGGATCCAGCACGACCTGTCGTCGTTGATGCCAGACCTCTCCGCGCCAAGTGACAGGGACGAAGAATTGAAATTCCGTACTATAACAATGGAACGTTCGTGCGCAATTTTTCAGCGCGCGGATCTCCACGCCGGGCAGCTCGCTGCGGCGGTGAAACGACACTGATTCTTGCCTGCTTGCGGAGTTACTCCGCGTGGACCCCACGCGCTCGTCTCGTCGCTCACCGGCCATCGCCTGCCCGCTTTTTCGTGCTCGTTCGACACGGAGAACCCGAGTGAAAGGCACGACACGGTGACTACGTAGCGATGGTCTGACTTGGTCGAAAATAGATCGCGAGTTCGCAATTTCGTACCAGAGCGAACATCAGACTCGCGTGAGGCGTCGCGGTAGAGCTCGACCTCTACACGTCATCTTGGTTAGAGTATCGGTATGGACTCGCTGCGGCCCAGCTCAGCGTCGATCTGGACGCTCGCCTGCGCATGTCTGGCGCTCGCTTGTGGCTCGGGTGTGAGCGTCGATCCTCTGACCCGCGCGACGAATGGCAGAACCATTGCGGCGGGTGGCAGTGCGTCCGGTGTGGCCGGTGTATCGGGTGAGTTCGGTACATCTGGTACATCTGGTACATCCGGTGTGGCCGGCGAGTTCGGTACATCCGGTGTGGCCGGTGCATCCGGCGCGTCCGGAGCGACTGGTGCGCCAGGCGCGTTCGTTGCGGCGAGTTGCACTCAGGGCAGCGACTGCGAGTCGGGGGTTTGCTTGCCGGACGTCGCGGGCACGCAGCGTTGTTGCGAAGCCGACTGCCGCGCACAAGGTCGCGTGTGCTCCACCGCCGGCGCGTGCGTGTGCGCGAGCGAGGAGCGAGAGGTGGGCGGCGCTTGCTTGCGTGTGGACGGACAAAACTGCCGTTCTGCCGCGCAATGTGCGAGCAACCACTGCGTTGATGGCGTGTGCTGCGACGCGCCCTGTGACGGCATTTGCGAGCGCTGCGATGCTCCAGAGCCCGGATCTTGTGCGGTCCATCTCGAGGACCTGAGCTGCATCGCTCGCACTGGCTTTCAATGCACGGCCCGTGGCCGCTGCCGTTTGCCGCGAGCGCTGACCTGCGGCGCGGACGCCGATTGCGAGTCGGATCGCTGCGAACCCGCGGCGAGCGGTGAGCCCATTTGCTGCGAGACGGCCTGCGACGGCGTGTGCGAACGCTGTGGCCCGAACGGTGCGTGCAACGATCATCCCGAGCGAGACGCCGCGTGCCCGCCCGTCATCTGCCCGGCCAAGAGCGCGTGCGTCGAATACAGCGCGCCCGCGCCGAACGCGTGCTCGAGCCACGGGCAGTGCGCCGAGTGTACTCCCCATTACGCGCGCGCGGGCACGCCGTGCGGAGTCGGCAAGCAGTGTGACGGCGCGACGGCCTGCCGCGAGACCGGCATGGGCAGAGTGGCCGCAGGCGGCAGGCATACCTGCGCCATCCGCCAGAACGGAAACGTGCTGTGCTGGGGAACCAACGTGACCGGGCAGCTCGGCGCGGCGTTCGACCGAGCCCACGTCGGGGACGACGAGGCGCTCTCCGACGTAGCCGGGCTCGAGATCGACTTTCAACGCGAGGTGGTAGCGCTCAGCGCGGGGTTCTTCCATACCTGCGCGCTATTCGCCGACGGGGCCGTGCGCTGCTGGGGGCGCATCGAAAACGACTCCCTCTGGGGCACCGTGCGCGGGCTTTTGGGGACGAACGCCGTGGAGCGCAATCAGCTGGGTTTCGTCAATCCACTGGCCACGGGCGACGTGAGATTGTCGGAGCCGGCGGTGCAGATCAGCGCTGCCACGAGCGGGGCGCATACCTGCGCGCTCCTCGCGAGCGGGGGCGTCAGTTGTTGGGGTTTTGGTGCCGAAGGCCAGTGCGGCAATGGCACTAGATTGGAGCAAGGCGCGGACAGCAACGAGGCCTTGCCGGTGCTCCGCTTCGGCGCGCGGGGGGTACAAGTCAAAGCGGCGAGCGGACACACCTGCGTAGTGCTCGAAACGGGCGATGTGATTTGCTGGGGCGAGGGAAACCTCGGCCGCCTCGGCTATGGCGACCAGACCGATCGGCTCGAGCCTCGCGACCGCGTGCCGATCGGCGGCCGGGCGATTCAAGTCGCTGCTGGCCTGTCCGCGACTTGCGCGTTGCTCGAGAACGGTCGCGTTCGTTGCTGGGGCGGCAACAAGGATGGCGAGCTTGGCTATGGGCACGATCTCGCCATTGGAGACGACGAGACACCGGAGCAGGCAGCCAGTCTGGCGGGACCTCCGGGCCGCACGTGGCTCGGTGGCGACCTCCCCTTGGGTGGCGGGGGCGTGGTGCAGATCACCGAAATCGTAGAAGATCGCGCGATGTGCGCGCGCTTTTCGGGTGGCGCGGTTCGCTGCTGGGGCAAAAATAACAAGGGACAATTGGGCTACGGTCACACGGAGAGCAACGGCACTCGCTTTACGCCTGAGCAGCTGGTCCTGCGACCCGCGGGCAAGCGCAATGCGGGCGGCGATCTCGCGCTCGGCGGCTCGGCGCTCGCGCTCGCCGATGGCGGCCGCTGTGCGCTCTTGGTTTCTGGCAGCCTCTATTGTTGGGGCGATAACGAAGATGGTGAGCTCGGCCTGCCCGCACAATTTCCTGCCGGCAGTCTCACGCGCACGCCGGTCGAGATGGGAGCGGTACATTGGGAGTGATTGAAAGCGGCAGAGTTCGGCGTCGCTCGAGCTACGCACGAAGCTCTCACTGGGTCGGTTTATTTTCGAAGTAAGGATGAGTTTCGGTCGTTGCTGCTAGTGACCAGATTAGATAATCTTAGAGTCCAATTTCGTGAGCGACCATCTCGACGCCTTGCTCGAGATGGTCGAGGTCGAGCGATGCGCTCGTCGAATTTCCATGCCGCTGGTTCGCAATACCCCACAATTGCTCTCGGACTTTCGGGCAGGCAAGCCCGCGGCTCTCGAGACTATTTACCGGCATTACGTGCGCGGCGTAGACGTCTATCTGCGCGCGCTGGCCCGCTCCGCGGGTAGCGCGGAGCTCGCGCAGCCGAGCGCGATCGCGGATCTTCTGCAAGAGGTGTTCATCCGCGCGTTCTCGCTCAACGCGCGCCGTGCCTATGACGGCCTGCGCGATTTTGGTCCGTATCTGAACACCATTGCTCGCAATTGCTTCATCGATGCGCTGCGCCGGGGCAAAAAGGAGCGGTTGATCGCCCTGGCCGATTCCGCCGCTGCCTTGGAAGAGGTGCCGATTAGCACCCAGGAGCAATACGAACCGGTGGTCATTGCCGTGCTCGAGTCCTACTTGAGTGAGCTGCCGGCACCGCTCCGCGGCGTGTACGAGCAGCGCTTCGAACTCGGTGTCTCTCAGGCGGCGGCCTGCGACAAACTCGGAATCTCTCGGCGCTCGCTGCGCACGGCTGAAGAGCATCTGCGGAGCGGCCTAAGGAAGGCGTTGCTTTTGGCCGGCGTCTGGCAGCGCGAGATGACGCTCGATGCGCGAACGCTGGAAGCGACTCGCTCGTGAGGGATGGGCAGCATGCCTGAGGACGACGATTTGGAGCTCGACCAGCTGCTCGCTCGCGGTCGCTTGAGCGGCCGCCAGTACGACGAGATCGAGCGCCGAGTCCTCGAGCGAGTGGCGCCGCAGCGCAAGCGCTGGCCCTGGATCGCCATGCTGCCGGCGGCAGCGGCGGCCTGCGCTTTGGTCGCCCTGCTGCTGCCGCCGAGTGGTGCCCCGAGCGAGCGCTCGGGGGCGCGCTTGCCTAGCGCGATCCGCGACGGATTTACGGCCCGGGGCAGCTCAGCGTCGATCGGCAGCGCGCCGCGCGCCGCGGCGATCCTCGACGTGGGTTGCGCGGGCAGGCCAGCGCACGTTTGTTGCATCGGCGATACCCTGATGTTCTCGGTGAACAGTAATCAGAGCGCCGGCTACCTGCTCGCCTTCGCCGAGCGCGTGGCGGAGCCTCCCACGCGCATTTGGTATTTTCCGGCCAGCGACGGCACGGCGCCAAGCGTGGAGGCTCGAGCAGCCACGACCGTGTTGTCGCAAGGCGTGCGGCTCGGTTCACCGCACACCGTGGGCAAGTACCGAGTAACTGCCTGGCTCTCACCGGAGCCCGCGGACGAAGCGCACGCGCTCGAGCAATACCAGCAAATGCACGTGACCCCTATCGCGCTGGAAATCGTCGAGTGAACGGAACGGGGTCGGAAGCTCTGCTCAGCGGCGCCCGCTCGGGTAGAGCGCGCTCGCGATGGGCAAGCCTCGGGCTGGCGTTGCTGCTGGTGATGGTGTGCGCGCGGCCCGCGCTAGCCGCCAGCAGCGTGCACGCGCTGGTGATCGGCAACAACCGTCCCTTTGCACCGAGCTCCGCCGCTGTTTCCCAACCTTTGCAGCCGCTCCGCTACTCGGATGACGACGCGGCCGCCTTCTATGATTTCGTGACAGAGCTCAGCTCTTCGGCCGAACTCTTGACGGTGATGGATGCCGAGACACAGGCGCTCTATCCGCAGCTCGTGTCGCTGGCCAGGGTTCCCACACAGGCCGCGGTCAGCGCTGCGGTCAGCCGGCTCGCGCAGGCCGTCCGCCTTGCGCGCGCCGCGGGACAGCGCAGCGTGGTGTTCGTGTTCTTCAGCGGGCATGGCGCCGTTGACTACGAGGGGCAACCCGCTCTGGCGCTGTTCGACGGCGGGTTGAGCCACGATTTTTTGTTTCGCGAAATCCTAGAGAAGCTCCCAGCCGACGAAGTGCATCTGCTGATCGACGCTTGTCATGCCGAGGCCGTCGTCCGACCGCGCAACGCGCGAGCCGAGGTGGTGGACGTTTCTGCCGAGCAAGCCAATGCGTTTTTGGTTCAAAGCACGCTGGCTCGCTTTCCGCACGCGGGCGCGATCCTGGCGGCCACGAACAGCACCGAGGCGCACGAGTGGGACGCGATTCGCCACGGCATCTTCACGCACGAGCTGCTCTCCGCGCTGCGCGGCGCCTCCGACGTCAACCGCGATCGACGTATCGAATACAGTGAAGTGTACGCGTTCATGGCCGCCGCGAACCGGCAGGTCGGGGACTATCGGGCGCGTCTGGCGGTCGTGGTCAAACCGCCGGACATCAACCGGCGCGCGCCGCTGCTCTCGCTTTCCGAATTTCCGCCCGCGAGGTCAGCCTGGCTCTCGGACGTACCCGGGCAATACGGAATCGTCGAATTGGACGACGCGCGCGGGCGTCGCGTCGCAACGCTCCACGGCGACCAGACGTTCCTGGCCGATCTGCTCGTTCCGGCCGGCATCACCTTGCATGTGCGCGCAGGCCAGAAAGAGGCCAGCTTTCTGGCCAGCCCCGGGGAGATCGTGTCCTTCCAGCGCCTGACGTTCGCAGACACGATGCGCGCGCGCGGCGCGGTCGAAGAAGCCGTTCGTCGCGGGCTGTTCGCCGCCGAGTACGGGCGAAGTTACTACCACGGCGTCGTCGATCAGATGCCCGGCCTGATCTCCGTCGATTTTCCCGAACAGCGTGAGCAAGCGCCTGCGCCATGGTGGAGTTCGCCGCTGCCTGCCTCTAAGGCGCGTACGCGCGTCGTGCTCGGCGCTGGTTTGTCGTCCGGAGTCGCCAACACCGCGGGCGTCGTCCACGGCCTGCAATTGGGTCTGCGTCCCGGCCACGCAAACGGCGGCACGCTGACGCTCGGCGCGCTCCGCGCCTCGGATGGCGCGCTCACCGAGTGGCACCTTCACCTCGACGGCGGCTGGCTGTGGTCGCTCGATTACGGCGCGATTCGTCCGTGGTGGGGAGCTTCCGCGGGCTCGGGGCTTCTGATTCAAGACATCGCCGGTAACAGCGCTCGCTACTCACCGCTGTTCGAAGCAGGTCCAGTACTCGGGCTGACGAGCGGTCTCACTCAGCGCTTCGGGCTCTGGTCCGAGCTCACTTTGCCTGCGCGCTTGTATCGCCGAGACGCGCAATGGGCCGTCGCATTCGCACCCAGCGCGTGGCTCGGCGCGTTTCTCAGCCTGTAGCTGCAGCGAAGAGAGTGGGGCATCGCTGCTTGTACGCGTGTGCGTTCGAATGCGTGAGAAGACGAGCGTGCGCTGACGCAATTTTGGCCGAAAGATCGACCAGGGCGGCGAGTTCGCCGTAATTGATTCTGCGGTGGCATCGTTTCTAGTTTCATCACGAATGAACGGACGTGCCTCGCTGTGACATTCGTGTGCGCGCTGCGGCCAATGCAGCGACACGCACGAACATACAAGATGCGGCGATCGATGTTGTCCAAGGTGGACGTGACCTGCTGAGCCCTGTCGCTCGGTGCCATTAGGAGATCTCATGAATTCTAAGATCATGAATGTCGCGGGTTTGATGATGCTGTTCCTCGGTGCGTGCTCGGCACCCGTCGAGATGGCGGAAGAGGAGGGCGCGACGCGCGAGCAGGCCGTTACTCCGTCGGTCATGCGCGTCGTGGGCAAGCAGCTCTTGGACTCGAGCGGCACTCCCTTCCTAGCGCGCGGCATCGAAGGCTGGTTCGGGCCCAACGCTCAGGCCAACATGACGACTTTGGTCGATCAGATCGCGAGTCAGGGCTTCAACGCCGTTCGGCTGCAGCTCTTGACCAATGATTTGAGCAAGATCGAGCCGCTCATCAAACGCTTTCAGTCGAAAGGCATGGTCGTCTATTTGGTGGACGCCAACATGCCGAACCCGGATGGCGTGGATTGGTTCGGGCTGTGCGCCGTCCGCAACATGGTGGAGCGGAACAAGTACAACCTGGTGATCGACGCCACGATCGAAGAAGAGGGCGAGGGAGACTCGGATGCAGACATGGCCGCTTGGCTCTCCACGCAAAAGAGCGTGATTACGAAGTTTCGCGGCTGGGGCTACACGCAGCCGCTCACGATTGGCACGCCCAACGCCGGTCGCTACCTGCGGGCCCTGCTCGATCATGGTCAGGAGCTGATCAATCACGACCCGCTGCACTCGCTCGTGCTCAACGCGCAGATGTACTGGGGCGCGTACAGCAGTGGCTGGAGCTACCAGGAATTGAACGGGTTCAGCGCGGGCAACAACGGCATCAAGGAGGCGACCGCGGCGGTCGCTGCAAAATCATTCCTGATCCAGTTCGGTCTCGACGCGAAGGATTCCGGCGGCAGCTGGGCAGACGTGCCCTACAGCCTGCTGATGACCGAAGCGCAGTCCAAGAAAATCGGCACCATGTGGTGGCAATGGAAGGACCCCGGAGACAACGATCCGAACAGCTTGGTGACGGATCAACTGAATGCCAACACGCGAACCGCGCTCGGCAACATCGTCATCAACACTCACGCCGCGAGCATCAAGAAGACCTCGAAGTTGGTCGTCCCGATTGCGCCGGGCACCGGGAGCGTCAATTGTTCCAGTCCCGGCTTCAGCTTCAACGAGACCGGGACCGTCGCAGCGAACGCCGAGAAACGCTACCAGACGCCTACGCTGCCCGCCGGCCCGCACACGTTCACCATCTCGGGCACGGGTGACGCGGACCTCTACGTGCGACGCGGCTCTGCTCCGACCACGACGACTTACGATTGCCGCCCCTACCTCGAGACCTCGGCCGAGACCTGCACCATCAACCTGACGTCGCCCGCGGTGATCCACGTCATGGTGCGCGGCTACGCGCCGACTTCGACCTTCAGGCTGACCGGCGGCTGAGCTCACGAGTGCTCGACAGCTGCGACTCAGCCCAGGCCTGACGCACGGCGCGACGTGCGAAATTTCGTTCGACGACCGATACATCAAAGGAGGACCTCATGTGGGATTCGAGAACAGTGACGCGCGCTTGCGTCGTGTTGAGTGCCGTCGCGTTGGGCGCAGGTTTGGGCTGTAGCGCTGGCGAGGAGCCGAGCAGCGAGCTGCCGACGGCGGAGACGAGCACGCCTTTGGCAGCCGCGGCCGCGGCGTGCTCGCCGCTCACGATCGCGGGGATCTCCGCCAATGGTGATGACGGGAACGTGCCGTCGAACGCGCTCGACGGCAACCTCAATACTCGCTGGTCGCGAGACGGCGTTGGTTCGTTCATCACCCTGGATCTGGGCAGCTCGAAGTCGGTCTGCGGCGTGAACATCGCCTGGTATCAGGGCAACACGCGCCGGAACAACTTCGTCATCTCGCTGTCGACGAACGGCTCGAGCTTCCAAAGCGTGCTGAGCGGTCGCAGCAGCGGCACGACCAACAACCACGAATCGTATACGTTCACCCCGGCGAGCGCTCGCTACGTGCGCGTAACGGTGAATGGCAACACCGTGAATAACTGGGCCAGCATCACCGAACTGCAAGTGCCCGGCCAGGGTGGGACCACGCCCGCCTCGAGTTACGATCAGACGGTGCTGGCGGATCGCCCGGTGTCGTTCTACGCGATGACGGCACAGGGCAGCGCCGAGCCGGATGTCGTGGGCGGCCGAACCGGGACCTACAAGAACGGAACTCCGGTGGCGGTGAGCTTGCCCAACGGCGATCGCGCAGCCGACTTCAACGGGTCCAATCAGTACCTGACCATCCCTTCGAACAGCGCGTTCTCCATCCCGACCACCAGCAACTTCACTTGGGAGGCCTGGATCCGCCCTGGTGTGCTGGAGTTTCCGAACAGCAGCCAGCCTGACGGATACGTGGAGTGGATGGGCAAATGCGACTCCTATTCGCCGACGTGTGAGTGGGCCGCACGCATGTACAAGACCACGACCGGAGAGGGCCGTTGCAATCGGCTGTCCGCCTATGTTTTCAACAATAGTGCCGGGCTGGGCTCGGCTGCTGATTGGCAGCCCACGTGCGGGCTGATCAAGGCGAATGCCTGGCTTCACGTCGTCGGTGAGTACACCACGCAGAACCCGTCGCCCGGCTGCAACAACGCGAGCAACTTCCCAGGCACGATCAACATCTGGGTCAATGGCGTGAAGTGGGATTACACCTCGCATCGCCAGACCGGCTGCATGAGTCAATACAACATCAAGCCGAAGGCCAGCACGAGCCCGGTGAACATCGGCACCGTCGCAAAAGACAACTGGTTCAAGGGCGCGGTCGGCAAAGTCGCCTTCTACAACACGCTGCTCAGCCAAGCGCAAATCACCAAGCACTACAGCACGATGACCGGTAAGCAGCCGAGCGGCAGCTGCGGAAATACCTGCAGCTTCTAGCGCGGCGAGTCCGCCAAGCGCGCCGGCTCCAAAGCTCGGCGCGCTTGCCCCTTTCCAGTTGGCGTCGAGCGGAGCGCTTCAGGGCCGCATCACGCCGACGTTGTCGACGCACAGGGTGAGGGTCGCGGAGGCCGCCTTCGCCGGGAGCTTGAATTGCAGGGCCGAGCTTGCCGGATCGAAGATAGCTTGCGGCGCCGGGACCCCAGACGTCTTTCTCCAGGGTGGCAAAGGTGAATTGGCCGTTCGAGGACGCGGATCGCGCGACTTAGAAGTGACCCATCCAAGTCAGGTTGAGGCTCTGATCGACGTCTGTCGTGCCCTCGCGTGAATGGCGCAGCCAACTGGCATACTCGGCCAGAAATGAGCTGTTGTCGTTGAACTTGAAGCCGATGCCGGGGACGTGCAGCACCTCTTGCACGAGTACGTCCGAGTAGCGGGCAAGGCTCAGGTTGTAGCGAAACGTGAGCGGGCTGATGGTGTATTGCGCGCCTGCAAGCAGGTATGTGTTGCGGGCTGAAGCGCGCCCCGCCAGCGGCGGTCGAGCCGTGGCGTCGCCAGGATAAGGGTACGCATCGACATTGGCGCCCGATTGGTGCAAAGCCTCACCCCAAAAACCGAGCTCCGCCCAGGTGAGCTTGGCGTCGACAGCGCCGCGCCATACGGAGTTCGAGCCAGTAGGCAGGTCGGCCTCGAAGTGCTCGCCAGACACGCCAAGCTCGAGTTTTGCTGATTTGGATAGCTGGAAGAAGGGCTGGACTCTGCCGAGCAATGTATTGCGACGGCGCGCGCCCGGGATCGAAATCGTATCGCGCCCCAGGAGCGATGCGTTCGTATGGCCGTCTACGACGAAGAACTGCGCCCAAAACGCGACCCCGGCCTTCTCACCCAGCTTGCCCTCGAGTGAAAGGCCCGCGTTCGGATCGAGCTTGAGCCCTTCGTAGACCTGAATGTTGCCGTAGAACGTGCCGTCCCAGAACAGGCCGAGCTGCTTGTAGAGCTTGCCCACCTTGAGCACGATCGGCGAAACGTCCACGAACAGATAGGCCTCTTGAATCCAAGCCAGGCTATCGTAGTACGATCTCATCTTCTCGTTACTGAGTCGTGGTTCGAGGTGTAGACCAAAGGGGCGCCAGCGCGCGTCGAAGCGCAGATTCGTGTAGATCAGGAATTGATTCTGCCAACCGTTGGTGGGCTGGTAGTAGTACAAGGCGATACCGCCGCTGAGGCTCACGTGGCGTGTCCAGTCGGTCTGGCCCTCGAGCTGCGATGTCTCGCCGAGCTTCTGTCCGGAGGCGGGAGCCGGTGTTGGCTGCACGCCCGGGCCAGGCACCGCCCGAGCCGTATGCGCTCCGCAGCAAAAGCAAAGCGCGAGCAACCCCGAGACACGCGCCGATCTGCGAATCACGGCGGCGAGGCTAGCAAGAAAAATCGAGGCTGGGCAGCCGCGGCGCCAATACCGACCTTCCGCAGTTCGGCGCAAGCATTCCCCGCTGGGCGAGCACGTACTAAGCTTGCGCCATGCTACGCGCCGTTGCTTCTTGGTCGAGCGTCGTGGGCATCGCCCTGTGTGCGAGCTGCGGCAGCTCCGCGAGCAACGACACCACGCCGACCTCGGGCGGTCCCAACGCAGGCGGCGGCGCATCGGCGACCGGCGCTGCTGCGGGCAACGCGGGACTGTCGGGCGGCAATGCCGGCGTGGCCGGTGGCAGCGCGAGCGCGGCGGGCAGCGGCGTGGCAGGCGGCGGTGCAACGAGCGCCGGCGGCGCGGCGGGCGCGGGCGGAGCCGTAGCCGGGCCAGACAACGCAGCGTCGCGCACTGCCATCGAGCAGCTGAAAGCTTGGCTCGAGCTCGCAGCAGCGAGCCGTCCCGCCCTAGCGGAGCAAGCCTTCGCCAAGGTGGCGCTGACCAAACCGGATGCGGCGGAGGCGCAGCAGCTCTTGGCAACTGACTACACCGCTCAGCTCAAAGCCTCGCGTGGGGCGGAGGTCGGCGCGACCGAGAGCACGGCTAAAATGTTCAAGGCCGGCAGCGTGAGCATGAAATACTACCGCGCCCAGCGCGGGAAGAAGCCCGCTACCGGCTGGAATCTCTTCATCTCCATGCACGGCGGCGGCAACGCGGATGCGGCGACGAACGATAGCCAATGGGAAAATCAGCTCGCCTTGGTTGATGGGTACGAGCCAAAAGACGCGATCTGGGTCGCGCCACGCGCACCCACGGACGAATGGAACATGTGGTTCCGCGAGCACCTGGACGCGCTGTTCGAGCGCTTGATCGCCGATCTCGTCGCGTTCGAGGGCGTCGATCCCAATCACGTTTACCTGAACGGCTACTCTGCAGGCGGCGATGGTGCTTATCAGATGGGGCCGCGCATGGCGGACGCTTGGGCGGGGGTCGGCATGAGCGCTGGGCACCCGAACGACGCCTCACCGCTGAGCCTCCGCAATACGGCCTTCGCGATTCACGTCGGTGGCAACGACAGCGCCTACGATCGCAATCTCAAGGGCGCCGAGTGGGGCGCCAAGCTCGACGGCCTGGCCGCGGCCGACGCGGGTGGCTACGTGCATCAATGGCAAGTTCACGCGGGAAAACCACATTGGATGGAGCTCGAGGATGCCGTCAGCATCCCGTTCATGCAGGCGCATGCCCGGGACCCAATCCCGAAGAAAGTCGTCTGGCGACAATCCGGCACGTTGCGCGCTCGCTTCTATTGGTTGGCCGTCGACCCAGCCGACGTCTCGGCGGGCTCCGAAATCACCGCCAGCTACTCGGCTCAAACCATCGATCTGTCCGCAGTGAGCAAGGTCAAACGCATCACGCTGCGCGTATCCGACGCCATGCTCGATCAAGATCGACTCGTGAGCGTAAAACGTGACGGCGTGGAGCTGTTCTCGGGCGTCGTTCCGCGCACGATCGCGGTGCTCTACTCCACCCTGGTCGACCGCGGAGATCCGGCCTTGACGTTCAGCGGCGAGCTGTCGGTGAAGCTCGATTGAGCGGACGCTCGTCCGTTCCACGCTGCTTGCTGCCAAGCTCCGAGGGCTAGGCGGAGCAACGAAGGAGAGTCGCGCTTTTGATGTTATTTTTTGATGGTCACGCGCTGACCCGCGGGAACACTCAGCCTTCGGCGTCGCGGCCGGCTTCCGAGAGTGAGCACAGCGCGCGCGCTTGCTCGATGGCCTGAATCAGGTCATCGCTGCGGTACGGCTTGCGCAAGAAAGCCTGAAACGAACCGGGCTGCAGATCCCGCTCCGAGGAGGCGTCCAGGTAGCCCGAAGAAAGCACGATCGGTACCCGTGATCCGGTCTCGCGAATGCGGCGGATCACGTCGATGCCGGTCATGTCTCCCATCATGAAGTCCAGTACGATGACATCGGCTGGGCTGGTCGCGAAGCGGTCGAGGCACGCTTCACCGCTGCCCGCTTCGTCCACGTGGTAGCCGCGGAGCTCCAGCGCTCGCCGCAGATGAGCTCGCACCAACTGCTCGTCGTCGGCCACCAGCACCTGGCACGGAGAGAGGGTCGCAGGATCGCGGACCTTGGGCTGCTCACGTCGGCGATCGCTCGCCGGCAAGAGCACCGAAAAACAACTGCCTCGTCCGGGCTCGCTCTCGACCAGAATCGCGCCTTTGTGCGAGGCGACGATGCCGAGGCATGCCGCGAGTCCCAAACCGTGGCCCGAGTCCTTGGTCGTGAAGAACGGCTCGAACACCCGGTCCCGCGTGGCCGCATCCATACCCACCCCGGTGTCCCTGACTTCGAGCAACACCCACGCGCCAGGAGCGATGGTTGCGCCAAGAGCGTCTTCCCAGCGCGCGTTGGGTCGCTCGACGCGCTCGACGCGCACGTGCACCTTGCCAGGACGACCTTCGAGCGCGTCCGAAGCATTGGTGAGCAGGTTCATCACCACTTGACTGAGCGTGGCCCGATCGCCGAGCACGGAGCAGCCTGCCGTGATCGCGAGCTCGAGCTCCATCTTCTTGGACAAGGTCGCGTTCAGCAGTTGCTTCATTTCGCGCAGCAGCTCGCCGATGTCCACCGGATCGCTGCGCGCCGGCTCGCGCTGGCCTGCGTACGCCAGCATCTGTTGGGTGAGGTCGGCCGCGCGCTCACCGGCGGCGCGGATGGCGAGCGCTGACTCGCGCTCGTCAGCTGCGGTCAGGGTCATGAGCAAGAGATCCGCGTTGCCCAGGATGCCCACGAGGAGATTGTTGAAGTCGTGCGCAATCCCGCCCGTGAGCACGCCTAGGCTCTCGAGCCGTTGGCTGCGCTCCACCTGCTGCTCCAAGCGGCGCCGCTCGATCTCGAGGCGCCGCGCGGGCCTAAGATCGAGGATGCCAGCGATGCGCGCTGGTCGCCCATCGAAGGTGGAAGCCACGGCTTGGATCTGGACTGGGATGTGCTCGCCTCGGGCGCTGACCAGCGTCGTTTCATACGCAAAAATCTGGCCCTCGAGCACCGCGTGCTTGGTCTGTGGTCGCGCTATCGGCGCCACGTGATCGAACAAGCTCTGTCCAATCAGCTGATCGGGCCGGAAACCGAGGGTCTCCTCGAGCCGCCCGCCGACATCGACGATCACGCCGTCGCGACTCACCGCGTAGAAGTCGAACGCGCCTGCTGCGAGATCGCGCAGCCGGAGCTCGCTCTCGCGCAGCAAGGCATGCGTGCGTTCCCGTTCGCTCACGTCCCGCACCGCCACGACGCGCACCGGCCGCTCACCGAGCTTGCCTTGCTTGGACAAGATCTCCGCTCGAAAACGCGAGCCGTCCTTGCGCACGCCGGTGATCAGGTACGCACCCTCTAGGCCGTCGCGCAGCCGTTTTTGCACCGCAGGCAAATCCTCCGGCGCGATGCAGCGGGGCATGGTCTGGCTGCCGAGTAATTCGGCGGGCTCGTAGCCGACCATCTCGGCCAAGCGTCGATTGGCCTCGATCACGACCCCGCCGTCTGCGTTGATCATGATGCCCTCGAAGGAGGCCGCCGACAGCATCTCGTAGCGCTCGCTGAGCACTTCGCGCTCTTCGCGTTCGACCACCCGCATCAGGCCGAGCTCGAGCGCAGAGCGCAACGCTTGAACGTGTGAGCCGCGCTCGAGTCCGGGGTGGGTCGCGTGCAGCGAGAGTGTCCGTCCGCGGTACGACAGCTCGATCAGCGCGGGCCCTTCCCCCAGCCGCCGAACCAAGCCGTTACCGGCGAGCAGCTCGAGCGCGGCGTCGAGCCCGAGCCTCGGATCGTCCACCGCCAGCGCGGACAGCACTAGCGGCAAAAGATCAGCGAGCTCGCGGGCGAGGGAGGTCGTCATGGGCGGTCCCAGTGTCCCCCTGGCCCATCAGGATAACCTCACGCTCGGAGAATTGAAAACCCGCACTGATCGCCGAACGGCCTGCTCGAGGCCAGCTGATGCAATGTTGCAGGGCTGCTCGAGAGTGCGCTGCTCGGCACGGCGTCGCGCAGAGCAGTAAACCAAGCCACGCTCACTGACGGACGGACGGGGGAGCCGCCGTGGGCGCTACTACCGCGCGTTGCTGCACGGGCGCGCTGGGTGGCACGGATTCGACGCTGGGCGAGGGGACTTGGCTCGAGGAAGCGATGGCCGTGTTTACCGGGGGCGGCGCGGGCGGCGCTGCCGGCAAGCGGTTCTCGTACGCGCGCCACGCGCCGTCGAGGAACGCGCGCTCCTCGCTGCGCAGAGTACCTGGGCGCGTGCGTTCGATTTCGCTGGCCATGGTCAGCCAGTGTCGAGCGTGCGGCAGATCCCCAAGCGCTACGAAGGTCGCGCCGCGGTAGGCGGCGTAGGCAGCGCGCTGCTCGACAGCCGCGCGCGCGACGCGCGGTTCGCTGCGCGCGAACACCTCGTCGGCCTCGACGTAGCGGCCCTCGCCGTACAAATCAGCGCCGCGTTGCACGTAGTGACCGGACCCGCACGCGGTCAGCGCCATGACACACGCCGCGAAACTCGCTCCGAGCACGGCGTTTTGAGCCATCCACTAAGGATACGGGCGCCCCGGGCGCAAAGCTAGCGGAGTACTAGAAGTCCCTCCGCCGCCCGCGATATCCTAGGCTGCCCACGTCACCCCACTTGTAGGTAGCGCTGGCGCTGCGCGCCGGTTTGACACGGGTGTGCCACCCCGGGCGATCGGATCGCGCCCGGCTGGATGTCAATATCCCTGGGCTGAGGCCAGGTCCTTGAGGCGCCGTGCGGCGTCGGTCGGGGGGCTTTGCCAGTTGGCACTGTGCCATGGCACTATCCGCGCGCTTTGGCTGTCGGTCCGCAGCTCGAATTGTCCTCCGGACCGAGGCCCTCCAACAATCGACTCGCGTGCCAAGGAGAGATCTGATGAGCCCCCGCTTTACCTCATTACTTATTTCGGCGTTCACCAGCTCGGCGTTGCTGCTCACGTCTGCCGCTCTTGCTGCACCGAAGTCGAAGGCGGACCTTGCCAAGGAGCAGGCCGCCAAGGACGAGGCTGCCAAGGAGGAAGCCGCCAAGGAACAGGCGGCGAAGGAGGAAGCCGCCAAAGAGGAGGCTGCCAAGGAGCAAGCGGCGAAGGAGGAAGCTACCAAGGACGAAGCCGCCAAGCCGGACGGCGCCAAAGAGTCTGACAAAGATGCGGCCTTGGTGGCGGACGCAGAGGCAGGCGGCTCTCCGGTCGAGCTCCCCGGTAAGACGTACTACGCCGTGGGTGTCCGCTACCGCGCGATCATCGTGCCCAAGTTCATGATGAACCTGTTCGGCGATGGTGGCCGCACCATCCTCGCGCACGGCATCGGCCCAGAGTTCATCATTCGCAAGAATGCCTTCGAGTACCAGTTCTCGGCCCTGTTCACGTCGTACCCCATGGATCCGACGCCCTTCAAAGCCAAGTCGGACGGCGCGGAAGCTTGGGAAATCGTAGAGAGCAAGATCAAGGTTTTGTACCTGGCCGCAGACTTCGCTTGGAGCCAGGATTTCGCGCCCGAGTTCGCGCTGAACTACGGGTTTGGCGCGGGCGTGGGCTTCGTCTGGGGCGATCTCTATCGCACTCAAGCGTATCCCGGTGCGGGCGCGAACACGAGCACCGGTGAAGGCTTCGAGAAGTGCATTGCTCCGGGCAACCCGAACCCGAGCTACTGCAACAACGACAACGACCACTACAGCGGCTACACCGAGCCGAACTGGGCGAACGGTGGCTCGAAGCCGATCATCTTCCCCTGGCTCGCGCTGCAAACCGGTGTGCGTTACAAGCCGCATCGCAATTTCATCGCGCGCTTCGACGCGGGCTTCGGCACGAGTGGCTTCTTCCTCGGTCTAGGCGCTGACTACGGGCTCTGAGGGTCGGGGGGATCTGGTGGCTGAGCTCGAGTTACCGAACCGGTACGAGCCGCTCGCCCAACTCGGCAAGGGGGGAGGGGGAGAGGTCTGGGCGGTCCGGGATCGCCATTCGGGGCGCAAATACGCGCTGAAAGTCCTGGCCGAAGGAGCCAGTGAGCGTGAGATGTCCGCGCTCGTGCGCGAAGCGGTCGCGCTCTCGGGTCTGGAGGGCTTGGGCGTACCGCGCGTGGTTCGCTTCGGGCGCTTGCCGCGGAGTGGGCGCGCGTTCTTGGTGCGCGAGCTGGTCGAGGGCCAAAGCCTGGAAGAGGTGATGGACGAGGGGGCCAGCGTGCGGGCGCTGTCTGCGCTTGCGCGCGCCGCGGATCAGCTGACCGTGCTGCACCGCGCGGGGCTGTTCCACGGTGACGTGAAGCCGGCCAATATCGTGGTCGAATCGAGCGGTCGCGCGACGTTCGTGGATCTCGGGCTGGCAGCGCCGTTTCGTGACGGCGGTAGCGAGGCCCAAGGTCTGACTCCGCGCTACGCGGCGCCCGAGCTGCTGCGTGGCGCACCGCTCACCGTGCGCGCCGAAGTGTACGCACTCGGCGTCACGCTCAGCGAAATCGTGACCGAGAGTCGCCGTTCGAGTTTGAACGGCGATGTGCTGCGTGAGCTGATGGCGGTCGCCAAGCGGGCCACCTTGCTGCAGCCGGCCGAGCGTTTCCCTTCGGTCGATGAGTTCGCCAGCGCGCTCAGGCGGGCCGCGGGGCTGCCTGCCGCTTCGGGCGCGAGCGCCGAGCAGGTCGCGCTGTGGCCCGTGGTTGGCGTCGAGACCACGTCCGCGCAGCTGCTCGATCGCGTGCGAGCGCTCGAACCTGGCGAGCATTTGCGGATCGTCGGCGCGTCGGGCTCCGGGCGCACCGCGCTGCTCAGGCGCGTGGCTTGGTCGCTCGGCGTGCTCGGTAGCAGCCTAGCTTGGGTCGAGGACGTGGCGTCGGTTTCGAGCTTGAACGCCGAGCTCGCCGCGCACGCCTCGCTGCATGGCGTATTGGTCTTGGTCGACGATGCCGACGCGCTCAGCGATTCGAGCTTGGCCGCGTTGATGGCTGCGCGCGCAGCCGGCGCGCGCTTGGTGACGGTCGGCGGCGCCACCTGGGCAGGCCGCGTGCTCGATTTTACGGTGCCGCCGCTCGACGAACAGGCGGCCATCGATCTCTTGCGCGGCGCCGTGCCGTCGTTGACGCAAAGCTTGCTGAAGCGGGTGTTCGAAGTGTCAGCGGGCCGTCCGGGCGAGCTCCGTCGGCTCGTGCGTATCATCGCCAGCGACGCCGTGGCTTCCGGGGACGATCTGGAGCGCGTGCTCGGTTCGGTCGATGCGCGCTCGGTGCCGCCGCCCGAGCCGCTGTCACGCGCTCGATATTTCCTGGAGCGCGGCCGCTACAACGACGTGAAGACCGCGCTCGCGGCGCTGACCGAGGACGACCGCGTAGAAACCGTGATCGCTCGCGCTCGGCTCCAGCTCGGCTTGGGTGATGCCTCCGGCGCGGCCAAGCTGCTCCAAGATCTGAGCCAGCGGGGCGACGCCACGCGCCAGGAGCAGCTCTCGATTGCGCTCTACCTCGCGCGCACCGAGATCAGCTTGAACGGTCACCAGCGCGCGCTCTCGTTGCTCGAGCCGCTGCTCGCCGAAGCCCCGCCGCTGTGCACCGAGGCGCTTGCCTACCGCGGCCTTGCGCTGTCCATGTCCGGCAAGCACGACGAAGCTCGCGAAGCGCTCGAGCTCGCGCTCTCGCAGGCCATCGAAAGCGGCGCGGCGCGCCTGGAAGCGATCGCGCTCGCGTCGCTCGGTCTGGTGGCGCAGCGCTGCGATCGCAACGACGAAGCGGGCGACGCCTATCGCCGCGCGATCAGCGCCGCCGAGCGCGCCAGCGATGCCGGCGCCCTGGCGACGATCCAGCTGAATTTGGCCGGCTTGCTCAAGATCCGCGGCGACATTGCGGGCGCCATCGAGCACTTCGAGGCCGCGGTCGACATGGGCCGTCGCTCGGGGCGTCGCTCGAGCGCGCTGCAGGCGTTGTTGAACCTCGCCAACACCGATTTATTTTTGGGCCGCTTGGCCCGCGCGCGCGGCAGCATCGAGACCCTCGAGGAGCAGCGCTCGGAGCTCAGCTCGGTGATGTGCGCGCAGCTCTTGGGGCTTTCGGCCGAGCTCCAGCTGCGCGAGGGCAACGTCGAAGCCGCGGTCGAGAAGTTCGACGCCTGCGCGCAGGCCTTCGAGGCGCTGCAGCGAGGCGTGGATGCGGCAGAAGCGCGGCTCGAAGGCGTGCTCGCGGCGGTGCGCGCGCCGCGCCCCGATCTGATGCTGCTGCGCTCATGGCTGAGCCGCGCGGAGGCAGAGCTGGCCGGCGCGACCGTCCATCGCTCACTCTTGCTGTTGGCCTCTGCCCGGCTGAAGAACCTGCTCGGGGACGAGCTCGGCGCTCGCGGCAACCTCGATGATTCGCTGGCCGCGGCCCGCGCCTCCGCCCAAAAAGACTGGGTTTGGCGCGCGCTCGAGGCCCGCGCCGAGCTGGAAGAAGCTGGCGGCCAGCCGCTCTTGGCTCGGCGCGATCGCGAGGAAGCTCTGGCCGTCTTGGAAGAGATCGGCGCGCGCCTACCGCGAGATTTGCGCGAGGTGTATTGGAACGACGAGCGGCGTCGCACGCTGCGCGCGTCCGTGCCGGCCGCGATCGGCGTGGCCGCGACCGAGTTCTTGCCTTACAGCAGCTTGAAGAACGGCGCGCCGCTGCCCCCGCGCTCGAGCACGAGCTTGCACGCGGGCACCAGCGCTTCGATTTCTCAGCTCAGCTCGACGCCGCTCGAGCAGCGCCTCGCGCGCATCCTAGAGGTCAATAGCCGGCTCGTGGGCGAGCTGGATCTCGCGCGCTTGACCGAGCGCGTGACGGACTACGCGGTCGAATTGGCGCGCGCCGAGCACGGCTTCGTGCTGCTCAAGCAGGCGTCCGGCGCGCTCACCGTGCACACCCAACGCTCGCGCGCGGGAGACGCCGCGCACGCCGAGTTCTCGCGTTCGATCGCCGAGACCGTGGTCAAAACCGGTGAGCCCGTATTGACCCTGAACGCGCAGAGCGACGCGCGCATGCAGGGCTTCGCGTCGGTGCATCAGATGATGCTCGAGTCGGTGGTGTGCGTGCCGATCCTCGCGCCGGACGGCGAAGCGATCGGCGCGCTGTACCTGGAGACGCGCGTGCGCCCGGGCGCTCACTTCGAACGCGAGCTGCCGACCTTGCGCGCGTTCGCCGATCAGGTGGCGATCGCGCTCGAGAACGCGCGCCTGATCAACGAAAACAAACAGCGCGCGGACGCGCTCTCGGCGGCCAACGAGGCGCTCGAAGAAGCCCAAGAGCGCTTGCGCGAGCTGTTGGACGGGCGCACCGAGCAGCTCAAGCGCACGCGCCAAAAGCTGCGCGACGCGCGCGAAGCGCTGTACGGCCATTTTGGCTATCAGGGCCTGGTCGGCACCAGTGAAGCGATGCGTCGGGTGTACGCGTTGATCGACCGCGTGCGGGACACGGACGTGCCGGTGCTGATCACGGGCGAGAGCGGCACCGGCAAGGAGATGGTCGCGCGCGCGATTCACAGCGCGTCGTCGCGTTCCAAGGCGCGCACGCTGGGCGTGAACTGCGGCGCGATCCCGGAAAATTTGTTGGAGAGCGAGCTGTTCGGGCACGTGAAGGGCGCCTTCACGGGCGCCGATCGCGATCGCAAGGGCCTGTTTCGCGAGTGCCAGGGCGGCACCATCCTGCTCGACGAGATCGGCGAGACGCCGCTCAAGATGCAGGCAGGGCTCTTGCGCGTCCTGCAAGAACGGCGCGTGCGCCCGGTCGGCGGCAACCGCGAAGAAGAGATCGACGTGCGGCTGTTGTTCGCCACCAACCGCGATTTGTCGCAGATGGTCGCGGCCGGAAAATTTCGCGAAGATCTATACTATCGCATCCACGTGGTGGAAGTGCGCGTGCCGGCGCTCCGCGAGCGGCCGGAGGACATCCCGCAGCTGGTCGATCATTTTCTGGGGCTCTTCGCGGCCCGCTACAAGCGCGAGAAGAACGGCCTGACCAAAGAGGCCCTGCAGCGACTCGCCCAATACGGCTGGCCCGGCAACGTGCGGCAACTCGAGAACGTGCTGCTCAACGCTTGGGTGCTGAGCGAAGATCTCGAGCTCGACGCGGGAGACTTCGATATTCCGGACGGCTGGGTGGTGGGGACGCCTGCCTTGGCGCGCCCCGCGCGCGAGGCGACGCCGCGCGGTGCGATCATCAAGCTGCGCAAAGGTGGCGTGTCCGAGCACCGCCGGGAAGAGCGCGACCGGATCTTGGAGGCGCTCCGGGAGAGCAACTGGAACCGCGTGAAAGCCGCCGAAATCAGCGGGATCCCGCGGCGTACGTTCTATCGCCGACTGCGCGAGTACGGCATCCAGTAGTCCGGCCGCGCGCTGCGCTGCCCGAGGATGCAGCGACTAGGCCTGCAAAAATCCGTCGATTGTGTCTACGGCTGACTGTGCGAAAATGTAGGTGTTCCAGCCTTCGTTGACAGCCCCAATCCGGTCAGCGTACCGTCCGCTTCCACCGGGAACCAGGGAATTTTGGCTGTTTAGTGCCACCCGGGCTCGCCGTGATTCGGACCCATCATCTGCCTTCGGGAGGCATCTCCATGCTGCGCTCTTCGCGTACGATCGCGTCGCTCATCCGCTCACTAGTCCTGGGAACCGCGACCACGACCACGATGGTCTTGGTCGGTGCCACCGTCATCGGCTGCAAAGACGAGAGTCAGCCCGACTACTGGGTGGAGAAGCTCGATGACCCAGCGTGGCGCGCGCGCGCCGTGAAACGCTTGGAGCAATTCTTCGAAGACTCGGTCACCAAAAATGGCGATCTGAAGTCGGAGGGTGTCCAAACGTTGATCAGCAAGACCGTCGATCCGCTGACCAAGACCTACGTCGCAGGCTACGACACGCTCGACGGCAAGACGCGCGTTTCCTTGATCAAGCTGCTCGCTGCCTACAAAGACAAGCGCATCGAGCCCGCCGTCAAGAAGGCGTTCGACGAGTTTGCCAAACACCCGGCAACCGCCAAGGAAGACCAAGACCTCAAGTGGGCCGCGATCGCGACCGAGGATCTCAAGCTCACCACGGTCTCCGACTCGCTGCTCCAGGCGTTCTTGAAGCTCCGCTCGAGCACGATGCTCGGCGGCGTGGCTTACCGCGACGTGAACGACGCCATGCGCGTCGCGCCGTCCAAGGCTTGGGTCGGCCCGCTCTCGAAGATGCTCGACGCGGAGATGGTTCAGCCCAAGACCGCCAAAGACAAAGATCTGATCGACCCGTATCGCGATCAGCAGTTTTGGCAGGTGGCCTCGGCCGAGGTGCTCGGTCGCATCGGCGATCCGGCCGCGGTCGAGCCGCTGCTCAAGGTGCTGCTCGACCCGGCCAAGGGTGACGTGCAGTCGACCGCGGTGCTGGCCTTGGTCAAGATCGGCAAGCCCGCGGCCGACGCGGCGGTGGCGCTGCTGCAGGGCAAGAACCAAGCCTTGATCACCTTCAACGCGCGACGCATCAAGGAGGTCTCGGGCTCGGAAGCCAAGGGCAAGCCGTACGTGGCGACGGCCGCGTTGATCCTGGGCACGATCGGCCGCCCCGACACCATCGGTCCGATGGTGGAGGCGCTCAAGGCCGAGAGCGACGACAGCAACAAGGCCGTCATCGCTCGCGAGCTGGCCAAGATCCCGGCAACGGACGAGTCCAAGCAGGCGTTCAAGAAGGCCTATGAATCGATCGGGCTCGACGCCGAAATCCCGAACGGCGGAGGCGCTCTCGAGTCGCTCACCGAGTCCGCGGGTCAGTTCTTCGATTCGTCGATGGTGGATTGGCTGCTGCTGCGCGCGGCCAAGACCAAGGGCAGCGACGAGGACAAGAAGTCCTTGCAGCTGGCCGTCACCGTCACCGCCTTGAAGCTGGCCAAGCCGGACCAGCTGCCGCAGGTGAAGCTGGCAGTGGACAAGTACGGCACCAAGCTGGAAAAAGACGCCTTCGTGCAGGTCGACAATCTGCTCAAGGCCTGCGGCGATCGCGTGCCTTGCTACGTCACCGCGCTGCAAAAGGGCGAAAACCAAGATCGCGCCAAGCAGTTCGTGGGCATCAAGGCCGGCTACATGATCGGCATCTTGGGTGACGAGCAGAGCCGAGACGAAGTGGTGAAGGGCATCGACTCGGTGACCAACGCCGCCTTGCGCTCGGTCTCGGCCACCGTGATCGACCACTTGTCGCCCAAGGGCTCGAAGGACGTCGCAGCCAAGCTGAACGTGGTGATCGAGAAGAACGCAAAATCGCCCGATCGCGAGAAATCTGCGGGTGATTCGCCGCTCAAGCAGGTGATGTACCGCTTGGAATCGCGCGCCAGCTGAGTCGAAACGGGCAAATGTCGAGCCTCCGCCTCGAGGTCGCTTCCGGTGCTAGCGCCGGCCGCGTATTCGATGCGGAGCTCGACGTCGTTCGCATCGGCCGCGGCGCGGCGAACGAGCTGATCCTGAGCGACGCGCTGATCTCGAGCGAGCACGCGCGGATCGTCAGCAGCGCGGACGGCTTCGTGCTCGAAGATTTGGGCAGCACGAACGGCACCTGGCTCGTGCGCGCGGGCGAGCAGCACGCGCTCGGCGAGGGGCGTCGAGCGATCGCCCTCGCTCCCGGTGATCGACTGCTGCTCGGCGGGCCCGACGCAGACGGCATCGAGCTGCGCGTCGATTTCGCGCCGGACACCGACACGCTGGAAATCGCGCTGGTGCGGCCGCTGAGCGAGCTCGGTAAGAGCGGGCCCTTGGCCGCGGGCGATGACCGCCTGCAGCTCTTGGTGCAGGCGCTGCGCGAAGTCGTGAGTCACGAGGGCCTGTCTGACGTCGTGAGCGGCATTGCCGACGCCGCCCTCTTGCTCGTGCCGCGAGCCACGCACGCGACCGTCGTCTTACGAAAAGACGCCGAGAGCGGCAGCGGCCAAGGCGGCAAATCCGTCGCTTTCGTGCCGGTGGTCACGCGCGTTCGTGGGCCCTCGGGGCCGCGTGCCCCGGAAGTTCCGGTGCGCGTCACGCGCAGCGTCGTGCGCAAGGTGATTTCGGAGCGCGCCGCGGTGTTGGCGGCGGACGCGCCCAGCGAGACCTTCAGCTCGGAGTCGCTGCTCGGCGCCAGCATCCGCAGCACGATCGGCGTGCCGCTCTGGAAAGACGACGCGATCCTGGGCGTGCTCCAGCTCGACAACCGCGATGCGCCCGCCATGTTCGAGGCGCGCGACGTCGACGCCCTGGGCATCCTCGCGGTCAGCGCTTCGCTCGCGATCGCCAACGCGGAGCTGATTCAGCGCTTGAGCCTGGCGCGGGCCGAGCTCAAAAAAGAGAACCAATACCTGCGCGGCCGAGAACGGGCGCGCAGCGGTGAAGTGCAAATCATCGGCGAGAGCCGCGCGATGAGCGAGCTCTTGCGTCAGCTCGACAAAGTGGTCGACACGCGCGTCAGCGTGCTGATCGAAGGCGAGACCGGCACTGGCAAAGAGTTGATCGCGGCCAGCGTGCACTACCGCTCGAAGCGCAAAGACAAACTGTTCGTCGCCCAAAACTGCGCCGCGTTCCCGGAAAATCTGCTGGAGAGCGAGCTCTTCGGCCACAAGCGCGGCGCCTTCACCGGCGCGACCGACGAGAAGAAGGGCCTGTTCGAGATCGCCGATGGCGGCACCCTGTTCTTGGACGAGCTCGGTGAGTTGCCGTTGTCCCTGCAGGCCAAGCTGCTGCGCGCCCTGCAAGAAGGCGAGATCAGGCCGATCGGCGCCACGGTCTCGAAGCAGGTCAACGTGCGCATCGTCGCGGCCACCAACAAGAACCTGGAGGCCGAGGTCAAAGCCGGGCGCTTCCGCGAAGATCTGTACTACCGGCTGAAGGTGTTCCCGATCCGCGTTCCACCCCTGCGTGAAAGGCGCGACGACATCGCGCCGCTGGCGGTTTTCTTCCTCGAGCGGTACACGCGCGAGATGGGCAAGTCAGTGCCCGGCTTCGCCCAAGAAACCCTGGAGATCCTGAGCGCCTACGATTTCCCCGGCAATGTGCGCGAGCTCGAGAACGAAGTACAACGTTTGGTCATCCAAGCGGATGACGGCGCGTTCCTCACGCCGGAGCTGCTCAGCCCGCGCGTCCGTCAGATCGAAACCGTGCTGCTCAGCGCGGGGGCCGCCAAAGGTTCACTGAAAGAGATGGTCGACCAAGTGGAACGCCACATCTTGATCGAAGCGCTGCGCGATCACGGCAACAACAAGACGGCCGCCGCGAAGACGCTGGGCATCACTCGCGAAGGGCTACACAAGAAGCTGAAGCAGCTCGGTGTGGGCTGAGCTCGGCTTCAGCCGCGCGCCAGCGCCAGCTTTTCGATGATCAGGTCGTGGAACAAGCCGTTCGAGGCCACCACGCCGCGATCGTTATCCAGCTTTTCACTGCGGTAGTCGAACAGATCGCCTCGCGAATCCGTGAGCTTGCCGCCGGCGGCGCTGATCAGCGCGTCCGCCGCGCAGGCGTCCCAGCGCTTACCGGCGTAGTGCGGCGCGACGTACGCGTCGGCCTCACCGTGCGCGACGACCGACGCTTTGAGGCCCGCGCTGCCGAGCGCCACCAGCTCGCGCGCGCCGAGCGACGCCAGCGCTTGCTCGAGCGCGGGGTTTCGGTGCGAGCGCGAGCCGACGATGCGCGCGCCGGCGAGCGTGGCCACTTTGCTGACCGAAATCGGCTTACGCGAGCCGTCGGCTTCGGTCTGGTAAGCGCCCAGGCCGAGCTCACCTAGCCAGGAAATGCCGCTCTCGGGCGCGTGAATCACGCTGGCGGTGGCGCGCTCGCCATCGACGTAGCCGATCATCACCACGAACTCACCGTTGCGCGCCACGAACTCACGCGTGCCGTCCAGCGGGTCGACGAAGAAGATGCGTTCGGCCTTGCGGTAGCCGGCAAACGTCTCGGGTTCGCTCTCTTCCGCGACGATCGGCACGTTCGGAAACCGCTTGCTCAAACGGTCGCAGATCAGCTCGTTGGCTTGCCGATCCGCTTCGGTGACCGGATCGCGCGGAGCCTTGAAATCGACGCTGAACTTGGTGGCGTACACCTGACGAATCAGGACCGCGGCTTCTCGAGCGATGGCGTCGAGCGTCGTGAGCAGGCCCGGGGAGCCGCTAGTCCCAAACCCGGCGCCTGCGTTGGTCATCACGCGGAGGCCTTCACATTGTCCAGGCGGATCTGCAGCGCGTCGAGCGCCTCTGGACTCAGATATGGATCCTGTCCTGCTTCACGGATCAGTTGATCGAGCTGAACCGAGTTGCGCGGGCCGAGCACCGCGCAGCCCACGACGTTGTTGGCGAGCACGAAACGCAACGCGGCTGCGCGCAGGCTGGTCACCGTGCTGCCGTTCACGCACGGGCGGATGGCATTGAGCTGCGAAATCCTTCGCTTCAAGTCGTCGCTCGTCCAGCGTTCAGAGCGGTGGTCGTCGTTGGCGAACTGCTTGTCGTACGGCCATTGTCCGCACAAAAGCCCGTGCGCGAGCACGGAGCGCGCCAAGATCGCGACGTTGTGGTTGCGAATCTCGCCGTCCAAGTGGCGGAGGATACTGCTGTGGAAAGCGTTGTAGGCGACCTCCAGCACCTTCACGCCCTGATAGATCGCGATCCGCGCCACATCCAGGCCTTCCACGCTGGCGCCCCAAGCGCGAATACTGCCCGCGTTCTTCAGCTCTTGCAGGACAGCGGCGGCTTCGCCGCGGAGCAGCGTGCGCTCGGACGGATTGTGCAGCAGCACGACGTCGATCACCTCTCGCTTCAGGCGCTCGCGAGAGCGCTCGAAGCTTTCGCGGATGAACTCCGGCTTGAACGATTTGCGCGCGGGGGATGCCTCGCGATCGGTGCCGAGCTTGGTCACGATCACGGCCTCGGGGTGCGCCGCCAGCCGCTCACCGAGGCGCTTTTCCATCGCGCCTTTGCCGTAGCTGTCGGCGGTGTCGAAGAGCGTGACGCCGAGCGCCAGCGCGCGCTCGATCACCGCGTCTTGCTCGGCCTCCGGCACTGGCGAGTAGCCGTCACCGGACAGACCCCAGGTGCCGAGCCCAAGCTCGGAAACCGAGATGCCGGTGCTACCGAGGGGGCGACTATGCATCTTTCCGGTATAGCAAAGCTCCGTCGAGCCGGCCCGCAACTTATTGCGCTGCGTCGTAGGACCAATAGTGGAGCGCGCTGAACGTGCCGCCCTCGGCGCTAATCTCCACGTCCGCGGGACCTGGGGGCAGGTCCGCGGGCAAGCTCAGCACGTGGTCCTCGAAGTCCGGTCTCGCGACCGTCCAGCTCTCGATCGGCCGGCCTCCGATACGCAGGCTCACGGTCAGCGGCTGTTCGGCGCCCAACCGCGCGACCAGCCGGCCACCGGGGGCGAGGTCGAGACGGAACGCTTCGCGACCTCTGTACAGTCGCGCGCCGTCGAGGACCACGCCATTGCTCAGCAATACGTTGTCGGCCTGGCGCGCGGGCAGGAGCGCGTAGCCATGGGCGGCTTCGCTGTCCAGGTCTGCGACATCGAGCGAATCGCGTGCCGCGCGCTGCCAAAATTGGATCAAGGTTGGGCGTTCGCCGGAGCCGAGCCGAGAATAGTCGGCGGGGCACGCGACCATCGTCGCTCCGCCCAGGATGGTCGCGTTCACGGTTCGCTCGGTCAAGCACGGGCCGAGCAGATCGGGCAGCGCGAACCAAGGCGGGTAGACGATGAAGATCGTGGGCAACACGCTACGCGGCAGGCGCTCGTAGTGCTCGAAGCGCGAGCCCGCGCCTGCCGTCCAATAGCGCGCCTCGCCGGTCGTCGTCAGGCCCACGATGTCGAACACGTGTCGCTGCGAAAAATAGGCGATCGCGCCGGTGTCGTTCACGCCGATGCGCGCGCCCGCGGGCAGCGAGCGCTTGGCCCACTCACCGAGATCGACGTGCTGCGCGGAAATGGCGCTCGCGCTGATCGCGAGATCGCTCAACGCAAACGGAAATTTTGCGGCCAAGGCCAGACCGATCGCGGCGCTCAACACGAAACGCAGCGCGCTCAGCCGCTGCCACAAAAGCGCCGAAAATTCCGCGATCTGCTCGCTCAGGGCGACGACGCCAATCAGCCAGGGGCCGGCGAACGGCCACAAGTAGCGCAGCCGATTCCAGAGAAAGCTGTCGTACGTCGTAGGCAGCAAGATGCCGAGTCCGAGCGCGACCAAGAGCCAGCTGCGGGCGCTGCGCGACCGCGACTGTCCGGCAAAAATCAACGCGGGCAGCGCCAGCCAAGTAACGAACTTGGCGTGCTCGGGCACGAAGGCCGCGCTCCACAATTGGCCATCGAGCAGCGTCGACCAGAACAGCTGCACGTTACTGAAAATCGTCGCGAGCAGCGCGGGCCTGTCCAAGTACGGGCTGAACGGCAGCCACTTCACGAGCGTCGTGGTTTGCGTCGCGTGCCCGGTGAAGAGCACGTAGACCAAGGGCGGCACGGCCGGAAAAGCCAGACACAGCGCTGCGTACGCGCGCTTCGGGCCAGCTCCGAAGCACAGCGCGCTGGCAATCAAGGCGCTGCCGAGCGCACCTTCAGGGCGCATCGTTGGCGTGAGCAGCGCGAGCAAGAGCAGCTCCCAGAGGCGCTCGCGTTCGCCTTCGAGCCACTCCGCTGCGCGCCGGCAGCAGCGCATCAAGAGCCAGCCGAGCGGCACGACCTCCATGCCGCTCGCGGCAAACCAAGTGTTGGCGCTGAACGCCAGCGTGAGCGCGCCCGCGATCCACGCCACGCGTGGGCTAGTGATGCCCTCGGCTGCCCGCGCGGTCTCGTAGCCGAGCAGGCCCAAGGCTAAAAAGCCCAAGCCCCACGCCCAAGGGATCAGCGCGCTGCCGTGCACGCCGAAGCACTGCGGGACCGCCAGCAAGAGCGGCCAGAGCAAGCTGGTCGCGCCGGCCACGGGCACCGCTCCGGGCGAGTAAACGAACGGGTGACCCTGGGCGAACGAACGCGCGAACTGAAAATGGATGTAGCTATCGTCGAGCGGAACCGCCGGCACGCCGTCATTGCGGGCCAAAATGCGCGTCAGCGCGAGCGCGCCCAAGAGCGCCGCCGCCAGCAAGAAGCTCCACACCGAACCTGCGATCCGAAGCCAGCGAGGGCTATCCGCCTGTGCTAACACCGGCCGAGTCTTAGCATCGAACCTTCGCATGAAAACGAACCCGTACGAGCACGCCCCGCGACTTCCCGAAGGCGAACAGATCGATCCCCGGCTGCTGGTGGGCGCTAGCGCCCTGCCGATCGAGATTGAAATCGGTCCCGGTCGCGGAGGCTTCGTTTTCGAACGCCTGGCCGCCGATCCGGAGGTTTTCATGCTCGGCCTCGAAATACGCCGCAAATGGGCGACCATCGTCGACAACCGCGTGCGCGAACGCGGCCTGGCCAACCGCGCCCGCGTGCTCGCCGAAGACGCCCGCACGGCTTTTCCGCGCTTCCCGGACGCCTGCGCGCGCGCCGTATTCGTGCATTTTCCCGACCCCTGGTGGAAGAAACGTCACGCCAAGCGCTTGGTCGTCACGACCGAACTCTTGCCGCAACTGTGCCGGGTGCTCATCCCCGGTGGCGCCCTCTTCATCCAAACCGATGTCGCCGAACGCGCCGCCGAGTACGCCGCCCTCGTCGCGACCGAGCCCCGGCTAGTTCCCCAGCACTCGGGCTTCGAAGCCGAAAACCCCTACAACGCCCGCAGCCCCCGCGAACACCGCGCAATCGCCGACGGGCTGCCGATCTACCGCCTCCACTACCGGCTCGCGTAGTCTCCCAAACGGGAACGGGCCCGTGGTCGTGCCCGCTTTCCCTCTCGTGCCGGCTTTCTTTTTTTGATGGTCAAAAAGCACGCCGCAGCCCGTCTCAGCCTTCGCCGTCCAAGTGCGGGAACCCTGCGGCGCCGCGAGCTGCGCTGCTGGATCGCGATCGCCCACTCTCCCTCTCCCTCTTTTCGCGGGTTGGTCTAGTCTCTGCCTGAGATGCGCTCTGCCCTCGTTCTTCTGCCGGCGCTCGCGCTCGGCCTGTGCCCGCTGGCCTGCGCGACTTATCGCGAGGAGCTGAATCGCGGGCAACGCATGTACGAGGAAAACCAGTACGAGCACGCGCTCGCGCTGTGTCGGATCCTGGAAGACGACGCAGACTCGCTCAGTCCAACCGATCAGGCCCGCTACGCTTACTTGCGCGGCATGACCGACTATCGTTTGGGCCTACGCGCTGACTCTCGGCATTGGCTGGCGATCGCCAAAGTGACGGATCAGACTCACGCGGGCGCGCTGAGCGCTGCCTGGCAGCAACGTCTGGACGAGTCCCTGAGCGACTTGAACCAAGACGTTTACGGCTCCGCTCAGAATGCCCACGCCAACGATGCGCAGGCGGTCGAATACGGCAAAGCCACGCCAACTGACGGTGACCACGCCGTCGATGCGGGTTCGGGTTTGGCTCCGGGTCGCTGCCGATCCAACGCTGACTGTAAGACGGGCGAGATCTGCGACGGCAAGGCCTGCACACCGCTCTGAGATTTGCGGCTCACAAAATGAAACGAGAGCGACGCCAAGGGGAGGAGTACGCTCTCGTGATCAGTTACAGCTAAATTCCGCTTTCTTCAGCCCCTCCGCATTTGGCTGAGGAGGTCGCGGGTGAGGAGCTTTTCTTTCTTCATCGCTGCGTAAACCAGCTGCTCCTGCGGGGTGAGATAAGCGCGTCGCGCGAAGCGATCCACTTGCTCATTCAATGTTCGATGCTTCAGTTCGAGATCGCTCACGAGCCCGTTCGTCATCGGATCCATTTTCCTTCCTCCTCTTGCGGTCACTGCTTTTGGCGGTCACTGCTTTGGGCCGTCACGTGATTGACGACACCGCCTGAGACTAAAGATCTGGTGCTGAGCGTCAATGCTTAAAGTCTGCGTTGCAAATGTGTATTCTCAGGCGAAATGGTTGAGAAACAGTGGTCGCTCTCGCCGCGCTTCAAGTTTCCGGGTGGCTTCAGGGTGTTCGGTGAACGCGACACCGACAGCAAACATTCCCGAATCTGGTCGGTCTTCGCCGGCTCGGTGTGGGCGCTGTCGACCGCTTGTTTCAGCTTGGGCTGCGCGGGACAGTCAGCTGGCGGCGCTGCGCCACCGCACAGTGCGGCGAAAATCAACGCTGGCCCCGTCGCCTCGAACGCTGCTCCTGCCGCCTCGGCAGAGCTAGCTCGAACCGTCGTCACCGCGCACTCGGCGACGGACATTCCGGAGCTGTTCGCAAAGGCCACGGCGGAAGGCCAAGCCAAGCGCTATGAGGCCTCGGCCAGCGCCTTCGAGCGCGCGTTCCAGCTCGATCCCAACGGTCCGCTCGCGGATCGCTCGCTGTTCGAGTCAGCTGAAATGTACGACCTCGCGGGCAAGCACGAACAGGCGCTCTCTCGCTACGAGCAAGTGGCACGGCGCTTCCCCAAGTCGGAGCTCGATCGCGTTGCCCGTGTGCGCGCCCTGCGCTTATTGACCTATCTGGAGCTTTACCCGCGCGCCGGCGAGCTGGCGGAGAGCACCGCGGCCAAGTACAAAGATTTACTCAGCTTCGATCAGCTCGCGGTGCTCTCTGCGCGCGCCTTGTCGCGGCTGGCCGTAGCTGACGACGCGCAGGCGGAGAGTGCGATCAGCAAGGCGCGTGACATCATCGAACGCGAGAGCTTGGACGCCGCAGGGCGCGTCCCGGCGGAGCTCGCGCCCGTGTACTTCGCGCTCGGCGAGCTGCGCCGGATGCGCGCGGAGCGAATTCATTTCGTGCCCGTGCCGGAGAATTTCGGCGCGGTCCTCGAGCAACGCTGCCAGCTGCTGCTCGACGCGCAGAGCGCGTACTCGGATGCGATGCGCGCCTACGACTCGCATTGGTCAGCCATGGCCGGCTACCGCGTGGGAGAGCTGTACCAAAAGCTGCACGAAGAAATGATGCAAGTGCCTCCGCCCAAGGCGGCCGATACCGAGCGCCGGCGCCAGCTGTTCGAGGGCGCGATGCGCCTTCGCTATTCGATCCTGCTCGACAAGGCGAAGTCGATGCTCGACCACACGGTGGCGATGGCCGATCGCACGGGCGAGCAGTCTCCCTGGGTCCTCAAGTCACGCCAGGCCCGGGATACCATTGCCAAGGCAGTCGAGGACGAGCGCCAAGCGCTGGCCCGCTTGCCCTACACCAAGGCGCAATTGCAGGCCGCTTTGGACTCCTTCGGGACGGGGCGCGCGCCCCCATAATGGCGATTAGAGGCTAGATCCGGCTCGCTTCCGGGGCGGCCTCGGCGGCTAGGAACGACCTTGAGCTTGTCACACAAGCGTCGGAAATCACTGACTGAATTTTCAGTTACCTGGCGGTGAGGGTCGATGTAGGTAAGTTTGCCAGGTAGGGGGCATGAAATATGCTTGACACCCCTAGAACCTGGCGCTACCAGAGCGCGGTTCTCCTCGGTCCCCGCCCAAAATCTCCCCGACCAGCCAAACCGCGGGCCGGAGGAAGGGTGGGGTGCCCCCTTTGAGCGGTCTTCTGCTCGATCGGTGCTACACGGGGCTCCCGCCGCGGAAACATCGACCCCTTTCTTTTCTAGTAACGAGCCCCGGAAATCTCAAGCTCGCTCTAGCTCGTCACAGTTGCTCATGCAGGCCTCTCAACAAGTGTCGCTACTCGCTTCCAGCGCTACCCCCGGTTTCATTCCGGGCGCGGCGGAAGGGGCGTGTGCGTTCGCTGGCGTAGCTCAACTGGTAGAGCACCTGTTTTGTAAACAGGTGGTTAGCGGTTCGATTCCGCTCGCTAGCTCCGACGGGGATCTGGCGTCTTTCTCGTCACACGCATCGTCTGTATTGGTCTCTGAAATTTCGGAAGGTTGCCCGAGCGGCCAAAGGGAGCAGGCTGTAAACCTGCCGGCGCGAGCCTACGTTGGTTCAAATCCAACACCTTCCACTAGTGTCTGTCACGGGAGCTCAGCTCCCCCCCGCCGAAGTGAATTCCGCGGGGCCCCCCCTCAGGTTTTGGGGCCCCGGCCCCAAAACTCACGGCGTGGTTCGTTCGTTTCTGCGGGAGTAACTCAGTTGGTAGAGTCTCAGTTTTCCAAACTGAAGGTCGACGGTTCGAGCCCGTTCTCCCGCTCAAATTTCCCCATGGCTTCTCGTTTCTCCACGCGAACGTCGACGTCGAGGACGCTGAAGCAAACCCGTTTCGCAAGCTTGGTCGCGGGCGAAGCTGAGGCGAGGACCGGAGCGGAGCGTACTCCTGTACGTGAGCACCGGACCGGAGCCGAAGCGCAGCCCCCGGCCAAGATCGCGGGACGTGGCGACAGTCAAGCTAACGTATCCGCCCACCTAGCTCAGTTGGTAGAGCACGTCCTTGGTAAGGACGAGGTCATCAGTTCAAACCTGATGGTGGGCTCAACAGAAGTCCAACCGTAGTCACCATCCCAGCAAGAAGAGAGTCGGAAAGTAATGGCTAAGGAAAAGTTCGTACGAACGAAACCGCACGTAAACGTCGGCACGATCGGTCACATCGATCATGGCAAGACTACGTTGACGGCCGCGCTGGTGAAGGTGCAGTCGAAGAAAGGTCTCGCCAAGGAGATCAAGTACTCGGATATCGCCAAGGGCGGCATCGTTCGCGACGAGACGAAGACCGTGACGATCGCCGTGAGCCACGTGGAGTACGAGACGGCTGGCCGTCACTACGCGCACGTCGATTGCCCCGGCCACGCGGATTACATCAAGAACATGATCACCGGCGCGGCGCAGATGGACGGCGCGATCCTGGTGGTGTCTGCGCTCGACAGCGTGATGCCGCAAACGCGCGAGCACGTGCTGCTCGCTCGCCAGGTCGGCTTGACCAAGATCGTCGTGTTCTTGAACAAGTGTGACGCGGTCGAAGACAGCGAAATGCTGGATTTGGTCGAGA